>ENA-UOUL01000601-UOUL01000601.1-bioreactor-metagenome-genome-assembly--contig:-NODE-601-length-60364-cov-28.967555_pt1 | contig 60364 bp, 50 predicted proteins | sample MGYA00249838_ERZ747220 | MGnify/ENA primary metagenome ERZ747220 (study PRJEB28778, sample SAMN05720191) | bioreactor metagenome | isolation source: Anaerobic biogas reactor | place: USA:Washington... | reverse complement strand
CCGGTACATTATTCCGGCACATGTTCCACCATGACGCCGGCTTTCCAAACGAGCCATGCAGCCAGGCCCACGGCCGCGCCGCCGAGATGCCCCAGGGCCGACACCTCGCCGATGCCCAGCAGCGAAGCGCCCTCAAACAGCAGGTCGAACTCCTCGCCCAGCAGAGCCGCGACGTCGGCCTCAAGGCCGACGCCCTTGCCGATGCGCTGGGCGCCTCGGCCGTGATTCGCACCGGCGACGGCTTTCTTCTGCTGGGCATGCGCAGCCAGTCGGTGTTGTACCACGCGGGAAGAATTCATCCCATCGGCGGGATCATCGAGGCGGCGAAGGACCGGCCTGTTGATCCGTTTGCCGCAATGAAGAGAGAGATCGAGCAGGAGATCAACGTCTCGGAATTCATGGACATCCACTGCCTTGGCCTGGTTCGAGACAAGCACATAATACAGCCCGAGCTGGTGTTTGACGTGTCCATCGCGCCGGAGTTCATCGATGTTCGCCAGCTTGCCGAAAAGGCTCTCGACGCTCACGAGCACTCCGAGTGGGTTCCGCTGCGCGATCACCCCGCGGCGGCAGTGAATTTCATCGAGCAGAACTATTGCCGCCTGACCCCACTGGCAATGGCGGCGTTGCTTCTGCACGGACTGAGACACTGGGGCAGCGGCTGGTTCGCCGCCACCAGGGGCTATCTCAGAAGCGTAATCTGAACGCTTCGTTGCCTTTGGCGGGCGAACCGCAAGACATCGCGGGGAATACTAAAATGGCTGCACCACGACGTTTTCTTGAGTATATTATCTCGCTGTCGTGAGTGAGAAGGACTACTGACGGATGGAAAAACGGGATTACTACGAGGTTCTGGGCGTAAGCCGCGAGGCGAGCGTCGACGAGATCAAGCGCGCCTATCGCAAGCTCGCCCGCAAGTACCACCCGGACAAGAACCCCGGTGACGCGACGGCCGAGCAGAAGTTCAAGGACGTCGGTGAGGCGCACTCGGTGCTGTCCAACAAGGAGCAGCGCCAGGAGTACGACGCGATCCGCCAGATGGCGCGTGGCGGCGCCCGCTTCCGGGCCGGTGGTCCCGGTGGGGGCGGCGGCTTCGAGGACATCTTCTCCGCCTTCGGCGGGGGACCAGGTGGCACGCGGGTGCGCTACTCCACGGGCGGCCGCGGCGAGGCCGGCCCGGACATCAGCGACATCCTGTCCCAGATGTTCGGTGGTGGCGCCGCGCAGCGGGCCGGTGCACCACCAGGCGGCTTCGATGCGTACGGTGCGCCGCGCGGCCCCCGCAAGGGTCGTGACGTCGAGGCGAGCACGACGCTCGCCTTCCGCGACGCCGTCGAGGGCGCGACCGTCACTCTCCGCACCGCCGACGGGGAGACGATCACGACGCGGATCCCGCCCGGGGTCAAGGACGGACAGACCATCCGCCTGCGGGGCAAGGGCGAACGAGGTGACCCCGGCTCCCCGCGTGGCGACCTGCTCCTGAAGGTCGGCGTCGACAAGCACCCGGTGTTCGGCCGAGAGGGCAACAACCTCACCATCGACCTGCCGGTCACCTTCACCGAGGCTGCGCTCGGCGCGACCGTGAGCGTCCCGACGATCGACGGGTCGACCGTCAAGGTGCGGATCCCCCCGGGCACGCCGAGCGGACGTGTCCTCCGCGTCAAGGGGCGCGGCGTGAAGACCCGCAGCGGTCACGGCGACCTGCTCGTCAAGGTCCTCGTGACGGTCCCGAAGCACCTCTCGCCGGAGCTGCGCGCCTCGCTCGAGAAGCTACGTGACGAGCTGGCTGCCGAGGACCCACGCGCCGAGCTGATGGCCAAGGCGAGGCTGTAGGAGGTGGGCGATGGCAATGGTCACTCCACCGACCCGTCCTCAGCGGCCGCTCGATCCTGACGACGACCGACCCGTCTTCGTCATCTCGGTGGCGGCGGAGCTCGCGGGTATGCACGCCCAGACGCTGCGCCAGTACGACCGACTGGGGCTCGTGACGCCGTCCCGCACGCGTGGGGGAGGCCGCCGCTACTCCAACCGGGACGTCCGGATGCTGCGCGAGATCCAGCGGCTCTCCCAGGAGGAGGGCGTCAGCCTCCCCGGTATCGCGCGCATCCTGGCGCTGCAGCAGAGGGTCTCCGAGCTCGAGCGTCGCCTGAACGACGTGACGGAGCAGCTGCAGCTCGCCCGGACGGCACAGGGTCATCGGGTGTTCTCCGTCTCACCCTCGGGCGATGTGTACGCAACGCGGCCGGGAGAGCGGCCCCGGGTCCGCGACTCCCGCGCCCTCATTCTCTGGGAACCCGCTCCCTTGGCGCGCCTCGCACGCTGAGCCCGACCAGCGGTCGTTTGGCGATCGCGGGCCTCCCCGTGCCCTATTCTGACGAGATGGCGTGCTGGAGGTCTGCGTGAAACGGTTCCACGAGGGCTTTCTCGTGGGTGACCGCTATCGCTTGGAGACTTTCATCGCCAGCGGGGGCATGGGCGATGTGTGGAAGGCCAGGGACAGCGTCCTCGGCCGCCTCGTTGCGGTGAAGATCATGCGCCCGGACACCCACAGCGAGCCGGTGTTCGCCCAGCGCTTCCACGAGGAGGCCCTGCTCACGGCAGGACTGTCGCACCACAACATCGCGACGCTCTTCGACTACGGCAGCCACGATCACATCGCCTACCTCGTCATGGAGTACGTCGAGGGCATCCCGCTCTCGACCGCCCTTCGGGAGCGCGGCGCCTTCGATGCGGCGACCGTGCGCTCGATCATCGGTCAGATGGCGCTCGCGCTGCATGCCGCCCACGAGGCCGGCGTCGTCCACCGGGACGTCAAGCCCGCCAACGTGCTCCTTGCTCCCGACGGTGTCGTCAAGCTGACCGACTTCGGCATTGCGCGGGCCACGGCCTCGAGCGGCCTGACCAAGACCGGTGAGACGCTCGGCACCCCGCACTACCTGAGCCCGGAGCAGGCTCTCGGCCGGGCCGCCACCGCGGCAAGCGACCTGTACGCGCTCGGAGTGGTCGCCCACGAGCTGCTCACCGGCCGCCGCCCGTTCGACCTCGACACCCCCGTCGCGACGGCCTTGGCCCACATCACCGAGCCTATGCCCACGCTGCCCGCCGGGGTCCCCACCGACCTGCTCGAGGTCGTGTCGCGGTGCCTCGCGAAGGACCCGGCCCAGCGTCCGGCCTCCGCCCGGGAGATCGCGATCGCCCTCGGCGTGCCGTCCCTCGAGGTGACCATCCCGCAGGCCGTCCCCCCTGACGGCAGCTCCGGCGCCCTGGCCGTCGGGCGCGAGGCCAAGCTCGTGGACCTCATGCTCCCCACCCGCGGTCGGGTGCTCGTCCTGGCCTGCGGCACCGGCCGGGTCGCCCGCGACATCGCGGCCCTGGGTCACCGGGTCATCGGGGTCGACCCCTCCGAGGAGTCGCTCGAGGAAGCGGCCGGGACGCCGTCCAACGCCGCCTGGGTCCCCGCGCCGCTCACCGAGCTGTCGCTCGAGCGCATCGGCGAGACGGCCCCGTTCGACGCCTGCGTATGGGTGGGTGCCCCCCTGGCGCACCTCCCTCCGGGTGAGCGAGGGGAGATCCTGCGACGGATGTCGCTGTGCCTCAACCCCCAGGGTCGGGCGGTTGTCGAGTTCTCGCACTCGGAGGACTACACCTACTCCTCCTTCCAGGAGGAGTTCCTCCTCGCCGGATTCGTCCCCGACGTGGTGTTCCGCAGCTGGGACCTGCAGCCCCAGACCGTCGACGCCGAGGCCTCGCTCGTCCTGATGTCCCGCCGCTGACGCGGCTGCTCCTGGTCCGCATGCGCGCTCGTGGATGCGCGGCGCGCGCCGGTGACCACTTCTCCCATTGCGCCTGTGGCACAGTACGTCTCGTGACCGAGCACCTCATCGTCCTTCCGGAACGGGACGTGGCCGAGCGCATCGCCGACGAGCTGCGTGAGGAAGGCTTCACCGAGGTCCGCGTCGCGGGCGAGCGCTTCGCCGGGGAGGATGACGGCGAGGCCGTCGAGTGGGTCGTCTACGTGCGTGAGGACAACGTCCTCGACGACCCCGGCAGCGGCACCGAGAGCGGGCTGCGCGAGCGGTTCGAGGCGCTCGCCCAGGAGCACGACGGCTGGTACGACAAGCCGGACGACTGAGCTGCTGGATCAGTCAGAACAGACCGACGACGTTGCCGTCCTCGTCGAGGTCGATCCGGTGGGCGGCAGGGCGCTTCGAGAGACCCGGCATGGTCCGCATGTCGCCGGCGATCGCATAGACATAGCCGGCGCCGGCCGCGAGTCGGATCTCCCGGACCGGCAGCCGCCAGCCGGTGGGCGCGCCCTTGAGGGACGGGTCCGATGAGATCGACAGGTGGGTCTTGGCGATGACGACCGGCAGCTCGCCGAAGCCGAGCGACTCCAGCCGAGCCAGCTCCTTCGCCGCGGGCGGGCTGACGTCGACGCCGTCGGCTCCGTAGACCTTCGTGGCGACGCTCGTCAGCTTCGACAGGAGCGGCTCGCTCAGCTCGTAGGTCGGGGTGAACGACGTCGGCCGGCTACAGGCCTCGATGACGGCCTGCGCCAGATCGGTCGCTCCCGGCCCACCCTCGGCGACATGGGTCGCCACGGCAACGAGGGCACCGTCCTCCTCGGCGATCTCGCGGATGACAGCGTGCTCGCTGTCGTGGTCGGTCGGGAACGCGTTGATGGCGACCACCGGCTGCATCCCGAAGGAGCGCACGATCTGCAGGTGCTTGCGCAGGTTCGCCGCGCCGGCGCGCACGTCCTCGGGACACTCGGCGAGCATCTCGGGAGGCAGCGGGCGGCCGGCGGCCACCCCATACCGTCCGGAGTGTGTCTTGAGGGCGCGCACGGTCACGACGACGACGGCCGCGGCGGGGACGACCCCCGACACCCGGCACTTGACGTTGACGAAGCGCTCGCAGCCCATGTCGGCGCCGAAGCCGGCCTCGGTGATGACGTAGTCGGCGGTGCGGATCCCGAGGTAGTCGGCGACGACCGACGAGCTGCCGGTGGCGATGTTGCCGAACGGGCCGGCATGGATGAGGGCCGGGGTGTTCTCGAGCGTCTGCATGAGGTTGGGCTTGAGGGCGTCCTTGAGGATGACCGCCATGGCCCCGGCCGCCTGCAGGTCCTCCGCGGTCACCGGCTCACCGGCCCGGGTGTAGCCGACGACGATCCGACCCAGTCGCGAGCGCAGGTCGCGCAGCGAGGTCGAGAGGGTCAGGATGACCATGACCTCGCTCGCCGCGGTGATGTCGAAGCCGCTCTGCCGGGGGACTCCGTCGATCTTGGCGCCGAGGCCGATGACGAGGTTGCGCAGTGCGCGGTCGTTGACGTCCAGCACCCGCCGCCAGGTGATCGAGTGCGGCTCGATGTCGAGGTCGTTCCCGTGGTGGAGGTGGTTGTCGAGGATGGCGGCGAGGAGGTTGTGCGCCGCGGTCACGGCATGGAAGTCGCCGGTGAGGTGGAGGTTGAGGTTCTCCATCGGCACGATCTGGCTGTAGCCGCCGCCGGCCGCGCCGCCCTTGATCCCGAAGGTGGGTCCCATCGACGGCTGTCGCAGGGTGAGCATCGTGCGGTGACCGAGCCGGCCGAGACCCTGCGCGAGGCCGACGGCGGTGGCGGTCTTGCCCTCTCCCAGGGGAGTGGGCGTGATCGCGGTGACCACCACATACTTGGCGGCTGGGCGGTCCGCGAGGGCGTCGATCGCCGCCAGGTCGATCTTCGCGACGTGCCGGCCGTAGGGCTCGACGTGGTCCTCGTGGATACCTGCGGCGGCGGCGACGTCGGCGATCGGGTGCAGGGAGGCTGCGCGCGCGATCGCGAGGTCAGCAGGGATGGCGGTGGACATGACCCGATCCAACACCATCAACCCCGGAGGCTCGTGACCTGTGCGGCACCTTTTCGCTTCCGCCCTCGTTGTGCGCAGGGTCGTGTCATAGTGCTCTGGGAAAACGGCACCGCCCCGGCTCTGCCGGCGGTCCGTGCCGCCCCTGCGCCGTTCATGACCGAGTCCGTCCTGATCGACGCCGTGTCCTGATCGACGCCAGGTTCGACGGGACGTCCCGTCCTGCCCCGAGCGAGGAGGTGTCTGTGGCCGAGTCCGCGCCGTCCCACCGCCGACCCGTCGGTGGCGCGACCCGTTCGGCAGAGCGGGCGAGGAGGAAGCGGGAGCTTCGCAGCTCCTACCGCGCGACGGCGCTGTCCACGGTGCTCCCCGGAGTCGGACTCTTCCGCGTCAACCCGTGGCTCGCCTCGCTCATCGTGCTGGTGTTCCTCGTCCCCCTGGGCTACCTCGGCTACCGCGTCGTGCAGGACGGCGCGCTCGGCTCGGTCCTCCAGATCGGCGTCGACCGGCGCAAGCTGGCCATCGTGCTGGGGACGATCGCGGGTCTCGCGCTCGTCTGGGTCCTGGGCATCATCGCCACAGCGTGGGCCACCCGGCCTCGGCAGGCCGGCTGGCTGGACCGTGGTCTGCTCACCCTGTTCACCGCGCTGATGTGCCTCGTCGTGCTGGTCCCGGCGGGATTCGCCATGACCGGGATCGACATCCAGCGCGAGACGATCAAGGCGGTCGTCACCGACACCGAACGGGAGCCGGTGACGGTCGAGGGTCCCGACCCGTGGCGGGATCACCCGCGGGTCAACCTCCTCCTCCTCGGCTCCGACCACGGGCCGGACCGAGAAGGGGTGCGGCCGGACTCGATCATGGTGGCGAGCATCGACACCGCCTCCGGTGACACGGTCTTCTTCGGCCTCCCACGTAACCTTCAGCGGGTTCCCTTCCCGGCGACCAACCCGTTCAGCGAGATCTTCCCCTTCGGCTACGACTGCGGCAGCGAGTGCCTGCTCAACGCGGTGTGGACCCTCGCCGAGGACCGGCCGGACCTCTTCCCCGGTGACCCGAGCCCGGGCCTGACCACGACCCGGGACGTGGTCTCCGAGATCACCGGACTGACTATCGACGACACCGTTCTCGTGGACCTCCAGGGCTTCCAGCAGCTCGTCGACGCCATGGGTGGGGTGACCATCAACGCGACCGAGAGGGTGCCGATCGGCGGCAAGGTGGTCAATGGGCAGATCGTCGGGATCAACGGGTGGATCGAGCCCGGCAGGCAGCACATGGACGGCTACCACGCCCTCTGGTACGCCCGCTCGCGTGCGACGACCGACGACTTCTCACGGATGCGTCGGCAGCGCTGCGTCATCGGTGCCGTCATCGAGCAGGTCGACCCCCTCCGGATGCTCGCGCGCTACCCCCAGCTCGCCGAGACCATCGCCGACAACGTGCGGGTCGACATCCCCGCGGACGACCTCGGCGCCTGGGCCGAGCTCGTCCTGCGGATGAAGGACGGCCGCCTCCAGTCGCTGCCGTTGACGAACCAGGTCATCAACGTCGCGAACCCCGACTTCGAGCTCATCCGCTCGATGGTCCGGGACGCGCTGCGCCCGAAGCCGCCCGCGCCCACCGCGAGCCCGACCCCGTCGCGCACGCCCGACGAGCGCGACACCCCGACACCGGGCGCGACCGACTCCCCGACCGAGACCCCGACGCCGTCGGACCTGCTGAGCGACCTGTCCAGCACCTGCTGAGTGTGGGAGCGGTGCTGCTGCCGGTCGTGCGGCTTGTGCCCGCGTGACCGGCTTGTGCCCGCGTGACCGGGCAATTTCGCGGTCATCAGTGGAGCAACCCGGTCGCTGCTTCACAACCCGGTCGCTCCTTCACAACGGGGTCATCCGTGCCCGACGAGCTGGCGCCCTCCAGGTGGCGTGACTGCTCAACTTGAGTGGAATAGACTCAACTTTGGACGAGTTGTCCTCTGTGGACCCCGCGCAGCGACACGACCGCGCATACCCGCGACAGCAACGCGCACTGTCACCTACGCGCTGTCAACTACGCGCACTGTCACCGACTAGGAGAACTGAACCACCATGGAGCTCAAGCCCACGAACAAGGTGGCCGAGGCCCTCGCGCTCGCTCAGCGAGCCGCCCAGAGCGCCGGTCACCCGGAGATCACCCCGGACCACATCACCAGCGCTCTCGCGCAGCTCGACACCACGCAGGCCGACGCCCTCCTGGCCGCAGCCGGGACCGGCGTGGGGCACGTGCTCTCCCAGGCCGACGCGCGTCTCCGGTCGCTGCCGAAGACCTCCGGAGCCGCCCAGGGTCCCACGTTCGGCCGCGAGGCGATGACCGTGCTGGACCGAGCGAACACCCTCATGCGTGCGAAGGGCGACAGCTTCCTCGCCGTCGACCTGCTCTGGCTCGCCCTCGCTGAGACGGGCCACCTGGCCGCGGTCGAGAAGCGCGGCGCCGCCGACATGGAGAAGGCCATCGACCAGATGCGGGGCGGGCGCAAGGTCACCTCGGAGACCCCGGCGGAGGTCGGCGAGGCGCTCGAGAAGTACGGCACCGACCTGACCCAGATGGCCCGCGACGGCAAGCTCGACCCGGTCATCGGTCGTGACTCGGAGATCCGTCGCGTCGTCCAGGTCCTCTCGCGACGCACGAAGAACAACCCCGTCCTCATCGGTGAGCCCGGCGTCGGCAAGACCGCCGTCGTCGAGGGCCTCGCCCAGCGCATCGTCGACGGCGACGTGCCCGAGAGCCTGCGCGACAAGAGGCTCATCGCCCTCGACCTTCCCGCGATGGTGGCCGGGGCGAAGTACCGCGGGGAGTTCGAGGAGCGGCTCAAGGCCGTCCTCGAGGAGATCAAGGCCAGCGACGGCCAGATCATCACCTTCATCGACGAGCTGCACACCATGGTCGGCGCCGGCGCCTCCGGCGAGGGTGCCATGGACGCCGGCAACATGCTCAAGCCGATGCTCGCCCGAGGCGAGCTGCGCCTCGTCGGTGCCACCACGCTCGACGAGTACCGCGAGCACATCGAGAAGGACGCGGCCCTCGAGCGCCGCTTCCAGCAGGTCTTCGTCGGTGAGCCCTCGGTCGAGGACACGATCGCCATCCTGCGCGGCCTCAAGGAGCGCTACGAGGCGCACCACAAGGTCGAGATCGAGGACTCCGCCCTCGTTGCTGCCGCATCGCTCTCGCACCGCTACATCAGCGGCCGCCAGCTCCCCGACAAGGCCATCGACCTCGTCGACGAGGCCGCCTCGCGGCTGCGGATGGAGATCGACTCCAGCCCGGTCGAGATCGACGAGCTCCAGCGCACCGTCGACCGGCTGACCATGGAGGAGATGCACCTCTCGCAGGAGACCGACGAGGCCTCCCGGGAGCGCCTCGAGAAGCTGCGCGCCGACCTGGCCGAGCGTCGCGAGGAGCTCGCCGAGCTCACCGCCCGGTGGGAGGCCGAGAAGGCGAGCCTGAACAAGGTCGGTGACCTGCGTGCCCAGCTCGACGACCTGCGCACCCAGGCCGACCGCCTGCAGCGCGAGGGTGAGTACGAGGCCGCCAGCCGGCTCCTCTACGGCGAGATCCCCGCACTGGAGCAGGAGCTCGCACGTGCCGACGAGGAGGAGCGGGCCCGCTCCGAGCACTCCATGGTCAAGGAGCGCGTGACCGCGGACGACATCGCCGAGGTCATCTCGGCATGGACCGGCATCCCCGCCGGGCGCCTCCTGCAGGGCGAGACGGAGAAGCTCATGGCGATGGAGTCGATCATCGGCTCGCGCCTCATCGGTCAGACCGCTGCCGTCCAGGCTGTCTCGGACGCCGTGCGGCGGTCGCGGGCCGGGCTCTCCGACCCCAACCGGCCGACCGGGTCCTTCCTCTTCCTCGGCCCGACGGGTGTCGGCAAGACCGAGCTCGCCAAGTCGCTGGCGGACTTCCTCTTCGACGACGAGCGCGCCATGGTGCGGATCGACATGTCGGAGTACTCCGAGCGGCACTCCGTGGCTCGCCTCATCGGTGCCCCGCCCGGGTATGTGGGGTACGAGGAGGGCGGTCAGCTCACCGAGGCCGTGCGCCGGCGTCCGTACTCCGTCGTCCTGCTCGACGAGGTCGAGAAGGCGCACCCGGAGACCTTCGACATCCTGCTCCAGGTGCTCGATGACGGACGGCTCACCGACGGCCAGGGCCGCACGGTGGACTTCCGCAACGTCATCCTCGTCATGACCTCCAACCTCGGCAGCCAGTTCCTCATCGACCCGTTGATGAGTGAGGAGGCCAAGCGGGAGGCGGTCATGGGTGCGGTGCGCGCGGCCTTCAAGCCGGAGTTCCTCAACCGGCTCGACGAGATCGTCATCTTCGACGCCCTCACCTCCGAGGAGCTCGCCAAGATCGTCGACCTGCAGGTGCGCGAGTTCGCCGGACGCCTCCACGACCGGCGTATCACCCTCGAGGTGACGGATGCCGCGCGGGAGTGGCTCTCGATCGCCGGCTACGACCCGGCCTATGGTGCCCGCCCGCTGCGTCGACTCGTCCAGAAGGAGATCGGGGACCGGCTCGCCAAGGCCGTCCTCGCGGGCGAGGTGCGCGACGGCGACACCGTGACCATCGACAAGAGCCCGGACTACGAGGGCCTGATGCTCGTCGCGGCGGAGCACGTGAACGTCTGAGAAGCAGGCTCTCCGGCACCGTGCGTCCAGCGGTGTCCCCGGGGTCGGCGCGCGTACGATGACGCCCATGCTCACTCGCCGCCGCCCCGGGACCCGCGTCCTTCTCTCCGGCCTGACCGCTGCGCTGCTCGCGCTCACCGCGTGCACCGGCGACGCGGCGGAGGAGCCGGAGGCGCCGACCCCTCAGGAGCGGCTGGCCGAGGCGCAGGCAGCGATCGAGCAGGCCGAGGCGATCACGATCGAGCTCACGAGCACCGGGGTGCCGGGCAACGTCAACGGCGTCCAGTCAGCGACCGGGGTCGGTGTGATCGAGGGCGATACCATCAAGTTCGAGGGTGAGTTCCAGGGTCGGGTCAGCGGGATCACCGCCAACGCCGGAATCCTCGCGATCGGCGACGACACGTACATGAAGCTCTTCACCCCGGACTACGAGCCCGTGGACCTCGCCGATCTCGGGGCCCCGAACCCGACGGGCTTCTTCGCTCCCGACACCGGGATCGCCAGTCTTCTCGCGGCGACGACCGACCTCACAGAGGGGGGTGGACCGGTGCGCCAGGGTCGCGAGGTGCTCACCGAGATCCATGGCACTCTTCCTGGCGACAAGGTCCAGGCCCTGCTCCACCTCGGGAGCCCCGACACGACCTTCGACGTCACCTACGGGCTCACCTCAGACAACGAGCTGCGCAAGGCGACCATGACGGGCGAGTTCTACGAGGGGACGGAGTCGGTCTACACCCTGCTGCTGACGGACTACGGCAAGGTCGTGCCCATCGAGGCGCCGACGCAGGCTCCCACCTCCTGACCGCACCTCGCGTCCAGCCTCCATGAGCGCGCAGCGACCCGTCGGTGGGCGGGCCCACTCGATCCTCGCGATCGCCTCGGTCGGCGTCGCCCTCGCGGCCGCCGACACGTATGTCGTCGTCCTCGCCCTCACCGACATGATGGCCGGCGTCGGCGTCACCATCGACGCGCTGCAGAAGGCCACCCCGATCATCTCCGGCTTCCTGCTGGGCTACATCGCGATCCTTCCCCTCATCGGCCGGGTCGCCGATCTGGTTGCACGACAGCACGTCCTGCAGCTGTGTCTCGCGATCTTCGTCGTGGGGTCGGTCGTCACCGCGCTCGCGACCGACCTGCCCGTCCTCGTCGGTGGCCGGGTGGTCCAGGGAATCGGGGGTGGCGGCCTGGTGCCGGCGACCCTCGCGCTCGTGGCCGACCTGTGGCCGGTGGAACGGCGCGGCACACCGCTGGGGGTCGTGGGGGCAGTCCAGGAGCTCGGGTCCGTCCTCGGCCCGGTCCTCGGTGCGGCGATCCTCGTGGTCGCGCAGTGGCGGGCGATCTTCTGGCTCAACGCCGCCGCCGGGCTGGTCCTCGCGCTCGCTCTCCTCGTCGTCGGGCGACGGATGCGGGGGAGCCCGCCGCCGCATACCCGCTCGGCCCGGGTCTCCGCCGCTGTGCTCGGAATCGGTCTGGCCGTCCTCTTCCTCACGCTGTGGGCGCCCGATGCGCTGGTGACGAGTGTCGCCCTCGGCGGCCCGTTCGTCCCCCTCGGTTCGTCGAACGCGGTGGTGCTCACCCCGACCGGGCTGCTCGCCCTCGCGTTGACCGCCGCCGGGGTGGCCCTGTCGGTGCGCGCGGCCTGGCCCGTCCTGCGTCATGCCGACCTGCCCGGCGCGCTGCTGCTCGGCGGTGCACTCGGCGCGATCATCCTCACCTTCTCGACCGCGGACCCCGAGCGGGAGATCATCGGTCCGCTGGGCTACTCGCTCCTGCCGGTCGCCGGAGTCCTCGCGATCCTGTATGCGGTGCGGCACCGCCGCGCGGCCGAGCCACTCATCCCGCGCGGAGTCGTGCGGGCGCGGGTGCCGTGGGCGCTCCTCGTCTCGTTCCTCGTCGGGGCGGCGCTCGTGGCCGTCATCGTCGGCGTCCCGCTGCTGAGCCGACTGACCGTGTCGACGAGTGAGACCGTCGCGGCCTTCGAGCTCATCAAGTTCCTCATCGCCGTCCCGGTGGGCGCGGTCGTCGGTGGCTGGTCGCTGCGGTGGCTCGGGGACGGCGCGGTGGCCGGAGTGGGACTGCTCCTCTCCGGCGCCACTCTCGCCTGGGCCAGCACGTGGGGGCGCGGCTCGCTCGAGAGCGTCGGCGGCACGGTCGGGCTCGTCCTCATCGGACTCGGGGTGGGGCTGGCGCTCGCGCCGGTCAACAACGCCGCCCTCGCCGATGCGCCGGTGGAGGCGCACGGCACCGCGTCGGCGCTCGTCGTCGTGGCGCGCATGGTCGGGATGGTCGTGGGCCTTGCGGTCCTCACAGCCATCGGGCTCAACAGGTACTACGCGGCAGTCGCCGCCCTTCCGGACCGCACCGACGTCGCCGCCCTCGTCGATGCCGCTGTGACCCAGGTGCAGACGATGCTGCTCGGTGCGTCGGTGGCGGCCTTCGCCGCGGCGGTGGCCTGCCTGGCACTCGACGTGCGGCGGCGGGGGCACGCGGTGAGCCGCCCCAGCGCGCTGCTCTAGGCCTTTGGTTGGATGCTCTGGTGAGCATCGACGGGTACGTCCGGGACCGGCTTCGGGTCGCGGCCGCTGAAGGTGGGGCACTGCGCGATGCCGGTGGGTTGCGCGGCGCCGTGCCGGACTCGGGCGAGATCGGGGACGAGCTCGTCCTCCAGCTCCTCGAGAGCCAGCTCCTCGCCCGACACGTCGACCTCCACGCCCGCGCGCTCCAGGAGCAGGGCGAAGGCTTCTACACGATCGGCTCGCTCGGCCACGAGTCCAACGCCGCTGTGGCACTGGCGCTCCGCCCCTCGGATCCGGCCCTGCTCCACTACCGGTCGGCAGGCTTCTACTGCGCCCGGGCCGGGCAGGTGCCCGGGCTCGACCCAGTCCGCGACCTCCTGCTGTCGCTGATGTGCAGCGCTGACGACCCGATCAGCGGGGGCCGGCACAAGGTGTTCGGCCATCCCCACCTCGCGATCATCCCGCAGACGTCGACGATTGCGTCCCACCTCCCGCGCGCGGTCGGGCTGGCCTTTGCGCACGAGCGCGCGATCCGCATGGGTCTCGGAGACGAGTGGCCGGACGATGCGGTCGTCGTCACCAGCCTGGGGGACGCGAGCCTCAACCACTCCACTGCCGTGGGAGCCCTCAACGCTGCGGAACACGCTGTGCATCAAGGGATCCCGGTTCCGCTGCTCTTCGTCGTGGAGGACAACGGCTTCGGCATCTCGGTGCGCAGTCCCCAGGGCTGGGTCGCCCGACGCCTCGCCTCCCTGAGCGGGTTCGCCCAGTTCGGGGCTGACGGAGACGACCCTGTCGGCGCCCTCGTCGCTGCTCGAGATGCCGCGTCCCATGTCCGCGAGCAGCGCCGACCGGCGGTGCTGCACCTGCGCACCGTGCGCTTCCTCGGGCACGCCGGCTCGGACGCCGAGGTCGCCTACCGATCCCGGCGTGAGATCGAGGCCGACCACGCCCGTGACCCGATCCTCGCGACGGCGTCGCTCGCGCTGCAGCGCGGCCTGCTCACTGCACCCGAGCTCGAGGAGAGGTATGCGCTGGCGGGCTCGCGCATACAGCGGACTGCGGAGGAGCTGCTCCCGGTGCGACGCCTCGAGACGGCCGCCGACGTCATGGCTCCGCTCACCCGGACCGCGCGGCGGGAGGAGCTGCATGGTGCTCTCGGCGGGGAGGTCGCCGCCGATGAGCGCAGGAGCGCGTTCCGGGAGCGCCTGCCCGAGGCGACCGGTGGGCTGACGCTCGCCCAGTCGATCAACGCCACCCTCACCGACCTCATGCTCACCCACCCCCAGGTACTCGTGTTCGGCGAGGACGTCGGCGTCAAGGGCGGGGTGTACGGCGTGACCCGAGGGCTGCGTCGGGCGTTCGGGGCGGTGCGGGTGTTCGACACCCTGCTCGACGAGCAGACCATCCTCGGGACCGCGCTCGGGTCCGCGCTCGCGGGGCTCCTGCCGATCCCGGAGATCCAGTACCTCGCCTACGTCCACAACGCCATCGACCAGCTGCGCGGTGAGGCGGCGACCCTGGCGTTCTTCAGCAACGGCCGGTTCGGTAACGGGATGGTCGTGCGCGTGCCCGGCCTGGCGTACCAGCGGGGCTTCGGCGGGCACTTCCACAACGACAACTCCCTCGCGGCGCTGCTCGACATCCCCGGGCTCGTCGTGGCGGTCCCGTCCAGCGCGCAGGAGGCGCCCGGACTGCTCCGGGCCCTCGCGGCGATGGCGCTGGCAGAGCGCCGGCCCAGCGTGTTCGTCGAGCCGATCGCGCTCTATCACGCGCGGGACCTGCTCACTCCCGGCGACGGGTTGGCGCTGGCGCCGTATGCACGCGGGTCGATGACAGACCTGCCCGCGCGGGACGAGGGGCGGCTGCACGTGCTCGCGGACACCGCGGCCGACACCCTCGTCGTCACCTTCGGGAACGGAGTGGGTATGAGCCGTCGCGCGATCGCCGCCTCCGGGGTGCGGGCTGACATCTACGACCTGCGCTGGCTGGCACCGTTGCCCGCGGAGCACCTAGCGATGGTGGCGAGGGGGTATGCGTCGGTCCTCGTCGTCGACGAGACCCGCCGCAGCGGTGGGGTGTCGGAACGCGTCGTCACCGCGCTGGTCGACGCAGGGTACGGCGGGCGGGTGGTCCGGGTGACGAGTGAGGACTCGATCATTCCGCTCGGACCTGCGGCGTCGACGGTGCTGCTCGGCGAACCCGCGATCGAGGCAGCGCTGCGGAGTCTGACAGGCGGGGTTGTCGAGGAGGGCGAGATCCGTTGATTCCCAGTCAAGCCGACATCGTCGTCATCGGTGGGGGAGTGATCGGCCTGGCCACCGCATACCATCTGGCGGCGCAGGGGGCGGGATCGGTGCTGCTGCTGGAGAAGTCGTCCTTCGGCTCGGGGTCGACCTGCCGGTCGGCCGGTGGCGTGCGCGCGCAGTTCTCCGACGAGATCAACATCCGGCTGGGGCAGTACGGACTGCGCGTGTTCGAGCGGTTCGAAGAGCTCTTCGGTCAGCCGATCGACTTCCATCAGGTGGGGTACCTCTTCCTCCTCGACAACGCCGAGGACGTGGCCACCTTCGAGGCCGGCGTGGCACTGCAGAACTCCCTCGGCGTCCCCTCGCGGATGCTCACACCCGCTGAGGCGCAACGCCTTTCGCCGCTGATCTCCACCAACGGGCTGCTGGCGGCCGCCTTCTCGCCGGAGGACGGGCACTGCGACCCGGCCTCGGTGTGCCAGGGGTATGCGGCAGCGGCCAGGCGGCACGGGGCGACCCTGGTACCGGGTTGTGCCGTGACCGGCGCCGATGTCGACCGGTCCGGTCCCACGCCCCGGATCCGTGGCGTCATCACCGAGGCCGGCGTGGTCGAGACCGACCGGGTCGTCATCGCCACCGGGGCCTGGTCACGGGAGGTGGGTGAGTGGTTCGGCCTCGACCTGCCCGTCGAGCCGCTGCGGCGCCAGATCCTCGTCACCGAGCCCATGCCGGGGAGGCGGCCGGACACCCCGATGACGATCGACTTCGGGACCACGTTCTACTTCCACAACGAGGGCCCCGGCCTGCTCATGGGCAGGTCCGACCCGAACGAGACGCCGGGCTTCCGGCTCGGCGTCGACGACGCCTGGATGCCCGGACTCATCGAGGCGCTGAGCCGGCGCGCTCCTGACCTCGCGGACATCGGCATCGCACACCAGTGGGCGGGGCTCTACGAGGTGACCCCGGACGCCAACGGCCTCATCGGCGCCGCCGAGGAGGTGCCCGGGCTGTACTACTGCACCGGCTTCTCCGGCCACGGCTTCCTCCTCGGCCCTGCGCTCGGCGAGGTGATGGCCGACCTGATCAGCGGGAAGGAGCCGTTCGTCGACGTCTCGGGCTTCGACGTGCGTCGGTTCGCGGCGGGCGGTCTGCGGCCGGAGGCCAACATCGTCTGAGAGGCCGCCCTTCTCTCCCCGGACGGGAAAGGTGTGCTTCGCGAGGGTGCCGATGCTGTGGGCCATGCCTTTGGGTGGGGCAGCCCCACCGCCTAGCCTTGGCGCATGACGACCACCCCCGCGCTGCCCACCGCCGACGAGATCCGCTCTCTTGCCGAGTCCGCCGCGACCGCGTGCGGCGTCGACCTGGCGGCCCATACCGGTGACCGGGAGAGTCGCTCGCCGGTGACCGGCACGGTGGTGTCGTCGCTGGCGTGGTCCTCGAGCGAGGACGTGGCGAGTGCGGTCGAGAAGGCGCACGACGCATACCTGGCCTTCCGGGAGGTGCCGGCGCCGGTGCGCGGGGCTGTCGTCCGGCGCTTCGCCGAGCTGCTCACCGAGCACAAGGCCGACCTCGGGACCCTCGTGAGCGTCGAGGCGGGCAAAGTCACCTCCGAGGCCCTCGGCGAGGTGCAGGAGATGATCGACATCTGCGAGTTCGCCGTGGGGCTCTCGCGTCAGCTCTACGGCCGCACGATGACGAGCGAGCGCCCGGGCCACCGCCTCCTGGAGACCTGGCACCCCCTCGGGGTCGTCGGCGTCATCAGCGCGTTCAACTTCCCTGTGGCCGTGTGGAGCTGGAACACCGCCATCGCCCTCGTCTGCGGTGACCCCGTGGTCTGGAAGCCCAGTGAGCAGACGCCGCTCTCCGCACTGGCCGCCAACGCCCTGCTCCAGCGCGCCATCGCCGACAGCGGTCTGGACCCGGCGCTCTCGCAGGTCGTGCTCGGCGACCGGGAGGTCGGCATGGCGCTCGTCGACAACCCGCGCGTGGCACTGCTGTCGGCCACCGGCTCCACCCGGATGGGGCGCGAGGTCGGGCCGCGGGTGGCGCAGCGCTTCGGTCGCTCGCTTCTCGAGCTCGGCGGCAACAACGCCGCGATCGTCACCCCGAGCGCCGACCTCGACCTCACGACGCGAGGGATCGTCTTCGCCGCGGCCGGCACGGCGGGTCAGCGGTGCACGACGCTGCGTCGCGTCATCGCGCACGAGAGCATCGTCGACGCGGTCGTCGACCGGGTGAGCGCCGCATACGGCCGGCTACCGATCGGCAACCCGATGGCGGAGGGGACCCTCGTGGGCCCGCTCGTGGGCGGACCGGCCTACGACGCCTACGCTGCCGCGATCGAGGCGGCGGTCGCCGCCGGCGGCGAGGTGGTATGCGGTGGCTCGCGGGTCGAGATCGACGGCGCCGAGGATGCGTACTACGTCCAGCCGACCATCATCCGGATGCCCGAGCAGGCCGAGGTGGTGCGGCGCGAGACCTTCGCGCCGATCCTCTACGTGATGACGTACTCCTCGCTCGGTGAGGCAATTGCGCTGAACAACGATGTGCCGCAGGGTCTTTCGTCATCCATTTTCACCCAGGACCAGGCCGAGGCCGAGATCTTCATGAGCGCTACCGGCTCGGACTGCGGCATCGTCAACGTCAACATCGGCACCTCGGGCGCCGAGATCGGTGGCGCCTTCGGGGGCGAGAAGGAGACCGGCGGTGGCCGGGAGTCGGGCTCGGACGCCTGGCGTGCCTACATGCGGCGGGCGACGAACACGATCAACTACTCCGGGCAGCTGCCGCTGGCGCAGGGCGTGACGTTCGAGGTCTGAGCGCGGACGACCGACCTGCTCGGGTCGCGTCAGCCGACTGCGACCGACTCCAGCAGGGCGCCGAGCTCGAGGGCGAGCAGGTCGAGCGCCTCGAACATGAGCATGTGACCGGCGCCGGGCACGATCACGAGGCGCGAGCCGCGGATGGCCTCGTGGATCCGGCGGGCGTGCCGCGTCGAGGTGAGCCGGTCCTTCCCGCCGCACATGACGACCGTGGGGACCGCGGCGAGCACGGGGAGGTGCTCCATCTCGTCGTGGCTCATGAGGGCGAGGTAGAACCTGCTGAGCGTCGGCAGGGGCGTCGAGCGCATGACGCCCACGACGTAGGCGAGATCCTCGCGCTTGCAGCGGTCGCCGAAGAGCATGGACCGCTGGCCGCGGGCGGTGATGAAGTGCCCCGTCGGGATCATCGGCCCGCGCTGGACGACCCGCATGAGTGCAGTCTCGAGGGCCTGACGTCGCCGGGTGAGGTCGCCGGCAGAGGTGCCCATCATGAGGACCCCCTTGACCCGGGTGCCGATCTCGTCCGGGTGGGCCCCCGCATACGCCATGATCGTCATGCCGCCCATGGAGTGCCCGACGAGGACGACCGGTTGGCCTGCGGGCACGGTCGTGTCGATGACCGCCTTGAGGACCTCGCCGAGCGAGCGGATCGTGGCCGCGGGGTTCTTGCCCAGGGTGGTCGCGCCGTGGCCCGGCTGGTCGTAGGCGATGACGCGGACGTTGTGCTCGGCCTGGATGCGCTCGATGAGCGGGATCCACAGGGTGTGGTCGAGCGTCCACCCGTGCGCGAGGACGAGGGTCACCGGAAGCACCTGCCGGGTCACGTCGGGCGGCGCGTACTCCCAGACGGCGACCTGCTCGCCATCAGGTCCCTCGACGAGGAGATGCGCTCCGCCGTCGATGATCTGGCGGACCGTCATGGTGCCGGCTCCAGCTGCACGACCACGGGGGCGTGGTCGCTCGCGCCCTGCCCCTTGCGCTCCTCCCGGTCGATCACGGCGCCGACGACGCGGCTCGCGAATCCCGGTGAGCCGAGGATGAAGTCGATCCGCATGCCGCGCCGCTTCTGGAAGGCGAGGCGCTGGTAGTCCCAGTACGTGTAGACGCCCGGACCGGGCGCGTGCGGGCGGACGACATCGACCAGCCCGGCTTCGAGCAGCGCGTTGAACGCAGCCCGTTCCGGTGGGGAGACGTGGCTCTTGTCGATGTAGTACTCCATCGACCACACATCGTCGTCCTGCGGTGCGATGTTCCAGTCGCCCATGACGGCGAAGGGCGGCCCGCCGGCCCGCTCCGCGGCCAGCCACTCGGTCACGTGCGCGCGCAGGTGGTCCAGCCAGGCGAGCTTGTATGCCATGTGCGGGTCGTCGATATGCCTCCCGTTGGGCACGTAGACCGACCAGATCCGCAGCCCCCCGCACGTCGCGCCGATGGCCCGGGCCTCTGCGACCGCGGGATCGCCCCACGTCGGGATGTCGGGCAGGCCCAGCTCGACGTCGGTCAGGCCGACCCGGGAGAGGATCGCGACGCCGTTCCACTGGTTGAGGCCGTAGTGCGCCGTCTCGTAGCCGAGGGCCTCGAGGCGCGCTCGCGGGAACTGGTCCTCGCGGCACTTGGTCTCCTGGATCGCCAGGATGTCCACGTCGGCACGCTGCAGCCAGGCCTCGACCCGGTCGATGCGTGACCGGATCGAGTTGACGTTCCACGTGGCGACTCGCACATCCCTAGCGTAGATACCCCTTCGCACGCCGGCAGCGGGTGGTTGAGGTGACTGTGCTGGGCGGGGTGCGGGCCCGTGGGGAGGATCACTGTCGCTATGGCAGCAGCGGTCCTCCACGCGAGCCGCGCGAACTGGGCGAACTGGTCCGTGGGCGGGTCAGCCGGAGGTGCTCGCGGTCGCCGAGCAGCTCGAGGCGGCGCCAGAGGACCGATCCGGGCACCGCCTGGCTGACGTGGGCGTCGATGGCGCGGCGCTGGCGATCCCGGTCGACGCGGACGGTGATCGGCAGCTCGGCGGTGTCGAAGCCGGTGAAGGCAGCGCCGAACTCGGTGTTGAGCACCTCGGCGACCTGACGGGGCAGGCACCATTCCAGGACCGGGAGGGAGGCCGCGGCCGCGACCTCCATCGCCGCGCGGCTGGCCGCCTCATGATCGGGGTGGCCGGTCACCCCACCGCCGAGACCGAAGACGACCAGGCCGTCCGGCCGGACCTCGTCGACGACGCGGGTCACGTCCTCGACGAGCTCGGGGATCCGGTCGGTCAGGCCACCGTCAGGGTGCTTTCGCAGGATCGAGGTCCGCACGCCGAGGCGGCGGGCCGCGTCGTCGAGCTCGGCCGCACGCACGGCCGCCAGGTCGGCCGGTGTGCCGTTGTCGTCGCTGCTGCCGAGCGTGGATGCCTCACCGGCCGTGAGACACAGCACGGTCACCTCGGTCCCGGCGCGGATGAGCGCGTCGATGACCCCGCCGAGCCCGAACGACTCGTCGTCCGGGTGCGCCACGACGACGAGCGCGCTGTCCCAGGCGGGCAGCCCGCCATCCCCCGGGGCCAGGTCATGGTGATCGGTCATGGCGTCACTCCGGCACGCAGATCTCTCCGCGGGCAGCCGCCCGGACCGTGAGGGTCGAGACGACGAGGACCAGCGCCGTCGTCAACGCGAGCAGGGCCCCGGCGACGAGGTGGTATGCGGTGGCGCCGGCCGCATCCGCCATCGCAAGGGCGGCGACCGTGGCGGCCGCAAGGGGGAAGGTGTAGGCCCAGTACGGCACGGCGAAGGGGATCCGGTGCAGCCTGCCGACCTGCGCCACGACGAGGATGACGAAGAACATCGCCGCTGCGTAGAGGATGCGGCTCACCGGGTCGCCCGAGGCGCCGGTCAGTGACTCCCAGGCGAGCATGGCGACGGCCGGCGGCGCGATGAAGATCGCCAGGGTCGGCAGCAGCTTCTCCGGCAACGGCTGCTCGTGGGTGAGCACGCGCTGCATGAGGAGGGGCAGCAGAGCCACCCAGAAGACCAGGCCGACACCGAACGAGAACCAGCCGAGCTCGACCGATCCCACTGCCGGCGCGGCCAACGGGGTGACGACGTTGCCGACGACCGGGATGAACCATGCCGGGGTGACGTGACCGGCGAGGACGTCGGCACGCCCGAACCACGCGGAGAGCACGAGCACCGTGGCGCTGAGGTGCCCGACGGCGCCGACCCACCACAGGACCGTGGCCGGCCCCGGCGCCACCGTGGCGGACGCGGTGGCGAGGACGAGGATCGCGATGGTGACGGTCGGCACGAACGCGAGGCGGACGGGGTGGCGCAGCTCGGCCCGTGCGGCCGAGGTGTGCCTGACCCACTTGACGACATAGAAGGCCCCCACGACCACGAATGCCGCAGTCGCCAGCGCGAGGAAGAGCAGGGACGGCCACTCGGGCAGGTCCCACACCCGCGCGGCCCGCCGCCACGCCAGCGAGGTGCCGCCGATCCCCATCACGGAGGAGAACAGGGCCACCGGGAAGTGGGCGAGGCGGCCGGTCGCGCCGGTGCTCGTGGTGTCGGCTGAGGCGGCCATCCCCCGGGTCACCTTGATCTCGGTCATGTCGATCTCACCGACTCAGACCGTTGCGGGAGCGGCCTGCTGAGGCGTCGTCGCCGCGCAGCCGGCCGCACCGAGACCGTGCGCCACCCGCCAGGCGTCGTAGCCGCCGAGGAGGTCGGAGACGTCCTCGAAGCCGTTCGCCCGCAGCAGGCTCGCGCCGACGCTGGAGCGCCAGCCGCCGGCGCAGTAGGTGAGGACGGGCCGGGTCGGGTCGAGCTCGCCCATCCGGCGGCGCAGCTCGGCGAGCGGGATGTGCACCGCCCCGTCGATCATGCCGCCGGCCAGCTCGCCGGCGTTGCGCAGGTCGACGAGCTGGATGCCCTCGACGGAGTCGAGGGCCTCGTCGGCCGCGGCGACGGTGAGCCGGCTCGCGGGGGAGACTGCGGCGGGGTCGGACAGGAAGAGCTCTTCCACGTCGCCGACGTAGCCGACGACGTGGTCGAAGCCGATCCGCGCGAAGCGGGTGGCGACCTCCTGGGCGCCGCCGTCGTCGGCGATCACGACGACCCGGTCCTGCGGGCTGAAGACCATCCCGACCGTCTCGGCCATCCGGCCGTCGGCCGGGACGTTGATCGAGCCGGCGAGGTGCGCGGCGGCGAAGTCGCCGTTGCTCCGGGCATCGTGGACCACGGCACCCTCGGCGAGGGTCTCCCTGACCTGCTCGGTCGTGAGCGCCGGGATCTGTGCGTCCAGGTCCAGCGCCGGACGCTCCTGGCGGTTGAGGGTGGCGTTGAAGACGAAGTACTCGGGCGCGCTGGGCTGACCCTCCGTCACGAGGGCGAGGAAGGCCTCCTCGCTCATCGGCCGGCAGGCGTAGTTGTCCCGCCGCTGCTCACCGATCGTCGACTGGCGCTCGGTGGAGAGATTCTTCCCACAGGCCGAGCCCGCGCCGTGGGCGGGGAAGACCCGCACCTCGTCGGGCAGGCTCATGAGCTTGCGCTGGACCGTGTCGTAGAGCATCGAGCCCAGCTCCTCGGCGGTGAAGCCGATCGAGGCGAGCAGGTCCGGGCGACCCACGTCGCCGATGAAGAGCGCGTCGCCGGTGAGCACCGCATACGCGATCTCGTCGTCGGCGTGCTCGTAGACGAGGACGGAGATCGACTCAGGAGTGTGACCCGGGGTGTGCATGACCTCGAGCGTGACCTCGCCCAGGGAGAGGCGCTCGCCGTCGGCGAAGTGGCGGACCGGGAAGTCCGTCCTCGCCTCGCTGCCGTAGCCGATCCAGGCACCCGTCTGCTCGGCGAGCTCGAGGTGGCCCGAGATGAAGTCGGCGTGGAAGTGCGTGTTGAGCACGCCGACGATCTGCAGACCGAGGGAGTGCGCATCGTCGAGGTACTCCGACACGTCACGCCGCGGGTCGACGATCACCGCCTGCCCTGTGGTCTCGTCCCCGATGAGGTAGGAGGCCTGCGAGAGACAGTCGAGGTAGTACTGGGTGAAGTGCATGATAATACCCTAGGGGGTATGCGCAGGTTGCGCAAACAAACCAGGGTCACCGGTGGCGAAGGGCGCCCGCTCGGCAGCGGCGAACACGCCTGCCTACGCTTGCTGTATGCCCACCGCACTCATCACCGGCGCGAGCGCCGGGCTCGGCCTCGAGTTCGCCCGCCAGTACGCCGAGGAGGGGTTCGACCTCGTCCTCGTCGCGCGCACCGGGAGTCGCCTCCACGAGCTCGCCGAGGAGTGTGGGAGCCGGTTCGGGGTGACGGCCGAGGTGCTCGTCGCGGACCTCGTGGACCGGGCGGCGCTGGAGCGGGTCGCCGAGCGGGTGCGCTCCACCGAGGCGCCCATCGACGTCCTCGTCAACAATGCCGGGCTCGGGCTGAAGAAGTCCTTCACAGAGAACCCCTTGGAGAGGGAGGAGGCTGCCTTCGACCTCATGTGCCGGGCGGTCCTCGTCCTCTCGCACGCGGCCGCGACGACGATGAAGGGGCGTGGCAGCGGGGAGATCATCAACGTCTCTTCGGTGGCGTCGTTCATCGCGGGTGGCACCTACTCCGCGGCGAAGGCGTACGTCACCGTCTTCACCGAGGGACTGGCGACCGAGCTCGCCGGAACCGGGGTCACCGCGACCGCGCTGTGCCCCGGGTTCACGCACACCGAGTTCCACGAGCGGGGCGAGATGGACGTCTCCAACCTGCCCGAGATCGCGTGGCTCAATGCGCCGGACGTGGTCCGCACGGCCATCGCCGACTCGCGCGCAGGGAAGGCGGTGTCGGTGCCGAGTGTGAGATACCAGGCGGTCGTCGGCCTGCTCGGCCTCATCCCGCGCTCGCTCGTGCGGGGTCCGGTCGTGGCAGCCCGCCGGCGTCGTTGAGTCTTCCATTCGATATCCCGGACCCTGGCACGCGACCCTGAACGTCGCCGCCAGCCGCCGACACCGCTGACCTACAGTGGCGACGTGAGCACACACGACATCGCCGCCGACCGGGCCCGTCTCCTCGAGATCGTCAAGGAGAAGGCCATCGTCCACGGCCGGGTGACCCTGTCCTCAGGCAAGGAGGCCGACTACTACGTCGACCTGCGGCGGATCACCCTCGACGGCGAGGCAGCACCGCTGGTCGGCCGGGTCATGCGTGACCTCACGTCCGACTGGGACTTCGAGGCAGTCGGCGGGCTGACCCTGGGCGCAGACCCCGTCGCGACGGCCATGCTCCACGCAGCCGCCGCTGAGGGAGAGCGGCTCGACGCATACGTCGTGCGCAAGGCGGGCAAGGCCCACGGCCTGCAGCAGCGCATCGAGGGGCCGTCCATCGCGGGCCGGCGCGTGCTCGTCGTCGAGGACACCTCGACCACCGGCGCCTCCCCGCTCGAGGCCGCGACGGCGGCCCAGGAGGCCGGCGCCACCGTGGTCGGGGTCGCCACCATCGCGGACCGCGCGACAGGGGCGGCCGAGCGTTTCGCCGAGGCGGGGTTCGCCTACCGCTACGTGTTCTCGCTCGAGGACCTCGGCCTCGCCTGATGCAATCGTCGCTTCCGATGACGATCCCTGCGGTGTGATCCCCACTAGGCTGCTTTCATGATCACCGCTCTGATTGTCATCGTCGTCATCATCGTGGCCCTGGCTCTGGTCTTCGTCTCGATGTACAACGGCCTGATCAAGCTGCGCAACCTCGTCCACGAGGCCTGGGCCCAGATCGACACCGAGCTCAAGCGCCGCCACGACCTCATCGGCAACCTCGTCGAGACGGTCAAGGGCTATGCGGCCCACGAGCGCGGCACGCTCGAGGACGTCATGCGGGCCCGCGCCGCGGCGATGACCCCCGGGCAGGCACCCGACCAGATGGCCAAGAGCGAGGGTGAGCTCACGCAGGCTCTCGGCCGACTGCTCGCGGTGGCCGAGGCATACCCGGACCTGAAGGCGAACCAGAACTTCCTCGCCCTGCAGCAGGAGCTCACCGGCACCGAGGACCGAATCGCCTCCGCCCGGCGCTACTACAACGCGAACGTCCGTGAGCTCAACACCAAGGTCGAGTCGGTGCCGACGAACTTCGTCGCAGGCATGGCCGGGGTGACCAAGGAGCCGTACTTCGACATCCCGGACTCGCAGCGCGACCCCGTCCGTGTCGACTTCGGCCAGCGCCAGGACATCCCGCCGCCCGGCTCCTACACCGGCACCGACGCCCCGGCCGTCGAGCCGCCGCGGGTGGACCCGGCTCCGCAGAGCGACCAGATCGACCCGCCGCGGGCCTGAGCTCTTTCACGGGCTTCCGCGACGCCCCACCGTGCGCGGCGGCGCGTAGCCACCCTCCGGCGGCTCCATCTCGCCCCGCACACCGAGGAGGCGGACCGGACGGTCGTCCTCGAGCTTGTCGAACAGCATGATCGCGGTCTGCGCGATCGTCTCGGCGTCGAAGGTCGGCTCGGCGAGCTTGCGACTGCGGTTGACCGTGAAGAACGGCGCGAACCGGACCTTGAGGTGCACGCGCACGCAGGCCCGCCCCTCGGCCCGGAGGTCCTCGACCACCTGGGCAGCCAGGACCCGGATCCCGTCATGGATCTCGGCGCGCTCGGTGAGGTTCTCCTGATAGGTCGTCTCGCGGCCGTGGGCCCGCGCGACCCACGGGGTGTCGTCGACGACGGAACTGCCCTCGCCGCGCCCTAGCCTGCCGATGTGCGGGCCGATGGTGGGGCCGAACTCCGCCCCGAGCATGGCGTCGTCGGCCGCCGCCAGCTCACGCACAGTCCGTATGCCGTGGTCGCCCAGGCGCGCCGAGGTGCGGGAGCCGATCCCCCAGAGAGCAGTGACAGGGCGCTCGCCCATGACCTCCATCCAGTTCTCGCGGGTGAGTCTGAAGGTGCCGCGGGGCTTGCCGAAGTCGGTCGCGTTCTTGGCGCGCACCTTCGTGTCGCCGATGCCGATCGAGCAGTGCAACCGGGTGCGCTCGAGGACAGCGGCCTGGATCTCCCGGGCCGTCCGCTCGGGGTCGTCAGTGCGGATGCCGACGAACGCCTCGTCCCAGCCGAGGACCTCGACCACCGCGCCCGGGAAGGACCGCAGGGTGTCCATGACCGCGGCCGAGGCCTCCTCGTAGACGGGGTGGTCGACCGGCAGGAAGACCGCGTCAGGGCACTTGCGGGCCGCGATGCGCAGGGCCATGCCGGAGCGCACGCCGTACTCGCGCGCCTCGTACGACGCTGTCGAGACCACCGCGCGCTCGGTCGGGTCACCACGCCCTCCGACGATGACCGGCAGCCCGGCGAGCTCGGGCCGGCGCAGGATCTCGACGGCGGCGAGGAACTGGTCCATGTCCACGTGGAGCACCCACTCGCGTTCGGCGCCGTCCGGAATCGTGCTGTTCGCGTTCACCGAGTGCTCCGACATGGCCTGCCCTAGGTTCGGTCCCGCCGGTCCTCGATGACCTCTTCGGTCTCCTCGGCGAGCGTCTCCACGGCCTCGGTCGCGAGATCGCGCTTGCCGAGCCTGTGGCGGATGAACTCGAAGACCATCGGCAGGACCGAGACCGCGACGATGAGGAGGACCGCTGCCTCGAGATTGCGGTGGATGAAGTCGATCTCGCCGAGCGCATGCCCGACCAGGGTGAGCCCGGTGGCCCACAGGATGGCACCCACCCCGCTCCAGATGATGAACCGGCGTCGGCTCATGCGCGAGACCCCGGCGACGACCGTGACGAAGGTCCGCACGATCGGCACGAAGCGACCGATGACCAGGGCCTTGGAGCCGTGCCGCTCGAAGAAGTCGTGGGTCTGGTCGAAGTACTTCTTCTTGATGAAGCGACCGTCCCGGTCATAGAGGGGACGGCCGATGGCGCGGCCGATCTCGTAGCCGGTGACGTTCCCCGCGAAGGCCGCGGTGCTGAGGATGACGCAGGCCGTCGCGATGTCGATCTCGATGTCGCCGCGGGCGATGAACAGTCCGATCGAGAACAGCAGCGAGTCACCCGGCAGGATCGGGAAGAGCAGCCCGCACTCGATGAAGATGATGGCCACGCTGACCCAGAAGAACTGCTGCCCGAACTGGTCGAGCAGGTACTGCGGGTCCATCCAGTCGGGACCGAGTGCAGGCAACATGGGTTCGAGGGTATGCGGCCGACTCGCCTCCGCGCACCGCCGCCCAGCATTTCCCGCATAGATTGAGCCGGGCCGCCCGTCTTGCCACCCGCCCACCACGCCGTCCCGCCCGCAGGAGCTGCCATGTCCGATCCACGCGAGTCAGTCGGGGTCGGGCCGTGGGAGGGCCCCCCGCCCGAGGGCGACCACTACGACCCGGAGCTGCTCCGCGAGGGCGACCGCCGCAACGTCGAGGACCGCTACCGCTACTGGCGGCACGAGGCGATCGTCGCCGACCTCGACCGCCACCGGCACCCGCTGCACGTCGCGGTCGAGAACTGGGAGCACGACTTCAACATCGGCTCGGTGATCCGTACGGCGAACGCCTTCAACGTCGCGGCCTTCCACATCGTCGGCCGGCGCCGGTGGAACCGTCGCGGCGCGATGGTCACCGACCGCTACCTGCACGAGCACCACCACCCGGACATCGCTTCGCTCAGGGCGTATGCGCGGGACCACGACCTGCACATCGTCGCCGTGGACAACGTGGCCGGCTCGGTCCCGATCGAGCACACCACCCTGCCCCGGAACGCGGTATTCCTCTTCGGGGGAGAAGGGCCCGGCCTGACGCCGGAGGCCCGCGAGTCCGCCGAGCTCTGCGTGCACATCACGCAGTTCGGGTCGACCCGCTCGATCAACGCCGGTGCTGCGGCGGCGATCGCCGTGCACACGTGGGCTCTGCAGCACGTGCACGGGTGGCGACTGCCGGAGGAGTGACCGGCCGGAAGGTGAAACGTTTCCGCGACCTCCCTCGACCGACCCGTAGAGTTGGCGCATGAGTGACGCCGCGACCGCCGATACCCGGCGGTCGCGGCCCACCGGCCTCATCATCGCTGTCCTCGGTCTGTGCGGGACGCTGGTCTCCCTCCAGCAGACGCTCGTGCTACCGCTGCTCCCCGACTTCCCGGCGATCCTCGACACCACGGCCGACAACGCGACGTGGCTGGTCACCATCACCCTGCTCGCCGCGGCGGTGGGCACCCCCGTCATCTCCCGGCTCGCCGACATGTTCGGCAAGCGGCTCATGCTCATCGTCTGCATGTGGTCGGTGATCCTCGGGTCGGTCATCGCGGTGCTCTCGACCAACCTCACGGTCGTGATCATCGGCCGCGGCTTCGCGGGCATCGGGGCCTGCCTGGTGCCGGTCGGGATCAGCATCATGCGCGACCACCTCCCGGCAGACCGGGTGGGCTCGGGTGTGGCCCTGATGTCGGCGACGTTGGGCATCGGTGGAGCAGTCGGGATGCCGCTGGCCGGCCTGATCTACGAGAACCTCGACTGGCACGCGATCTTCATCGTCTCGGGCGGCTTCGCCGTCATCATGCTCATCGCCGTGCACCTCGTCGTGCCCGAGTCGACGGTCAAGACCCGGGGACAGTTCGACTACGTGGGCGCGGTCATGCTCTCCGTGGCCCTCACCTGCTTCCTGCTCGCGGTGAGCAAGGCCGGCTCATGGGGCTGGGGCGCGCCGCGGACCCTGACCCTGCTCGTCATCGCAGCGCTCGTGCTCGCGGCCTGGATCCCGTGGGAGCTGCAGGCCGGCCAGCCGCTCGTCGACATCCGCACCTCCACGAGGCGCACCGTCCTGCTGACGAATGCGGCGTCCATCCTCGTCGGCTTCGCGATGTTCGCGAACTTCCTCACCACCATCCAGCAGATCCAGATGCCGGTGGAGACCGGCTACGGCTTCGGCCTCTCGGTCATGGAGGCCGGACTGGCGACCCTCCCCACGGGCATCCTCATGGTGGTCATGTCGCCGGTCGCCGGGCGGCTCATCCGCCGGTACGGGGCGCGCGAGATGCTCATCGTCGGCGCGCTCCTCATGGCGGTCGGCTTCGTCGCCCGGGTGCTCTTCCACGCCTCGCTGCTCGAGGTCGTGCTCACGTCGGGGCTGGCTGCGCTCGGGACCACGCTGGCGTTCGCGGCGATGCCGACGCTCATCATGGCCTCGGTCCCCATCACCGAGACCGCCTCGGCCAACGGCCTCAACACCCTGCTCCGGTCCATCGGCACCTCCAGCGCCTCGGCGATGGTCGCGGCCGTCTTCACGATCTACGCCGTCCCAGTGGCCGGTGGGCAGACAGTCCCGGGCTTCACCGCATACCAGGTCATCTTCTGGTCAGGCGCCTTCGCCTCCCTCCTCGGGGCCGCCATCGCCGCCTTCATCCAACGGCTGCCGTTGCGCGAGGAGGAGATCGGGGAGCTGCCGCCGCGGGAGCGGATCCGCGTCAAGGCGACCGAGCTTCCCGAGGTCCTGGTCCGCGGACGGGTCACCGGCCCGCGCGGCCAGCCGATGCGCCAGGCCGTGGCCACGGTGCTCGAGCCCGACGGCGAGCCCATCGACTGGAGCCGCACCGACAACGACGGTCGCTTCGCGCTCGCGCTGCCGAAGGAGGGGCGCTACCTGCTCGTCGTGTCGGCGGAGGGCTGGGCCCCGCACTCGCAGCTCGTCGAGCTCTCGGCCGACAAGCCGGCCGACATCGTGCTGGACCGCCGCCTGCTGCTCTCGGGCAACGTGACCGACGACGGTAAACCGATCGGCGGGGTCATGATCGCGCTCATCAAGCACTCCGGGGAGTACGCCGGCACGACGACGGCCGATGAGAACGGGCACTACGAGATGGGGCTGCCGCCGGCCGGGCGCTATGTCCTCACGGCCGTCGACCACGCCACCGGCCGCACGCGCTCGCGCACCCTCACCGTCCTCGCCTCGGCGACGACGCTCGACATCGACCTCGTGACCGCCATTCCTCGGCCGCGGGAGAGAGGCGACGCGAGCGTCCGTGGATGAGCTCCTCGTCGAGCGGGTGCTGCGCGCAGTGGAGCAGGTCCCGCGGGGCCGGCTCGTCGCATACGGCGACATCGCCCGGCTCGTCGGGACCGGGCCGCGCCAGGTGGGCACGATCATGCGCGTCTGGGGCGGCAACGTCGCGTGGTGGCGGGTGACCAACGCCTCCGGCGAGCTGCCCGAGCACCTGCGTGAGGAGGCCCGGAAGCGCTGGGCGGAGGAGGGCATCCTTCCCGGAAGCAGTGGCCGGAGCGCGCCGATGAGTCGCTACCGCGCCGACCTCGTCGTCCTCGCGCGCGACTGGGAGCGCGCGTGCGCCGACATGGGGCCGCCCGCGGATGCCGCGTCCCCCGCTGACTGACGCGTCCCCGAACACTGACCCCTCCGACCATGCGTCCGCCGAACACTGACCCCCACTCCGACTTTCGACCCCTGCCCCGTGGTTCGACCTTTCCTCCGCGGTTCGACCTTTACTCCGCGGTTTGACCTCTGCCCCATGATTTGCCCGCAATTGCCGACGACTTTCGGACCACGTGTCAATCGCAGGAGTAAAGGTCCATCGGGTGAGCAGGGGTCGAACGGAAGGCCCACCGCTGAGCCACGATCCTGGTTGATCCGACGACTGCAGGGAAGCGCCTCATCGAGCCATCGCGGCGCGTCGGTTCAGCGCGGTCAATCTCGCCTCGGTGACGCGCTGCACGATCAGCTCCGGTCGGTCGAGATCCCTCCAGACCACCCGCTCGACCTCGAAGCCGAGCCGCGAGAGCCGGCTCTCCCTGGCCTTCTCGTCCGCGAGGACCCTACGGCCGTCGAGGTCGGCGTACTTGGTCAGCCCGTCGAACTCGACGACCACCACGTCGTCGACGAGGAAGTCGACGCGCCCGACGAACCGATCGTCCCCGTCGACGATCTGGACCTGAGAACGGACCGCGAAGCCCGCGTCCTGCAGGATGATCCGCAAGCGGCTCTCGCCCACCGACTCCGCCAAGGGTTGCGCTGCCGCGATCGCCAGGCGAGCGGTTCGGCGACGGCTCACGGGCAGCTGCTCCAGCGCGGCCTCGAGCCCTTCGCGCGTGCAGCGTGAGAGATGCAGTGCGCTGTCCATGGCGCAGACGCCAGCCTCGAACCCGTACCGAGCCGCGATCTGGACACAGGCAACTTCGGGCGAAACAGCGTGCAGGTTGCCCAGGAACGCGCGGCCAGAGTGGCTGCTCCGGGCATGCAGGTACAGCCCACTCCTCTGTCGGCTGCTGGTGCTCGCCTCGACCATGACGACATCGGTGGGTGCGCCGTAGAAGGGAACCTGGAACATCGCCAGTGCCGACTGGTGGCTCGCCCGGTCCGTCGCAGGTCGGGTCCGGAGTACGGCGAGCACCCGCAGGCGGTAGCGCTCGCTGAGGTCGGCCCCGTCGAACACTGCGGACAGGACGTATGCGCCACGTCGTACGCGAACCAGCTCACCTGCTCGAACGAGAGTGGTGAGCTCGTTGGGGGTGATCCCGACACGAGCAGCGTCGTTCACGCTGAGTGCGCCATTCTGGGCCTGGGCGAGGGTTCGGAGGCGAGAGTCCATACCGGAAGTATCTGACGTTGGATGCTCATTGACACTTATTAAGCGCGTTTGATGTGGATAAGTGGATTATTCACATGGATGATGTGGATTTGTGGATGGCTCCAGACAGAGGAGCCGGCGGAGATCGCCGTGGTTTGCCGGCGGCGGTGGGTAGGGGACTTCTGTGACGGTGGTTGCGGCGGGCGACGGGCGCGCCTCTCGTGACCTGGAAGCCTGGTGGATGCCAGCTCGCTGATCGACCTTTGCTCCGTCGCACGCCGCCTACGGGTCGATTGGGCAGCAATTGCGGTCGAAATGCGGAGCAGCAGTCGAACCTTGGAGGAAGTGGCGAACGAGACGGCAGATGTCGAACGACGGAGCAAAGGTCAACCAAGGCCCCTGCGGCGGTGGGCCTCAGGAGGCTGGGCGGCGTGCGGCCATGGGCAGCCGCAGCAGCGCATGGCCGACGATGGGCAGCAGCGGCCAGACCCAGTTCACGCCGTCGGCGTCGACGATGCCGTAGCGCGCCATGACTCCGAGGCCGCCGCACATGAGCACGCAGGCGGTGACGGCCAACCAGGTCGGGGGAGCGGGGCGCTCGTCGCGACGAGGGTTCTCGAATCGACCCAGCACAGCGATGAAGCCGAGGAGGACGACGGCGAGCACGACGATCCACAGCGGCCTGGTCACCCACCACAGGGCCGTGTTCGGCTCGACCCCGAGACCGAACCCACCCAGCAGCAGGGACAGACCGAGCAGGAGCACCATGACCGTGAGGTGCCACAGGTAGAGCGTCATGATCCGGGCGTTCACGGCCACGGTCACCAGCCACGGGCGGCGGCGCTGCAGCCAGCTCGCGAGCGGCCGCTCGGCCAGGAGGATCACCCCGCCCTGGAACATTCCGAGCAGGAGCATCGTGGCCCGGGTGGGGAAGGAGTTGTTCACGGCCGCGCCCTCGACGCCGATCATCGAGATCGGGTAGGGGCCGACGTTGACGGCGAGCAGCAGACCCGCCAGACCCGTGACCGCCAGGGCGACCCGACGCAGGCGGGTGGCGAGCGCGCCGTCGAGCCACGCATACCCGAGCTGGTGGACCGTCGCCCAGGCGACCAGGTAGTTCACGAAGCCGACGAGGAGCCGGTCGGTGCCGATGCTCACCGCGTCGACGGCGAAGGCGAGGACGAGACCGGCGGCGATCGTCCACCAGCCGTACCGCTCCCAGAGCGCCAGCGTGAACGGGGCGACCGCGACGACGAGGACGTACGCAGCGAGGAACCAGGTCGGCACGAGGGCGACCTGGGAGGCGAGCCGGAGCGTCGATCCCGGCACGCCGAGGCTGTATGCGGTGGCCGCCAGCGCGAGCCACGCCACCAGGAGCGGAACGACCGGACCGCCGAGACGCTGCAACCTGGCCCGGAGCCAGGCCGCGTAGGACTGCGACCTCCCGCGCGCCGAGCGCCACGAGAGCGCGTTGGCGTAGCCACCGACGAGGAAGAAGATCGGCATCACCTGGAAGACCCAGGTGAGCGGGTGGGTCCACGGGGCGAGGTCGAGCAGCGCGCCGGGGACGAGCTCGCCGTCGCGGATGACGACGGCGGCCATGAGCCAGTGCCCCACGACGACGACCGTGATGGCCAGGGCGCGGAGGAAGTCGACGACGCGGTTGCGGGTGGCAGGTGTGGCGTCGGTGAGCTCGCGGATGGTGGCGGCGTCCATGAGACCAGAGTGCCGCTCAGTGCCCGGTCGGCGCCTGAGTAGCCCTACCCAACGCGTTCTCGGCGCCCTCGCGTCAGCCCTGCTCCCGCTCGGCTATCCGGAGCCGACAGGCGCCCACCTCGGCGAACGGCTCGAGCGCGACGTCGTAGTCGGCGTCGGCTTCGAGCGCCTTGAGCGCTCCCTCGACCAGGCCCTGGTGGACCTGGCAGACGACCTGCGGGTGCGTGCGGGCGACGTCGAGGAGCGGGCACGTCGTGAGCCGCACCGTGGAGGGCAGCTCGGGGTGGGGAGTGGGGGAGAAGCCCAGGCGTCCCAGCAGGTTGACAACCGCTCTGCGGGAGCTCTCGGTGTCGGTGGGCTCATCGCGAGGACCGGTAGTCGGCCCCTCGTCCTCGATGAGTCGGCGTCCCCAGCCGGCGCCGATGCTGCGGGAGGTGTCGCTCGGGTCGTCGTCCCCGGCGGCCACGTGCTCGGCGAAGGCGGACACCAGGCCGCGGTAGTCACTGACGACCGGATCGTCGGCGGGCAGCGCGCGAGCCGCCTCGGTGGCGCGGTAGCGGATGGCCGGGCGCCCGCGACCTGTGGGCCGGTCCGGGGCCGCCTCGACGAGGGGTGCCCCGTCGGGCGACCCGGGTGTGGGCTCGGCCAGTCCCTCGAGGTGGAGCCGGATCGAGTTCGGGTGCCCCCCGAGCTCGGCGCTGAGCTCGCCGATCGTGGCGCCTTCAGGTCGCGCGAGCAGTGCGGCGAGCACCCGACGGCGTGCCGGCCCGAGTCCGGCCACCGGGGGTGGTGCAGGGCTCGGGCCGAGCGGGGTAATATTCACAGGACCACTGTAAGAAATAGGTAGGGGCGACGACAAGGCGTCTTCGAGACTACCCCCGCCTATCACCACCTTGACCACGCAGACGACCTCGACCACCTGACCGTCCATCGACCACGCGAACCACACAGGAGCACAGCATGAGCAACCCCATCCAGGGACACGGCACGACGACCACCTCGCCCCAGACGCCAGCCGAGCTCGGGCTCCGCGACGTCACGGGCATCCCAGCGGCGGGCGGCTGCGGCTGCGGCCACGAGGACGAGCACCTGCCCGAGCTCGACGCACGCGCCATCCCCCACGCGATCCGGCACGGCGCGATCTTCGGCGCGATCGGTCAGCTGCGTCCCGGGGCCGCCCTGGTCCTGGTCGCGCCGCACGACCCGATCCCCCTCCTCGCCCAGCTCCAGGACCGCGAGGGGGACGCCGTCACCGTCGAGTACCTCCAGCGCGGCCCGCAGGACTGGAAGCTCAAGATGACCCGCGCTCTCTGAGCCACACCCAGCCCACCGACCGAGCCAGATCACCGCAGCCACCGAGAGGACCGAGGAGGAACCGTGCGTCCAGGGCGTCTGGCTCTGCTGCTCCCGGGTGGGGCTGCCCTCCTCGGCGGCCTCAACGGGGCGCTGCTCCTCCTGGGCGTCGCAGCGCCCGTAGGGGCTGAGCGGCTCGCCGACCGCCACGGCGTGATCATGGTCCTGGGCTTCCTCGGGACGGTCATCGCGCTCGAGCGGGCGGTCGCGCTGAGGGCGACCTGGGGCTACCTCGCTCCCGGGCTGCTCGGCGCCGGTGGCCTCGCGCTCCTCAGTCCACTCGCCCCGGTTCTCGGCACGTTGCTCCTCATGAACGGCGCGCTCGTCCTCGTCGCCGTGTATGCCGCCCTCCATCGGCGCACCCGTGACCCGGGGGTGCTCGTCCAGCTCCTCGCTGCGGTGCTCGCGGCCTGTGCCGCGGGTCTCCTGCTGTTCGCCGAGACAGCTGCCCTGGTCCCGTGGCTCGCCGGCTTCGTCGTGCTCACCATCGCTGCGGAGCGGGTGGAGCTGGCCCGCCTGGCCCTGCCGCGAGGCGCCCCGGAGGCTCTCCTCGGCTTCGCGAGCGCCCTCGTGGGCACCCTCATCCTCGCGCTGACGGTGCCGGAGATCGGGACCCGCGCATACGGTCTCGTCCTGCTGCTCCTCGCACTCTGGCTGGCCCGCCACGACGTGGCTCGCCGGATGATCCGCACCAGCGGGCTCCCGCGCCTGAGCGCGGCCGCGATGCTGACCGGGTATGCGTGGCTCACCGTCGCCGCCCTCACCTGGCTCGTCGCGGGCGTGCCGAGGTCGACGGCGGTGTACGACACCGTGATCCACAGCGTCTTCCTGGGATTCGGCATCTCGATGGTGATCGCGCACGTGGCGGTCATCCTGCCGGCCGTGCTCGGGATCCGCCTGCCCTACCACCCGACGCTGTGGATCCCGCTCGTCGTGCTCCATGCCGGGATGCTCGTGCGGATCGGCCTCGGCAACGGCGCCGGCATCCCGGCCGCGATGACCGGCGGCTCGGTCGTCACCGTGGCGGCCCTGCTCGTCCTCGTCCTCACCGTGCTCGGCCTGACCCGACGCGGCCGCCGCGAGAGCCGGCCCGCAACCAGCGCCGTCACGCGCGCCACACCAGACACCGACACCCGACCGAGAGTCGACGCATGACCATCCTCGAACGTGAACGTGAGCCTCAGCGCGAAGACGACCGCACACGGCCGGCGCCCCGCGGGCCTGCCGGCGCCCGCGGTCGGTGGGTGCTGCGCGACCGACCCGGCGTCGTCTGGCTGTTCCTCGCGGTCCTCGTCTCGATCGTCCACCGCGAGGTCCCGGAGAGCACGTGGCTCATGGTCCACCTGCTCCTCCTCGGTGCGCTGACCCACTCGATCTTCGTGTGGAGCACCCACTTCACGCAGGCCCTTCTCAAGACACCTCCGGACCTGGATGCCCGACGGCAGCAGTCGATCCGGCTGGTGCTCCTCCTCGCGGGCACCACCCTCGTCCTCATCGGCGTGCCGACCACCTGGTGGTGGCTCACGCTCACGGGCGCTGTGCTCGTCGTGGCGGCGGTCCTCTGGCACGCGATCGCGCTCGTCCGACGGTTGCGCCACGCCCTGCCAGGGCGGTTCCGGATCACCGTGCGCTACTACCTCGCCTCGGCAGCCTGCCTCCCGCTCGGCGTGACGATGGGGGTCCTCCTCGCCCGCGGTCCAGCCGACCCCTGGCACGCGCGGATGCTCCTGGCGCACACCGTCTTCAACGTCCTGGGCTGGGTCGGTCTCACCGTGACCGGGACGCTGCTGACCCTGTGGCCGACCATGCTGCGCACGAGGATGGACGCCCGCGCCGAGACGCTCGCCAAGCAGGCACTCCCCGTCCTCGCGAGCGGACTCGCTCTGCTCGCCGGCTCAGCTCTCGTCGGGCTTCGGGTGGGCACGGTCGTCGGACTCCTCCTTTATCTCGCCGGGGTGCTGTGGTGGGGCCGGGCCCTGTATGCGCCGGTCCGGCAGGCGCCGCCGCGCGAGTTCGCGACGGCATCGGTCGGGGCATCGCTGGTCTGGCTCGTCGTCGCCATCGGGTGGCTGGGTGTGGCCCTCGTCAGTGGTGATGCGTGGCCGGAGACCGGCGACGGAATCGGCTCGTGGACCGCTGTCGTCGCCGTCGGCTTCGCGGCCCAGCTGCTCACCGGCGCGCTGTCCTACCTCCTGCCCTCGGTGCTCGGCGGCGGACCAGCGGTGGTCCGAGCAGGGCAGCGGTTCTTCGACCGGTGGGGCTCCGCCCGCCTGATCATCATCAACGCCGGTCTCGTCCTCTGCCTGCTGCCCGTCCCGAGCTGGGTCCGCGTCGTCGTCTCGATCCTCGTCCTCGCGGCGCTGGCCGTCTTCATCCCGCTCATGCTCGTCGGACTCCGGGCCAGCGTGCAGGCCAGGCGCACTCCCGTCCAGGAGCGCACGCCACCGCCGGCGGAGCGCCCGACCATCTGGACCGCGGGCCAGCTCGTCGCTGCTGTCGCGACGCTGGCTGTTGCCGTGTCCGTCGGTGTCGCCGTCGACCCGGCCGCGGCCGGTCTCGCCCCGACGACCTCCTCGGACACCTCGGCAGCCGAGGTGCAGCCCACCGGCGAGGTGACGCGAGTGCAGGTCTCGGCGGAGGACATGCGCTTCGAGCCGAGCACGATCACCGTGCCCGCCGGGAATGAGCTCGTCATCGAGGTCGTGAACAACGACCCGTCGACGACCCACGACCTCACTCTCGCCGGGAAGCGGACCCCTCGCCTGGCACCCGGCGAGAGCGCAGTCCTCGAGGTGGGCGTGGTCGGTGCCTCGATGGAGGGCTGGTGCACCATCGTGGGTCATCGCCAGATGGGGATGGTCCTCACCGTCCTCGTCGAGGGCGGTGACGACGCCGGGCAGGCTGCCAACGGCGCCGGCCACCCCGGCCACGGTGAGGGGGCCGCGGCCGGTGCCGCGGGCATACCTCTGCCGCACGCTGATCCGGATGCCACGGTGACCCAGGTCGTCGACCCGCGACTCGCGCCCCTCACTACCGCAACGGTGCACCGAATCACGCTGACCGCCACGGAAGTTCCGCTCGAGGTCGCGCCGGGCGTGTGGCAGAGGCGCTGGACGTTCAACGGTCAGGTGCCCGGCCCGACGCTGCACGGCCGGGTGGGCGACGTCTTCGAGGTCACCCTGGTCAACGACGGGTCGATGGGGCACTCGATCGACTTCCATGCCGGTGCCCTCGCCCCCGACGAGCCGATGCGGACGATCCCGCCAGGCGAGTCGCTCGTCTACCGCTTCACCGCGCAGCGGGCCGGGATCTGGATGTACCACTGCTCGACCATGCCGATGAGCTCCCACATCGCGGCCGGGATGCATGGAGCCGTCGTCATCGAGCCGGCCGGCCTGCCCGAGGTCGACCGGTCGTATGTGCTGGTCCAGTCCGAGGTCTACCTCTCCTCTGCTGCCGGTTCCCCCGAGGACGCCACCGAGGTCAACGCCGACGCGATCGCCGCCGAGGCGCCGAGCGCGGTGGTGTTCAACGGAATTGCGGACCAGTACGGCATCGAGGGGGAGCCGTTCGAGGCAAGGGTGGGGGAGCGGGTCCGCTTCTGGGTGCTCGCCGCGGGGCCCAACCGGGGCACTGCCTTCCACATCGTCGGTGGCCAGTTCGACACGGTCTGGCAGGAGGGTGCCTACCTCCTCGGAGGGGCGGACGGGCCGGCGGACGGGGCCGAGGGCGGCAGCCAGGTCCTCGGCCTCCACCCGGCACAGGGCGGATTCGTCGAGCTCACCTTCCCCGAGCCCGGGCACTACCCCGCCGTCTCCCACCTGATGATCGACGCCGAGCGAGGGGCCCGCGGCATCGTCCGGGTCACTCCCTGACCGTCGTCTCCGACCGCCCACCCGCCGCAGAGGGATCGGCTGGGCCAGGGCACGGCGTGAGGTGACTCGTGGAAAGATGGGAGATGAAGCACAACTCCCACGATCAGCGGGGCAGAGGGCTCCGCCGACGAAGGATCCGCCACGAAGGAGCAGGTATGCCCATCGCAACGCCAGAGGTCTACCGCGAGATGCTCGACCGCGCCAAGAACGAGCGCTTCGCCTACCCCGCCATCAACGTCACGTCCAGCCAGACCCTCAACGCTGCGCTGCGCGGCTTCGCCGAGGCCGAGTCCGACGGCATCATCCAGGTGTCCACCGGAGGCGCGGAGTACCTCTCGGGTCCGACCGTCAAGAACATGGTGACCGGGTCGCTCGCGTTCGCCGCCTACGCACACGAGGTCGCCAAGAACTACCCCGTCAACATCGCCCTGCACACCGACCACTGCCCCAAGGACAAGCTCGACGGCTTCGTCCGTCCGCTGCTCGCGGCCAGCCAGGAGCGCGTCAACGCCGGTGGTCTGCCCTACTTCCAGTCGCACATGTGGGACGGCTCGGCCGTCCCGCTCGAGGAGAACCTCCAGATCGCGCGTGAGCTCCTCGACAAGTGCGCCCAGGCCCATGTCGTCCTCGAGATCGAGGTCGGGGTCGTCGGTGGCGAGGAGGACGGTGTCGAGAACGAGATCAACGAGAAGCTCTACTCCACTCCGGAGGACGCCGTCGCAACGGTGCGGGCGCTCGGCGCCGGCGAGAACGGTTACTACATCACCGCTCTCACCTTCGGCAACGTGCACGGCGTCTACAAGCCCGGCGGCGTCAAGCTCCGCCCGAAGGTCCTCAAGGCCGCCCAGGAGGCCGCTGAGAAGGAGCTCGGTCTGGCCGAGGGTTCCAAGCCGTTCCACCTCGTCTTCCACGGTGGCTCCGGCTCGCTGCCCGAGGAGATCGCGGAGGCTGTCGACTACGGCGTCGTCAAGATGAACGTCGACACCGACACCCAGTACGCCTTCACCCGTCCGGTGGCCGACTGGATGTTCAAGCACTACGACGGCGTCCTGAAGGTCGACGGCGAGGTCGGCAAGAAGAAGCAGTACGACCCGCGCGCCTGGGGCAAGGAGGCCGAGGCCGGCATGGCCGCCCGCATCGTCCAGGCGTGCCAGGACCTGCGCTCCGCCGGCACGCACCGCTGAGCTGGCACGGATGACGGACCTGCTCGGCATCCCCGAGACGCACCTGCCCGAGGATCCTGCCCGGGCCGGCATCGAGGAGGGGCGGCCCGCTGATCAGGTGGCCCGCGCATACCCGGCCTCGTCGCTGGCCTGGGCGGTCCTCGCGGAGGACGCACTCGCGGACGGGGAGCCGGTGATGGCGTATGCGTACGCCCGGACCGGCTACCACCGCGGCTTGGACTCGTTGCGCCGAGCCGGCTGGCGCGGGCAGGGTCCGGTGCCGTGGGAGCACGAGCCGAACCGTGGCTTCCTGCGGGCGCTGGCGGCGTTGGCGCGGGCAGCCGAGGAGATCGGTGAGGAGGACGAGCGTCACCGCTGTGTGGAGTTCCTGCGCGCGTCCTCCGCCACCGGGGCGCGGGAGCTGGGTCTGTAGAAGCCCGGTTGGAAAGGGCTTCAGAAAAACAGATCGCCGGGGGTCGCTGAGCGACCCCCGGCGATGCCCCTGCCAGGGAGCTGGCGCCTCGTGGTCAGACGCCCCTCGTGTCAAAGCGCTGATGTCCCCTGCGGTTCAGCCTCGACACACTTCATCATGCATCGGGCGGACCCTCGCGTGCGACATGTAGAAGCCATTGGCACTAAACTGCCACTCATGTCTGACCGAACGGATGGTGCCCGTCGCCCCCAAGAGGTCATCCGGCACCTCGAACGATTGCTCGACAGGGAGCACCAGCGACTCGAGGTGCGCCGAGGAGAGCTCTCCGAGGTCCGGGAAGCGGTGCGCGCGATGGCGCCGCTCCTCAGCTCGCCGCTCACCGTGCCGCGGGCAGATCTCGAGATCGTCCCCGCCGAGGCGGCCGCTGACGTCATCGGGCAGCTCCTCGACGACTCCGACGGCGGGGTCATCCGCAACGTCACCCGGACGGTCGACTACGGCCCCGGCCTGGAGGAAGAGCGGATCCGGGACATGCAGCAGCGGCTGGCCGACGGACTGGTCATGCGCTCGATCTATCCGCTGTCGGTCCTCGACACCGCGGCCGGCCGGCGCTGGATCGCCGCATGGGCGGACGCCGGCGAGGAGCAGCGCTTCGTCTCGGACCCGCCGAGCGAGTTCCTCGTCATCGGCACGAGCACCGTGCTGGCCTGCGCGGAGTGGAACGTGCCAGAGTCCGACTACCTCGTCATCCGGGATCCCATGCTCGTCCAGGTGTTCATCGCCCTGCACGAGGCGACCTACTCGGCGGCCGTGGCACTCAGCCCCGACAACGGCGACCTCCCCGCAGGCGAGGCGAGACTGATCGACCTCATGGCGCTCGGCCTGAAGGACGAGGCCATCGCCCGCACCCTGGGGATCAGCCTGCGCACCATCCGCCGCCGCATCGCCGACCTCATGGCCGAGCACGGGGTGGAGACCCGCTTCCAGCTCGGTGCCGCGTTGCACGCCCGAGGCCGGCTCGAGGCCGGCCCGGTGCCGTTGTCGACCCTGCGCGCCCGCAGTGAGCACATCTCGAGGCGATAGGCTTCGTCACGCCGGATCCTCCGGTCCCCCTCGTACCATCCCAGAGCCAAGGGAGCCTCCCTCATGCCCGCAGTCGTCATCGTCGGCGCCCAGTGGGGCGATGAGGGCAAGGGCAAGGCCACCGACCTGCTCGGCTCGGCTGTGCAGTACGTCGTGAAGTTCAACGGCGGCAACAACGCCGGCCACACGGTCGTCATCGAGGGCCGGGACGGCACGCGCGAGAAGTACGCGCTGCACCTGCTGCCCTCCGGCATCCTCTCGCCCAACGTCGTGCCGGTCATCGGCAACGGAGTCGTCATCGACCTCGAGGTGCTGTTCGCAGAGCTGGACGGCCTCCAGGAGCGTGGCGTCGACACCTCACGGCTGCTCGTGAGCGCGAGCGCGCACATCATCCCGTCCTACAACCGGACCCTGGACAAGGTCACCGAACGCTTCCTGGGCAAGCGCAAGATCGGCACGACCGGTCGCGGGATAGGCCCCACGTACGCCGACAAGATGAACCGGATCGGCATCCGGGTCCAGGACCTCTTCGACGAGAAGATCCTCTACCAGAAGGTCGAGGCGGCCCTCGCCTTCAAGAACCAGGTCCTCGTCAAGATCTACAACACCCGCGCGGCTGACGTCGACGAGGTGGTCACCGAGCTGAGGTCCTACGCGGACCGTCTCGCGCCGATGGTCACCGACACCTCCCTCGAGCTCGAGCGGGCGCTCGACGAGGACAAGGTCGTCCTCCTCGAGGCGGGCCAGGCCACTCTCCTCGACGTCGACCACGGCACCTACCCCTTCGTCACCTCCTCGTCCGCGACTGCCGGCGGTGCCTGCACCGGCTCCGGCATCCCACCCACCCGGATCTCCCGGGTCATCGGGATCCTCAAGGCCTACACCACCCGCGTCGGCGAGGGGCCTTTCCCGACCGAGCTCTTCGACGACGACGGCGAGACCCTCCGCAAGGTCGGTGGGGAGTACGGCACGACCACCGGACGGCCGCGCCGCTGCGGATGGCTGGACACCGTCGTCGGCCGCTACGCGACCCGGATCAACGGAGTGACCGACTTCGTCGTCACCAAGCTCGACATCCTCACCGGCTTCGAGAAGCTGCCCGTCTGCGTCGCCTACGACGTCGAGGGGGTCCGGCACGACGAGATGCCGGTCAACCAGAGCGACTTCCACCACGCGAAGCCGATCTACGAGTACCTCGACGGCTGGGGGCAGGACATCTCCGGGTGCCGGACCTTCGAGGACCTGCCCGAGAACGCGCAGCGCTACATCCTGCGGGTCGAGGAGCTCATCGGGGCCCGGGTGTCCGCCATCGGGGTCGGCCCGGGCCGGCACGAGATCATCGCCCGGCACTCGCTGGTGGACTGAGCGCGTCGCTGACGTCCACGTTCCTGGCTCCGTTTCCAGCCGGTATCCGACCTGTCTGCAGTGGGGCCAATAGCCCAGATCTCGCCCGATGTAAAGGTCTTGCGCAACCACCTGGAGAGATGTTTCGGTGGTAGCACGCTGGGGGTAGGTGCTTGTCGACGGCGCCTCACCCCCAGCGACCAAGACACCAGCGGCGCCGATGAAGTCGAGTTCACGAGACAGTCGGACACGAGACAGTCCAACACGAGGCAGTCGACCAACCAGTGCACGAACCGCCCCGCGGGGTCGGGGAGCCGAAGGAGGAGCGGATGTCCAAGGGTGAGAGCGCACCGGAGGAGCTCAAGGCGAAGTTCCGCGAGGCCCTCGAGCGCAAGCAGGCGCACGCTGGTCGCGATGTCGGAGCCGACACGGACCACGGCAAGGTCGACCACGCCCACGGTCCGGAGACCACCGCAGCCCAGCAGATGTTCCGCCGCAAGGCCGGCGGCTGACGTCGACAGCGAGACCGCGGCGCTTACCGCGGACGCAGCACCGTCATGCGGTGCGCTGCCCGGGTGAGCACCACATACAGGGTCCGGATCCCACCGGGAGAGTCCGCGACGATCCGGTCCGGGTCCACGACAAGAACTCCGTCGTACTCGAGACCCTTCGTCGTGAGCGGATCCAGGGCCACCACGCGGTCACTGAGCTCGGCGGCGCGCTGGGCGGCCTCGGCGTGGGCCTCGGTGGAGACAACCGCGATGGAGCCCTCCACCAGGTCGAGCAGGCGGGTGACCTCCACCTCCAGCGTGTGCGCGAAGGACTCCCGGTCGGCAGTGACTTCCCGGACCGGCCAGCCGGTCTCGCGCACCGCCTGGGGGATGTCCGCATCGGGCACCTGATCACGGATGACGGCGGCTGCGTAGTCGAAGATCTCGCGCGCGTTGCGGTAGTTGGTGTCCATGTGGAACCGGCGGCGCTCGCCGCGGCCGTACGCCTCTTCACGCGCGCGTCGGGACTCCTCGGGCGCCGGCCACGAGCTCTGGGCCTCGTCGGCCACGACGGTCCACGACGCGTGCCGACCCCGACGCCCCAGCATCCGCCACTGCATGGGTGAGAGGTCCTGGGCCTCGTCGACGAGGACGTGGGCATAGCTGCGTGGCCGGTCGACGACACCGTGCAGGAGTCGATCGCGCGGGTCGCGGTCCGCCGTCTCCCGGTAGTGCAGCGGCGACTGACCCTGCGCCCAGCCGCTGCCCACCTCCTGGACGCCGTACTGGGTGAGGTTCTCCAGCTCCTCGACCTCGTAGAAGCCGCGATCCTCCGGCTCCTCGTCCTGCATCGGTCCGAGCCGGGCGAACAGGTCGTCGATGAGCGGGACGTCCGCGACCGACCACGTGCCGGTGCGGAGCGCCTCCTCGATGGAGGCGTGGAGGGCGTCGCGGTGCTGACGGTTCAGCAGACCCTCGGCGCAGCGCTCCAGCACCTCGCGGTCCGCGAGCCAGAGCAGGGGCTCGCGCGGGTCGAGCTGCGGCCACCAGGCGCGCATGAAGCGGTCGACCTCGATGCTGTCGTGGAACAGGTCGAGGAACTCCGAGCGCTCCGCCGACGGAGACTCCGTCCGGTGCTGCTGCCAGGCGAGCTCGGCGAGCGCAGCACGGGCGGCCGCGACGCCCAGGTTGTGCTGGTGACTACGTCGCACGTGGTGGCGGACCCGACGCAGCGCCTCGGCATCGACCCGGACCGCGGTGCCGGCAACGAAGGACCGGAACTCGGTCGGCGCACCGGGCGGGGTCTCGTGGCTCAGGCGCGACAGCAGCGTCCGGATCCGGTCACTGCCCTTCACGCGGGCCACCTCGCGGGAGTCGAGGCGGGTCGCCGTCACTCCGTCGACGAGGTCGCCGATGGAGCGCAGCACGACCGAGTCCTCGCCGAGGGAGGGCAGGACCCGCTCGATGTAGGCGGTGTAGGCCGGCGAGGGGCCGACGATGAGGACACCGCCGGTCTCGAAGCGACGGCGGTCGGAGTAGAGGAGGAACGCCGCGCGGTGCAGGGCGACGACCGTCTTGCCCGTCCCGGGGCCGCCGGTGATCTCGGTGACTCCACGGGCCGGGGCACGGATCGCCTCGTCCTGGTGCCGCTGGATCGTGGCGACGATGTCGCGCATCCGCTCGCCGCGGCTGCGGGTGAGGGCCGCCATGAGGGCGCCGTCGCCGATGACCGTCAGACCCTCCGGGGCCTCGGGGACCATGAGGTCGTCCTCCACGCCGATGACCCGCTCCCCGGAGGAGCGGATCACCCGGCGTCGGATGACCCCCTGCGGATCCACCGGCGTCGCGCGGTAGAACGGTGCGGCGGCAGGCGCGCGCCAGTCGATGACGAGCGGCTCGTAGTCGTCGTCGCGCACGCCGAGCCGGCCGATGTAGCGCACCTCGAGGCTGTCGACGTCGAGCAGCTCGGGGTGGTCGGTGCCGCTGTGGTCGAGGTCGAGTCGCCCGAAGACGAGACCCTCGAACTGCCGGTCCAGGTCGTGACGGCGCCGCGCGGCGAGATAGACGAGCGCGTCGCGCTCCACGAGGCCGGTGAGCTCCTCGTCGCGCACATCGCCGACGCGATCGGTCCGGCCGCGGGCCAGGCCGTCGGCCTCGACGTCGGCAGTGCGGCGACGCGCCTTGGCGAGCTCCGCATACACCTTGTCGACGTGGGCCTGCTCGATCGCGATCTCGCGCGCGAGGGCATCACGCTGGATGCTGGGCTGGGTCACAGGGCGGGTGGCTTCCTTGTCGTTGTGGTGCGGCCTGGTGCAGTCGTGGGGGCTCGGACCCGGCCGGGTGGGGCCGGGTGTCCGAAAGACGAACGATCCAGTCTACGTTGTGCGCCACATCCGGGCCGTCCTGCGTGCCGCATCGTCGGCGCCGGACCATACAGTGGTCGTCGTGGAGATAGTGGTCGTCGTGGAGATAGTGGTCGTCGTGGAGAAGTGGACGCCGTGAAGGTTCTCGTCATCGGAGCCGGAGCCCGTGAGCACGCGCTCGTGACTGCCCTGGCCGCCGACCCCGTCGTCGATGCCGTCATCGCGGCCCCGGGCAACCCCGGGATGGCCGCCATCGCCCTCTGTGAGCCGGTGGAGGCAACCGACGCGGCAGCCGTCACCGCGCTCGCGGCCCGGCATGCGGTCGACCTCGTCGTCATCGGCCCTGAGGCCCCGCTCGTCGCGGGGGTGGCCGACGCGGTCCGCGAGGCCGGGATCGCGTGCTACGGCCCCTCTGCTGAGGCGGCCCGGCTCGAGGGCTCGAAGTCCTTCGCCAAGGAGGTCATGGCCGCTGCCGACGTGCCGACCGGCATGGGCCGGCTGTGCACGAGCATCGAGGAGGTGGCCGAGGCCCTCGACGCCTTCGGCGCCCCGCACGTCGTCAAGGACGACGGCCTGGCCGCCGGCAAGGGCGTCGTCGTCACCGACGAGCGCGAGGCCGCTCTCGAGCACGCCCGGGCCTGCCTGGACAAGGAGGGCGGCGCCGTCGTCATCGAGGAGTTCCTCGACGGCCCCGAGGTCTCGCTCTTCGTCGTCTCCGACGGCCACACCGTCGTCCCGCTCACTCCCGCCCAGGACTTCAAGCGCGTCTTCGACGGCGACGAGGGCCCGAACACCGGCGGGATGGGTGCCTACTCCCCGCTGCCGTGGGCCGCTCCCGACCTCGTCGACGAGGTCGTCCGGCGCGTCGCGCAGCCGACGATCACGGAGATGGCGCTGCGGGGGACCCCCTTCGTCGGGACGCTCTTCATCGGCCTCGCGCTCACTTCCCGTGGCCCTCGGGTCATCGAGTTCAACGCCCGCTTCGGCGACCCGGAGACGCAGGTCGTCCTCGCCCGCCTGCTCAGCCCGCTCGGTGGGCTCCTGTATGCGGCGGCCACCGGCACGCTCGAGCAGGTCCCGCGCCTGCGCTGGAGCGACGAGGCCGCCGTCACCGTGGTCATCGCGGCTGAGAACTACCCCGGGACGCCCCGCACCGGCGACGTCATCGAGGGTCTCGACGTCGTCGAGGAGGTGCCTGGCGCATACGTCCTGCATGCGGGGACCCGGTTCGGTGAGGACGGGACGATCGTCTCCGCGGGCGGGCGCGTGCTGTCCGTCGTCGGCCGCGGCGCGGACCTGGCGCAGGCTCGGGAGCGCGCGTACGCCGCGGTCGGCCGGATCACCCTCGACGGCTCGCACCACCGCGCCGACATCGCCCTGCAGGCGGTCCGCGGCGAGGTCAGCGTCGCCGGGAGCGTGTGAGCCGCGCACTCCTGCCGCCGCAGCTCCTGCAAGGATGGCCGCATGAGCGAGCACCCCGATCCGAGCAGCGCGAGTCCTGCACCTGAGCTGCCCGGATACCGGCACGTCTACTCCGGCAAGGTCCGCGACCTCTATGCGCCGCTCGATCCCTCCGGAGCGGTGCGCGAGGACCTGCTGCTCCTGGTCGCCTCGGACCGGATCAGCGCCTTCGACCACGTGCTGCAGCCCGCGATCCCCGACAAGGGTGCGGTGCTCACCCAGCTCTCGCTGTGGTGGTTCGACCAGCTCGCCGACCTGGTGCCGAACCATGTGGTGTCCGCGACCGAGGTCCCGGACGAGGTGCGCGGACGGGCTGTGCTCGTGCGCCGACTCAGCATGCTGCCGGTCGAGTGCGTGGCCCGCGCCTACCTCACCGGGGGTGGACTGCGGGAGTACCGGGCCGACGGGCGCGTCTCCGGGGTGCAGCTGCCCGGGGGTCTCGTGGACGGCTCACGGCTCCCCGAGCCGGTGTTCACCCCGTCGACCAAGGCGCCCGCGGGCGAGCACGACGAGCCGATGACGTATGCGCAGGTCGAGGAGACGATCGGCCCCGACCTGGCGGCGGCGGCCCGTGACCTCACGATCGCGATCCTCGCCCGCGGCAACGAGATCGCCGCCGAGCGAGGCATCCTCATCGCCGACACCAAGGTCGAGTTCGGCGTCGAGGAAGGGCGGCTCATCCTCGCCGACGAGGTGCTCACCCCGGACTCGTCCCGCTTCTGGCCGGCGGAGCAGTGGGAGCCGGGGCACCCACAGCCGAGCTTCGACAAGGAGTTCGTCCGCGAGTGGCTCACCTCGCCCGAGGCGGGCTGGGACCGCACCGGCGACACCCCACCGCCGGTGCTTCCGGAGGACGTCGTCGAGCGGACCCGGGCGAAGTACATCGAGGCCTACGAGCGCCTCACGGGGCGCGCGTTCGTCCCTGCCGGCTGAGAGCCCGATCCTCAGGGAAAGGCGTCCTGTCAGCGAAGGCGCCAGGATCGCTCGAGTGAGGGCGGGCTCGGCGAGGACTCACCGGCGCCGGTGAACGGCTGGGCCGGCCGCGGACGGTATGCGCGGGCAGGCCACGGCAGCCGGCGCACCGACCGCTCGAGGCGGCTCGGATCCAGCGGGACGCGCGAGCCCACGACGATCCGGTTGCCGAACCGGCGTCCCTTGGCGATGTCGCTCGTGGCGAGCAGCGTGACATCGGCCAGTCCGGCTGTGCGGACTCCCGCGGCGACCCGGTCGACGTAGCGGCCGTCGGCCTCGTCGGCGACATTGAGCAGGAGCAGACCATCGGAGCCGAGGACCCGGGCGCACTCGGTGAGGAACGGCTCCGCGGCCAGCTCGGCAGGCATCCGGCCCCCCGCATAGGCGTCGACGATGACGAGGTCGGCACTGCCTTCGCCGAGCGCCCGCACCCCGGAGGCGCCGTCGGTCTCGCGCACCCGGATCCGGTGTCCTCGGGGCAGCGGCAGGGCTGTGCGCACCGAGGCGGTGAGGGAGCCGTCGGGCTCGAGGACGATCTGTGGCGAGCCGGGTCGGGTCGCCTCGACCCACCTCGGCAGGGTGAGCCCGCCTCCTCCGACGTGGGTGACCCGCAGTCGCTCAGAGGCGGGCTTGACGGCATCGATCACGGCGGCGATGAGCGCGACGTACTCGAAGGCGAGGTCGAGCGGGTCGTCGGCGTTGACGTGGCTCTGCGGGTGACCGTCGAGGAGGACGACCCACCCCGCGCGCTCGTCCGGGACGATCTCGAAGCTCACGGCTCCACGCTACGGCTGACAGCCCAGCTCGCGGCAGGTGTGCTCGATCGCGTCGGCGAAGGAGTCCCGGCTCTCAGGATCGGCGACGACGGGCAGGAGGAACGAGGAGGCCGCCCAACCGCGTGCTCTCGTCCAGATCGCCGGGTCGTATGCTCCGCTCGCCTCGAGCCGTTCCTGCACCTGCGCACGGGTCGGCTCGTCGAACGCGATCCACAGCATGCGCAGATCCACCGCGGGGTCACCCTGGGTGAGGTCGTCGAAGTCGAGGATCCCGAGTCCGCCCGACGAGTCCAAGGTGGCGTTCAACGTGTGCAGGTCACCGTGGCACCAGGTGGGTGCGAGCGGCCAGGGTGGTGCCGCCTCGGCCTCGCCGATGATCTGGAGGAGGGCGTCCACGACGTCGTTGCCGAGGATCTCCCGCGCGGTGGGGAGGTGCCGCGGCAGGAACGTGCGGCGCTCCTGCAGCGTGATCCCGCGACTCCGGCTCACCGGGGCGTCCGCCGGTGCTGGGCGGTGGAACGCCGGCAACGCCCTCGCCAGCGCCTCGGCTGCCGGGGCACGCTCCGCTACGGGGACGGTGCTGAGCAGTCGTCCGGGCACCCAGGTCACGACGGACCAGGAGAACGGGATGCCGGCGGCCGGTGCGCCCTGGTGGATCGGCAGCGAGACGCGGATACCGTTCGCTCGCAGCGGCCCACTCGCCTCGCGGACCCACCCCGTCGCTGTCTCGATGATGGGTGCGGCGAAGGAGCGGACCGGGATGCGCACCGCATACTCGGCTGCGGTCTCGGTGCCCAACCGCCAGAGCGAGTTGTCCCACCCCTTGGCGACCTCCTCGATCGGGGCGTCCCTGAGGTGGGCGAGCTCGTCGGGGAGCGTGCGCAGGAGCTCGCGCACCTGCTCGACGTCGATCTGCACGTCCACCGGCGGCATCGCGTCAGCCTAGTCCCGCTCGGTGGCCCGCCCCACGTCCTGCTCGGTCTCCTTCAGGCGCTGCTGGAGGCGCTCGCGGACCTCGTCGGGGGTGTAGGCGCGCCGCTCCCGCTCGTTGCGGGTGACGAGGACGCCCGTGGCGACGACGCCGATGACGGCGGCGACACCCGTGAGCTTCCAGGCGCGGTTCGACGGCCTCATGTCGCTCACCCTATCGAGCAGCGGGGATCGGCAGACTGGCCTCATGCCGATCTTCCCCAGCGCCGGTGTCGGCTTCGAGCAGGCCGTCGAGGAGACGCGCACCGGCGACCTGTGGCTGTTCCGCGGTGGGTCCGTCGCCGACCGGGTGATCCAGACGGCGAGCAACTCCCCGGTCAACCACGTGGGGCTGGCCGTGGTCCTCGACGACCTGCCGCCGCTCATGTGGCATGCCGAGCTGGGCCGGTCGTTGCGGGACTACTGGACGGGCACGCACCACCGTGGTGTGCAGCTGCACGACCTCGCCGAGGCGGTGACGACGTGGCAGGTCCGGTACGGCCAGCGCGCGTGGGTCCGCCAGCTGACCCCCGAGGTGGGCCGCGAGCAGGAGGATGCGCTGCTGCGGACGATCGCCCGACTCAACGGGGTATCCTTCCCCGGCACCCTCGAGATGGCGTGGCGCTGGCTGCGTGGCCGCGACGCCTACCTCTCCAAGCGGGCGGCCCGGGAGAAGTCCGTGCGACCCGAGGCTGCCTACTGCGCCGAGGTCGTCGGTGTCACGCTCGAGGCGATGGGGATCCTCGAGGACGACGTGCCGATGAACTGGTACGACCCCGGCCGGTTCTGGAGCGGGGACACCCTGCCACTGCGGGACGGCTGGAGCTACGGCATCGAGGTGGGGGTCGAGCGCAGGCCCGACTGAGGGTGCGGGCTGCTCAGAGGTCCTGGATGTAGCAGAGCATCCGGTAGTCCTCACCGGGCGAGATGTTGGTGAAGCCGTGCCGCTCGTAGAACCGGCGGGTGTCGGTGTCGACCTCGTCGACGTTGATCTGGATCTCCCCGGCGCCGCGCTCGCGGGCGAAGGTGAAGAGCGCCTCCGTGATGAGCGTGCCGATGCCGCCGTCCCGCAGCTTCGGGCGCACGTAGAGCTCCTCGAGCTGGATGAGCGGGCCGTCGAAGTACGGTGACGGCCGCAGCGTGCAGTAGGCGAAGCCGACCGGCTCGCTCCCGCCGCCCTCCCCCTCGCCGATCGCCAGCAGGAGGAGGACGTCATTGCGGCCGAGGAGGCGACGGAAGCGTCCCGCGAACTCGGCTGCCGTAGGGGACGGCGTCCCGAACTCGGTGTTGAAGTCGAAGAGCAGCCGCCCGGCCACCTCGGCGTCGGCCACTGTCCCGCGTCGCACCACCACTGCTTCACCCATGCGTCCCACGGTAGGTGACGACACGGTGATCGGCAGGTGGACGCAGTAGCCTTGCTGCACGTGACGGGTCTCGAGCACCACCTCACCTTCGTGGAGGGCGGCAACGCCCTCTCCTCCTTCCGCGCCGCGGCAGTGCTGGGGCGGATCCAGGCGGTGGCCCCGGCCGTGTGTGACGTCTCCGCGCGGTATGTGCACGTCGTCTCGAGCGGTCAGCCGCTCGACCCCGACACCCTGCAGACGGTGACCCGTCTGCTCACCTATGGCGACGCATACGAGGAGCCGGTGCGGGGCGAGGGCGAGACCGAGGTGACCGTTGTCGTCGCCCCTCGGCTCGGGACGATCTCGCCCTGGGCGTCCAAGGCGACCGATATCGCGCACTCGTGCGGCGTCGCCGTCGAGCGGGTCGAGCGGGTGACCGAGTACCAGCTCGGCGTCGAGGACTCTCTCAGCGACGACGAGTGGCATGCGGTCGCCGCCCTGCTCCATGACCGGATGACCGAGTCGGTCCTGCACAGCCGGGATGATGCGCGGCACCTCTTCGACGAACGTGAGGGTGAGCCCATGGCTCGCGTCGACCTGCTCGGTGAGGGGCGCTCGGCGCTGGAGCGCGCGAATGTCGAGTGGGGCCTGGCGCTGTCGGAGGACGAGATCGACTACCTCGTCGAGGCGTTCACCGGCCTGGGCCGCAACCCCAGCGACGTCGAGCTGATGATGTTCGCCCAGGCGAACTCGGAGCACTGTCGGCACAAGATCTTCAATGCGGACTTCATCATCGACGGGGAGGCGCAGGACCGCTCGCTCTTCGGCATGATCCGGCACACGGAGGCGGTCGCCGGGGCCGGGACGATCGTCGCCTACAAGGACAACGCGTCGGTCATCGAGGGCGGCACCCGGTCGCGGTTGATCCCGCAGGGCGGCCCCGAGGGTCACGCCGGGCCGAGTCCGTATGCGCAGCGCCCCGGTGAGGTCCACGTCCTCATGAAGGTGGAGACCCACAACCACCCCACCGCGATCAGCCCCTTCCCGGGCGCCGCGACTGGCGCGGGCGGCGAGATCCGCGACGAGGGTGCGACGGGTCGTGGCTCGCAGCCGAAGGCCGGCCTGACCGGTTTTGCCGTGTCGAACCTGCACCTGCCCGGCACCGACGAGCCGTGGGAGGCCGAGCCCTACGGCGCTCCGGCGCACATCGCGAGCCCGCTCGAGATCATGATCGACGGGCCCCTCGGCGCAGCGGCGTTCAACAACGAGTTCGGCCGGGCGGCGCTCGGTGGGTTCTTCCGGGTCTACGAGCAGACCGTCGACGGCGTGCGGCGCGGCTACCACAAGCCGATCATGAGCGCGGGCGGCTTGGGCACGATCAGCACCGAGCAGGTCGAGAAGGTCCGCTTCCCCGCGGGCACGCTGCTCATCCAGATCGGTGGCCCGGGGATGCGGATCGGCATGGGCGGCGGTGCAGCCTCGTCGATGGCTGCAGGCACCAACGTCGCCGAGCTCGACTTCGACTCGGTCCAGCGCGGCAACCCCGAGATCGAGCGTCGGGCGCAGGAGGTCATCAACCACTGCTGGAGCCTCGGCGACGCGAATCCCATTCTCGCCATTCACGATGTCGGCGCCGGCGGTCTGTCCAACGCCTTCCCCGAGCTCGTCGACGACGCAGGTCTCGGCGCCCGCTTCGACCTCTCCAAGGTCCCGCTCGAGGAGAGCGGCCTGGCGCCGAAGGAGATCTGGTCCAACGAGAGCCAGGAGCGCTACGTCATCGCGCTGGCGCCCGAGTCGCTCGACGAGTTCGCGGCCCTCTGCGAGCGGGAGCGCTGTCCGTATGCGGTGGTCGGCGTCGCGAAGGACGACGGTCAGCTCGTGGTCGCCAACGGTCCCGAGGACGAGCCGGGCGATGACCTCCCCGTGGACATGCCGATGGAGGTCCTTCTCGGGAAGCCGCCGCGGATGGTCCGTGACGTCACGCGGGTGTCGCGGTCCTCGCCCTCGCTCAGCCTCGAGGGTGCAGATGTCCGGGAGCTGGCGTATGCCGTCCTGCGTCACCCGAGCGTCGCCTCGAAGCGCTTCCTCATCACGATCGGTGACCGGACCGTCGGCGGGTTGTCCCACCGGGACCAGATGGTGGGTCCGTGGCAGGTGTCGGTCTCGGACGTCGCGGTGACTCTTGCGGACTTCGTGGGCTTCGCTGGAGAGGCGATGGCCTCGGGGGAGCGCATGCCCGTGGCTGCCATCGACGCACCGGCCTCAGGACGCCTCGCAGTCGGCGAGGCGATCACCAATCTTCTTGCTGCGCCTGTCCGCTCGCTGTCATCGGTCAAGCTGTCGTGCAACTGGATGGCCGCCACCGGCGAGCCGGGTGAGGACGCGGCCCTCTTCGACACGGTGCACGCAGTCGCGATGGAGCTCTGTCCGACGCTCGGCGTGTCGGTGCCGGTCGGCAAGGACTCGCTCTCGATGCGGACGAAGTGGACCGATCCGGAGTCGGGGGAGGCGCGGCAGGTCATCTCGCCGGTCTCGCTCGTGGTCACCGCCTTCGCCGTGCTGCCGGATGTCCGCGGCACCTGGACGCCGCAGCTCTCGGCCGACTCGACGCTCATCCTCGTCGACCTCGGTGCCGGAGCGGCAAGGCTGGGTGGCTCGATCGCCGCCCAGACCCAGGGCGAGTTCGGTGGCACCACACCGGATCTCGACGACCCAGCGCTGCTCGTCCGACTCGCGGCCGCGCTCGCCGAGCTGCGGGAGCGAGGTCTGGTCACCGCGTACCACGACCGGTCGGACGGCGGTCTGTGGGCGGCCGCGTGTGAGATGGCCTTCGCCGGTGGTGTGGGTGTGGAGCTCGAGTCGGCTTCTGTCGCAGGGCTTTTCGCGGAGGAGTTGGGTGTCGTGCTCGGGGTGGCGGCGGATGATGTCGAGGCGGCTCTGGGGGTCCTGGCAGCCCACGACCTCGGTGGAGTGAGCGGGGTTGTGGGGCGTGCTCACGCGGGTCGCCGGGTGCGCGTCGTGATGGGTGATGCTGAGCCCGCGCTCGACGAGTCCCTCGCGGACCTCCAGCAGGCCTGGGACGAGGTGTCCTGGCGGATCGCCAGACTGCGCGACAACCCGGAGTCCGCCGACAGCGAGCATGCCCTCGCCGGCTCCGCCGAGCCGGTCCTCACCCTGAGAACCACCTTCGACCCGACCGACGACATCTCGGCGCCCTACGTGAACCTCGGTGCCCGGCCGAAGGTCGCGATCCTGCGTGAGCAGGGGGTCAACAGCCACGTCGAGACCGCATTCGCCTTCGACCGGGCCGGCTTCGAGGCCTGGGACGTGCACATGACCGACCTGCAGAGCGGCCGCTTCGACCTCCGGGACGCGGTCGGGCTCGCGGCCTGCGGTGGGTTCTCCTACGGCGACACCCTCGGCGCAGGTGAGGGCTGGGCCCGCTCGATCCTCTTCAACGAGGGGCTCACCGAGGCCTTCCACGAGTTCTTCCACCGGCCGGACACCTTCGGCATCGGCATCTGCAACGGCTGCCAGATGTTCGCTGCGCTGGCCGATCACATCCCGGGTGCGGAGGCGTGGCCGCGCTTCACCCGCAACGTCTCCGAGCAGTACGAGGCCCGCCTCTCGCTCGTCGAGGTGCTCGACAGCCCCTCGATCTTCACCTCCGGGATGGCCGGGTCCCTCATCCCCATCGCCGTCGCGCACGGAGAGGGCTACGCGAACTTCGCCGCGCGCGGTGACCTCGCCTCGGTCCACGGTGTCGCGCGGTACGTGAGCGTGCAGGGAGAGCCGACCGAGGCATACCCCCTCAACCCGAACGGATCACCCGGCGGGCTGACCGCCGTGACGACCCCGGATGGTCGGTTCACCGCGATCATGCCGCACCCGGAGCGTGTCCAGCGCAACGTCCAGATGTCGTGGACGGCTGGCGCGATCGAGGACGAGAGCCCCTGGCTGCGGATGTTCCGCAACGCCCGGGTCCACGTGGGCTGAGGGCTCAGGTTGCGGGCTCGGCGATGACGACGTAGTTCGCGACCCGGTGCCCGTCGTCGCGGAAGCCGAAGGCGTCGTCGCACGTGATGATGGCCAGGCGCCGCACGGAGTCGTTGTGACCCCAGACCGCCTGGTCCGTCGTGAGGTCGTCCTTGTCGACGACCTCGGCCCGGACCACCGTGAAGGTCGTCGTCGTCCCGTCGGGAGCGGTGAGCTCCACCTCCTCGCCGACCTGGACCTCTGCCAGGTTGGCGAAGCGGTCCTCGCGGCCGCCCGCGATGACGTGGCCGGCGATGACGGCGGTCCCGACGGCGCCGGGCTCGACCCGGTCGTGGCCGGTGTACCACATCACCGTGCCGGCGGGCGGGTTCACCTTGCCGTCCCGCAGGCCCTCGGCGTGCAGGTCGGCCTCCAGGTCGATCCCAGGGATGCGCAGGACGTGGCCGCTCGGATCCGGCACCTCGCCCGACGGCGGCTCGGCCGTCGCGGTGGGGGTGGCAGCGCCGGTCGCAGTGGTCTGTGCAGCGGACGAGCCTGCCCCATCAACGGTGTCGGCGCCGCGCATGATCCAGAAGAGGATCAGCGCGGCGCCGACGAGTAGGACGAGCCCGCCCACGATGAGTGGGCGACGCTGCATCAGCTGTCGATCGCCTGCCTGCGGCGGTTCACCGCAACGGCACCGGCAGCGGTCAGGAGAACCGCGAGACCGGTCAGCAGACCGAGCGAGGCTGCGTCATCCGACGGGACGTCGGTCTCGACGACCGGTCCGGTCGCGGCCGGAGCGATGTCGATGAGCAGGCGGACCGTCGTGTTCGAGGGGTCGGCCACCAGGGTGAGGACGTTCTCGCCCACAGGGAAGTCCGCCGGCACGGTGAACGTAACGTTGCTCAGGCCGTCCCGCGTGGGCAGGCCGTCGATGTGCGTCGTCTCGATGGCGGCCGTGCCGACCTCGCTCTCACCGAGGTAGACCTTGAACGAGGTGTTGGCGGGGGCGCCACGGCTGGTCAGGTCGACACCCGACACCGTGAACGACACCGTGCCACCCGCGTTCGCCTTCAGCGGCAGCGCGCTGTGGACAGCGACGCCGTTCTTCTCGTAGCTCGGCGAGATCGGGGAGTTCGCGTCGAAGTAGTCGATGAAGGCGTCTGTGTCGATCAGGCCGGTGTCGCGCTTGTTCGTGCCCTCACGCAGGATGGTGAAGTTGTCACCACCCTCGATGAGGAACTGGCCGCTGGCCACCGTGTAGGTCGCCGCCGGGTCGATCGGGGCACCGTTGTACCAGACTCCGGTGATCTTGGAGCCCTGCGGCGCGTCCGGGTCGAAGGTGTAACGCACGTTGCTCGAGAGGCCGAGCTTGAGGAACGGACGCGACGCCCCTGCCGGCTGCCACTGCTGCTCGAGCAGGGTGATGAACTGCGCACCGGTGATGTCGAGGACCTGCATCGTGTTCGCGAACGGGTGGACCTCCGAGACCTCCTGGAGGGTCACGACACCGTCGTCGCCGTAGTACAGCTCAGCGCGCAGGCCGCCGGGGTTCATGATGCCGATGTGCGCACCGGGACGGTTCGGCTGGTTCATGGCCCAGAGCCAGGCGTCGGCGGTGAGGTTGCCGAGCGTGCTCTCCCGCGTGCGGTCGTCACGGTCGGTCGGGTTCGGGCCGGTGAAGGCAGTCGTGATGTCGGCAGTGATCTCACCGACCACCTCCGCGCCGATCACAGCGGCCTGCGCTGCGGCCGCAGCGGCAATCGCACTGGCGTCCTGGTATGCAAGCTCGGAGACGCAGCCGCTCTGCCACTCCGCGACCAGCGCGGCGTAGTCCGCATCGGACATGTCGGCGGGCTTGGCCGGGCGAGCGGTGCTGACCAGGTTGCTCGTGTACTCGACGACGCTCATCGTCGCGGTGTCGATCCCGAGCTCGACCCGGGCGAGGTTGGCGCCGTAGCTCCCGGTCTGGACCACCGGGCGGGTGCCATCGGCGGTCGGCCCGTCCCACGCATACGACATGTGGGTGTGGCCCATGAAGATCGCGTCGACCTCGTCGGCGGTGTTGTTGACGATGTCGGCGAAGATACCGCCGGCGGCGAGCTGGGCCGCGAGGTTCGACGGCGGCTCTCCGGTCGTGGCGCCCTCGTGGTACTGGGCGATGATGATGTCTGCCTCACCATTGGTGGCATCGCCGTCGCTGAGCTGTTCCGCGACGCGGTTGACCGCGGCCACGGGGTCACCGAAGTCGAGGGACGCCACCCCGGACGGCAGGACCAGGCTCGGCGTCTCCTCGGTGACGACGCCGATGATGCCGACCTCAACGCCGTTCACGTTGAGGAGCTCGTACTCGGGCAGGGCCGGGGTCATGGTCCCCGCCTGGTAGACGTTCGCGCCGAGGTGGGTGTATTCGGCCAGCCCGGTCACGCGACCGGTCAGGTCATCGAAGCCGCGGTCGAACTCGTGGTTACCGACGGCTGATGCCTGCAGGCCCAGGGCGTTGAGGAACTCGATGGTGGGAGCGTCCTGCTGGCTGGAGCTGATGAACGGCGTCGCGCCGATGTTGTCCCCCGCGGACAGGAAGGCGTATTCACCGGCCGCCACCTGCTCCTTGACGACGGTGCAGGCGAAGTCCAGCCCCGCGCTGCCGCCGATGCGTCCGTGGAAGTCGTTGATGTTGAAGATCGTCACCTTTGTCAGGGACTCGTCGATCGCGTCAACTGGTGTCGCCGCCAGGGCGGGGGCCAAACCTGCTGCGCCGATCGCAGCAGCCCCGAAAGCGGCTCCCACCGCTCGAGGACGCCATGCCATATTCCGAATACCTCCATGCAGGGGAGTTGCGCCATCAGGGGAAACGCCTGGCGCACGGTCCGACACGAGGTCGGACGGGGTGCGCACAGCCGAGTCTGATCATGCCCCACCGGGGGCGGGAACGGGGCATTAACGCACAAAGAAGTCGGTGAGCGGTCCCCCGAGCGGGTGAAAAGGAGCAGGTCAGAGGCCCTGCGGGATCACACTGGTCACTCCAGTCACGCCGATTCCGGGAGAAGTGGGAGCACATCGGACAGGTCGGCGCGGATGCCGCTGTCGCGCACCCTCGCCGCATCGCTCGCCTCCCGCCACGACAGCTCCCCGACGACGAGCGCGAGCCAGGTCTGGGCGTCGGTCTCCACCACGTTCGGCGGCGTTCCCCGGGTATGCCGTGGCCCGGTGATCGCCTGGGCCGCGCCGAACGGCGGGACGCGGACCTCCACACTCCTGCCCGGGTGCGTCGCGGCGAGCTCTTCCAGGGTGTACCGGACGGCCGTCGCGGTGGTGGCCCGGTCGAGGCGGTCGCGCTGCTCGAGCCAGGCGCGGAGGGCGGCCTGTCCGGCGTCGACCGCGATCCGGCGGCGCGGGGGCATCGTGCGGTGACTCCTTGTTGTCTTGAGTGGGGTGTCGTCGTGCGAAGTTGTCTTGAGTGGGGTGTCGTCGTGCGAAGCGGTGGGGTGACCGTTGCGCATGGTGGGGCGACGTCATCGGGGCGTCGGCTCGAGCCTACGAGGCGTGGCCTACTCGCCGTTGAAGAGCGGCCCGATGAGCAGCACCATAAGGAGCGTCACGACGCCGGCGGCGACGACCAGGGCGGTCAGGCGTGCGGTGTGTTCCCCGCGGCGCTCGTCGCGGGGGCGGTGGAGGTCCTCGTCCTCGTCCCAGTCGCGCATACCCACCAGGGTACGTCTCGCCCGCCCGGAGCGCCTGTCGAGGAGCCCCTCACCGCATACGACGTATCGTGGTCGACGTGAACCGCAGCCGCACGCCCAACTTCGCCGCCTTCATCGCCACGGGCACGATCCTCGGGGTGATCGTCGGCGGTCTGATCTCGCTGTTCAGCGGCAACGAGGCGCGGCTGTTCTCCGAGAACGCCGCGCTCGGTGTCATGGCGGTGACCTTCGGTGTCCTCGGCGCCATTCTCGGTGGCCTGGCCGGGGTGCTCGCCGACATGGCGATTCAGCGGCGGCAGGGGCGCTGACTGGCGAGCCGGCCGGGCTCCCGTGAAGCCGGCTTCCGGGATTCCGCCCAGGCCATCGCGGCCGTCCGAGCGCTGTTCACGCCCACCGGCCCTCACCACGGGTATGGGAGGATGGAGGACGTGCCACGCGGTGATGGTCGTCTGACTCATGACCTCCTTCCGGGGGAGAAGGGTCCGCAGGATGCCTGCGGCGTCTTCGGGGTGTGGGCGCCGGGGGAGGAAGTCGCCAAGCTCACCTACTACGGGCTCTACGCGCTCCAGCACCGCGGCCAGGAGAGTGCCGGGATCGCCACCAGCGACGGGCAGCGTCTCCTCGTCTACAAGGACATGGGCCTGGTCTCTCAGGTCTTCGACGAGCGCGCCCTCGCCTCACTCACCGGTCACGTCGCGATCGGGCACTGCCGCTACTCGACCACCGGCGGCTCGACGTGGGAGAACGCCCAGCCCACGCTCGGAGGTCACGAGGGCGGCACCGTCGCCCTCGCCCACAACGGCAACCTCATCAACAGCGCCGAGCTGCGCGACCTGGTCCTCGCGGGCGGCTCGGAGGCCGCGCTCTCGGGTGAGCTGCGGCGCGGCAACACGACCGACACGGCCCTGGTGACCGCGCTGCTCACCGACAGCCCGGACCGCACCCTCGAGGCGCGGGCGCTCGAGGTGCTGCCGCTGCTGCGGGGCGCGTTCTGCTTCACCTTCATGGACGAGCACACCCTGTATGCGGCTCGCGACCGCCACGGCATCCGCCCCCTCGTCCTCGGTCGCCTCGAGCGCGGCTGGGTCGTCGCCTCCGAGACCGCGGCGCTGGACATCGTCGGCGCCTCCTTCATCCGCGAGGTCGAGCCGGGCGAGCTCATCGCCATCGACGAGGACGGCCTGCGTAGCCGTCGCTTCGCCGAGCCCGAGCCGAAGGGCTGCGTCTTCGAGTACGTCTACCTCGCCCGGCCGGACACCACCATCAGCGGCCGCACGGTCCACCGGGCCCGCGTCGACATGGGTCGCGCACTCGCCCGCGAGCACCCGGTCGAGGCCGACCTCGTCATTCCCACGCCGGAGTCCGGGACGCCGGCCGCGATCGGGTACGCGCAGGAGTCCGGCATCCCGTACGGCCAGGGCCTCGTGAAGAACGCCTACGTCGGGCGCACCTTCATCCAGCCGTCCCAGACGATCCGCCAGCTCGGCATCCGGCTCAAGCTCAACCCCCTGCGTGAGGTGATCCGAGGCAAGCGTCTCGTCGTCGTCGACGACTCGATCGTGCGCGGCAACACCCAGCGCGCCCTCGTGCGCATGCTCCGCGAGGCCGGCGCGGCCGAGGTGCACGTCCGGATCTCCTCGCCCCCGGTCTCCTGGCCGTGCTTCTACGGCATCGACTTCGCCTCGCGGGCCGAGCTCATCGCTCCAGGTCTGTCCGTCGAGGAGATCTGCACCTC
>ENA-UOUL01000597-UOUL01000597.1-bioreactor-metagenome-genome-assembly--contig:-NODE-597-length-60444-cov-4.505160_pt1 | contig 60444 bp, 57 predicted proteins | sample MGYA00249838_ERZ747220 | MGnify/ENA primary metagenome ERZ747220 (study PRJEB28778, sample SAMN05720191) | bioreactor metagenome | isolation source: Anaerobic biogas reactor | place: USA:Washington... | reverse complement strand
CACGCCGAACGCGATGAGCGTGCTCATAGAGAGGAACTCCTTTCCGATTCACGATCAGGTAGCGGTGATGGGGCTAGCATTCCATGGCCGGCAGTGTGAGCGGCTTGAACGGAATCCCCTCGCCCTTGAAGAACTTGCCGAACAGTTCATAGTACTCCAGGCGCAGCGTCTGGATCCCGACGATCAACCCCTCGAAGCCGATGATGGCGATGTTGCCCACGATGATGACCAAGATGGCTGCGAGGCCGCCCCCCAGCATGTCGGCCAGCAGGAACACGACCATGGTGAGTCCCACGTGGGCCACTGCAAAGGCCCCCAGCCGCACGTACGAGAGGGTGTTGCTCGCATAGCTAATGAGCGCTTCGAACAGCTCAAAGAAGGCCTGCACCGCCAGCTCGGGCACGCTGCCGTGGATCACGGGGCTGCGTCGCATGAGCAGGTTCGTCAGCGGCTCGGCCAGGAACAGGGCCACCGCCAACAGCAGGATGACGGCGATCAGCCACCCGGGCACCCCGCCCCCCAGCGCCACGAACGCCACCACGCCGAGGAGTGACCAATAGAGCAGCAGCCCGACGATGCCGTTCTTGTCGAACACCGCCTCACGGAACCGCCCGCTGCGCGCCGCCGTGGCAAGGCGGGCGGCGAATCCGATGTTCAGCACCACCACGCCAAAGCCCACCGAGGCCAGGAGCAGCGTGAGGATGTCGTTCATCGGCCTCAGCCATAGCGCCGGGATGATGTCCTCGAGGCCGAACACACTGCCGTAGAGCAGGCCGAACACCGCTGACGAGATTCCACAGGCAATAAGGATGTGACCCAGCGCCGACATGGTCGCCAAGCCAGGAACCACATGGTAGGCCAAGACGACCCCGATCAGCGCCAGCACGAGCCCATGCCCCATGTCGCCGAACATGCTGCCGAACATCACGACAAAGGTAATCCCCAGGATCGCGGTAGGGTCGATCTCGCGATAGCCGGGGGTGCCATAGGTGGTGACGAGCGACTCGATGGGGCGGAACAGGCTCGAGTTCCGCAGCAGTGTCGGCACCTTGGCGCGATCGTCGGGGCGCGTCACCGGGTTCTCCTCAAAGGTCACGCGCCCCTCGGTGGTCTCCTCGATGAGTTGCCGCAGCTCCTCGACGCGATCCTTCGGCACCCACCCCGCGATGAGATAGACGCGGCCGCGGTGCCCAAAGTGCGACATGGCGTCGGCAATGGCACGATCGCCCCGGATGCGCATCAGGATAGGCATGAGGCGCGGCCGCAGCCGATCCACGAGTTCCTGGCGCTGCCGTTGCAGCGCGTCGGCCTCTTCGTGGGCACTCCGAGCGCGCTCCGTAACCTGGGCGAGCACCTCCTGCGCCGTCCCACCGAACTCTTGCGGAAGCGAGAGGGGATCGAGGAAGGCGCTCTCCAGAGCCCGATCCAGGATGGCGGCGTGCTCCTCGGCGCAGAAGGCGAAGACCACCACTCGGCCGCGGTAGCGAAACACCGGAATGATGTTGTAGGGAATGCGGAACAGGCTCGCCTCCAGGCGCGCCAGGTTCTCCGCCGGGATGCTACCCGCCACCAAGTGGAGGTGCTCGAGCTGTCGCAGGTCCGAGATGCTCACCGACAGCGGCTCCAGGATCTCCATGGAGCGGGCCAGCAACTCCCAGTGCTCGATCTCGCGCTGTACCTCGACCTCGCTGCGGCGCAAGTCGCGCACCTCGGCCTCGACCTCTTGGATCTCTTCCTCCAGCGCGGCATAGTCCTCCGCGGGGTTCAGCCGCCCCTCACAGGAGAGCTGCTCCTCGGGGATGTCGAGCTGCTCGAGGAGTTCCCTGACGCGTCGTTCCTGGGTGACGTAGGCGCTCACCCGCCCCGTCCACTCGGTGCTCACCCCCTCGGCCCACTTGCCCAGCGAGCCCACGTCCAGCAGGTGCATGACGCCCAGGCCCGCCACGGCCTGTGCGACCTCCTCGACGTCATTCTCGAATACAAAGATGTCGACCTCGGACATTTCCACAGGAACGAACATCGCTTACTCCTCGCACCGTACCAGGTGCCGGCACACGCGCTCGCGGTCCCAGCGCATTGCCTTGGCCTCCAACAGCGTCACCAGGTCTGCAATCTCGGTCTCTTGCAGTACCAGGTAGCCCAGCAATGCGCCCAGCCGGAAGGGATAGCCCCCCATGGCCGAGCGCGCCAGACCCCACCAGAACCGTTCCAGCGTCGACTCCAGGTTCGTCACCATGGACGCCTCGTCCGTCGCCCGCTCCAGGAGCGACAGGTCGACGCTGCCCCGTCCCCACACCCGCTCCAGGATGTCCTCGGGGGGCGCGCCCAGGGCGATGTCGCGGATCAGGTTCGTGTCCGTCCGGAACGTGTGCCACAGGGTATAGTTCACGATCTCTTCGGCGGACAGATTATAGTATACCCGGTGGCGGTACGCCCACAGAATGTTCAGGATATCCAATCGTGTGCCAATGATGCGCCGCGCATCGTCGAAATCGGCGCCGCCCAGGGCGTTGATCGCCGCCGCCAGGTCCCGGTAGTACCGGATGTCCAGGGCGATCTCGATGGCGAACAGCGACCGCTCCCGGTTGTAAGCCGGCAGCGCGTTGCGCAGCGGCTGGCCATAGTGGGTGCCGCTGAGGCGATCCACCAGCCCCGGAACGGACTGGATGTGGAGCAGCACCTCCCAGGGGAGGCGCGATGTCTGCCCCATAGGGATCAGGAAGCGCCGAATGGCGTCCGGCGACATCCCCTGGTCAAAGCCGCGAAAGAGCGCCTTGAGGTTCTCCAGCTCGAAATGCTGCCACCACACCTGCAACAGGTCGCGCTGCGCCCCCGACACGAACGTCATGGTGCGGCGCACGTTCTGGGCGGCCCTGGCGTCGAGACGGCGCTCCAGGTCCTCGAGCGTAATGGCGCCGCCCGCCTCGACGTCCGCCGCCACATCGGCGTATACCGTCCCGCGCAGGATGCTCAGCGCGATGCCCAGGTCCTCCGCCGACGTGAGCGCCTGCCAGGTCTCGTCCGACAGGAGCTGGGACGCAAGCCCCTTGACCCGGGCGTTGGCCGCACTGTAGCGGACGGCGTCGAGCCCGATGGCCATGGCTATTCCGCCTCGGACAGGGTCACCAGGCGCAGGACATACTCGAGGGCACGATCGAAGCGCGCCCTGGCGCCCTGGCTCCACGCGTCGGCGCGTTGGTGGGCCTCGGCCCGCAACGCCTCGGCCTCACGCTCGATCTCGGCGGTCGCCCGGGCAAGCGTCTCCTCGGCCTGCTCGCGCGCCTCCGCCTCGGCGGATGCCCGCAGTTCAGAGGCGCGTTGCTGGGCGCTCGTCACGATGCGCTGCGCTTCGGCCTCGGCATCGCGCAGGATGCTCTGTGCCTGGCGCTCGATGGCCAGCACCTCGCGCAGCCCCTCTTCCTCTACCGCTTCGAGGCGATCGTTTCGCTGATTGTAGGATTCCATGTCGCTCCTGGATGGCGCCGGCCGCCATCCATCGGTACGCCCGCGGCCACGCCGCGACAGGTCGCGACGGGTCGCGTCGTCCGACCGGCACTGATGCCAAACGCATCCTTTTATGATAGTCTCATCGCAGCTGCGTTTCAAATCACGAGAGGGCACCGGCACGCCTCGCGCATAGCAACGGTCCCCGTATCTCGTACCGGCCCTTTCGTCACCGGACACAAGCGACACCTCCTGGAGGTGCTCCCGGCGGCTCGGCCGCCTCCGCATGCGGCGCCCGAAACGACGCGAGCCGCCCTGTGCCCACCGATCCGAAGGGTGGTGCAAGGCGGCTCTGCAAGCCCGGCGACGCGTGGCCGAGTTCTCGTATTCTACGCCCAAAGCTATCGGCGGGCAATAGTGGGCGCCCGCTCGCCCACGGCCACCATGCGCGCCACCAGCAACTCGGCGAGTTGGTCGGCCACCTGACGGTAATCGGGCCTCCCCACCAGGTTCACTTGCTCGTGGGGATCGGCCTCTAGATCGTACAGGTACTGCTCCACGTAGGTCGGGCTGTCGATGTCGTTCCAGCCGTCGCGGTCGGGCGCGTCCACGCCGTACTTCCAGCGGCGCGTGCGCACCGCGCGTCCCACCTGCGACTCGCTGATCTGCACGAACACGTCCTGGCGCCAGTCGATCCGCTCCCCGCGCGCCAGGGGCATGAGGCTGCGCCCATGGAACGCTTCGGGCACGGCGATGCCCGCGGCGTCCAGCAGAGTGGGGGGCACGTCCACCAGACTCACCAGTTCGTCCACCACCCGACCCCCGCTGAGGCCGGGCCCCCACCCCACCATGGGGATACGGATGGCCGCCTCGTGGCACGAGCGCTTGTACTCGTTGTTGCGAGTGCGAAAGTGGCTGCCGTGATCGCTGGTGAACAGGATGACCGTGTTCTCGGCCATGCCGAGCCGCTCTAGCTCGGCGCGCACCCGCCCCAGGTTCTCGTCGATGTTGGCGCAGATCCCCCAATAGTCGGGCAGGTTCTCCTGCCAGTCACCCGCGTGCCCCACGAGGTCCTGGGGGGGCGGGAAGCCGGCATACCGCTCTGCATAGCCGTGGGGGGCCACGTAGCGGTTGAGGTTGTTCTGGTGGTGCGGCTCCAGGTACGAGAGGAACAGGAAGAAGGGGCGGTCCCCCCCGGCGTTTCGCCGACGCGTGCGGAGGTACTCCAGCACGTGGTCGGTCTGTGAGTTCACGCGGTACCCCTCAAAGGGGACGAAGCGGTTGTCGGCGTCATAGTAGCCGCCGCCATAGGGCGATGAGGTGAACTCCAAGAGATCGGCCGCCAGCCAGTGATCGCGGTAGCCGCCCCGGCGCTCCTCCGGCACCGGCATGTCGCCCGTGCCGCCCAGGTGCCACTTGCCGATATAGCCCGTCTCGTATCCCGCCCCCGCGAATTGGTGCGCCAGGGTGACGGCGTCGTCGGGGAGCGGGATGCCGTTGCGGAAGCAGCCCGTCGCCGTGGGATAGAGCCCCGTCTGCAAGCAGGCGCGCGCCGGCCCGCACACCGGTTGCGCGGTAAAGGCCAGGTCAAAGCGCACCCCCTCGTTCGCCATGGCGTCGAGGTTTGGCGTCAACCCCATAGTGCTGCCGTAGCATCCCACCGTGTCCCAGCGCTGCTGATCGGTGAAAAAGACGATCACATTGGGCCGCGTGCCATCCGCCATGTCGAGTCCCTCCCTTGATTCGCCCTACGCGAGCAGGTCATCGTGATGCGCCGCCATCCAGCGTAGCGTCCGAACGCCCCCTCTCGCCGCATCGGCATTGCCGAGATCCATAAAGAACGCGACGAACAACAGCTCGATCGCCACGAAAACACCGTAGGTCGCCCGCCTCTCGGCGGCCGTCAGCGGGCAGAACGCGTCGTAGCCTCGTACCAGGGCGCGGAACAGACTAGGCCAGGCACGCTCCCTGTCGGGATGGCCGAGCCCTTCCACCAGCATGCTGCCGGCACAGTAGCAGATGTCAAAGACCCGTAGCCCCCGGCGCACCATCTCGAAATCGAGCCAGCCCGTGAGGCGCTCACCGACGAACAGCATGTTCGCCGTGTGGGCGTCGCGGTGGATGAGCTGCTGCGGCAACGCGCTGTAGAGCGGCCCCAACTCTGCCTCGGCGTCCCACCAGAGACGCTCGATGACATCGGCCTCGGCCGATGGCGCCCCCTCCCGAATGCGCGGGATGATGCCCTCCACAATCCGCTCCATCAGCTCGGATCGCGGGGGCACGGCGACGTCGGAACACTCTCGAAAGCAGGCATGCAGCAGGCCGACCGCCCGACCGAACCGCTCCGCCCGCGCCTCGGCATCCCCGGCATAGTGCTCCGTGACGATCTTGCCCTCGAGCCGGGGGTAGAGGCAGTAGTAGGCATCGTCGCGGCCCTTGGCGCCCAGGTCTCCCGATACAGTGGTGAGGGGCGCCGCCACGGGCACCGGCGTGCGAGACAGCGCCTGCAAGACGCGCCGTTCCATCTCCGCGCCGTCCGGGTCCCTCTCCTTCAGCACGTACTCGGCGGCCGCCGTCCGGACGAACCACGTCTTGCCCCCGCCCGAAGGGGTGGGGGAGATAGACTCGACATGGCCGATGCCCCACGCCTGGAGCAGTTCACGCATCGCCGCATCCCCATATCCCTTGTAGGGGTCGGACGCTGTCCGACCCGCCCCTGCGCGCATCCCACAGCAGAGCGGTAGGGGCCGGGCACTGTCCGACCCGCCCCTGCGCGCATCCCACAGCAGAGCAGTAGGGGCCGGACGCTGTCCGGCCCGCGGCCACACGCCCCCCCGATGCCCGAACGGTAGGGGCCGCACGCTGCGCGGCCCGCGGCGCCTCAGCTCTGCGCCACCAGGATCACGCCCGCCACGGTGAGCGCCGTCCCCATCAGGATCCCCGGGTTCACCCGCTCGCGCAGAAAGGCGACCCCCAAGGGCAACGCAAAGAGGGGCGACGTGGAGGTCACGATGGCCGCGCGCGTTGGCCCCGCCAGCGAGACGGCGAGGAGAAAGAGGACGCTCCCGAACCCCCAGCCGATGAGCCCGCCCACCGTGATGATGAGCCATTCGCGGCGCGACAGCGCCGCCAGCTGGGGCCAGGTGCGGCGCACCGCCACCACGCCCCACAGGATGAGGGCCATGGCCGGGGTGCGCACCGAGGCCACCATGATGGTGTCGAGCCCCTCGATCCCCGGCGCCACCAGCACCATAGAGCCCGCCCAGCAGAGGGCCGCCAACAGCGCCATGGTCACGCCGGTGGAGCGCGCCGCCGCCGGCGCCACTACCAAGGGGTCCTCACTCGGACGCCCCACGAGATAGATGCCGCCGAGGGCCAGCGCCAGCCCTGCCACCACCGGCGCCGATACGGCCTCATGCAGGAACAGCACGCCGAACAGCAGCGTCAGCGCCGGATAGACGTTGGCGATGGGATAGGAGCGACAGACCCCGATGCGCGCCATGCTGCCCACATAGAGGGTATCACCCAGCCCGCCGCCGACGATCATACTGGCCATGAGGAAAAAGAGGCGCTCCGGGGTCAGCAGCGCGTACCCCGCCTGGCGCCCCGTGGCCAGGGTGACGGCCAGCATCGCCAGCCCACCGATGAGCATGCGCGGGGCGTTCAGCGTGATGGGGTCCAGCTTGCGCGCCAGGTCCCTCGCCAGAATCGATCCGCACGCCCACGACAACGCGCACAACAACCCCACCACCACACCGAGCATGGCCACCGCCCATCCCTGACATCGAGATCGCCACGGGTGCGTCGAGGTGGACGCGTCGCCCGTGCGCTCGGTAGATGATACCCCCTTCCGGCGGCAAGGCAAGTCCGCCCGCGCGAGCGGCTCCACGATCCCAGAATCGTAGACAGACCCCGCGTCGCCTTGCCGGGTACGCTCCAGTGTGGTTAAATGATGTCCAACGGACAAGCACAGGAGGAAAAAGCCATGGAACAGGTAAACCTCGGGCGCTCCGGGCTCAAGGTATCGCGCCTCTGCCTCGGCACGATGACGTTTGGCCGCGAGGCCGACGAAGGGATGTCGTTCGCGATGATGGACCGCTTCATCGACCTGGGCGGCACGTTCATCGATACCGCCGACGCCTACTCGACCGGCGGCTCGGAGGAGGTGGTCGGGCGCTGGATGAAGCAGCGCGGCTGCCGCGACAACGTGGTGCTGGCCACCAAGGTGTACAGCCCCATGGGGCCGGGCCCCAACGATGGCGGGCTGTCGCGCCTGCATATCCAGCAGGCCGTGGAGGCCAGCCTGCGGCGCCTGCAGACCGACGTCATCGACCTCTACCAGATCCACCGCTGGGATTTCGACACGCCGGTGGATGAGACGATGGAGGCGCTGAACGACCTGGTGCGCCAGGGAAAGGTGCGCTACATCGGCTGCTCGAATCTGGCGGCCTGGCAGCTCAGCAAATACCTGCACGTCTCCCACATGGCGCACTGGTCGCGCTTCATCAGCCTGCAGCCCATCTATAACGCCATCAGCCGCAGCATCGAGTCGGAGCTGCTGCCGCTGTGCGAGGAGCAGGGGCTGGGCGTCATCACGTACAATCCCCTGGCGGGCGGGATGCTCACCGGCAAGTACCGGCGCGGCCAGGAGCTGCCCGAGAACTCGCGGCTGAAGGAACTCGCCGCGTACCACCAGCGCTACTACACCGATCAGGCACTGGACCTCGTGGAGGCGTTCGTCGCCGCGGCGCAGGAGCGGGGCGTCACGCCGGCCCAGTTGGCGCTGGCGTGGGTGCTCGCCGAGCCGCGCGTCACCTGCCCCATCATCGGCGCCCGCAACCTCGACCAGATGAACGACACCATCCAGGGCCTCGACATCACGCTGACGCCCGAGGAGCGCCAGGCGATCCCGTCGGTGCCCCCCGGACGCTGGGTGGGCATCGATCCCGTCTACGACCGGCGGGGGTAGAGGGGCTATCGCAGAGGGCGCGGAGAGCGCCGAGGTTGTGGGAAGGGGCATGTCCCTGGACCGTACGTCGCCGGATGCATCCCGCCGCGACGCCGATCGGCGTCGCGGCGAGCGAGAGTACCAGGGTTACCGTTCAGGTAACCCTGGTACAGCGCTCAAGGCGCGCCGATATGCAGCGGGTAACAGCCAGCAGCTAAAGCTATCAGCCGACAAGCAGGCACAATGGGAGGCCAGATGATCAGTGACGCCCCTTCCCGCCTTCACCCGCTCGACGGCGTGCAGCGCGAGGACATCCGCATCACGGACCTGAAAGTGACGCTGCTTTCGTACCTGCTCAAGCCGGAGGAGCAGTGGGCCGATGGCGACGAGCACATGGTCATCTGGCAGACGACCACCGTGCTGGCCCAGGTGTACACCGACGCCGGCATCGTGGGGTTCGGCGGCGGGAGCCGCTACAACGGCCCCGAGGCGATGAAGCGCTACGCCGAGGGGGTGGTGCGCCCCGCGCTGCTGGGCAAGAACCCCTTTGACGTGGAGCATCTCGCCGCGGCCAAGTGCGAGCGCGGCCCGCGCGGCATCTGGGCGGCGGTGGATACGGCGCTGTGGGACATCATCGGCCAAGCCAAGGCGGTGCCGGTGTACCGCCTGCTGGCCACCGATTGCGAACCCGAGACGCGCATCCGCGTGTACGCCAGCGGTGGGGAGTACAGCTGGGCGCCCAACGCGCGCTTTCCCGGCCCCGACCACCTCATCGAGGAGGCGCTGAGCTACAAGGCGCAGGGGTACACCGCCTTCAAGTTCCGGCTGGGCGCGGGGTTCAACCGCGTGGGCGTCGCCATGAAGGATTACATCCCCTACCTGGAGCGGCTGCGCGCCGCCGTGGGGCCCGACATGGACCTGATGCAGGAGGCCAACTGCCGCCTGTCAGTGGAGCAGGTGCTCGAGCTGGCGCCGGCGCTGGAGGAGTTGGGGTTCCTGTGGTTCGAGGAGCCCACCGCCAAGCGCGGCGAGGGCGCCATCGACAACTACCTGCGGATCAAGGAGGCGTTGCCCACCGTCAAGGTCTCGGGCGCCGAGACGACGCCCAACCGGCTGGAACTGGCCGAGTGGGTCGACCGGGGCGCGCTCGATATCGTGCAGCACGGCAGCGACGACGCCGGCATCACCGAGGCGTGGCACATGGCGCGCATGGCGGCGCAGCGCGGCATCCTCTGTTGCCCTCACAACTGGCAGTGCGGCGCGGTGACGGTCGCCAACGCGCACCTCATGGCGGGGATACCCAACCGCTTCCTGCTCGAGTCGAACATGACGCCCAACCCGCTCAAGGAGGGGCTGTTCAACGAGCCGTTCAAGGTGGTGGACGGGTACATCCAGGTGCCCGATCGCCCCGGGCTGGGGGTGACCCTGCGCGAGGGGCTGGAGGAGCAGTATCCCTACCTGCCGGGCCATTGGAACAAGATGGCGTGGGAGGTGGGCTAAGCCACCGCGTCTTTTCGGGAGGATCCATGCGTCGGGACGCAAGTTCGCGCTCACGATGATCGTCCTTCTGGTGCTGGCGGGGTGCGCGGCTCGAGAGGCCTCCGGCGGCTGCCCGCGCCCTGGCGAGGGGGAGCAGCTTCTAGCGAACGCCGAGCACGGCTACTGCCTCATCTACCTCGAGGGGTACACCGTCGAGCGGCCCAACCCGGATGAGACGGTCCTGGTGGTGGGGTCGATATTGAACACCCAGGACGCACGCCTGCACGTCGAGGTGCACGATGCTGAAGGGCGCACCGCCGAGGAGGTCGCCGGCGCTATCGAGGCGGATGTGCGCGAGGCGATGGGCGACTGAGAACTCGAGCGCGAGGCGATCACCCTGGGAGGAGAGGACGGCGTGGCGCTCGGTCCGTTACCCGGGCAGGAGCTGAATCGTCGAGTGATGGTCGTCCGCGGCGAGCGCCTGTACGATCTGATGTTTGCACCCGTCGACGAGAGCCGCGGAGACGCCTACCGCGGCATGGAGGAGCTGTACGAGTGCGTGCTCGAGTCGTGGCGCTTCACCGGCGAGTAGGCGGCACGAGGCGTTTGCGCCTCCCGCGTGGATCGTATACAATACGGGGGTAGGGTATATGATCCGGGAGGTCACCCACCATGGCGATCCGTGTCGTCGCGAGCCGCTGCCCCCAGAACCATCGCTGCCCCTCGATCCGCGTCTGCCCCGTGGGGGCGCTGACGCAGGAGGGGAACCGCGCCCCTCGGGTCGACGCGCAGAAATGCGTCGACTGCGGCCGCTGCGTGCAGAGCTGCCCGATGGCGGCGCTGCAGGCCTAGGCTGATGCGAGCCCCCTGGCGCTGCGAACTGGCGCCAGGGGGCTCGTCATAGGGCCCAGATCGCATTGCGGGCGGACACCCTAAGGCAGGCGGTACCAGTAGTGGTACACCTGGCGAAAGCCCAGCCGGTCGTACAGGGCGCGGGCCGGCGCGTTGTCGCGCACGACCTGCAGGTAGGCATGCCGCGCGCCCTCGCTCGCGGCCCAGTGCAGCATCCCCAACAGCAGCGCCGTCCCATGGCCGCGCCGCCGCGCCGCGGGATCGGTCACCAAGTCGAACAGCCCTACGAGGTCGCCCTCCAATACCGCCAGGCCGCAGGCCACCGGCTCGCCGCCAGCGCCGTCGAGGCGGGCATAGAGCGTCGGGAGCGCGATGGCGCGCAGGATCTCGGCGTGTTTGGGCGCGCTCCCGGGAGCCCCACCGCTCAGGCGCGTATAGGTGAGCAACCATTCCTCAAGGGTGGTTTGGCGCCACGATGCCGAGGGCGGCGATAGGGCGTCAGGGGACAGACCCAGGCGCCACACGAGGGTGGGGTCCACCACGCGATAGCCGCGCGCCGCCAACGCCTCGTCGAGCCCCGGCGGGCAGGCATGGGACGTCAGGCGAAAGATCGGCGGCAGCCCCTGCTGGCGATACAGCCGCTCGCAGTAGGCGATGTTCTCCTCGACCTCCAGCGCTGAGGGGTAGAGGGGCGTGACCGAGTTGGCGCGCTTGGTGTAGCCGTTGGAGAGGCGGATGATCCAGCCGTCGTACAGCAGCTGGTGCAGGGCGGGCCAGGCGTTCAGGGAGGCTTCCTCGATACGTCGGGCGAGCATGGATCTCCTGGGTGCGACGGGTTGTGCGGGGGAGGGTACCCGGATTGGGCACTGTCGTCAATGAGTGGGCACGGAGCTACTATGGTATAATGTGAGCAGTCGGGACCTGGCGGCTCCCGGTGTTTGTCTTGCAGGCTAGACATCCAATCCAGCAGCCATGCCGGAACAGGGCCGGGAGAGCAGGTCACCGTAGTGGGGATTCCGGCGCAACTGGAGCAAGCAAGATGGACGCACCCACGGTACGCAGAGAGATCCTCGAGATGCTGGAGCGGCTTACGCCCGAGCAGTTGGAGGTGATCCGGGAGTTCGTGGCGCAGATGAGCGAGTCTTCCGTGTCCGGCCTGTACTCTCTTCACGAGCACGCTATCAGCACGGGAGTCTCGGATCTTGCCGCGCAGCACGACCGATATCTATATCAGAGAACCCCCGCCGATGCCTGAGGCAGTATTCTGGGACAGCGTGGCTTATATCGCTTTGGGGAACCGCAGCGATGCCCTTCATGGCGCCGCAGTCGATCTCAGCCGACAGTTGGCCGCTGCCCGCACGCCCATCGTGACGACCGATGCCGTACTCACCGAGGTGCTCAACACGTTTGGCCGCGTAGCTTGGCGCCCTCTGGCGGTGCGAATCATCGATGCGGTCCAGGAATCAGCCGCCGAAGGCACCGCCACGGTCGTTCGCATCGATGCCCCACTCTGGGAGCGTGCAGTGCAGCTCTTCCGAGAGAGACCTGACAGAGTGGGGACTGACCGACTGCACGGGTTTTGTCGTGATGAGTGATCACGGATTGCGCCGTGCATTCACCTCAGATCGGCACTTTGAGCAAGCTGGATTTACACGTCTCCTCGCCCTCGACAGAACGCGTTAGGTGCTACCGCTGGAACCTACTCCGGTCCATCTCGTGCTGGACACCAACGTCTTTGTAGCTGCCGGGTTCAACCCGCGCAGCAACTCGGCGCGCATCCTGGAGAGGGTGCGCGCTGGAACCTGGGCTATGGTCTGGAACCGCGCGACCCGTCGTGAGACGGAGGCGGTGCTGGCCCGGATACCGCCCCTGGCCCACCTCGCCGCCGAGACGGCCTTTCGCCCCGAGGCCGAGTTCACGGCCGAGACGCACCCCGAGCGGTTCAGCGCCGTAGAGGACCCCGACGACCGCAAGTTCGCCGCCCTGGCCGCCGCGACGGGCGCCGTGCTGGTGACGAACGACGACCACCTGCTATCGCAGCGCGCGGCGATCGGGGTGGAGGTGCTGACGCCCAGTGAGGTGATGGCGCGCTACGGACCGGCGGATGGGGGCCGCGTGCAAGATCAATCTGAGGCTTGACCGCGCCGCCGCCTTGTGCTATGATATATCCGTAGACGATATAGTGGGAGCGGATATATGGCGATCCTCGAAGCGAGCAAGACGATCCTCACGGCGCACCTGGAGGATGCCCTGGAACAGGGCATCTGCCCCATCTGTTTCCTGGCGAGCGAGGCAGAGTTTCGCTACCTGGACACGCTGCTGTACGAAAAGATGAACAATGGCGCCATCCGCGCCGCGCTGGCCAGGTCGCGCGGCTTTTGCCGATATCACACCTACCGCCTCATCGAGATCGGTGGGTATGGCACCAATGTCAAACTCGCCATCCTTTACAAGGATCTGGTCAACGCCGTGGCCGACGAGGTGTCGGCGCTGAAGGACAGGGGCACGCAGGCCGAGGCCGTGCAGGAAGGGTGCCCGGCGTGCCGGGTGGTGGCCGAGGCGGAGCGCACCTACGTGCACGTGCTGACGGCCTCCTTCAAGTTCGAGGAGGGCAAGGAGGCGTACCGCCGCTCGTTCGGCCTGTGCATGCCGCACTTTTTCCGCGTGTTTGGCGCGGCGCCGCGGGAGGCGCGCGCCTTCCTCAAAGAGGACCAGTTGGCCAGGCTGGGCGACCTGGCGGATGACCTGGGCGAGTTCATCCGCAAGAGCGTCGTCAAGGACGAGGAATTCGGCGCCGAGCGCGACTCCTGGCAGCGCGTCATCCACCTGTACGCCGGCACGCCCGGCGAGATGGTGCGCAAGCCGGCCAGAGACCAACATCCCCACCTGACGCGGTAGGCGCGAGTGGGCCCAGGCGGGTCGCCCAAAGGCGCGCCACCATCGACCTCAGTCTTGCCGGTCGCACCACGCATTGACCCCCGTATCAATACTTGCTACACTCCTCCCTCACAGCCCAGCGCTACGCGTGGATACGACGCACACGCCATCTCCGCCGCGGAGGAGACGCCATCTTGCCCTGGGAGTTCACGCCCTACATCCTGCCCCACATCTTTGCCGGGGCCACGTCGCTGCTCGTCGCATGGCTGGTGTGGCGCCGGCGTCCGGCCGTGGGCACCGGCCCTCTGGCGCTCGCGGCGCTGGCCGCCGCCTGGTGGTCGTTCGGGAACGCCGCCGAACTCGCCTGCTCGCGCCTCGAGGACAAACTATTCTGGGCCAACATCGAGTACCTGGCCATTACGGCGATACCAGTGCTCTGGTTCACGCTGGCGGCCCGCTACTCCAGTCTGGGCAGCAGACCCACGCGCTCCGAGTTGCTCCTCCTGCTCGTCATCCCCGTTATCACTAACCTGCTCCTCTGGACGAACGACCAGCACGGGCTCATGCGACAGAACGTCCGCCTGGACGTCGAGGGACCATACGCGCGGGTGGCCAAGACGTATGGCCCCTGGCTCTGGGTGCACGTCGTCTATGTGTACTCGTTGCTCGCGGCGAGTTCTGTGCTCCTTTTTCGCCTGGCGCTGCGATCGCCGTACGTGTACCGCGGCCAGGCGACCTCGCTGCTCGCGGCGGCCCTCCTCCCTTGGGCGGCCAACGTGGTCTATGTGTTCGGCCAGGGCACGTTCATGCGCATCGATCCCACGCCCATCGCCTTTACCGTCTCTAGCGCCGCGGCCGCCTGGGGTCTCTTTCGGTATGGGCTCTTTGACGTCATCCCGGCGGCGCGCGACGCCGTCTTTGCCAGCATGAGCGACAGCGTGATCGTGGTGGACGCGCAGGGCCGCATCGTCGACCTGAACCCTGCGGCGCAAGAGATCGCGGCCCTCGGCGACAGGCGGGCCATCGGACGGCCGCTCTCCGAGGTGCTCTCGGGGGAGGCCGAACTGATGCAGCGCCTCGACAACGTGCCCGAGGCGCGCGCCGAGGTGAGCCTGGGATCTGCCGGCGATCGCGCGGCCTATGACCTCTCCATCTCGCCGCTCAGGGACGGCCAGGGGAAGCTCGCCGGGCGCGTCATCACGCTGCGCGACATCACGCAGCGCAGACTGCTCGAGGAACAGGTCCGCCAGTCTCAGAAGATGGACGCCGTCAGCCTGCTGGCCGGCGGCATCGCCCACCACTTTAACAACCTGCTGACAGTGGTCAACGGCTACAGCGAGTTCGTGCTGCGCGGGCTGGAGCCCTCGAGCCCGCTCCATGAGGATGTCGAGGCGATCCTCAGAGCAGGCACGCAGGCCGCCGAGCTGACCCGGCGTCTGTTGGTGTTCAGCCGCTTTCGCAAGCCCCAGGTGGGCGTCATGGATCTGAACGGGGCGCTGCAGGCGATGGAGGGTGCCCTGCGCGAGCAAGCCGGCCCGGACGTGGCGCTAGAGATCGCGCTGTCCCCAGAAGCGGGCAGCATCGAGGCCGATCCCACGCTCATCGAACAGATCGTCGACATCCTGGTATCCAACGCCCACGACGCCATGCTCAAAGGGGGTACGCTGACCATCGCCACCGGCTATGCCCAGTCGCGTGATCTGGAGCATCTGCAGGACATGCCTACGACGTGCGAGCGCTATGCCACCCTCAGTATCAGCGACACCGGCATCGGCATGACGCCCGAGGTGCAGTCGCACCTGTTCGAGCCGTTCTACACTACCAAGGGGGTGGGCGAGGGCACCGGGCTGGGCCTGGCGACGGTATACGGCATCGTCGGCGAGCTGCACGGCGGCATCGAGATCGAGACAGAGCCGGGGAGCGGCACGACGGTGCGCATCTACCTGCCCCAGGCCGAGGTCAAGCCGGCGGCGACTCCCGCCGCCACGCCAGGCCCCGTTCGCACAGAGGGCACGATGGTGGTGTTGGTGGTAGAGGACGAGGACGATGTGCGGCGATTCGTGGCGCAGGCGCTGCGCCACGAGGAGTTCACCGTGCTCGAGGCGCGGGATGGGGCCGAGGCGCTGGCTATCGCCGCGGCCCAGGAGACGCCCATCGACCTGGTGCTGACCGACATGGTCATGCCGCACATGGATGGAAGCGAGCTGGCGCGCAGGTTGCGCGCCCTGTACCCCGGCCTGCGGGCGCTGTTCATGTCGGGATTCCCCGAGGATGGCGAGGCGGCGACCGGGGGCGACGGGGCAGTCCCGTTCCTGGAAAAGCCTTTCACGGCGCAACAGATCCGCGACGCCGTGCAGCACGCCCTCGCCGCGTGAACCCACAGGCGCGTGATCGATGGTACGCTGACTCCGCTGATGGCGCGCGAATATGCGCGGCAGTGCCCGCGAGGCGCCCCTATCGATTTGGCGTGGGATCGCGGGTGGTGTATCATGGGCCAGTAGCATCTAGGATAGGATGACGATGATCGCGCTGCTGATCGGTCTGGCCATCGTGTATACCGAGTACGTCAGGACTTCCTCTTGGGAGGCGAACCCTGGGAGGAGTGTGCCCTGACGTCGGATTGTTATGTCAATCAACGCCGTGGGCGCCTCGCGCTCACGGCGTTTTCCTTATGGCAGGCGTATGCCTCCGGGCCGTGAGCGTGAGAGCCACGGCCCATCTCGTGTGGAGGGATCGCTATGATCATCGTGTCGCTGGACAGCGTGACCTTTTCGTACGGCGCGCGCACCGTGCTGGATGGCCTCTGCTGGCAGGTCCAGGCCGGCCAAAAGGTGGGGCTGGTGGGGCCCAACGGCGCCGGCAAATCGACGCTGCTGCGCCTCGTCGCGGGGGAGCTGGCGCCGGAGCGCGGCAACATCGTGCGCGACCGCAACGCGCGCATCGGCTACCTGGCGCAAGAGCCGCGCCTCGACCCGGAGCGCACCGTGTGGCAGGAGGTGCTCTCGGCCGCCACCGACCTGGCGCAAGTTCAGGCCGAGTTGCGCCGACTGGAACACCGTATGGCCGACCCACAGGTGTACGACGACGCCGCGGCGCTGGAGCGCACCATGGCGGCCTATGCCCGGGCCCAGGCCGCGCTGGAGCGTATGGACGGCTACGCCCACGAGGGGCGCGTCCGCGAGACACTGCGCGCCCTAGGCTTCGACGACGCGACCCTCGATCAGCCGGTGGGCGCCCTCTCGGGCGGCCAGAAAAAGCTGGTGGGCCTGGCGCGCCTCCTCTCGGCGCGGGCCAACGTGCTGCTGCTGGACGAGCCGGACAATCACCTCGACCTGCCGCACAAGGAGCAGCTCGAGGCGTTCATCAACGGGTTCGAGGGCACGGTGGTCATCGTCTCCCACGACCGCTACCTGCTCGACGAGACGGTGGGCGACATCATCGAACTCGAGGACGGCCGGCTGACGGCCTATCCGGGCCACACCTACTCGTCCTACGCGGTGGAAAAGCAAGTGCGCCTGCTGCGCCAGCAGCAGCAGTACGCGGCACAGCAAAAAGAGATCGCCCACATCGAGGCGTCCATCGCCCGGTTTGAGCTGTGGGCGAGCATTACCGTGAACGAGCGCCACGCCCGGCAGGCGCGCAGCCGTCGCAAGATGCTGGAACGCATGGATCGCGTGGAAAAGCCGGTGCTGGAGCGTAGGCGCATGGGCCTGCAGCTCGAAGGGTGGCGCGGCTCTAAAAAGGTGCTCGAGATCAACGATCTGGACAAGGCCTTCCCCCGCAATGGCGCCGACCAGGCCGGCGAGCATGTGGTGCTCGCCGGCGTCAACCTCCTCATGTACCACGGGGAGCGCGTTGGGCTCTTGGGGCCCAACGGCTCGGGCAAAAGCGTGCTGCTGCGCTGCGTCTTGGGGCTAGAGACCCCCTCGGGTGGGCGCATCGCCATCGGCCCCTCGGTGCAGGTGGGCTATTATGCCCAGGAGCACGAGACGCTGGCCCCCAGCCTCACGCTGGTGGAGCAGGTACGCCGTGTGCGGCCGATGTACGACCAGGAAGCGGTGGGGTTCCTGGGGCGATTCCTCTTTACCTACGAGATGGCGCGCCAGCGGGTGGGCGAACTCTCGGGCGGGGAGCGCAGCCGCCTGCAGCTGGCCATGCTGATGCTCTCCGGGTGCAACTTTTTGCTGCTCGACGAGCCGACCAACAACCTCGACCTCCCCTCCGCCGAGGTGCTGGAGAGCGTCTTGGACGAGTTCGAAGGCACGGTGCTGGTGGTGTCCCACGACCGCTACTTTCTCGACCGCGTGGTGGAGCGCATCGTCGAGCTGGAGGAGGGGGCGCTGGTCGAGTATCCAGGGGACTATTCGTACTATCGGGAGCACAGGAACCGCACCTGAATCGAACAGATTTTCTACAGTACATGACGCACCCTGACATATACCGGTGCTATGCTCGCGATGCTGGATGAACGGAGCGCCGCCGGCCCGGCGGCACCGCAGTAAGGGCGACCGGCCGGTCGCCCTTACGAGAGGGATCACGCGGTATCTGAATCAAGGTCCCTCGCTCCGCTCGGGACGACGGAACTTGCGGCCGGCATGGCGAGAGCACGTAGACGTCCAGCAGTCGGCGCACGCCGACTTGGCAGCGTCAGCGCCGGACCTTGGTCCGCGGCGGCCGACCCGGCGGCATCGCACGCTTCGTGCCTTGGTGCCTTGGTGGTTGGCTAGCAGTATCCCTGCCTCGATACACACCCTCGTGAGGTGTCTTGCCTACCATGTTTCAGGAACAGATCGTCATTCGCGGCGCCCGGGAGCACAACCTGCAGAACATCGACCTCGTGTTGCCGCGGTTCAAGTTCGTCGTCATCACGGGCGTCTCGGGAAGTGGCAAGTCGTCGCTAGCGTTCGATACCCTTTACGCCGAGGGACAGCGGCGCTACGTCGAGTCCCTCTCGGCGTACGCGCGACAGTTCATCGGCCAGATGGACAAGCCGTCCGTCGACTATATCGGCGGGCTGAGCCCGGCCATCGCCATCGAGCAGAAGGCGGTCAGCCGGAACCCGCGCTCCACGGTGGCCACCGTCACCGAGATCTATGACTATCTGCGGGTGCTCTTTGCCCGCGCCGGCACGCCCCACTGCCCGCAGTGTGGGCGTGAGGTGCGGGCGCAGTCGGCGCAAGAGATCGTCGAGCGCGTGGCGTCGCTCCCGGGCGGGACGCGGTTCCAGGTGCTGGCGCCGGTGGCGCGCAACCGCAAGGGCGCCTTCCAGGACGTATTCATCCAGGCCAAGGCGGACGGGTTCTCGCGGGTGCGGGTGGACGGCCAGGTCCGCGACCTGACGGAGCGCATCGTCCTCGACAAGAAGCGCAAGCACGATATCGAGTTGGTGGTCGATCGGCTGGTGGTGCCGGTGGAGGATGGCGGCGAGCGGGACGGGTTCATCACGCGGCTCACCGACTCGGTGGAGACGGCGTTACGCCTCGGCGAGGGGTTGGTGATCATCGCTCACGAGGCGACCGGCGACGCGATCCGGGCCGGACATCCTCCGGCCCCTGCGGCGGACGAGGAAGCGCCCTCCGCCGCCTACGGAAGCGGCGACTGGCTCCTCTCGGAGCAGAACTCGTGCCCCGATTGCGGCCTGAGCTTTCCGGCGCTGTCGCCCGCCATGTTCAGCTTTAACTCGCCCCTGGGGATGTGCCCCGACTGCAACGGACTCGGCACCAAGCACGAGTTCGACCCCGACAAGCTCGTCCAGCCAGAAAAGTCGCTGCACGACGGGGGTATGCGGAGTTGGGGCGAACTGCGCAGGAAAAAGAGCACCGGCACGTACAAGCTGGCGCAGCAGATCCTGGCGCGGTTCGGCCACGACATGGATACCCCGTGGCGCGACCTGTCCCCCGAGTGCCGGCACGCTATCCTCTATGGCGGCGTGCGCATCGTGTGGGAGTGGCACGGCGAGCATGGCTCCGGCAGGCACGAGCACGTCAGCGAGGGGGAGATGAACGTCGTCCGCCGGCGCTACGCCCAGACCCAGTCGGAGGGCTCGCGGCGCTGGTACGCCTCCTTCATGGGGCAGCAGCCCTGCCCCACCTGCCACGGCCAGCGCCTGCGCCCCGAGACCATCGCCGTCACCGTCGGTGGGCGCTCTATCGTGCAGGTGACGGGGATGAGCATCGGCGAGGCGCTGCGCTGGGCGCGCGCCCTGCCGGAGACGATGACGGCGGAGCAGAAAGAGATCTCGGAGGAGGTGCTCAAAGAGATCGCCGGCCGGCTGGAATTCCTGATGAACGTCGGGCTGCACTACCTGACCCTCGACCGCCCGGCCCCCACCCTCTCGGGGGGCGAGGGGCAGCGCATCCGCCTGGCAAGCCAGGTGGGGTGCGGGCTGGTGGGAGTGCTCTATGTCCTGGACGAGCCCTCCATCGGGCTGCACCAGAGGGACAACCGCCGCCTGCTCGACACCCTGGAGAGCCTGCGCGACATGGGCAACACGGTGCTGGTGGTGGAGCACGACGAGGAGACGATGCGCACCGCCGACTGGATCGTCGACCTGGGGCCGGGAGCCGGCATCCACGGCGGAAGGGTGGTGGCGGCCGGCACGCCGACCGAGATCGCGATGGACCCCGAGTCGCTCACGGGCAAGTACCTCTCGGGCCAGCGCGTGGTGTCGTCACCCAACGGCACGCGGCGCCCGACCAACGGCCACTGGCTCTCGGTGGTGAACGGGCGCTGCAACAATCTCAAGGGCCTGACGGTGCGCTTTCCCCTGGGGCTCTTTAGCTGTGTGACCGGCGTATCGGGGAGCGGCAAGTCATCGCTGGTCGCCCAGACGCTGCACCCCGCCCTGGCGCGCGAACTGCACGGCGCCGAGGGTCGGGTGGGCGCCCACGACGGCATCGAGGGGCTGGAGCAGGTGAGCAAGGTGATCAACATCACCCAGGACCCCATCGGACGCACGCCGCGATCGAACCCCGCCACCTACGCCCAGGTGATGAACGCCATCCGCGACCTCTTTGCCCTCACCCCCGAGGCCAAGCTGCGCGGCTACAAGGCGGGGCGGTTCTCGTTCAACGTCAAGGGGGGGCGCTGTGAGGCGTGCCAGGGGCACGGGCAAAAGCGCGTGGAGATGCACTTTTTGCCCGACGTATGGGTGACGTGCAACGTGTGCAAGGGCAAGCGCTTCAACCGGGAGACGCTCCAGATCCGTTACAAGGGCAAGAACATCGCCGAGGTGCTCGACATGAGCGTGGACGAGGCGCTCGAGTTCTTTCAGAACGTGCCCGCTATTCACCGCATCATCCAGACCCTGGCGGACGTGGGCTTGGGTTACGTCAAGCTCGGCCAAAGCGCCACCACCCTCTCGGGGGGCGAGGCGCAGCGCGTCAAGCTCGCCAAGGAGTTGGCGCGCGTGGCGACGGGCGACACGGTCTACATCCTGGATGAGCCGACGACGGGCCTGCACTTTGCCGACATCCAAAAGCTGCTGGACGTGCTCCACCGCCTGACGGACGCAGGCAACACCGTCATCGTCATCGAGCACAACCTGGATGTGATCAAGACCGCCGACTGGGTCATCGACCTGGGGCCCGAGGGGGGCGACGAGGGGGGGCGCATCGTTGCCGAGGGGACGCCGGAAGAGGTGGCGCGGGACCCCCAGAGCCACACGGGGCGCTTTTTGCGCGAGGTGCTGGGCGCGACGCACGTTCACCAGTACGCCACGCCGAACCCGATGCAGCTCTCCCTGGCGCCCGGGAACGGCTCGCGCGGCTGATCGAGCCGAGCATCGCGATCTCGGACTTGGACCGGCTGTCTCGAACCTGGACGAAGGAGTGATCCCATGGAACCCATTCTGACGCGGTGCGGGTATCGCTGTGACCTGTGTCTCGCCTACCGGCCCAACGTGGAGCGCGATCCGTCGAACCAGCAAAAGCTCAGCGACGGCTGGTTCACCTATTTCGGCTTTCGGATACCACCGGAAAAGATCGTCTGCGACGGCTGTATGTCCGACGGCACAGACATCAGGCTGCTCGATGTGGGCTGCCCGGTGAGGCCCTGTGTCATCGAAAAGGGCCTGGACAGCTGCGCCCAGTGCGTCGACTATGGGTGTGAGAGGCTCCAGCAGCGCACCGTCGTGTACGAGGAGATCAAGGGCCGGATGGGCGCCGAGATAGCGGAAGAGGACCGTCAGAGCTTTATCCTGCCCTACGAGAACAAGCGCAGGCTCGATGCGTTGCGGGGCGCGACGGAGCGATGAGCAGCCCTTCCACGGGTTCCCGCACCCGGCGGTAACACCAGACACTTCTCGGAGGAATGCGCCATGCTGCCACGCGTCATCGTACACAATGAGGTCAGCCTGGACGGCCGCATCGACTGGTTCAGCCCCCACGTGGAGCTGTACTACTCGCTCGTCGGGCAGTGGCCCCACGAGGTGGTGCTCACGGGCGCCGACACGGTCATCGCCGCCGAGGGGGACGAGCCCGAGACGGCGGAGGACATGGCGCCGCCGCCGCCCGTGCCGGGCGACACCCGCCCCCTGTTCGCCGTAGTAGACAGCCGGGGGAGGTTTCGCAAGTGGCACGAGCTGCGCCGCATGCCCTACGCGCGGGGTCTGGTGGCCGTCTGCTCCAAGGCGACGCCCCAGGACTACCTGGACTATCTGGCAGCCCGGCAGATCGACGTCATCGTCGCCGGCGAGGATCGCGTCGATCTGCGAGCGGCGTTGGAGGAGATGAACGCGCGCTACGGCGTCACAGCGGTGCGCGCCGACAGCGGCGGCGCGCTGAACGGCGCCCTGCTTCGCGCCGGGCTGGTGAGCGAGGTGAGCGTCCTCATCGCGCCGGCGCTGGTGGGCGGCACGAGCCCGCGCTCGTTCTTCCGCGCACCCGATCTGACGTCGTCCGAGGGCGTCATCCCGCTGCGCCTCACGCATCTGGAGCGCCTGGACGGGGACGTGGTGTGGCTGCGCTATGAGGTGGTACCAAGCGCCGAGCAGGCCAGACGGAACGCGGATGAACACGGATGAAACGGATGCACGCGGATCAACCCGGAATAGATCCGCGTCAATCCGCCACATCCGCGATAATCCGCGTTCCATCGATCTAGCTTCTACAGGAGGACTCTTATGGATCGCATCGTCGCCTATTGCGGGATCGTGTGCAGCGAGTGCAAGGGGTACATCGCCACCCAGGCCAACGATCTGGCGGCGCTGGAGGCGGCGGCCGCCGAGGCGCGGGAGCAGTTCGGTGTGGCGGACGCCACCGCCGAGTCGGTGCGGTGCGACGGCTGCCTGAGTGAGGAGGGCGTCAAGATCGGCTACTGCGCCGAGTGCGAGATCCGCGCCTGCGGCGCCGAGCGGGGCGTGGCCAATTGTGCCTACTGCGTCGAATACGACACTTGTGGGAAGCTGTCGGGGTTCCTCGCCAACGTCACGGGAGCGAGGGAGACGTTGGACGCGATTCGAGCGGCGCGATGACGGCAGGTTCGTTGTGGGTTGTGAGGAGTGGTGACAGGTCGCAGGTTTCAGGTTACAGACTCAGGGACAGCCGCCGGCAGAGCTTGTGACCTGGCACCTGTTACCTGTAACCGGAGGCGCGCCGCCTCACCAGGAGTAAGGAGGGTATCGTGGATAGGATGATTGCCTATTGTGGATTGGCGTGTGCCGACTGCAAGGCCTACCAGGCGACGATGGCGAACGACCCGGAGGCCGTCGAGCGGGTGGCCGCCGAGTGGCGGCTAGAGTACCACAGCCCGTCGATCACGTCCGAGGGGGTTTGGTGTGACGGCTGCCTGACCGAGGGACGCAAATGCTTCCACTGCGCCGAGTGCGACATCCGCGCCTGCGGCGTGGAGCACGGTGTGGCCAACTGCGCCCATTGCGACGAGTACGAGAGCTGCGACAAGATGCAGCGCTTTGGCGGCTTCGTCCCGCAAGCCAAGCAGACGCTGGACGCGGTACGATCGTCACTTCGGTAGCAGGTTACAGGGATCAGGTTACAGGCCCAGCGCGGGAGGGTTCACCTCCTGCCAGCGCCTGTAACCTGGAACCTGCTACCTGTCACGCGGCCCTGTCTGTCCGTGGAAGAGGGTTCGATGATTCGCGAGATCCAGGCCAAGACGTTGCTGGCGCACATCCGGCACCCGGACCCCTGGTTCGGGATCAAGTACAACATGAACCTCTACCGGGGATGCGAGCACCAGTGCATCTACTGTGACTCGCGCAGCGAGTGCTACCAGATCGAGGATTTCCGCGACGTCCTGGTCAAAGTGAACGCCCTGGAACTCCTCGAGCGGGAGCTGCCACGCAAGCGGGTGAAGGGGATGGTGGGCACCGGCTCGATGAACGACCCCTACACCCCCGCCGAGGCGCAGCTCAACATGACGGGGCGCGCGCTAGAGATCATCGCCCGGCACGGCTTTCCAGTGCACATCATCACCAAGAGCGACATGGTGCTGAAGGACCTGGAGACGCTGTGCGCCATCAACGCGCGCACGCGGGCGGTGGTGTCGTTCACCGTCACCACCGCCGACGACGGCTTGGCGCGCATCGTGGAGCCGGGGGCGCCCCCCTCCTCCGCCCGGCTGGCGGCGCTCAAGGTGCTGGCGGAGCACGGCATCTATACCGGGGTGACGATGATGCCGATCCTGCCGTTCATCGAGGACACGGATGAGAACGTGACGGCCATCGTCGCGGCCGCCCGCGCCGCCGGCGCCAAGTACATCCTGCCCGGCTTTGGCATGACGCTGCGCGACCGGCAGCGCGCCTGGTACTATGACAAGCTCGACCGCCACTTTCCTGGGCTGCGAGAACGCTACGAGCGCGCCTTTGGCGAGCGCTACAGCGCCCCCTGCCGCAACGTTCGCCGCCTCGAGATGCTGTTCGACGACCTGTGCCGGCAGCACGGGATCCGGACCCGCGCCGAGTTCGACATCGGCGAGCCGCAGCAGATGGCGCTGCTGTAGAGCGACACCCCCCACCCTCCCCCCGGAGTACCGAGGAGAGGGAGCATCTCGGCCTGCCGCAGGGGAAGGCGGCGTTCCAGGAAGAGATGTTGAACTCGACCACGAGACGATCGCGCGCATCGTGGCGGCGCAGCTGCCGGGGCGCCGCGTGCTGGGCATCGAGGATCGGGGCGAGTGGGTGCGACGCACCTATCGCATCGCGCTGGACGACGGCGGCGCCGTGGCGCTCAAGGTGCGCGCCCACCCAGAGTGGCTGGACTCTACCCTCCACGAGCGGCGCGTCGTCGAGACGATGGCCGAGCACGGGCTGCGCATGCCGCGCGTGCTGGCCGCCGACGCCTCGGGGAGCGTCATCCCCGCCAGATACGTCATCCAGGAGTGGGTCGGCGGCCAGCGGCTCGACGGTCTTCTGGCGCGCATCGGGGAGGATGAGGCGCTGGCCGTCTACCGCGCCCTGGGCGCCTTCTATCGGCGCATCCACGCCATCCGCGGCCCCCGCTCCGGCGTGTGGTTCGAGGACCCGGAGGTCACCCTGCCCGTCTCACCCAACGACTATATGTACCGGGCCGAGATCGTGGAGGGGTGCGGCAAGCGCGCCCTGGACGAGGGGCGCATCACGCGGCGCACGTACGAGCGCGCCGTGGCCGTGTGGCGTGAGCACCTGGATTACCTGCAGGACCACACCCCCACCCTCGTCCACTACAGCGCCTTTCCGTGGACCATCTACCTGGAGTGCGAGGATGGCGCCTGGCGCATCGCCAAGCTCACCGGCCTGGGCGACGTCCTGTGGTGGGACCCGGCCGTCGACCTGGCGATGTTGCGCTATCCCCCCTTCATGGAGGCCCCGCCCACGCGGTGGCAGGCCTTCCTGGAGGGGTACGGCCCCGCGCCAGAGCCGCGTCGGCTGCACCTGTACGCCGTGTTGGAGAGGCTGTGCGCCGCCATGGGCGCGTACATGGCGCCCGAGAGGCCGAGCAACCAGGCCTGGGCGGCGCGCGCCCTGCAGGACGTCGATCGCTTCCTCGACGTGGTAGAGCGGGGATAGCCGTTGCGGGAATCCCATGGTACGCTGATCTGCGCTGATGAGACGCTGATCTCCGCAGGTCAGGCGGTCTGAGGACGGCGGGAGTGAGCAGGCTCGCGCCCCCGGCGATATATGCCGCCGCGGGACGGGAGGCGCTAGGCGTCTCCGTAGCAGCGGAGGATCCCCTCGGCGGCGGCGCGGACGCGGGCGGCGAGTTCGGGGGGCTCCAGTACGCGAGCGGCGGGCCCGAGGCTCAGCGTCCACCCCTCGGCCCAGTCCAGCGTCGCCACAGAGAAACGGGCCATCAGCGAGCCGTCGCTCTCGTCGGAGAGTTCCATCCAGTTGCCGTGGTGTGCGCGCACCCGCGGCGCCGCGGCGGCATCCACCCGCACCCGCACCGTGAGGGGGCGCTCGTACTCCATGCTCCCACGCAGGTAGGCGCGCACATCAAAGTCGCGCGGGATGCTGTACCCCTCGGCCAGAGCAGCCGCCTCCCGGATGCGCTCGACGCGAAAAGTGCGCATCTCGCCGCGCAGGCGGCAATGCCCCACCAGGTACCAGACCCCCCACTGGAACGCCAGAGCATAGGGCTCCACGATGCGCTCCGTCTCGTCGCGGCCCGCTCCCCGATAGCGCATCCGCACGCAGCGACGGTCGCGCATGCATTGCCGTAGGAGGTGGATGGTCGGCTCCCAGGGGCGATAGTCCAGGGCATGGAGGCCGCTGACCACCAGGTTCTGGCGCGCGGCGGCCACCTCCTGGCGCAGCTCGTCGGGCAGCACGTTGTCGAGCTTGGCCGTCACCGCCGTGACGGCCCCCCCGTAGGTGCGCCCCCACACCTCGCGCACCAGGTTCGCCCCCATGTAGAGCACGGTGGCCTCCTCGGCGGTGAACACCAGGGGTGGGAGCCGGTAGCCGCGCAACAGGGAAAAGCCACCGTAGGGCCCGCGCTCGGAGTAGATGGGGATGCCCATCTCCTCGAGCATGCCCATGTAGCGGTGCACGGTGCGCTCCGAGACGCCCAGTTCGAGGCAGAGTTCCCCCGCCTTCCATGCCGAGCGCGACTGCAGGAGGAGGATCAGGGAGAGGAGGCGTGTGGCGACGTGCCCGGCGCCCCTGTCGCTATCCGCGCTGACCATCGGCTACCTCCGGGTAGGTGACGCGAGGCGGTCGTCCGATAAGGATATTATAGCATGGTTCCTGCCATATAATGACGGGAATACGGCCGGCATCGAGGCGGGACCCGGCCCCTCCTCCCGAAGGTGCCCCAACCACAGCTCCTGTGCTCAACACGTTGCCTGTAAGAGCGCCTGTGGGAGGTGTGGGGCGCCGTATTATAGCGTACAATAACCCAATATACCTATGGCGGCGATACCATTGACCCTCTCTGTGGCCGGTGGTATAATGAGTTATTAGATCACCTTGATCGATTATCAGACGTCACTCTCCGGGGTGGCACCCGGGTCTTACCCCTAGCTCCGTAACCCCCATGGCCCGCGGCGTCCACGCCCCGCAAATCTGCCCTGGCCCATCGCGACATCTCACCCTACCCGAGCCATGTGGCGGCGCGACGCGGCCGCTCGATCCCGCCCTCATCCGCTCACGGCGTCCGGTGCGCCGCCTTTGGACCGAAGGAGGTACCGTGAGCGTACGAGCGTTGGTGTCGGAAGTGGATCGTCCCGATTGGGTGGAACAGGGCGCGGAGGCGCTGCAGGACGGCGTGCGCCAGGCGTACGACGCCCTCGGGCCGGCGCGCCAGCCGACGATGGATTTCTGGCACGGCACCTGGACCGGCCACCCCCTGCACCCCCTCCTCACCGATGTGACCATCGGGATGTGGATGGCCACGGCAGTGTTCGACGCGCTGGGAACCGCCACCGGCGACCGCGGCCTGGACACCTGCGCCCGGGCCACCATCGCCGTCGGGCTGGCCAGCGGCGTCGTCACCGCCACCGCGGGGATCACCGACTGGATGCACCTGCAGGACCACCCGCGCCGCGTGGGGTTCGTGCACGCCCTGCTCAATATCAGCTCCCTGGCGTTCTATGGGGCATCGCTGATGATGCGTCGGCGCGGCAGGCGGGCGGCGGGGCGCAACGTCGCCATGGCCGGGCTGGCGGTCGCCAGCACGGCGGCATACCTGGGCAGCGAGATGACGTACGGCCTGCGCGTAGGGGCCGACCACACCGCCGGCTATGCGCTTCCCGAGGACTGGGTCGCCGTGCTCGCCGAGGGCGAACTGCAGGAGGGCACGCCGCAGCGCGTGGTCGCCAACGACGTGCCGGTGGTGCTGGTGCGCCAGGGGCACGAGATCCATGCCCTAGTCGCCACCTGCTCACACCTGGGCGGCCCACTGGACGAGGGGCGCGTCCACGACGGTTCCATCATGTGCCCGTGGCATGGGTCGCGCTATGCTTTGCACGACGGCCGGCTGGAACATGGCCCCTCGGTGTACTGGCAACCCGCGCTGGAAACGCGCGTGCGCGCCGGTCAGATCGAGGTGCGTGGTGCGCCGCGGCCACCTTCGCGGCCGGAATGGGAGCCAGAGCACGCCGTCCGTGAGTACGTCCTAGAACCCGTCGGCGCCCCAGTGCCCGATGGCGGAGGTGAACCATGAGGCTAAAGCCGATCGACGAACAGGTCGTGGTGGTGTTTGGCGCCTCGAGCGGCATCGGGCGCGAGACGGCGCTGCGTCTCGGCCGCAAAGGGGCGCGCGTCGTGGTTGCGGCGCGAGACCGCGAGGGGCTCGAGTCGGTGGCCGAGGAGATCCGCCAGGCAGGCGGACAGGCCAACGTGGTGCGGGCCGAGGCGGCCGATTTCGAGCAGGTCAGGGCGGTGGCCGACGCGGCTGTGAACGCCTTTGGCCACCTGGACACGTGGGTGCACGTGGCCGCCGTGACCCAGTACGCGCGCTTTGATGAGACGACGCCGGACGAGTTCAGGCGCATCATCGACGTGAACCTCACGGGGGCGGCGCACGGAGCCATGGCAGCCCTGCCCCACATCAAGGCGGAGGGGCGCGGGGCGATCATCTTTGTCTCGTCGGTGGAGGGCAAGTACGCCCTGCCCCTGCAGAGCGCCTATTCCGCATCCAAGCACGGCCTCGAGGGGCTGGCCAAGTCGCTCCGGCTGGAGCTGCAGCGCGACGGGCTGCCCATCAGCGTGACCACCATCCTCCCCTCGTCGATAAACACGCCCCTCTTTGACGTGGCCCACACCAAGCTGGGCGTCAAGCCCAAGGGCTTTCCCCCGATCTATGAGCCCCACTTGGTGGCGGACGCCATCCTCCATGCGGCGGTACATCCCGAGCGCGAGATCGTGGTGGGCGGCGCGGGCAAGGCGCTGGCGGTGCTGAACCGCGTCTCGCCGCGCCTGGCGGACGCCGCCGTGGCGCGCAAGGCGTTCTGGCTGCAGCGCACCACCGAGGAGCGCCCCGCGGACGCGCCCAACAACCTGTATGAGCCGGTGCCGGGGCATTTCCGGGTCGAGGGCAGCCACTCGGGGCGCGCCTGGCCGTTCAGCGTCTACACCTGGTTGCGCCTGCGCCCGGGGCTGCGCTATGGGCTCGGCGCCCTGGCGCTGAGCGGGTTGGCGCTCGCCGTGATCGGGCCGGCCACCGTCCTGACGGGAGCACGAACCCTTGGTACGACGGCGCTGGGCGCGCTGCCGATTGGCCGGCGCCGCCGGCCGCGCGGCGTCGTCGAGCGGGTAGCCGGCGCGACCGAGGGAATGCGGCGAGCGGTTGGCGCGGTCGGCGAGGCCGTCCCCGCGTCGCTCACCGGACTGGCGGCGCGCGTGCCGCGGGTCCGCCTTGGCCGGCGCAGGGCGCGGCCGAACCTGCCGGAGCGCATCGCGGATGCCGCGACGAACGCCTGGTGCGTGGTGCGAGGGTTGATCCCAGAGTCGCTCACCGGCCTGCTGCCCTGGGTGGCGGTCGGCTCGATGGTCGAGCGCCGCAGCGACGAGAACCCAATGGAGGGCGCCGCCGGCGCCTTGCAGGGTTTGTGGCAGAGGCTGCGCGGCCTGATCCCCATGTCGCTCCTCGGCCTCGTGTCGTGGGCCGCCATGGGTTGGATCGGCGGGCGCCGGGGACGACGCTGACGGCCGTGCGGACACATGCGATCAGGAGGATGGAATGAACGCGACCGGACACACAGGTGACGCCCAAGCCGGCAAGGTCAACGTGGGAGCGCGCGAGCGCTGGGTATCGCTGGCGGCGGGCGGCGCCCTGGTGGCTTATGGATTGCTGCGCTCCTGGCGCTCACTCCCATGGCTGCTGCTGGGGGGCGCTATGGTCACGCGCGGCTACACGGGACACAGCATGCTGTACGAGCGCCTGGGGCGCCGACGCAAGCTCCCAACGGGGCGGGCGACGTGGCCGGGCGGCCGAGGGATCCGCATCGCCGAGGCGATCACCATCAGTCGGCCGGTGAGCGAGGTCTATCACGCCTATCGCGACACCCGCAGCCTGCCCCAGTTCATGAAGCACCTCGAGGTGGTCATGCCCCTCGGGGAGAGGCGCTCCGTGTGGACGGCCCACACGGGAGGGCCGATCCCGCTGCGGCTACAGTGGGAGGCCGAGATCGTGGCCGAGCGCGAGAACGAGATGCTGAGCTGGCGCTCCGTGCCCGGCTCGGACATCGACATCGCCGGCGCGGTCCTCTTTGAGCCGGCGCCCGGCGCGCGGGGCACCGAACTGCGCACCGTGCTGACCTACATACCCCCCGGCGGCGCCCTGGGGCTGGCCATCGGGAGCGCCTTCCGCGCGGTGACGGCGCAGCAGGTCAAGAACGACCTCTGGCGGTTCAAGAGCGTCATGGAGGCGGGCGAGGTGGCCACCGTCAACGGGCAGCCATCGGGGCGGGAGCGCGAGGCGCCGACGGGCGCAGCGGGCGTCCCCATGTTCGAGGAGCCGTCGCCGGCGCCCGAGCCCGCCATAGAAAGGTAACACCATGAAAGCAGTGTGTTGGTATGGCATTCGCGACGTGCGCGTGCTCGACGTTCCCGAACCGCGCATCCTGAACCCCCGCGACGCCATCGTCGAGGTAACCTCGACCACCATCTGCGGGTCCGACCTGCACATCTATGACGGCTATGTCCCCACCATGCGCCAGGGCGATATCTTGGGACACGAGTTCATGGGGCGCGCCGTCGAGGTGGGCAGCGGGGTCAGCAACCTGCGCGTGGGCGACCGCGTGGTGGTGCCCTTTACCATCTCGTGCGGCGAGTGCTTTTACTGCCAGCGCGGGATGTGGTCGCTGTGCGACAACTCGAACCCCAACGCCTGGATGGCGGAAAAGGTGTTCGGCTACACGCCGGCGGGGCTGTACGGCTACTCGCACCTCATGGGCGGCTACGCCGGCGGCCAGGCCGAGTACGTGCGCGTCCCCTTTGCCGACATCGGGCCGCTGCGCATCCCGGACGGCCTGAGCGACGAGCAGGTACTGCTCATCTCGGACGTGCTCGCCACGGGATACATGGCCGCCGAGGCCTGCGACATCCAGCCGGGCGACACGGTGGCGGTGTGGGGGTGCGGTCCCGTGGGGCAGATGGCCATCCGCAGCGCCACCCACCTCGGCGCGGCGCGCGTCATCGCCATCGACGCCGTGCCCGAGCGCCTGGAGATGGCCCGGCAGCACGGCGGGGCCGAGACGATCAACTATGCCGAGCGGCGCAACGTGGTGGAGGCGCTCAAGGAGATGACCGCGGGCCGTGGGCCGGACGCCTGCATCGACGCCGTGGGGATGGAGGCCCTGGGCCGCACCGTGGATGCGCTCTATGACCGCATCAAGCAGGCGGTGCGCCTCGAGACGGGGCGCCCTCACGCGCTGCGCGAGGCGATCCAGGCGTGCCGCAAGGGCGGCACCATCTCCATCGCGGGGGTGTACGTTGGGCTGATCGACAAGGTCCCCATGGGCGCCGCCTTTAACAAGGGGCTCACCCTCAAGATGGGGCAGACGCACGTGCAAAAGTACATGCGCCCCCTCCTCGACCTGGTGCGAGGCGGCGAGATCGACCCCTCCTACCTCTTTACCCACACCATGGGTCTCGACGAGGCGCCGCAGGCCTACGCCATGTTCGCCGCCCGTGAGGCGGGCATGATGAAGGTGATGCTCAAGCCCGAGATGGGCGCCGTGGGCGACGGCCGGCGCGCCCGCCGAGAGCGGGCCATGGAGCAGCCCGTCGAGATGCCGATCTCCCTGCCGGAGACGGGGCGGGGTTCGCCGGCGCAGCGCGAGAGCGGCGCGCGGGTGATGGCGCGACCCACCCAGTGGGGCGCGGAGGGCACCGAGGCGCCGCCCGTGCCGAGCCAGGCGGAGGGAACCCGCGCCACCATCGAGGAGGACCTCTGCGAGAAGGGGCTGTCAACGCCGGAGGAATGCGCCGAGCTACCCGCCGAGGAGACGCCCGAACAGCTGGTGACCGGTCGTCACCTCCCCAGCCAGGCGGAGGGGGAGCGCGAGACGGTGGAGGAAACGCTGCGGGCGCGCGAGGAGCGCGACGCGGCCGAAACGGAGCGCCTCGCCGCAGAGCGACGCCTACCCAGTCAGGCGGAGGGCACGCGCGAGACCGTCGAGGAGGACCTCTGCGAGAAGGGGCTGGCGCCGCCGGAAGAGTGCGAGGAGCTGCCCGCTGAGGGCGATGATCGCACCACCCTCGCACCGCACCCACCGAGCCAGGCTGAGGGGGAGCGCGAGACGGTCGAGGAGGACCTGCGCCGCCTGGACGAAGGCGCCGGCATGGAGCCCCCGCCGCCCGTCGTGGGCGAGGCGGATGCCACTCCGCCGGAGGGAGAGGCAGAGTTCCCCTCGGTGGAAGAGAGCGTGCGCGAGCGGGTGCGCCGCGTCCAGGAAGAGGCGGAGGAGCCACGCGACACGCTAGACGAAGGGCTGGACGAGGAGGAGACGCGCTAGCGTCGCCTCGCTCGAGACGCCAGAGGCGGCCACCTTGGAGGTGGCCGCCTCTCGATCTATAGAACGCGCCCGATGGAGGCGCGGGTCTCAGTCGGCCAGCATCCGATCCACCGCCGCCGCGAGTTGGGCCAGGTTGCGCACCTGATAGACCTCGTTGCACAGCGGCGCATACTCGAGCATGTCGCTATCGCCCGTGCCCCACTGGGCCGGATATTCGGGGTTCATCCAGATGATGCGGCGCGACCGGCGCCCCAGGTCGGAGAAGGTATCGAGGGCGGGGTCCTGCAAGTTGTTGCGCCCATCCCCCAGCACGATCACCGTGGTGCGAAAGTCGATGGCGTCCATGTGCTCCGCCTCGAACTCGCGCAGGCTGGCGCCAAAGTCGGTGTTATAGTGGCCGGGGGGCAGCTTGGTGGTGATGGACTGCATCGCCTCGTCGGGTCGCAACGTCGCCAGGTCCTGGCTGACCTCCTCCAGGTGGTCGATGTAGGCAAAGCTCCGCGCCTTCTGGATCTGATCCTGCAGCTCGTAGAGCAGCCAGAGGAAGAATTCGGTCACCTGCCGCATCGAAGTGCTGACGTCCAGGAGGGTGACCAGTTTCGGTCGGAGGCGCCGCGTGCGATAGTGCAGCTCCATGGGAACCCCGCCGTAGCGCAGGTTCGCGCGGATGGTGCTCTTGGCGTCGAGGCGCCCGTCCTGGCCGCGTTTCTGCCGCAGGGCGGCGTGGCTGCGCAGCCGGGCCGCCAGGCGGCGCACCTCGTCACGTAGGAGGCGCATCTCTTCCTCGTTGAGCAGTTCGAAGGGGCGCTCCATCAGCTCATCGACGGAGGGGGGGCGCTTTTGGTACTCCTCCACCGTCTGCTCGCCGATCGCCTGGCCGGCGAACTGCTCCAACTGCTTCTCCAGGGCCTCCATGTTCTGGGCCACCCGCTCCTTGAGCTGTTGGATCTTTTCGGGGTCCATCCCCTGCTCGGCCAGCAACTCCCAGAGGAGTTCGAGCAGCTCCTGCAGTTGCTCCCAGTGGAGCAGGCGCTGCATGCGCCGCGCATAGCGTTCCGCCTGACTCGTGGAGGTGGCCCTGTCGATGCCGGCCTGCTGGGCCAGTTCCTCCAGCTCCTCCTGCGAGGGCTGGCGGCCGTTCAGGAGCCAGTTCAGCAGTTGCTGTAGCTCCCCCGCCAGGTCGTCCATCGCCTGCTGGAGCATATCGCGCTCCTCTTGCGACATGCCGTCTTGGGGGTTCATCATCGGCGGCTGGTCGACGCCGAAATAGAGGGGAAACAGCTCCTCAAAGATGGGCAGGCCCGATGCATCCTTGACCAGCGTGGCCCGCAGCGCCCAGCGGAACCGGTTTCGATCCATTACTCCCATGTGGCGGATCGCACGCCAGGCATCCTCGCTCTCGGCCAGAGAGACGCGAACGCCGGCGGCCCTAAGGGCGGCCACGAATTTCGTGATGCGCTCTTCCATAACCATCGCCTCCGCCCACGCCCTGCAGCATGCGGCGCACGCGCACGACGTCGGCCTCGTATTTCAGCAGTACCGTCATGGTGTTCTCGACCGTCTCCGGGTCGAGGGACCTGGCATTGAGAGTCACGAGCGCGCGCGCCCAGTCGAGGGTCTCGCTGACGCTCGGGTTCTTTTTGAGGTCCATGCGCCGCAGCGAATGGACGAGTTCCACCGCTTGGCGCGCCAGGCTCGCGCTGAGGTCCGGCACCTTGAGCTGCACGATGTTCAGTTCTTCTTCGGTGGAGGGATAGTCGATGTAGATGTACAGGCAGCGCCGCTTGAGGGCCTCCGACAACTCGCGGGTGTTGTTGCTCGTCAGGAACACCACCGGATGCTGCCTCGCGCTGATGGTGCCGATCTCGGGGATGGTCACTTGGAAATCGCTCAGCACCTCGAGCAAAAAGGCCTCGAACTCGGCATCGGCGCGGTCGATCTCGTCGATCAGCAGCACGGTAGGTTCGTCACTGTTGATGGCGCGCAACAGCGGGCGCGCCAGCAAAAAGCGCTCGGAGAAAAAGACGTCCTCCTCGGTGGCCAGCCGGTCGGCCGCGTCGGAAAGGGAGTGCGTGCCGGCCAGCACGTCGCCGAGTTTGTCGCGCAAGAGTTGGGTGTAGAGCATCTGCTTGGCATACTCCCACTCGTAGAGGGCCTTGCTCTCATCGAGGCCCTCGTAGCACTGCAATCGGATGAGCTGGCGACCGGTAGCGCCGGCCCACGCCTTGCTCAGTTCGGTCTTGCCGACGCCCGCCGGCCCCTCGATGAGCAAGGGCTTGCCCAGCTGCTCCGAGAGGAGCAGGATGGTCGCGATCTCGCTCCCAGCGATGTAGAGCTGGGTCGCCAGGGCCTCTCGCACGGCGTCCACTGTCCAGACCATATCTCTGTCTCCCGCTTGCACTATGCCTCCAGTAAAGTCAACCTCCCGCAACCTCAGCGGCCGGGGAGGTATCACCATGCCTCATCTTAACGGACATTACTATAAAAAGCAAGGGTTTACGATTCAGTTCCTTCAGATCGCGCTCCGCCGCCGGTCGGCGTCCGTCGTGCCGAACGCCTCCCAGAGGCCCCCCGCCAGAGTCCCCGCGCATATCGCGTTCGCTGCGGGGGGACCTTCAGGAGGTGCTTCCGCAGCGAGATACCCATCGACATGCGAGGGACACCGCGCCCACGCGGTGTCCCTCGACCTCCGTGGACCTACCTACTGCAGCGCGTAGACGACCTGCAGTTGCGTGGTGATCTCGAGTTGGCCCGGGCTGATGGGGCCGGGGGCCGCGCCCCCCATGCCAAGCCCCGCCTCGGCGGCCGCAAAGAACGGCTGCGCGCCGACTACCTGGCTGACGCTGACGACCGGCCCGAGTTGGGCGCCCGTCAGATCGGCGAGGTACTGCGCGCGCTCCTCTGCGTTCTGCACCGCCTCCTCGAGCGCATCGCGCATATACTCCTCGCGGTTCGACACGTCAAAGTTCACGCCGAACACCTGGTTCGCGCCCGCCTCGACGGCGGCGTCCAGGATCGTGCCGATGGCGCCGATATCGCGGATGGTCACTTGCACGCTGTTGGTCACCTGGTAGCGCTGGGGCTGCTCGTCATCCTCCATCGGCTCCTGAGGCCCAAAGACCCCGTCGATGAGGTTGATGCTGTACGAGGTGGTCTGGATGTCCTCCTGCGCCACACCCTCCGCCATGAGGGCATCGAGCACGTCGCTCATGGTCTGCGAGACCTGCTGCGTGGCCGAGACGACCGACGCGTCCACGGCCGTCACCCCGATGTTGGCGGTAGCGATGTCTGGGCTGGCCTGCACCCGTCCTTCTCCCAGGACGATCAACGTGCGCGTGATTTCCCCCTCCACGCCGGTCTCGGGCAGCCCGGGGGTCACCGGCTCGGTGGGGGTAATCATCGGCGTCTCGGTCACCTCCACCGTGGGAGTGGCCTCAACGGTAGGGGTGATCGGCAACAGTGGGGTCACCTCCTCAGTCGCCGTCGGCGTTCCGAGGGGCTCGAGGGTTTCGGTGGGGGTGCCCGTCGGGGTTTGGCCCACCTGCGCCAGGGCCGGCGGGCCGGCCTGCCCGGCCAGCAACACGACGCCAATGAGCGCGACGACGAGCGTCATTCCCGCGAGCCAACGCAACTGTCTGCTCCGGCCTTGCATACAACACCTCCTAACGAACGATTGCCAGCACTCCGCCGGCATCCCCCGCCAGTCGCGAACCGGTGCAGGGCTGGGATGGCGCGGTGGGTGCGGTACGCCGGACAGGGGCCGCAACGCACATATAGTTGACAGGCGCAGGCGCGGAGCATGGGGGATGAGGGTGCGGGAAGGATGCGAATGGGGTAACCTGTCGGCCCACTGCCGAACGATGGCACACCGCCGGGGGATGATCCGACGCGTTTTGCGGATACACTTTCATCATACCACAGGCGGAGGGCACGGGCAAGGGGTTCTTGACCGATACGATCAGGAATGCGCCATCCGTGAGAGGGGAGGCACGGGCCTGTTCTGGATACTGAGAGATCCGCCGGGGACACGCCCCGAAGGGCCGCGCAGCGAATCTCGCACATCCGGCGTTCACCGTGGGCGTCTTCGGGGGGTGTTCCCGGCTTGACACGCGTTCGCGCCACCGCTACGCTCCCGCCAGAAACCTCTTATGTGAGGATCAGCCCCGCGATGATCGTGTACACGCCCCGCTTGGTGCTGCGCGAGTTCGAGGAGGGCGACTGGGAGGCGGTGCTCGCCTACCAATCGGACCCGCGCTACCTGCGCTACTACCCCTGGACGGCGCGCAGCGCCGAGGAGGTCCGCGCCTTTGTGGCCATGTTCCTGGCCTGGCGCGCGGCATCGCCTCGCACGAGGTACCAGCTCGCCATCACCCTGCGGGCGGAGGGATCAGCGGCGCCCGGCGCGCTCATCGGCAACGTGGGCATCCGCAAGCCGGGACCCGACGCCACTGTGGCGGAGCTGGGCTACGAGCTAGACCCGACGCATTGGGGGTACGGCTATGCCACCGAGGCAGCCGCCGCCATGCTGCGCTTTGCCTTCGTGGACCTGGCCCTCCATCGCGTGTCGGCCACGTGCATCGCCGAGAACGCCGCCTCGGCGCGGGTACTCGAAAAGCTGGGGATGGTGCTGGAGGGGCGCCAGCGCGAGCAGCAGTGGTTCAAGGGGCGCTGGTGGGACAGCCTGCTGTACGGCATCCTCGACCGTGAGTGGCGCGCGCTGCAGGGGAAGGAGCGATGCTGAGGGATGGTACGCTGATTCCGCTGATCGGGCGCCGATCTCCACGGATCTTCTAGATCCCCATGCATGGTGTAGTGCAGCGCGCTCTGCACCTCACCGGCGCTGGTCGACGATGGTGACATGGAACAGGAGGAGACGTGATGGGTGAACGGCCGACGCTCGAGACGCCGCGGCTGGTCCTGCGCCCCTTTGCCCTCGGTGACGCCCCCGACGTTCAGCGCCTGGCGGGGGCGCGGGAGGTGGCCGCCACCACGCTGAACATCCCGCATCCCTACGAGGAGGGCATGGCGGAGGCATGGATCGGCACGCATCAAGAGCGGTTCGACGCCGGCGCGATGGTCACCCTTGCGGTGACGCTGAGAGAGGGGGGCGCTCTCATCGGCGCCATCGACCTGCGCTTCGAGCCGGCCCACCAGCGCGCCGAGATGGGCTACTGGATCGCCGTGCCACACTGGAACCAGGGCTATTGCACCGAGGCGGCGCGCACCATGCTGCGCTACGGCTTTGAGGTGCGCGGCCTGCACCGCATCGGCGCCACACACCTGGGCAGCAACCCGGCATCGGGGCGGGTGATGCAAAAGATGGGCATGACGTACGAGGGGCGCTTGCGCGATTACGTCAAGAAGTGGGGCCGGTTCGAGGACCTGGTGCACTATGGCCTGCTGCGCGACGCGTGGGAGGGCCGCAGGGGTTGAGTGGCAGGGTGGCAGTTCTCGCCCAACACGCGGCGCGCTCCGGCGAGCGCGCCCTACATGTGGCGTGTGGGGCGAGGGGGCGGGACCCCGCGTGAGGCGACTTGCGTAACCTGGCCGTATGCCCCGGAGCCGGGGCGTCTCGGCATGTCCGATTCGGGAGGGCACGTTGGACGATCGCACGATCCTGATCGTTGGGGCGGGCGTGGCGGGGCTGTCGGCGGGGTGCTATGCACAGATGAACGGCTACCGCTCGCGCATCGTGGAGCAGCACACCATCCCCGGCGGGCTGTGCACGTCGTGGCGGCGCGGCGACTAACTCTTTGACGGTGGGCTGCGCATCCTGACGGGCACGAGCCCGCGGATGAGCCTGTATCAGCTTTGGGACGAACTCGAGGTGCTCGAGCGCCCGCTGCACTTTTACGACGAGTTCCTGCGCTTCGAGGGGCGCGACGGCAGAGCACTGTCCCTGTACACCGACATCGATCGACTGGGGCAACACCTGCTGGACCTCGCGCCGCGCGATGCGGGGCCCATCGGCGACCTGATCGAGGCGCTGCACGCCTTCCGTGACCTCGAGTTGCCCGTGGACATGACCATCTCGGACGTATCCCAGGCGCTGGAGCTGGGGCGCAGCATGATGCCTGTGCTGCTGCCGGTGCTGCGCTGGCGCAACGTCACCGTCCGCGAGTTTGCCAACCGCTTCTCCGACCCCCTGCTGCGCGAGGCGCTGCCCCAGTTCTTCCAGTTCTCGCCGCCCGACTTTCCCATGATGCTGCTGCTGTCGACCCTGGCGATGATGCACGACCACGAGGTGGGCTATCCCATCGGCGGCTCGCTGCGCTTTGCCCAGGACCTGGCGCAGCGCTACAAGGCGTTGGGCGGCGAGATTCGCTATCGCTCCCGCGTCAGCCGCATCCTGGTGCAGGGGGATCGCGCCGTGGGGGTGCGCCTCGAGGACGGCACCGTGCTGCGCGCCGACCTGGTGATCTCGGCCGCCGATGGCCACGCCACGATCTATGACATGCTCGAGGGACTGTACGTCGACTCGACCATCGAGGCCTACTACCGCGACCTGCCCGTGTCCGAGTCGATCATCCAGGTGTCGCTGGGGGTGCGGCGCGATTTCTCGTCCGAGCCGCCGGCCCTCGACTTTCCCCTCCCCCAGCCCATCGTGCTGGGCAATGTGTGGCACGAGCGGCTGGTGGCCAAGCACTATTGCTTCGACCCCACCATGGCGCCGCCGGGGAAATCGGTGCTCAGCGTGTGGTGTCAGGCGGACTATGCCTATTGGCGCAGCATGCGCGCCCACCGAGCGCACTATCGCGCCGCCAAGGACCTAGTGGCGCAGCAGGTGATCGCCGCCCTGGACGAGCGCTTTCCGGGGCTCGCCGAGGAGGTCGAGGTGGTGGATGTGGCCACGCCCATCACCTACGAGCGCTACACCGGCAACTGGCGCGGCGCGTTCGCCGGCTGGGCGCTGACGACGCGCAAGATGAGCATGATGATGGGCCGCCCCATGCGCAAGACGTTGCCCGGCCTGGAGGGGTTCTATATGATCGGCCAGTGGGTCGAGCCGGGCGGCAACGTGGAGCTATCGGCCGCCTCGGGGCGCGACGTGATCAAGGACGTATGCGATGCCGAGGGGCGCCCCTTCCGCACGGGCGTCGCCAAACCCCAGGCGTGAGCCGTAGGCTGCTGAGGGCTACTGTTCCATATTGACATGTTGGCCTTTGTATGGTATTCTGCCGTACGCTGTGAGCCACCGTATCGGTGAAAGGAGGCCGTGGATGGACAAGCGAATAACAGCCCCTGGCCGCCCGATAACCGTTGGTGGCGCACAGAGGTAATCCCCGTTTCGGTCCCCGCATCGCGCGGCGTGGACGCCGTACGCGGCGTGGACGCCGTACGCGGCACGAACGCCGTACGCGGCGCGAACGCCGTACGCGGCACGAACGCCGTACGCGGCGCGAACGCCGTACGCGGCACGATTCCTCTGTGGGCTTTGGACGAGCACACCCATAGACGAGAGGAATCACACCGTGGAGCTAACCACGTTAGGTTGGGATCCGTATTTCGAGCACGCCTTCGAACCGTACGCCCATGATGGCCTTGTCCCCGCGCGCATCGCCAGCGAGAACCGCGAGCACTATCTCCTCTACTGGCAAGGGGGCGAGTCGACCGGACAGGTGTCCGGCCGCTTTGCTCACCACAGCGCCGATCGTGCCGCCTTTCCTGCCGTCGGCGATTGGGTGGCGGCCTCGCCGCGGCCAGCGGAGGGGCGGGCCACCATCGTAGCCGTGCTGCCGCGCAAGACCGCCTTCTCCCGCAAAGCCTGGGGCAGCGTCACCGAGGAGCAGGTGGTGGCCGCCAACATCGACACCGCCCTGATCGTGAGCAGCCTGGACCGCAACTTTCAGCTGCGGCGCATCGAGCGCTACCTTACCCTCGCCTGGGAGAGCGGCGCCGAGCCCGCCATCGTGCTCAACAAGGCCGATCTCTGCCCCGAGGCCGAGGCGCGACGCGCCGACGTCGAGGCGGTGGCCATGGGCGTGCCGATCCACGTCATCAGCGCCACCTCCGGCGATGGCATCGACGTGCTGCGCCAGTACCTGCAACCCGGGCGCACCGTGACGCTCCTCGGGTCGTCGGGCGTAGGCAAATCGACCATCATCAACGCCCTGCTGGGCGCCGACCGCCTGCGCGTGAGCGCCGTGCGCGCCCGCGACGACAAGGGGCGGCACACCACCACCCACCGCGAGATGGTGCTCTTTCCCGACGGCGGGATCGTCATCGACAACCCGGGGATGCGCGAGTTGCAGCTCTGGGCGGACGAGGAGGCGGTAACCGACGTCTTTCAGGAGATCGAGGCGCTCGCCGCCGCGTGCCGCTTCCGCGACTGTCAGCACGAGCAAGAGCCGGGATGCGCCGTGCGCCGGGCGCTGGAGGACGGCACCCTCGACCCCGCGCGTTACGCCAACTACTTGGGACTGAAGCGCGAGCTGCGCTTTCTCGCCTCGCGCCAGGATCAGCGCGCTCGGCAGGAGCAGAGGGAACAGAGCAAGCGTATCGCCAAGTGGACGCGCCAGCGCGAAAAAGCAGGGACTCTGCGCTAGAAAAGAGGGCTTTCGAGGATAGAGCGCACAGAGCGCCCGAGTCCCCCTCTCTGCGCCTTCTGCGTCCTCAGCGGTTCAGACGTTCGGGCGTCGGGCGCATCGCTTGACGTGACGTGGCCAGGGGCGATAATAGCCTGGGCTGCCACCGGGGCGCCCACATCACGGCGCATGGGAAAGGAAGCGCGCATGGCAAGCCAGACGAGCCCGGTCACGACGGGACGGACCATTCCACTACGCACCGTGCCGGGGTACTTTGCCTCCAAGCCCGGCATCCAGGTCGCCACGCAGGTGCCCGCCACGGCCAGCGACGAGGACCTGCAGTTCATCCAGCAGCTCGGCGTCGAGTGGGTGATGACGGGCCTCGACAGGGACGAGGACCACACCTACGACACCTACGTGCGGCTGCGCGAGCGCTTTGAGGCCTTCGGCCTGCGCATCTATCGCCTCGCCAGCCACTCGCTGCACAACATGGAAGAGATCACCCTCAACCTCCCCGGCCGCGACGCCAAGATCGCCGAGTACCTGAACTATATCCGCACCATGGGCAAGGCGGGCATCCACTACTCGACCTACGCCCACATGGGCAACGGCATCTGGTCCACCGGCCGCGGCACGATGCGCGGCGGCGTCGAGGCGCGCGCCTTTGACCTCTCCCAGGCGCAGGTCGGCCACTGGAACCGCAAAGAGTTCCACGGCCCGCTCACCCACGGCCGCGAGTACTCGGAGCAGGAGCTGTGGGACAACTATACCTACTTTATCAAGCAGGTCGTTCCGGTGGCCGAGGAGGCGGGGGTGTTCATCGGCATCCACCCCGACGACCCGCCGGTGTACCCGCTGGGCGGCGTGCCGCGCTGCATTTTCGGCAATTTCGAGGGCTACAAGCAGGCCCTGGAGATCGCCGACAGCCCCAACATCGGCATGTGCCTGTGCGTGGGGTGCTGGCTGGAGGGCGGCGCGGGCATGGGCAAGGACGTCGTGGAGACGATCCGCTACTTTGGCGGCATCGGCAAGCTCTTCAAGGTGCATTTCCGCAACGTCAGCCAGCCCATGCCGGCGCCGTGGGTGGAGACGTTCATGGACGACGGCTACTATGACATGCACCAGGTGATGCGGGCGCTGCGCGAGGTGCAGTTCGACGGGGCCATCATCTCCGATCACCTGCCGGCCATGCTCGGCGGGCGGCGCGCCGCCGAGGCGTTCTCGGTGGGTTACCAGAAGGCGCTGGTGCAGGCGGTGAACAACGAGTTCGGCGGCCCCTGCTAACCTCGGCCGTCGCCGCGCTCCGACACTCTGGGGCCGGGTGCACTACCCGAGGGTATGGCACCCGGCCTAGCTGTCTCGATGCGCACCCTCTGCCACGCCCTGGCTCCCATCCCCCGACGAGGACAACGCCGTGACGGACACACCCGATCCGCGGGACGCGCAGCGCCCGCCGGACGAGCGCCAACCCGACGCCCATCATCACCCAACCAACACCGAGACGACGCGCCGCTGGGTGCCCCTGGCCCTGGCGGCGCTGGCCCTGGCCTGCGTGGTGGCCCTCGTGGGCCGCGAGGTCTGGCGCGCCTTCCGTGCGCCCGAGCGCCGGGCAGAGGCCACCCCAACCGTAGCAGCCTCCCCCACACCATCGGCCACGCCCGAGGGCGGTGAGGCGCCTCCCCCCGCAACCTTGGCGCCGGGTGAGACACCGACCAGGACGCCACGCCCTTCCCCCACCCCCACGCTGCCCTGGCCCCCGCCCCTGGCGGAGCCGGGACGCAGCAAGCTGGGCGTCCACGTGCAGTGGAACAACTCGCCCGAGATCATGGAGTTCATCCGCCGCATGAAGCCCGCCGTAGTCAAGGCCGTGGGCGACAAGGGGTTCCTCGCCGAGGTCAAGGCGGCCTCACCCCAGACGATCATCGTCGCCCGGCACGGCGACGAGCAGTTGGCCATGGAGGGGGATCCGGTCGCGGCGGCGCGGGCCTATGTGGCGGCGCACCTGGACGAGTACCGGCGCCATCCGGCGGTGGACTATTGGGAGGGATACAACGAGCCGGTGGTGCGCGACAACATGCCCTGGTTCGCCGCATTCGAGGCGGAGCGGGTACGGGCCATGGCCGAGCACGGCCTGCGGACGGCCATCGGGGCGTTCTCTACGGGCGTCCCCGAGTGGGACGAGTTCGCCGCCTTCCTCCCCGCGGTGCGCGAGGCGCACGCCCACGGCGGCATCCTGACGCTCCACGAGTACGACGCACCCACCATGGATCGCTCGGTGGGGGTGGCGCTGCCCGGCCGCCCGCCGGCGCCGCATCGCGGCTGCCTGACGCTGCGCTACCGCTGGTGGTACGAGGAGATGCTCGCGCCCGAGGGGATCACTATCCCGCTGGTCATCTCGGAGGCAGGGGTCGACGGCGCCGTGGGTGACCGCCCGGGGCCCGACGGCCGGGGCTGGCTGGACTTTCGGGGCTACTGGCAGGAGAACGGCCTCGCCGGGGACGGCATCGAGGCCTATCTCCAGCAGCTGGCTTGGTACGACGCCGAAGTGCAGCGCGACGACTATGTGCTGGGGTTCGCCGTGTTCACCGCCGGCGCGATGAACGACGACTGGAAGACGTACGACATCACCGGCATCCTCCGCCACCTCGCCACCCACATCCTGGCGCCCCAGGGCACGCCCTGAGTAGGGCAGATGGAACGCGCATCGGAAGCATTCACCGCAGAGAACACAGAGAACGCAGAGAAGAGGTCAAGAGCCCCTATCTCTGCGTTCTCTGCGGTAGAATCAGCAATCCGCGTCAATCCGTTCGATCCGCGTCCATCCGCGTTCCATCGGTCTCCCAGTAGTCGTCACTGCCAAGCGAACTGGTAGACCGCGCTGCTAGGGCTGATGGCGACGCCGGTCTGGGCGCCCAGTGGCCGGCGCATGACGTTCACCTGCCACAAAAAGTAGCTCGAAGCCCCATCGCCGGGATGCAGATTCTGAGGCATGCGCCATGACGTCGCCTTGGTCCAGGTAAGCACCGGCTGGGTGTCCCCCTCCGAGCGCCACAGGCGCACCACATACCACTCGTCCTCCGCCAGGATGCCCACCGAGGTCCAGTTGGCCAGAATGTTGGCCTCCCTGCCTCGGAAGCTGGCGCCCACCACCGGCGCCAGCAGCCGCGGGCCGGCATAGACGAACCCCGGCACGCGGGTAGCCGTGGCCGTGGGAGAGACGGTGGGCGAGGGCGTCGGCGACAGCGTCGGCGTGGCGGTGGGCGCGGGGGTGGGGGTGAGGCTCGTATCGGGGATGATGAGTTCCTGCCCGATGCGCAGCAGGCTGTTCACGCCGATGCCGTTAGCCGCGGCGATGCGCTCGGACGCCACGTCGTACTTGACGGCGATGGAACTGAGCGTGTCGCCCCGGGCGACGGTATGGATCACCTGGGCCGGGGCCGGCGTGCCGGCCGTCTCGGCAGCGGTGGGCGAGGCGCCCGGCGTAGCGGGCGTGCCGGTGGGCGCCACGGCCGTGGCCTCGGGCGCAGAGGTGGGCTCGGGCGTATCGGTCGGGGGCGTCGTGGCGGTGGGCGTCGCCGTGGCGGCGGGCCCCTCGGCAGAGTGTCCCGGGATGATCAGCTCCTGCCCGATGCTCAGCACGCTGTTCACACTGATGCCGTTGGCCGTGGCGATCTCTTGCATGCTGACATCATACTTGACCGCGATGAGCCCGAGGTGTTCGCCGCTCTGGACGACGTGCATCAGCGGAGCGGGGGTCGGCGTAGGTGTGGAGCCGGCCGGCGCGGTCGCATCCGGCGCGGGCTCCTCGTCAGCGACGGGGATGGTCAGCTCCTGCCCGATACTCAGGACGGCGTTGCTGCTCAGCCCGTTGGCCTCGGCGAGTTCAGCGGTCGCCAGCCCGTTGGCGTTGGCGATCTCGGAGAGGGTGTCCCCCGACTCGACGACGTAGGTCCAGGGCCCGGCGCGGCGCGTGGCAGTGGGCGCTGGCGTATCGGTTGGCGTCGGCGTCGCGGTCGCTGTGGGCGTCGCGGTGGGCGCGTCCGTCGGCGCCGGAGTATCGGTAGGCGCCGGTGTACCGGTCGGTGCCGGCGTATCCGTCGGTTCGGGTGTGCCCGTGGGCGTAGCCGTCCCCTCCGGCGTTGCCTCGTCACGCGTCTCTGTCGCGTCGGGCGTAGCCGTCTCGTCGGCGACCTCCTCCTGCGACGGCGTGGGGATGAGCAGCTCCTGCCCGATGCTCAGGAGCGCGCGCAGGCTGAGGCCGTTGGCGGCCATCAAGTCAGCGGTGGTGACGCCGAAACGCATGGCGATCTCGGAGGGGGTATCTCCCTCCACCACGGTGTACATCGGCGGCCGCGTGGGCGTCGGCGTGATGGGCGTCGGCGTGGGGGTGCGGGTGGGTGGGATGGTGATGGCCATCGCCGCCGCCCCTGTCGGGGTGACGCGTGTAGCGATGGTAGGGGGACGCTCCACCGTCGGCCGGCGCGTAGGGGTAAAGGTCGCCGTCGGCAGGAGCGCGATGTTGGGGCCCGGGATGTCCTGCGGGGCCAGGCCCTCCCAAGGGCGGATCAGGAGCACCGCCAGGACAAAGGCAGCCAGGGCGACGACGCCCGCCGGGCGAGCCCAGCGCCCCAGCGCCTGCCGGGGTCCCAACTGCGGGCGCTGAGCGCCGCAGATGGGACACTCTTCCGCCCCCGGGGCCATGCGCGCCCCGCACTCGGGGCAATGCTCGGACAGGCGTCCGCGCGAGAGCTCCTGCCCGCAGTTCGGACACACCGTGGCATCCCACGGCAACCGCGTACCGCACTCGGGGCACCGCTGCGTGTTTCGCAATCGTGTCATCATGAGGGATGTATGCCGTTCCCGCCCCACGACGCTGCCGTCGCCGTGAGCGCGTCAGGGCGATGCCCTGACGGGCCCGGTCGCACTACTCCCCGGCGAGTCCCAGTTCTCCCGCCACCGGCTTGAGCGCATCGATGACAAAGGCGATGTGTTCGTTGAGATCGACGCCCAGTTCCGTGGCGCCCAGTTCAATGTCCGCGCGGTTCACGCCCCGCGCAAAGGCCTTGTCCTTCCACTTTTTCCGTACCGAGCGCGGCGCCAGCGACAGGATGCTCTTGTCAGGCCGCACGAGGGCGCAAGCGGCCACCAGGCCGGTAAGCTCGTCCACGGCAAAGAGGGCCTTGGACATGAGGGTATCTCGCGGCACACCCGTCTCCAGGCCATGGCTCAGTACGGCTCGCACGACCTCCTCGGGCCAGCCCAGGTCCTTCAGGATCCCGGCCCCCACCATGGGGTGTTCGTCGAGGGTGGGGTGCTCCTCATAGTCAAAATCATGGATCAGCCCCGTCACCCCCCAGAGTTCCGTGTCCTCACCATAGTGGGCGGCATAGGCGCGCATGGCCGCCTCCACCGCCAGGGCGTGCTTGATCAGGCTCTCGTTCTTGGTGTGCTCGGTGAGCAGCTCCCATGCCTCGTCTCGTGTTGGCGTCACGATGCAACCTCCATTGCCCTCTCCATGTCACGTACGCCGGGCGCCCGCGGACCGTATGTGGCCTTCTCCCGACGCGCATCACGTCGGCTTGTAGGGCGCGCACGCTGTGCGCGCCGCTCCGCGCCACGGGCCACACGGCGTTCGGCCTCTACAAGCGGCGCGAGCCACCGGGCGGCCGCCCCCGACGCGCATCACGTTACCGTGTAGGGCGCGCACGCTGTGCGCGCCGCTTCGCGGGCCACACGGCGCTCAGCCCCTACGAGGCGGCGGCGATGGCCTGCCGTTGCACCTCGATGAGCTGACGAATCCCCTCCTGAGAGACGCGCAACAGCTCGTCGAGCTGCTCACGCGTAAAGGGCGCGCCCTCGGCGGTGCCCTGCACCTCGATAAAGCGTCCCTCCCCGTCCATGACGACGTTCAGGTCTACCTCGGCGCTCGAGTCCTCGTCGTAGGCCAGGTCCAACAGCACCTCACCGCGGACGATGCCGGCGCTGACCGCCGCCACCGGCGGCGGCGCCAACACCTTGGCACTCACGGCGCCCGAGGCCACCAGCCGCCGCAACGCCAAGGCCAGGGCGACATAGCCGCCCGTCACCGAGGCGGTGCGCGTGCCACCGTCGGCCTGGATCACGTCGCAGTCCACGATGACGCTGCGCTCGCCCAGGGCGCTCAGGTCCACCGCCGCCCGCAAGGAGCGGCCGATGAGGCGCCGTATCTCTTGCGTGCGACCCGAGAGGCCGCGCGTCTCGCGCGGCGTGCGCGTCTCGGTAGAGGCGGGCAGCATGGCGTACTCGCCCGTCACCCAACCGGTGCCGCGGCCCATCATCCAGGGCGGCACGCTCTCTTGCACCGTGGCGGCGCACAGCACCACCGTCTGCCCAAACCTGCACAGCACCGAGCCGTCGGCAAAGTCGAGGTAATCGGGCGTGATGGTCACTGCCCGCAGCGCGTCATGCGCCCTACCATCCCGTCGCATCGCAACCTCCCTCATCAGGAACGCGCATGAACGCGGATCCACACGGATTTTCTACAGATCGGTACTCCAACCCGTAGAGATCCGTTCCATCCGCGTTCATCCGCGTTCCATCCATGCCCGGCCTGCGGCAAAGGCGCGGAGGTTCAGGTCCACGTAGCGCTCGGGAACGCGTTCGGCGATGACGTCGCGCCAGACGGCCTCGGGCACGTCGAGTTCAGCCGGTGGCCTGGCCAGGAGCGCCGCGGCGGCGCCGAGCATCACCACGTTGTTCACCCGCGCCTGCCCCACCTCCTGGGCGATGCGCATGGCGGGGATGACGACGCGGCGCACGCCCGCGCCGGCGAAGGCGGACTCCTCCTCGTCGGCGGAGGGGTAGCGTCCGTCGCCCGACGTGACGGTCACCGGCACGATGCGATAGTCGTTCACCAGCATCGCCCCGCCGGGGCGGAGCAGCTCGGTATAGCGCAGCGCCTCGAGGCGCTCAAAGGCGACCAGCAGGTCGACCTCGCCCGGCGCGATGAGGGGCGAGTGAACGCGCTCGCCCCAGCGCACGTGGCTGATGACGCTGCCGCCACGCTGGGCCATGCCGTGCACCTCGCTCTTTTTCACGTCCAGCCCCTGGGCCAGGCCCACCAGGGCCATCACGTCGGCCGCCAGGAGCGTGCCCTGCCCCCCGACGCCCGCCAACACCACGTTCAGCGCCTTGCCGCTCATTCCGCACCTCCCTGCTCGGCGTCGAGTTGCGAGCGAAAGAGGATGGCGTTCACCGGGCACACCTGGGCGCAGATCTCGCAGCCGGTACACAGCAATGGGTCGATGGCCGATTTCTGCCGGCCGTTCTTGGCATAGACCTCGTCGCTCAGTTGGATGGCGGGACACGCCACCCGCCGGCACGTGCCGCAGGCGATGCATTTGCTCGCGTCGATGCGCAGCGGCCGATAGGCGCGGCGCGCCTCGGGCAGCAGGGCGCAGGGGCGCCGCGCGATGATGACCGACGGCTCGTCCAGCGCCATGTACTCCTCGAGCGTGCGCTCCACCAACGCCGTGTCGTAGGGGTCGATGGTCGTCACGTGCTCGATCCCCAGGGCGCGCACCACCGGCTCGATCTCGGCGGTGCGGGTTGGCTGGAGCTGAAGGGTGAGGCCGGTCCCCGGATGCTGCTGGTGTCCCGTCATGGCGGTGGTACGGTTATCGAGAATGACGGTAATGGTGTCGCTGCGGTTATAGGCCGCGTTGAGGAGCGCCGGGATGCCGCTGTGGAAAAAGGTCGAGTCGCCGATGACGGCCATGTTCTTTTGCGCGATGCCAGCCTTGCGCACGCCGTGGGCCACGCCGATGCTGGCCCCCATGCAGCCGCAGGAGTGAAGGGCGCTGAGGGGCGGCAGGAACCCCAGGGTGTAGCAGCCGATGTCGCCGTTCACCACCAGCTTGAGCTTGCGGGCGATGCTGAACACACCGCGATGCGGGCAGCCGGGGCAGAGGATCGGCGGCCGCGCCGGCAGCGCGGGGATCTCGACCGCCACCCTCTCGGGCAGGGCCTCCACCGGCAGCAGCCCCGCGGCGATGGCGCGGTCGCGCACCAGCTCGGGGCTCAGCTCCCCCTCCAGGGGAAAGATGCTCTTTCCCTCGCAGGGAATCCCCATGAGCCGAATCTCTTCCTCGATGGCGGGATCCAGCTCCTCGATGACGATCAGCCGATCCACCTGACGGGCGAACTCGGCGATCAACCCCTTGGGGAGGGGATAGGTCATCCCCAATCGCAGGAACGAGGCCTCGGAAAATACCTCGCGGGCGTACTGGTAGGCGATGCCGTTGGTGACGATCCCCAGCCGGCGGTCGCCCATCTCGACGCGGTTCAGCGCGTACGTCTCGGCGTGCGCGGCCAGGCGACGGATGCGCTCTTCCATGACGGGGTGACGCTTGCGCGCGTTGGCCGGCACCATGACATACTTGGCGGGGTCGACGCGATACGCGGGCGGCGCGCCGTCCAGCGGGTCCTCGCGGTCGGCGCCCAGCTCCACGACGCCGTGGGAATGCGAGATGCGGGTGGTCATGCGCAGCAGCACCGGCGTGTCAAACTCCTCCGAGAGATCCAGCGCCGCCCGCACCATATCCTTCGCTTCCTGGCTATCGCTCGGCTCGAGGCAGGGGACGCGGGCGAACTTGCTATAGCGGCGGCTATCCTGCTCGCCCTGGGAGCTGTGCATCCCCGGGTCGTCGGCCACGACCACCACCATGCCGGCCTCCAGCCCCGTGATGGCGGCGTAAAAGAAGGCGTCGGCGGCCACGTTGAGGCCCACGTGCTTCATCACCGCCATGGAGCGCGAGCCGGCATAGGCCGCGCCCACCGCCACGTCGAACGCCACCTTTTCGTTGGGGCTCCACTCGGCATAGACGCCGGGCATAGGGGCCAGGGTCTCGAGGATCTCGGTGCTGGGCGTACCGGGATAGCCGGCCGCCACGCGCACCCCCGCCTCCCACGCGCCCCGCGCCAGGGCCTCGTTCCCCGAAAGCAGCCTTCTCAACGATGGTCCTCCTGCGAATGGTTGGATGTGCTCAGTGCCGGGGCCCCGTCCGGGTCACTCTGCCGTGGAGCCGCGGAGCGCTGCGGCCTGGAGGGCCCACATGGCCGCCTCCTCCTCGGGCGTGGCGTGGTCGTAGCCGAGGAGGTGCAGGCAGCCATGCGCCACGAGCAAGCGCAACTCATCCTCCACGGGCTCGCCCCGCGCGCCGGCCTGGACCAGGGCGGTGGGAAACGAGACGATCACATCGCCGAGATAGGCGGCCTCATCGTCGGGGGTGACGAACGCATCCCCCTCGGTCGCGGAGAACGACAGCACGTCGGTGGCGCTGTCTACAGCGCGGTAGGTGCGGTTCAGGGCGCGGATCGTCTCGTCGTCGGTGATCACCAGCGTCAGCGTCGTGCCGGCCGGCTGCCCCGCTTGACGGAGCACGCGCTCGGCCACCGCCACCAGGGCGTCGACGGCTACCCGGTCGACAAAGGGGGGATCGACCTGCACGTCGACGACATAGGGCGGCGCATCGTCCGGCGCGCCCGCGGGGATGTCGCTCACCTCAGGCGGCCCGTTCCGCAGAGTGGCCGAGGGTGGCGGCGATCCGCTCGGCGTAGGCGCCCCAGTACTCCTCGGGCAGCATCACGCCGATGCGCACCATGATCTCGTCGGCCATCTCCTGGAGGTCGTCGGTGGTGGGCTTGCCGGCCGGCCGATCGAGATGGAACGGCTTGCCGACGACCACGCGACACACGGGGCGCCGAAAGTGCAACCAATCGCTCAGGCGCTGGGTGCCGGCGATGGCCACGGGCAGTATTGCCGTGTCGGTACGCGTCGCCAGGTAGGCGATGCCGGGCTTGCCGCGCTGCAGCCCACCCGTCCTGCTGCGTGTGCCCTCCGGGGCGACGGCCAGGGCCTTGCCATGGGAGAGCACGTCCAGGCAAGCGCGCAGCGCCTGGCGATCCACCTCGCCGCGCTTGACGAATATCGTGCCCGCATATTTGAGAAATGCGCCGACGAACAGGTTGGAGCGCCACTTGCTGGCAGCCAGGGTGACGATTTGTCGGTCGATGCGAGCGGCCACGGCAAAGGGGTCGAACAGGTGCAGGTGGTTCACGGCCACGACGATGGGACCGCAGGGGGGCACGTTCTCCGTACCCACCACCTCGTAGCGGTAGAACAGGCCCATGATGAGGGCCACGATGCGTCGCAAGACACGGTAGGTCGCGGGGCTGGTCTCATACGGCGGCCGCAGCCGCCGTCTGGCGGCCGTGCTGGCTGTCATCCCCTGATCATCTCCTATCCACTCGCCTATAGAGGCGCCGCGGCGGCCCGATATACGCGTGGTCGGCCGGGCGGGTTGCATTCATTGTACCACAGACGCCCATGTAGGCAAGGAGTCGTCCTTGGCGGCGGGCGCCCCCTCTACTCCCTGCCCGTGGGGCCCAGGGCGCGAAAGAGTCCGACGCCCATGAGGATGCCGCCGATGGTGCGCCACGCCGCGATGGAACCGAAATAGACGGCGGCATGCCGCGACTCGCCCGTCAGCGACCCGAGGCTCCGCAGGACCGAATCGAACTCCTGCATGCCCCACGGCGTGCTGCGCCAGACGACGAGGGCCCCGATGGTGGCGGTGACGACGGCGACGGCGCGAATGGTGTTGTCTCGCGACACGGTGCGCGTTCCTTTCTTCGATGAGAGTGTGATGGACCTTGCGCGAGGCGCGAGAGGCGATGGGCGGCGATCTATCCCGAGAGGCGATGCTCGCTCAGGAACTGCTCCATGGTGAACGGCTGGCCGTGGCCAGGATACACCGTGCCGATCTCCAGGCATTCCAGCCGGTCGAGGCTCGCCTCCGCGGCGGCCGGGTCGTCGATGAGGGTGTTGAGGGCGGGCGCAGCGTCGTTGGTGAACATGTCGCCGCAAAAGAGGTCGCCGGCGGCGGTGAGCACCCCGATGGAGCCGGAGGAGTGCCCCGGCATGCACAGCACCCGCGCGTCGAAGCCGAACGCCGCGAGAGGATAGCCGTCCTCGACGCGGATGTCGGGCGTAAAGCGATCCCTCCTGCCGAACCCAAAAAGGAGCGGCGTCAGGGCGCGAAAGAGAGGGTTGCCCTTCTTTCGGCCCCCGAACATGTCGCCGCGCTCCACCGCCGCCGCGTCGCCCGGGTGCAGGGCCACGAGGGTGGAGAAGGCCTGCCGCAGGTACGCGGCGTTGCCCGAGTGGTCGAAATCGCCATGGGTGAGCACCACGAGGCGCAGGTCCCCGGACGCGCACCCGGCGGCCTCCAGCGCGCGGAGCAACTCGGCGCGCCTGTTCGACCCGCCCGTGTCGATGAGGACAAAGCCGGCGCCGGTGCCGAGGAGGTAGCAGTTCACCACGCTCATGTGGAAGGGCAGCGCCAGGCGGATGGTATGGACGGTGTACGGCATGTTGGCATCCCTCGGCGGCAAAGCCGCGCAACGGCCATTCTCGCGGGGACTTTACCCCAGGGGCATGGGGCGGTCAAGGGAACGGAGGGCGACGCCGGGTGCCCAGGTAGCACGGGGTCGTGGATCGCGAAAGCACGAGAGGGGCGAAAGGCGCGGAAGGGTGCGCGCCACTCCGTCGTCCCGAGCGTAGCGAGGGACCTTGATTCGCGAACGCGCAGGCGCCCTCGCCAGGCGACGGGCGTCATGCCAGGCGTATCACCCGCGTGGCCGTGAACGCGCTCCGAGCGACGGCCGACGAGGCCCTACCCGGCAGCTCCAGGTGCCTGGGCATCGGCACCGGGCGGGTGACGACGCGGTAGCGCGCGGACGGCAGCAGCCGCTCGATGAATGGCAGCCCCGGCGCATAGGCCAAGGCGCCCCCACCCGCGCCAGATCGGCGGGCGACAGCGGCTCCTTCCACAGCTCGTTCACCAGCCACAGGCCGCTGGCGCGAATCTTGGTCTTGGGCGAGTGGAGGCCGAGCCAATTCGCCGAGGGGCGGCAGGCGTCGCAGCGGGAGACGGTGGAGATGAGGCGCGATTCGAGGGTCAGGCGCTCGGTCTTGTCGTCGACGCGGAGCACGACGAACGACAGGCGCCCCTGGATGTAGGCCGAGACGAGGGCCTCCACCTCCGTCAGCCTGCGGCGGTCGATGGCTAGGCCGACGGTCTCGCGGGCGCGGCGTGTGGTGAGGTCGGTGTTCCACTGGGCGAGAAAGGGATCGCCGGCGCGGTTCAGCAGCGCCCGGCCCATGTTCTTGCGAAAGATGCTGCGATCCTTGTTCTCCTTGACGAAATGTTGCTGCAGGCGGGAGCGCAGTTGATTCACGCCGGTGTGCGTGCCGACGCGTACGATGCCGCGGCAGCCGCCGTTATCGGCCCTCCCGAACCCTCCACGACACCCATCCACGCGTGAGAACGTAAGCGACTGCGATCGTAACAGCGAGCACGGAATCGACGACCCCGGCCGAGCTGGCCTCGGCTACACCCACAAGGACGCCCGCAGAGATGGACATCGCCAATTTGTGAAGTAACGCAAGCTCCCACACACCAGCAGAAAGCCTGGGCCTCAGCGCAAGGAGTGCAAACATCCCGGCGAATACGAGAAATCCGAACATCCTCCAGGTCTCGACCCAGATGGTTGCGTCCGATGCTGAACGCACTGCGCTGATGCTGGAGGCAAACGCGGCAAGCGCACCGACGCAGGCAAGCAGCATGAGGCCTCGGCCCAGGCGATCCTGCCAGGCCGGAATACCGTTAGGAGTTCGCGGCGCATTCATCGCCATCCTCCTGTTGCCCCTACCAGAAAAGCCGCCAGGGCTCTCAGAGCAGAGCGATGTGCCGTGTCACGCCGGAATTCGGCAATGTGCAAACACGCAGCCCTTGCGCCCTGTTCACTCCGTCTGTCGCTCCCGCCGCCTCTCCACCGCCTCACGCATCAACTCCTCCACGACATCCATGGGGAGATCCTTCAGGTGGCGGAAACGGATGCATCCCTTGCCGAGGTTCAGCTTGCCCAGCCTGGGGCGGTACGTGTCGAGAAGCATGGGATCAACGTACAGGGACATGTACTGCTTCTGCGAGGCCACGCAGAATAGGATGTCGCCCATGGCATAGGTGGGCATGCCGTACTGCATGCGCTCCTCGGCCTCCGGTGCCAAGCGCTTGATGCGGGCGCGCAGGTCGGACAGCGCCTCACGGCGCTCCTCGGGGATCTCTTTTAGGTACTCATCCACCGTCTCGGCCGTCGATCTCATCATGCCCCCGATCCGCGTCCATCCGTGTCCGCTCTTCCCCCTACACGTCCCTCGCGCCGTCAGCGTGTGCCCTTGCGCACGATATCGGCGATCTTGGCCTCGGTAGCGTCGTCCAACGCGGTAAAGAACCACGACGATGGCATGAGCTGGTCCGTCGCGCCCTCCTCTAGCTCAAAGGTGGCGTGCTCGGTGAGGCCAAAGGTCATGTATTTGTCGACACGAAAGAAGCAGAGGACTGGGCCGCCCTTGGCGTACCCCGGCATGCCATACCACAACCTGGGGTGGAGGTCCGGCGCGCTACGCAGGATGAGCGCGTGGAGGCGCTCGCCCATCTCACGGTAGGGCTCGGGCATGGCAGCGACTTTTTCGAGGACCGCCGCCTCATCGTCGGTCTTGACGGCAGTCTTTCTGTCGGACATATCGTGCTCCTTCCTATCACCACAAACGGTATCAAAAAGTCTCCTATAAACAGGATAGAGTATGTTTAACGATATGTCAAGGCCCCAACACCACCCGGCTGTACCCAAGATGAGGAGGCTAGACGCGAATACCTCCCGAGAGGTCACCCGCGACGCTGCTCCGGCATACCGGATTCTGCGAGTGAACCTTCGGGAGGTGTTCGATCATCTGGAGGCGCATCGTACGGCGCCGGCCGTTAGCGCCTGCGCTCTAGAGGAGCACAAGTCCGGCGCAACATCAGCGTTCATCCGCGTTCATCTGCGTCCCCGTCGCCCCTGCCGCCATCGCCGCCTTGGCCACACCGATAACCACCAGCGCCGCCGCGACAAACAGCAGCAGCATGCCGAAATCCGGGACGCCGGCCAGGACGACGCGCCACGAGGCGCGGGCCTGCACCCCCAGCAGGATCGCCGCGGGTAGCAGGACGTGGAGCGCCACCAGCCCGGCCACCATCGTCCAGCGCCTCCGGCTCCACCGCCACGCCTCGCGCCAGCGGGGCAGCCGCACCACGGCAACCGCCAGGCCGATCACGGCCAACAGCGCGGCGGCGTCCAACAGCCAGTAGACGCGACCCGTGCCCACGAATCCCGTCCGGGGCGGCGCCTCGCCGTAGAGGATGCTCATGACGCCATCGGGGATCATCCAACCCTCGCCGAGGACGCTGTGCACCATGTCGTCGGAGAGGTTATACAGGGCGACGACGCCCAGGTCCGGACCGCGCAACAGCTTGATGCTGGAGTGAAAGGCATAGGTCGACCCGCCATGCCACACGACGGAGGCATCCGGGTTGCTGTACCACCCCATGGCATAGCTCACGTAGGAGGTCACCCGAGAGGCGGGCGTCTGCAGGGCGCGCACCCCCTCGGGGCTAATCAGCGTCGCGCCGTCGAGGGTGCCCTCGTTCAACCACATGAGCAGGTAGCGGCTCATGTCCTCGGCGCTGGAGACGAGGTGGCCGGTGGCGACGCTGGCGGCGCGGAATGGCTCCTGCTTGACCAGGGGGAAGCCAAAGAACGACTGATGACCGTCCGCCATGCCATCGGCCTGGGCGTCCGCATAGGTGACATGGCTGTGCGTCATGCCCAGGGGGGCATAGATCCGCTCGCGCACGTACTCGCCATAGGTCTGGCCCGAAGCCGCCTCGACGATGGCGCCCAGCACGATATAGTTCAGGTTCGAGTACTGGTAGGTCTCGCCCACGCGGCCCCGCGGCGCGAGGGTCGCCATACCCGCAATGAGGTCGTTGGTCGTTGCGCGGGGGTCGGCGGCGAAGGCGTCCTCGCCGGCATAGGTCGAGATGCCGCTCACCTGGTTGAGCAAGTGCCGCACCGTGACACGCTCCGAGACGGCGGGGTCGGCGAGGCGAAACGCGGGGAGGTAGGTGCGCGCCGGCGCGTCGAGATCGATCTTGCCCTCCTCGACCAACTGCATGATCGCCAGGGCGGTGAACGATTTGGACACCGAGCCGAGGGCAAAGGGGGTCTGGGGGGTGACGGGGCGCCCCGTGCCGTCGGCGACGCCGTATCCCCTCACGTAGGCAACCCGGCCATCGTAGATGATGCCCAGCGCCATGCCGGGGATGCGCGCGGCGCGCATCTCGGATGCGACGTAGCGGTCGATGGCGTCGGCCATGGCGGCGGGGTCGAGGTTCCGACCGCTCCCCTGGGCGCCGGCGCCGCCGGTCCCGAGAAGGAGGGAAAGGATGGTGTAGAGCGTCAGGACACAGGCGATCGCGCAACGGCTCATGGTATCACTCCCGCCCACGCATGGTAGAGTGACGACGCGGAGCACCGCCGGGGCAGTCGCCGGGGCCCCGCGGGACCAGTCACCGGCGCGTCGTCCGTCGGCAATGTAGCGGACGGGGCAGAGGGCGTCAAGCACGAAGCAGAGAGATCGCCCAGAGCACAGTGCGATCATTTGGTCGAGAGACGATGTCGATGGTATCATGGAACGATGCGCTTAACCGCCGAGGTGGATGTGGCGGCGAACGGCCGACTGCTCCAGTCCATCAAAAGGAGTACGTCGTGCGCTCCACCTTTGAATCGCTGATTCGCCAGGAGGTCGAGCGCACCGATGCCGCCATCGACGAACTCTTGGCCAAGGGCGGCCTGGCGGACGAGGACATCTCTGGGGTCCTGCGCACCGGCGGCTCGCCCGAGATCCCGGTGTTCGTGGACGTGCTGGCCCGCCGTTTTGGGCCGGACCGCATCCGGGCGATCGACGCTTTTACCACCATCACCGGCGGACTGGCTCTCAAGGGGCACGAGTCGGACGTGGGCTAGAGCCGTGGCCGTCGGCGAGCCGCGCGATTGACAGGGAATCGAGTAAAAGTGGACACTATCCTGACAGATACGCACACCAGCCGGCGCACCTTTGCCATCATCTCGCATCCCGATGCGGGCAAGACGACGCTGACGGAAAAGCTCTTGCTGTATGGCAACGCCATCCATCTCGCCGGAAACGTGCGCGCGCGCCGCAACCAGCGCAGCACGACCTCCGACTGGATGACCATGGAGCGAGAGCGCGGCATCTCGATCACCTCCACCGTGCTCCAGTTCCCATACCGTGGGCGCGTGCTGAACTTGCTCGACACGCCAGGCCACGAGGACTTTTCTGAGGACACCTATCGCACCCTCTCGGCGGTGGATTGCGGCGTCATGGTGCTGGACGCGGCCAAGGGGATCGAATCGCAGACCCGCAGGCTCTTTGAGGTGTGCCGGGCGCGGGGTATCCCCATCTTTGCCTTCATCAACAAGATGGACCGCCCGGCCAACCATCCGCTGGAGCTGCTGGACGAGATCGAGACCGTCCTGGGGATGCAGCCGGTCCCGATGAACTGGCCGATCGGGGACGGCCCCGACTTTCGGGGGGTCTATGACCGACAGGAGCGCGGCGTCTATCTCTACGAGCGTACAGCGCACAACGAGAGCATCGCCCCGGAGACGCGCGTCTCGCTAGAGGAACTCCTGGGCGCAGGGGTCTTGTCGGCAGCCCAGGTAGAGCGCCTGCAGTCGGACGTGGAGTTGCTGGATGGCCTGGGCATCACGCTGGATGTCGAACGCGTGCTGGCCGGCGAACAGATCCCCGTATTCTTTGGCAGCGCCCTGACCAACTTTGGTGTGCGCCTCTTCCTCGACGCCTTTGTCGAGTTGGCGCCCACGCCGCAGCCCTTCGCGAGCGATGCGGGGCCGGTCGGACCAGATCAGGAGCAGTTCAGCGGGTTTGTGTTCAAGATCCAGGCGAACATGAACCCACGGCACCACGACAGCATCGCCTTTGTGCGCATCTGTTCCGGGCGCTTTCGTCGGGGGATGACCGTCACCCATAGCCAGACGGGCAAACAGCACCGGCTACAACGGCCATACAAGGTGTTTGCCACCGAGCGAGAGGTCATCGACGAGGCCGTGGCGGGGGACATCATCGGGCTGCCGAGCGGTGGCGACCTGGGCATCGGGGATACGCTCTGCACCGGGTCAACGGTACGCTTCCCGGCGATCCCACGCTTTCAGCCCGAGCGCTTTGCGCTGCTGCACAACCGCGTCCTGAACCGGCTAAAGCAATTCACCAAGGGTCTGGCGCAGCTGGAGCGGGAGGGCGCCGTGCAGGTGCTCCACAGTGTCGACGCACTCAAGCGCGAACCGATCGTTGCCGTGGTCGGGGAGCTGCAGTTCGATGTGCTCCGCTCGCGCCTGGAGAACGAGTACGGTGTGCTCACCGACACCGAGCCCCTGCCCTACAGCGTGGCGCGATGGGTGGTCGGGCCCGAGGAAATCATTGCCGGGATCGCTCATCGCAATGATGTCGTGCTGACCCGTGACTCCAACGGTCACTATGTGGCCCTGTTTAGCTCCCCCTTCTACCTGCGATACACCGTCGAGCACTTTGCCGCTCTGCAGTTCGAATCACAGGCTTGATGCCGCCATCGTTCGTCGGCATCCGCAAGTGATCCCACCATGGGCCAGCATCATGCGCGCTCGACGCCCCCACCGAGACGAGCGAGGCGACGACCCCAAGGCGTACCCCCCCCCTACACCGGCGGCGCACCCGCGGCCAGTGCGGCGCTGAAGCCGCTGAGCAGCAGCACCAGTACGCCCAGCGCCAGGTTGAGGTAGAGGAGCGCGCCCCTCAAGCGTTCCAGCGCCTGGGGCTGGGGTTGTCCCGCCCTGCGGGCTTGCCCCGTGGTGCGCAGCGCCACGCTGCGTAGCAGGGCGACGGCCACCATGAGCAGCACCAGGATGTGCTTGAGCGAGAGCACGGTAGAGTAGGGGTTGGCGAAGGAGAACAGCCCGCCGTAGGCCGGGTTGCGCCGCGCCAGCAGGACGCCGGTTACCGCCAGCCCCACGATGCTGACGTATACCAGCGGGCTCAGCCGCCGCTGGATGGCGTCCATCAGGCGTTTCGTCTCCGGCCCACGCCCCCAGGTTCGGAGCGCCACGGGCAGCACCACGAGGGCCAGGGCGAACAGTCCCCCGATCCACGCGACGGTAAAGAGATCGTGGAAAAAGGTGATGAGGGCAAAAACAACCTGTCGCGTCGGCATGGGGACCTCCTCGCCCATGGGAGACTGATGGTGCGTTGGGTACAACGCGTTGTACCCAACGCGCTGATTCCGCTGATGCGACGCTGATTACCGCAGATCAGAGAACGGTATAGATCCGCGGTAATCAGCGTATCATCAGCGAAATCTGCGTACCATCGCTCTCACGTACACCACGTGTCTGGCTCTAGAGCAGCTTGGTGGGCTCTTTCGGGGCCGGCGTCTTGACTACCAGGAAACGAAAGACCTCCTCCCCCTCGTTGAGCAGGCGATGGGGGATGCGGACGGGGCTGTCGACCAGGGCGTTCGGGCCGACCTCGGCGCGCTCGCCGCCGATCTCGACGATGCCGTGCCCCTCCAGCACGTAAAAGAACACGTCCACCGGCGTGGCGTGCAGCTTGAGCGCCTCACCGGGCTGCAGCGTGACGAGCGTCACCTGCACGTGCTCGTTGGTGTGCACGCCTCGGGCGCTCACACCGTGAGGGTTGGGGCCCTCCGGGGCGGTCAGGGCGTCGACGATTTTCATGGGTTGCCTCCTCTGGCGGTATGGCGTCCGGGCCACACACGATTGTGATCTATTCCCAGCATACCACTGAAGGCGGAAGGGTTCTATGACTTTTGTCGAGTATCGAGGAGGGGGAGAGGAACCACAGAGGACACGGAGGATACAGAGGGCACAGAGAATATGGGGGCATACCCGGACCCGAGCAGGCAAGCGCCACGCGAGGGCATGGATGCGCGACCGGCTATCGCTGACCACAAGAGCAGCCGAGATGACACTCTCTCCGCGTCACCTCAGAAACCTCTGTTCTCTGCGCCCTCTGCGCTCTCTGCGGTCAGCCCACCGCCCGCGCCTCGAGGCCCTCCCGATCGAGGATGGTGATGCTGCGGCGGTCCATGCGGATGAGGCCCTCGTCCACCAGGGCGCCGAGGGCGCGGTTCAGCACGTCGAGGACGGTGCCGATGCGGGCGGCCAGCTCGGCCTGGGTTGCCCAGCGGCGGCGGTGGAGCACGCCGTCGCGCGCCTCGTCCAGAATGAACCGCGCCAGCCGCGCCTCCACCGAGCGCAGTGAGAGGTCCTCCACGAGGTCGACGAGGTACTGGGTGCGGAGGGCGAGGACCTCGATGACGGCGCGGCAGAGGTCGGCGTGGCGCTCCAACAGGCCGAGGATCGCGTCACGGCCGATCAGCCAGACGACGGCGTCCTCCAGGGCGATGA
>ENA-UOUL01000596-UOUL01000596.1-bioreactor-metagenome-genome-assembly--contig:-NODE-596-length-60560-cov-5.931237_pt1 | contig 60560 bp, 44 predicted proteins | sample MGYA00249838_ERZ747220 | MGnify/ENA primary metagenome ERZ747220 (study PRJEB28778, sample SAMN05720191) | bioreactor metagenome | isolation source: Anaerobic biogas reactor | place: USA:Washington... | reverse complement strand
CTGCCGCCGGAAGCCGACTGGGCGCAGAATGTCTATTGGATGTACTCGATCCTCATCGAGGACGGCTACGGCCTGAGCCGCGACGGTTTCATGGCCGCGCTCAAGGAGCGGGGCATCGACAGCCGACCCTTCTTCTACCCCATCCACACCATGCCGCCTTACGTCCAGTACGCCGAGGGGCAGGAATTCCCCGTGGCGGCGGAGCTATCGCGCAAGGGCGTCAACCTGCCCTCTTCGCCCACGCTGACGCCGGAGCAGATCCGCTTGATCAGCGACACCATCAAAGAGCTGGGACGGTGACCATGATCGAGATCCGCACGCTGCACCCAGAGGAAGCGCCCATCGCCGCCGACCTGCACATCGAAGGCCAGCCGGGCACGGTGCTGACCATGTTGGGCAAAGAGTTCCTGACGGCGCTCTATCGCGAGATCAACGACTCGGCCTACGGCCTGGCGTTCGTCGCCACGTCGGAGGACAAGGTGGTGGGGATCATCGCCGGGGCGACGGATACCGGCGCGCTCTTTAAGGATATCATCCTCCGGCGCGGCATCCACCTGGTCTGGCCGGTGGCTCGCCGGCTGCTGAGCAAGCCCGCGCTGCTTTGGCGGGTGATCCAGACCTTCGCCTATCCGGGCAAGCTGCCCGAGCGGCCCGGCGACGCCGAGTTTCTCTTTATCGGCGTGAGCGGCGAGATGCGGCGGCATGGCATCGCCAGCCAGATGCTGGAGCGGCTGATCGCGGCCTGCCAGGAGCGCGGCGCGCGGGGTCTCCTCTCCACCGTGGACGTGACCAATCCCCGCGCCAACCCCTTTCATGTCAAGCGGGGCTTTCGCATCATCGACACCTTTGACCTGTATGGGCGCAAGATGAACCTCTACTATTTGCCCTTCACCGACCAGCCCGCCGGCGAGGGATAGAGCAGTGGCTGGGGGGAAGGGCCTGGCAGGGGTTGCGCGCGGGTTGGGCTCGCGGCGCTGGCTGGTGGATGGCGGCTTGCTGGCGCTGGTGACCCTGGTCGGGCTGCGGGGATGGCTGGGGCCGGGGTATCTGGCCAGCCCGCGCCTGGAGATGGTCCCGGAGCTGAGCATCGTCTGGATGGCCAAGCAGCGCATCTTGGAGGGCGGCCCGCTCACCGAGTGGGTGCCCTACGAGTTCGCGGGCTTTCCCCTGGTGCGTTTCCTCTCCTACCCGCTGTATGACGCCATGGCCTGGGTCTCCATCGGCACGGGGCTGGCGCTGGAGTGGCTCTTCAAGGCCGGGTTCATCCTCGCCTTCGTGGCCTCGGCCCTCGCCATGTATGCGCTGGCCTACGAGTTGGTGCGGCGGCGGGGCGCGGCGCTGGCGGCGGGCGCCATCTATGCCCTCTTTCCCTTTCACCTGCACGCCGCCTCGGAGGCCTGGGTCCATGCCGTCTTTTGGGCGGTGATGCCGCTGGCCTTCCTGGCCTACGAGCGCAGCAGAAGCGGCCCGACGGTCCGCGCCCGCGATGGGCTGTGGCTGGGGCTGCTCCTGGCGTCCTTGCCCATCATCAACAGCGAGCACACCCTGCTGCTGGCCCCCTTCCTGGGCATCTATCTCCTGTTACGCGAGGGCGCCGTTTGGTGGCGAGATAGGCGGCAATGGCGCGCCATGGTCGGCTATTGGGCCCTGGCGGGGGGCGTGGCGCTGGGCTTGGCGGCGTTCTTTGTCCTGCCGGCGATGATCGAGCTGGAGGATGTGGGCATCCACCTCAAGCACGGCGCGGAATCGTTCCAGAGCGACCAGCTCTTGCGGGATTACGCCCTCTCCCCGGCGTTGCTCTGGCGCGCGGTGGTGCGGCGCTTTGGCCTGGCTTACGAGCTCGCCCAGCCCTCGGTGATCGGCCATGCCTTTTGGTCCATCGCCTGGTATCCGGGCGCGCTCGCCTTGGCGCTGGCGGCGCTGGGCGCGAGGCGCGCCTTCCGGGACGCCCGGCTGGCGGCGCTGCTGGCCGTGCTGGTTGCGGCGGCCTTGTTCATCCTGGGGAGCTGGCTGCCGGGCAACCCCTTTCCCAAGCTGCCGTTCCTGGGGCGGCTGGCGCCTTTCCGGGGGATGTTCTTTTTCGCCTTTGGGCTCGCCTTGTGCGCGGCTTGGGGCATGCGCGACCTGTTGAGCTGGCGGCCCTGGCGCGGCGCGGCACGCGGGGGGCTGGTGGTTGCGGCGCTCGTCGCGTTGCTCTTGGATTATTGGCCCGCCGGCGGCGCGCTGACCACCTTGCCCAGCTACCTGCCGGAGGACGAGATCGCCGCCTACCGCTGGCTGGCCGAGCAAGGCCAGGGCTTCCGCAGTTGGGAGCAGGTCACGGCCCATCGCGACGCCTACCTGCGCAGCTATGGCCTGGTCTATGACAGCCGCCGCCACCTGTGGGGCTATTACGATAACGGCGCGCCGCGGCACATGTGGGCGCTGTATAGCTGGGGCGACATCCCCACCGCGCTCGAGCTGGGCAGCACGCGCTATATCATCACCCGGCCCGGCAAGGCGGTGGACGCGGCGGCCGCGGCGCTGCTGGAAAAGATGCGCTCACGCGGGTACGATCAGGTGGCCTGGTCGTCGGAGAGCCTGACGATCCTGGAAAACCCCGCTTGGCGGCCCCTGGTGACGGCCTATCGCTCCAGCGCCCTCTACCTGGGCGACCCCGAGTACCGGGCCCTGGACATCCTGCCCGCCCTGGTCGAGCAGGGCGTGGCGCTGGCCTCCGGCCCTTCCGACTATGCGGAGGGCTATGGCCTGGAGGACGTCCAGCTCTTTGACCACGTGATCGTCCGCGAACCCTGGGCGCGGGACGCCGAGGCTGCTGCGGCGCTGCGGGAGGCCGCTGGCGCGCGGCTGGTGACGCACCAGGAGATCCTGGAGGGGCGTCCCTTGGCGCCGGCGGGCAAGGGCACGCAGGCCGCGCTATCCTGGCAGCGCCCCGGCCCGGAGCGCATCATCGTGAACGTCACGTGCCAGGAGCCCGTGATGGTGATGGTGAGCGAGGCCTGGTATCCCAATTGGCGCCTCACCGTGGACGGCCAGGAGCAGGCCGTCTGGCGGGTCAACTATGCCTACCTGGGGGCCAGGGTGGAAGCGGGCCAACACGAGCTGGTCTTTCGCTACGAAAAGCCCTGGCACGTCTGGCTCGGCTATGCGCTCAGCGGCCTGACGCTTGTGGCGGTATTGTGCAATCTCGCGATCTGGAGGAAGCGCTGATGACGGTTTCCGTGATCCTGCCCACCTATAACGAATCCAAGAATATCGTGCCGCTGATCGAGGCCCTCGAGGATTACCTTGGCCACGAGGGCATCGACTATGAGCTGGTGGTGGTGGATGACAACAGCCCGGACGGCACGGCGGACCTGGTGCGGGAGCGCACGGCCCAAGATGATCGGGTCAAGCTCTTTGTGCGCACCGAGGAAAAGGGGCTGGGCACGGCGGTCAAACATGGCATCCGCAACTCGACGGGGGATATCGTGGCGGTCATGGACACCGATTTCAACCATGACCCCAAGATGCTGCCCCAGATGAGCAAGTTCTTGGAGTATTACGACATTGTCATCGGCTCGCGCTTTGTCATGGGCGGCGGCATGGAAGACAGCCACCGCTACTATTACAGCTTTATGTACAACATGCTGGTGCGGGTGTTGCTGCGCACCCAGGTGCAGGATAACCTCAGCGGCTTTTTCGCCATGCGCCGGGACAAGCTGGAGCGGATGGACCTGGACCGCATCTTTGTCGGCTATGGCGAGTGGTTCATCCGCCTGCTTTTCCTGGCCTGGCGTGAGGGGTATAATATGCTCGAAGTGCCCGTCTTTTACATCCTGCGCCGCCACGGGCAGAGCAAGTCGCGCTTTTTACGCATGATCTATAGCTATACCCGGACCGTGCTCGAGCTGCGTTTGGGGATTTGACAAGATGCCGGAGAGCAGGCCGCGGCGGGTGATTATCATGCCCGCCCACAACGAGAGCAAGAATATCGCCGCCGTGTTGCGCGAGCTGCGGCCCTGGGCGCAGGACGCGGATATCGTCGTGATCGACGACTATTCCTCGGATGAGACCGCGGCCCTGGCCGCCAAGATGGGGGCGCAGGTGCTCAGCCTGCCCTGCAACCTGCGCTACGGCGGCGCGGTGCAGACCGGCTTCAAGTATGCCGTGCAGCGGGGCTACGACGTGGCGGTGATGATGGACGCCGATGGCCAGCACGACCCGTCCGCCATCCCGGCGCTGTTGGAGGCCGTGGAGAGCGGGCAGGCCGATGTGGCGCTGGGCTCGCGCTTTTTGGGGCGCGCCGACTATCACCTGTCGCTGGTGCGCCGCTGGACCATGCGCGCCTTTGCCGCCCTGGTCTCCCGCGCCACCCGGCACCCCATCACCGACCCCACCTCGGGCTTTCAGGCCCTGAACCGCGATGTGCTCCGTTTCCTGGCGCGGGACAACTATCCCGTGGACTTCCCCGACGCTGACTTGCTGATGCTACTGGGCTTTGCCGGCTTTCGCATCCAAGAGGTGCCCATGGTGGTGCGAAGCCGCATGAGCGGGACCAGCATGCATGCAGGGCTCAAGCCGATCTACTATATGCTCAAGATGATGCTCTCCATCCTGATCGTCTGGCTGCGGCAGAAAACGCGGTCCAACGCCGTGCGCCCGGCCCCGGCGGAACCGAGCGACGATGCTTAACGCGCTCTCCATCGACGTGGAGGATTGGTACCACCCCGAACTGGTGCGCGAGCACGTCGACCTGGCCCAGGCCGAGCGGCGCGTCCAGCAGGCCACGGCGCCCATCCTGGAGCTGCTGGAGCGCCATGGCGTGCGCGCCACCTTTTTCATCGTCGGCGAGGTGGCGCAGGCGGCGCCGGAACTGGTGCGCGAGATCGCTCGCCGGGGGCACGAGATCGGCTGCCACAGCATGAGCCATCGCACGCTGCACGAGCTGGGGCCGGAGGCGTTCCGCGCCGAATTGGTCGCCTATGGCGCGGCCATGGCGAGGCTGGGCGTCGGCGAGATCAGCGGCTTTCGCGCGCCGACCTTTTCGCTGGACCAGCGCAGCGCCTGGGCGATCCCGATCCTGGCCGAGCTGGGCTATCGGTACGATTCCAGCATCTTTCCCTTGCGGAACCCGGTCTATGGCGTCTCGGGCGCGCCGCTCGCCCCCTATCGGATCGGGGCGCGGGACGTGAGCCGCGCCGATGCGGACGGGGCGCTCTGCGAGTTTCCCATGTCGGTCTGGCAGGCGGGGCCGTTGCGGGTGCCGGTGAGCGGAGGCTTTTACCTGCGGGCGCTGCCCTGGCCGCTGCTTCGCGGGCTATTGGGCCGGATCAACGCGGCTGGCCGCCCCTTTGTGATCTATATGCACCCCTGGGAGGCCGATGCGGGGACGCCGCGCCAGGGGGGCTTGTCGCTGCTTGCCCGCTGGATCACCTATGTCAACATCGAGAGCACTCTGTCCAAGGTGGAGCGGCTGCTGCAGCGCTTCGCCTTTGGGCCCCTGCGCGATGCGCTGGCCGCGCGGCAGGGACAGTCGGTTTGAGCGCGTTGGGGAGATAGCGAGATGGTCTTTCGCACGAGGATTTTCGTCATCCTGCTGGCTTTGGGCGTCTTGATCGCGATCATCAACCTAGTGCGCGCCAAAAAGATCAAGGAAGAGTTTGCGCTGCTCTGGCTGCTCACCGCGGTGGCGCTGGTGGTCATTCCGCTCTCCATCGACGTGCTGGACGCCATCGCCTTTGCCATCGGCGTGGACTATCCGCCGGGCCTGCTGTTCCTCGTCGCCTTTGTGGGCGTGTTGTTCATCCTGTTCCAGTTTTCCACCAGCATCTCCAAGTTCAGCGACCAGATCAAGAACATCGCCCAGGACCTGGCATTGTTGAACAAGCGAGTGGAAGAGCTGGAGGCCAAGCGATCGCGCGCCGGGGAGGCGCCGGACCAGGAACCCAAGCAAGGAGCATCGTAGATGACGGTGGAATCGACAACGGCGCCGGAGCGCAGGCTGGCCCCGCGGCTGGCGGCGATCTGGCATCGCGAGTGGCTGATCGTGGCGCTGCTCATCTTGTTGGCGGCGGCGGTGCGCGTCTGGCTCTCCAGCGCCGCGCGGGTGGTGTGGGGCGACGAGCCCTTTTATCTCTGGCTGGGCCGCAACTGGCTGACGGGCCAGGGCTACTCGTTCACCGGCTATTCCGACGTCCACCATGCGCCGCTTTATCCGCTGCTCACGGGCCTGTTCTACTTGCTAACCCATGACATGGCGCTCAGCAGCCGCCTCTGCTACATCCTCTTTGGCGCCGCGCTGGGCCTGCCCATCTATGCCATCGCGCGCGAGCTCTACGACCGGCGCGCCGGCGTCATCGCCCTGCTCCTGCTGGCTTTTTACCCCGCGCTGACGGCTAGCGTGCTCTATTGGGGCACGCTCACCGAGCCGCCCTACTATTTCTTCATCTATACCGGGCTCTACGCGGCCCTCTTGGCGTTGCGCCAAAAGTGGGCCCCCTGGTCCTACCTGGCGGCGGGGATGTGCTTTGCCCTGGCCTATCTCACTCGCCCCGAGGCCATCGCCCACCTGCTGATCATCGGCGCGGTGCTGGCCTTTATCCCCCTGCTGGAGCGCCGCCTCTTCACCCGGCGGGCGCTGGTGGGGCTGGCCTTGTATGGGCTGGGCTTTGCCCTGTTCTTCTTCCCTTACGCCTATTACACCTTTCAGCACACCGGCTCGTGGATGGTGAGCGAAAAGGCGGGCGTGACCTTTATCACCTGCATCGGCCTGAGCAGCGGCGACACGGCCGCCTTTGACCTGGCCACCTGGGGGCTGGATGGCACGGGGCTGGAGGTCTTCTTCTTCTCCCGCGAGAGCTATAACGTCAGCATGCTGGATTACATCTTGGCCTTCCCTGCCGAGTTCGCGCAACTGGTCTATCGCAACGTCATCACCTTTTTCACCTCGCTGGTCTCGCTGCGGCTGTTCCCGTTCTTCCTGCTCCCGTTTGTGACCCTGGCGCTCTGGCGCGAGGCCTGGAGCAAGGAGCGGGCCAAGGGCGAGTTACTCTTGCTGGCTTCGTTGCTGCCGGTGGCCGGCTTTCTGATCTTTTTCATCCAGGATCGCTACATCGCCACCCTGCTGCCCACGCTGATCCTGTGGCTGGCCGTGGGCCTGCGGGACGTCGGCGATTGGCTGGCGGAGACCTGGCGCAATCTGCGCCAGCGCGGGCTGGCCCCCTGGTGGCGGGCGACGCTGCTCGCGCTGCCGGTGGCGGCGGCGCTGGTGATCTGCCTGGCGCTGTTGCCTCGCACCCTGGCCAACGTCACCAGCAGCGGCTCTTTCCGGCAGGCGCACCGGACCGTGGGCGAGTGGCTGGGCAAGGGCCTCGCTGCGCCCGAGACGGTGATCATGTCCCGCTATCCGGCGCTGGCCTTCCATGCGGGGGCCAAATGGGTGCCGACGCCCAATGCCGAGTGGCAAGATATACTGCCCTATGCCCGTCACAAGGGCGTGGACCTGTTCATCGTGGACGAGCGCGAGACGACCGAGCTCCGTCCCCAGCTCGATTTCCTGGTGCGGCTGGAGAACCTGCCGCCCGAGCTGGAGGTGCTCCGCGTGGATGAGAGCGAGCCGGAGCGGCTGGTCGTGTTCAGGGTGAAGGAGTAGCATGGCAAGCAAGCCCGGCGCGACGGCCTCGCGGTGGGCGTGGCTGCTGGCTCTCGGCGGCGCGGTCGCCGTGGCGGCGGCCTTGCGCCTGTTCAAGCTGGGCGCCTATGGCCTCTGGCGGGACGAGGCGGAGGCGGTGTTCACCGCACTGGCCGCTGGGCCGCTGGGCATCGCCGAGGTCTTGCGCGGCGACGTGCACGCGCCGCTCTATTTCTACCTGCTGCGCCCCTGGGTGGCGCTGTGGGGGCGGGGCGAGTTCGCCGTCCGTCTCCTCTCGGCGCTCTGCGGCATCGTCACGGTGCCGCTGCTCTACGTGGCGGGCAAGGAGCTCTATGGCTCGACGGGCCGCGGCAAGCTGATTGGCCTGCTGGCCGCCTGGAGCGGGGCGATCCTGCCGCTGCACGTGGTCACCTCGCGCACCGCGCGCATGTACAGCTTGCTGCCCTTGGCGGCGCTGCTGACGCTGCTTGCCCTGCATGGGGCGCTGCAGCGCGGCAAACGCTGGGCCTGGCCCGCCTATGTGCTGGCGGGCGCGGCGACGCTCTATACCCACTATTGGGGGGCGTTGTGGGTCGCGGCGCTGGGGCTCTATGGCTTATTCCAGCTGCTCTGGGAAAAGCGCCCCCGCCGGGAGTGGCTGGCCTGGGCGGCCTCCGAGGCGGCGATCATCCTTCTCTTCTTGCCGTGGGCGCCGACCTTGCTGGGGCAGCTCGCCATCCAGGAATCGGTGATGGGGCCCTGGCTGGCGCAGCAATCGCTGGCGGCCAACCTGCTGCGCCTGTTTGGCGAGCTGACGGCGCTGGCCTGGCCGCGCAACCTTCCCTACCTGTGGATGCTCCTACTGGCCCTGGGCACGGTGGCGCTCTCTTTCCGGCTCGAATCCGATCGCACGCCGGTGGTCGAGGTGCGCTATCCCATCGCGCCGGGGCATAACCTGGTGGTGCTGGGGCTGTTCGTGCCGATGGTGTTGGGCGCGCTGCTCGTCTCGCGCTCGCGAGGGCTGACGCCTTCCTACGTGACCATGGCCGTCTATCCGGCGCTCTGCCTGCTGCTGGGCTCGGCCTTGGCGTCGCTCAGGCGGCCCGCGCTGATCTGGGCGGCGGTGGCCGCGCTGTCGTTCCTCTGGCTGCGCACCGACCTCTCCTTCTATCGCGGCCCGGTCTCGGCCATGCGCGAGGTGGCGCAGCGCGTCCAGGCGGAGGCGGGCCCGGGGGACGTGGTGGTCGTGGCCCCCGATTACCTCGCCCCCGCGTTCAGCTATTACTTTGCCGGTGGGCAGGCGCAGATGGCCTTCCCCTGGCTCTTCCAGCGCGTCGAGCTGATGGACTGGTTGGGTTGGGCGGATCGCCGCCAGCGCGCCGCCGAGGCCGTCCCCGCCACGTTGGACGCCATCGCCGCCCAGCGCGGCCGCGGGGGCCGGGTCTGGCTGGTGGCGCCCCTGGCGGCCTATCCCGGCGACCCCTTCTTTGAGCAGATGCGCGCGCTCAAGGCGGCGCTGGACCAGCGCTACCGGGTGGAGCAGGTGATCGAGGACTATCGCGGGGTTGTGGAAACGGCGGATATCGTGGTCTATGGAACAGATTAAGCCTGCCCGGACCATCCGCTTGAGCGAGCGCGCCATCGTCTGGGCGGTGGTGGCGCTGGCGCTGGTCGTGCGCGTCGGCCTGGCCCAGGCCGACCGCGTGATCAAGTGGGACGAGTCCGACTATCTCATGCTGGGCCGCAACCTCTGGTCGGGGCAGGGCTTTACCACCGCCGGCTACCCGGAGGTCCACTATACGCCGCTGGTGCCGCTGGTGCTGGGCGCCTTTCAGCAGCTTGCCGCCGACCCCGAGGTCGCCAGCGAGCTGGCCTATGTCCTCTGCGGCGCGCTGCTGATCCTGCCGTACCACGCCCTGGCCCGGCGGCTCTATGGCCGGCGGGTGGCCCTGTGGGCGGCGGCGCTGCTGGCGATCCTCCCGGCGCTATCGGCCAGCGTGCTCTATTGGGGCACCATGTCCGAGCCGCTGTACCTGCTGCTGGTTTACGTGGGGCTGTGGGCTGCCTGGCGCGCCACGGGCGACCACGAGGCAGGCCGTGGCGCGGGTTGGGCCGCGCTAGCTGGGCTGCTGTTCGCGCTGGCCTACCTGGCGCGGCCGGAGGCGATCCTCTACTTTGGCCTGTTCGGGCTTGGGCTGCTGGGATGGCGCGCCGCGCGCGGCGCGCTGCGCCAGGGGCGGGCCTGGGCGGGCCTGCTGGCCTACGCGGGGGCCTTTGCCCTGCTGGCGCTGCCCTACATCGTCTATCTGCATCAACACACCGGCCAATGGACCTTTAGCGGCAAGGTGGGCGTCACCTTTGACCTGGGCGCTGCGGTGATCGAGCAAGACCCCGCCGCCTACGACATCGCCACCGCCAGCCTGGACGCCAGCGGCCAACACCTCATCTGGTTCTCCGAACAGCGCTTCCGCGGCCCGGGGATGTTGGGGGCGGTGCTGGCCGATCCCCTGGGGTTGCTCCGGCGGGCCTGGGCTAACCTGCGGCTGTGGTTTGGCAGCTTTTTCGGCTGGACGGTCTTGCCGATCTGGGCGCTGGCCTTCCTCCCCCTGGCCTGGTGCGCCGCGCCATGGACCCGCCAGCGGGCGGGGCGCGAGTTATTCCTGTGGGCTGCCCTGCTGCCGCCCTTTGGCTTTCTCATCCTGCACATCGAGACGCGCTTTTTCGCCCCCGCCTTGCCCATCCTGTTGCTCTGGCTCGCCAAGGGCCTGGACCTGGCCGGGCAATGGCTGCAGGGCTCCCTGGCCAACTGGCGCGGGCGGCCCCGGCCCCTTTGGGATGGATTTTGGCGCCTGTTGCCCGTCGGGCTGGCCGTCCTCTATTTCGCGCTCATGATCCCGCTGGCGGTGCGCCAGGGGCAGCGCGGCACGGATTTCAGCAGCAGGCAGGTGGGGCAGTGGCTGGCGGCAAACACCCCTGCTGACTCGCGCGTGATGAGCCGCGATGTGGCGGTGGCGGTCTATGCGCGGCGGGCCTGGGTTCCCTCGCCCCATGCCGAGTATGGCCCCTACCTGGCCTATGCTCGCTATCACCGGGTGGATTACTTGGTCATCACGCACCGGGAGGGGACCGTCCTGCGCCCGGCCTTGGCTTTTCTGCTGGATGGCGATAACCCGCCGCCCGAGCTGGAGCTGGCGCATGTCGCGGCGGGCCAGCAGGGCCAGACCCTCGTCTATCGCATCAAGTAAGGAGCGTGGAGCATGTCTACCTTTAGCGTGGAGGTGGCCATCGTCGACAATGGCCGGGTCTTGCTGGTCCGGGAGCCCCCGCTGCATTGCTGGCGGCTCCCTGGCGGGCCCGTGCTGGACGGCATGACCTTGAGCGGGGCGGCGATCCGCCATACCAAGGAGCAGACGGGCCTGGATATCCGCCTGGGGCGGCTGATTGGCCTCTATTCGCGGCCGCAGTGGCGGGCCGGCGGTGACACGGCCTGCGTCGTGTTGGGCTTGACCATGGGCGGGCGTCGCGAGCTGGGCGCCCGGGTGGATCGCGCCCGCTACTTCTTTCCCAACGCCCTGCCCGATAACCTCTTTCCCTGGGATCGCCAGCGCATCGCCGACGTCTTTTCCGGCCAGCAGCGCGGCATCATCGTGGATGAGCAGGTCGTTTGGCCGTTCGCCACCCAAGAGATGGACCAGATCCTGCCCTCGCTGGCCGAGGAGGGCTTTGCCGAGCCGGAGGCGGCGCTGGCCGAGGCCCTGCGGCGGCTGGGGGTGGTCCTCTCCGCCGAGGACGTCGCGGCATTGTTGCAGGGATCGTGAGGGCCATCGTGACGCCTCGAGTCGTCCTGGTCAATCCGCCGGGCTTGCCGGGGACCACGGCCAACCGCGAGGGGGCCGCCGGGTTGGGGCAGGTCGAGCCGGTCGCCGCGGGCTTTACCTACCCGCCGCAGACGCTGGCGGCCGTCGCGGCTGGCCTGCGGCAGGTCGGCTGGCCGGTGGCCGCGCTCGATGCCGTCGGCGAGGGGCTGGACCTGGCGGCGACGCTGGGCCGCCTGCAAGCCAGCGGCGCGGATGCGGTGGGCGTGCAGGTCTCTTGGGCCACGGCGCCCGCCGACGTCGCTTTCCTGCGCGCCTGGCGCGCGGCGGCGCCGGATATCCCCGTTGTTCTCTTTGGCCCGGCGGTTCGCTATCTCGGCGCCGAGCTCTTGCCCGAGTTGGGGTCCGGCGCGGCGCTGGCCGGCGAGCCGGAGGGGGCTTTCCCCGTCGCTTGCCAGGCGGCCTTGGGCTCGCCAGGGCGGGCGCAGCTCCTGACCCCCGCGGGGTTGGGCGCCGCGAATTACGACGAGCAAGGCTTCCTCGTCGACCTGGACGCGCTGCCATCGCCTGCCTGGGACCTGCTGCCCCGCGAGCGCTATCGCTTCCTCACCCTCATGGGCAGCCGGGGCTGCGGCGACCAGTGCGCCTATTGCCCCTACGTGGCGGCGCAGGGGATGCGCTTTCGCGGGCGCTCGCCGGAGGGGATCGTGAACGAGCTGGCCTGGCTGGGCGAGCGCTTCCGCCCGCCCCGCATCGTCTTTCGCGACCCCGTCTTTGCCTGGGATCCCGCGCGCGTGTATGCTATCTGCGAGGGCATCCTGCGGCGCGGCCTGCGCGCGAGTTGGGAGTGCGAGTCGCGGCCCGAGCATTTCGATCCCGAGATGCTGGCACTGATGAAGCGGGCGGGCTGCGAGGGGATCAAGATCGGCGTGGAGACGATCGCGGAGCCGCTTTTGCACCGCGTGCGGCGGCTGGACCAGGAGCAGGAGGCCGAGGATTATCGGGCGCATGTGGCCGAGTTGGTGCGGGCCAGCAAGGAGCTGGGGCTGCGCTGCCGGCTGTTCGTCATGCTGGGCCTCCCCGGGGAGAGCGAGGCGGACCTGCAGGCCACCGCCGATTGGGCAGAGTCGCTGGCCCCCAGCGCGCTCAACATCAAGCCGCTCGAAATATACCCGGGCATCCGCATGTCGCCTGAGGAGCAGGACCAAGCTCAGCCGCCCAGTGAACGGTGGTTGTCCGCCTTTGAGGAGATCAAGCGCCGCTGCGAGGCGCCGGGCGCGGCCAAACCAGGCTGGGGACAGCGGGCCCAGGGCTGGCTGCGCCGACGGCTGCGGGGAGGGGAGCGATGAGGGCATTTGTGACGGGGGCCACCGGCTTTGTGGGCACCCACGTGGCGCGCGCCCTGCTGCGCGAGGGCGCGGCGGTGCGCGTCCTGGCCCGGCCGGGGTCCGATCGGCGCAACCTCGCCGACCTGGACGTGGAGGTCGTGCACGGCGACTTGCTGGAGGCCGAGTCGCTGCCCGGGCTCTTGGCGGGTTGCGACGAGTTCTATCATGTGGCCGCCTTCTATAGCACCCGGCCGGAGGATGGGCCGACGATGTACCGCGTGAACGTGGAGGGGACGCGAAACCTGCTGGAGGCGGCGCTGGCGGCGGGCGTGGGGCGCGTGGTGCACACCAGCACCATCGGGACCATCGGGCGGCCTGAGGACGGCAGCTTGCCGACGGAGGCGTCGCCTTTCAACCTCTGGGCGACGGCCAGCGACTATGCCAAGTCCAAGGTGCTGGGGGAGCAGGCGGCGCTGGAGCTGGCCGAGCGGGGCCTGCCCGTGGTGGTGGTGAACCCCTGCGCCCCGGTGGGGCCGCGGGACGTCAAGCCCACCAGCACCGGGCAGCGCATTGTGGATTATCTGCAGGGCAAGCAGCCCTCTTTTGTCTCCGGGGGCATCAACTTTGTGTCGGTCGCCGACGTGGCGGCGGGGCACCTGCTGGCGGCGCGCAAGGGCCAACCCGGCCAGCGCTATATCCTCGGCCATGCCCAGGGCAACCTCTCCTTGGCTGACTTTTTCGCGCTGATGAAGCGCGTCTCCGGCGTCACCCTGGCGGCGAGCCGGCGGCGTCCGCTGGTGGCGCTGCGGGCGCGGCTGCGGTCCCGCTGGCGCCCGCCCCGGCAGGGCCAGCAGCCGATGGCGCTGACCTGCGATCCGTCGCGGGCGATCCGCGAGTTAGGGCTGCCGCAGACGCCGCTGGCGGAGGCCTTTGCCGAGGCGGTGCGCTGGTTCCGCGAGAATGGGTACGTGAGGAGCTAGATGGGCGAGCGATGGCGTGCGGTCCGCTGGAAGGCCAAAAAGACGGTGCTGGCGCTGCTGATGCGGCACTCGGGGCTGCGGGGCTGGGGGCGCTTTTGCTCCTGGCTGGCGGGGAGCATGGTGGGGCCCTATAAGGACAAAAAGGTGCTGGCCAACCTCACCGACCGCCCCTACATCTCGCCGCGCGCGCAGATCAAGTGCCCCGGGCTCCAGATCGGCCGCAACGCCTTTATCGATGACAACGTCACGATCTATAGCCACGAGGATGGCGCGGGGATCGTGTTAGGCGACCGGGTGCACATCCACCGGGGCACGATCCTGGAGGTGGGGGGCGGCGGCCAGATCGTGATCGGCGCCGACACCCACATCCAATCCAACTGCAACCTGAAGGCCTTTCTCCGCGACCTGAGGATCGGCGCGCACGTGCAGATGGCCCCTCAATGCGCCTTAAGCCCCTACGAGCATGGCTTTGAGGACATCTCGCGCCCCATGCGCGAGCAGCCGATCCACAGCAAGGGGCCGATCGTGCTGGAAGACGACGTCTGGTTGGGGGTGGGGGTGCGGGTGCTGGACGGCGTGACCATCGGCCAGGGGGCGGTGATCGGCGCCGGGGCGGTGGTGACCAAGGACATCCCGCCGCTGGGCATCGCCGTGGGCATGCCCGCCCGGGTGATCCGCTGGCGCGGCGGCGCGCCGGGCGGCAAATGACGATATTGTTATGGCCGCTGGCGGCAGCGTTCATGCGAATTTCACTTTCGCCTTTATAATGGTATAATCGATGCTTGACAAGCGCATGTCCCAGAGCGGCGACGGGAGGCTATGAACAGCTCGAATTGGCCCAGCATATCCGTCATCATCCCCGTTCACAATTCGCAGCGCACGCTGAAGCAGTGTCTGGATGCGGTCATGGCGTCCCGCTACCCCGATTACGAGTTGGTGGTGGTGGATGATGCCTCCACCGATGAATCGCCCAACATCGCCGCGGCCTATGCTTGCCAGTTGGTGCGGCTATCGCGCAACGAGGGGGCAGCCTGCGCCAAGAACCGGGGGGCGGCCCACGCCACGGGCGACGTGCTCTTTTTCACCGACTCGGACGTGGTGATCCCGCCCGATGCGCTGAGCATCGTGGCCGAGGACCTGGCCGACCCCGAGGTGGCGGGGGTGGTGGGCCTGCTGAGCGCCGAGCTGCCCTACGATGATTTCGCCAGCCAGTTCAAGAACCTGTGGATGCACTTTACTTACGCCCGCTTGCCGCGCTATGTGGGCCTCTTTTACACCAGCGCCGCCTCGCTGCGCCGTTCGATCTTTGCGGCGCAGGGCGGTTTCGACGAGGGCTATCGCGGGGCCAGCGTCACCGAGGATATGGACTTTGGGCAGCGCCTGCTGACGGCGGGCCATCGCATCCGCTTCGACGGGCGGCTGGCCGTCCAGCACCTGAAGCACTATACCTTTGGCGAGCTGCTCCGCACCGATTTCGAGCGGGCGCGCGCCCTGATGAAAATCCTGCTGCGGACCAGGCTGGCGCGCCGTCCGGGCGAGGCCAAGCGCAAGCATTTCGCCTCCGTGCCCTGGTTTTTCACCGCCAGCGTGCCCCTGGCCGGGTTGCTGGCGCTGGGCCTGTTGCTGATGCTGGTTTGGCCCGGCTGGGGGGCCGCCCTGGCGCTGGCCAGCCTGGCGGCGATCCTTGTGCTGAACGGGAGCTTTCTGGCCTTTTTGGGGCGCCAGCGCGGCGCCCGGTTCTTTCTCCAATCGGCCCTGTTCTTGCCCCTGAACCTGTTCGTGTCGGGCCTGGGCATCGCCGCGGGCGTGGTGGACATCGCCCGGGGACGCCGTTACTAAAACGCTAGGAGCATCGCCTTGAGTGCTGTCCGTTACCTGAAATATGCCAAGCGCATCGTGGCCAAGCGGGGCGCCTCTCCGCTCTATTTCGTCTATTTCGTCTCGGATCTCTGCAATGCCCATTGCAAGCACTGCCTGCTGGCGACGCACGATGAGGCGGTGCGGGAAAAAGAACTCAAGATCGACGAGATCGAAAAGGTCTCGGCCAGCATGGACGACATGCTCTTTTTCACGCCCACCGGCGGCGAGCCATTCATGCGCAAGGACCTGGCCGAGATCGTGCGCATCTTTCATCGCAACAACCATGCCTTGAACGTCGGCATCCCCACCAACGGCAGCCTGACGGGGCGGGTGGTGGAGACGGCCAAGGATATCCTGGACACCTGCCCGGATATCGACCTGCACATCGACGTCTCTATCGACGACATCGGCGAGCGGCACGACGAGATTCGCCAGTTCCCCGGCCTTTTTGAGCGGGCCACCCGCACCTACAAGGCGCTGCGCGAGCTGGAGGCGCACTATCCCGGCTTTAGCACCTGCGTCGAGATCACCGTTTCCGCCTATAACCAGGACCACCTCCTGGAGCTTTACAACCACCTGACCCACCAGGTGGGCGTCAACACGGTCTTTACCCTGCTCACCCGCGGGGCGCCGCGCGACCCCGGCGCCGGGGTCATCGACATCACCAAGTATGAGGAGTTGCACCGCGTGCTGGAAGCGGACAACAAGGCGCGCATGCTCTCCGGCTATTACAAGATGCCCTTCTCTGACGTGCTGAACGCCAAGCGCATCGTCCGCCCCAAGATTATCGCCGAGACCGTGCGCGAGCACGCCTACCAGATCCCCTGCTATGCGGGCAGCCTGGGCGGGGCCATGTTTAGCCAGGGCCAGGTGCTCCCTTGCGAGCTGCAGGTGGACCGCATGATCGGCAACGTGCGCGACTATGACTATGACTTCAAGGCGCTGTGGCATAGCGAGCGCGCCGAGGAGCTGCGCCGCTACATCCGCGAGACCAAGTGCTTTTGCACCTACGAGTGCTTTCTCACCGTCAACATCTTGTTCAACCCCCTGGTCTTGCCCCGGGTGGGCAAAGAGTGGGCGGCGCTCAAGGCCGCCAAGCTCAAACACCGGCTCACCGGCGGGCGCGCGGATGGCTTGGTGACCGTGCGCGCCGATACCGACGAGCGAGGATAGATGTCGCCATGCATAAAGGACACAAGATCTCGGTCGTGCTGCCCTGCTACAACGAAGAAGAGGGCGTGTGCATCGTCATGGGGGACATGCCCGCCCTGGTGGACGAAGTGGTGGTGGTGGACAACAACTCGAAGGACCGCACCAGCGAGCGGGCCGCCGAGCGGGGCGCCAAGGTGGTGCTGGAGACGCGGCAGGGCTATGGCGCGGCGTACAAGGCGGGTCTGGCCGCGGCCACTGGCGATGTGATCATTTGCATGGATGGGGATGGGACCTATCCGCGCACCTTTATCCCCGTGCTGCTGGACGTGATGTTCGAGTTCGACCTGGATTTCATCACCTGCGACCGCACGGGGCACAAGCTGACCAAGTCCAGCCCGCTGCGGCTATTCGGCAACTGGGCCCTTGGCCTGGCCATGAACCTGCTCTTCTGGATTCGCATCCGCGACTCGCAATCGGGCATGTGGCTGCTGAAGCGCGATATCCTGCCCCTGCTCCACCTGACCAGCGACGGGATGGCCTTTTCCGAAGAGATCAAGATCGAGGCGTTTACCCATCGGGATCTGCGCTGCGAAGAGCTGCCCATCTATTACCGCGACCGCTACGGCGAGAGCAAGCTCAACCTCTGGAAAGACGGCCTGACCAACCTCATCTTTTTGCTCAAGAAGCGCTTCGCGCGGCGCCCCTCGGCGCACGAGACCACATCACCAGCCGCCCCCTCTGCCGATCGCACGCCATGAGCGGGGGACGCGCCAACGGGTGGGCCAAGCGCATCGCCCGACCCCTGGGCGCTCTGGCGGTTTTCGTGGCCCTCAGCGTGCTGATGACCTATCCGCTGGTGTTGGATCCTGGCGGCTCGGTGTTGGGGCCGCCGCAGGACAACTATTACTACCTGAGCTGGTTTGCCTGGTTCCGGCACACGCTGGTGGACCTGCGGGCGCCCAGCACCTTCAACCCCGGCGTCTTTTATCCCTTCGGCCACGACTTTAGCACCTCGGAGACCACCTGGGCCAACCTGGCGCTGGGCTTGCCGGCGCTGCTGATCTGGGGCGAGGTGGCCGCTTTCAACCTGTCCCTGTTCCTCTCTTTCGTCCTCTCCGGCCTGGGCATGTACGTCCTGATCTCGTCCCTCACCGGCAGTTGGTGGGCCGGGTTGGTGGGCGGGGCGATCTATGCCTTCTCCCCCTATCGACTGGCGCATGTGGCGGGGGGGCAATTGCCGCTGTTGGGCACGCAATGGCTGCCGCTCTGCCTGTGGAGTCTGGAGCGCGTGCTGCGGGACCGGCGCTGGGCCTGGGGGTTGGGCGTGGGGTTCTTCTTCGCGCTGACGGCCCTCTCCTCGTGGTATTACGCGTTTATGGCCGGGCTGCTGCTGCCGATCTATGCGCTGGTGCGGGCGCGGCCCTGGCGGGAGCATCTGCGCCAGCGCCACGTCTGGGCGGCGTTGGGGGCGGCCGTGCTGGTGGCGGCGCTGTGCATCGGCCCGGCGATTTGGCCCACGCTCGAGCTCAGCGGCCAGGAGACCATGTCCTACTCGCTGCAATGGGTGGATCGCTGGTCGGCCAGCGTGGCCGATTACCTGCTGCCCAACGTGATGCAGCCGCTCTGGGGCGGCGCTACCACCGGGTTCTACCAGGGGCAGCGCTACTTTTACGAGCGGGTGCTCTACCTGGGGTACGTGCCGCTGCTGCTGGCGGGGTATGCCCTCTGGCGCGCGCGGCGCAAGGGCGCGGCGCTGGCCGGGACCTGGCCCCGAGTCGTCACGGCGCTGCTGTGGATGGGAGGGCTTGCCTTCATCCTTTCGCTGGGCACGACGCTGCACTGGCGCGATGTGGCCCCAGTTCATATCCCCGTCCCCGCGGGGCTGGACCAGCTCTTTGATCGCTTCATGTTCAACTGGGTCACTCGCTTTTCCCTGAACGCCAGCGAGTACCATTGGGGCTACCAGCAGCCGGGGCACATCGTCCTGCCCCTGCCCGCCATGCTGCTCTATCTCTATCTCCCCTTTTCCAACGCCATGCGCGTCTGGTCGCGTTTTGGGCTGCTGGTCAGCCTGTGCCTCGCCGTGCTGGCGGGCGGCGGCGTGGCGCTGCTGCGCGCCGAGCTAAAGCGCTGGGGCGGGGCGGCCACGGCGGCGGGTCTGGCGCTGCTGGCGTTGGTGCTCTTCGAGTACGCCGCGATCCCCTTTCCCTATGGCGTCTCCCAGGTGGAGGCCCAGCCGGCCACCACGTGGCTGTCCGAGCAGGAGGGGGATTTCGCCGTGATGGAACTGCCGCTCAGCCGCGCGCTGAACGGGCCGCCGCTCTATGCGGGGCTGCTGCATGGCAAGCCGCTGGCCTATGGCTATGGCACCTTTTTCCCGGATGCCTGGGTGGCGCGGTGGGACACGTTGCAGTCCTTCCCCAGCGATGCGTCGCTGGAGGTGCTGGCGGAGTGGGACGTCCGGTACGTGCTGGTGGCCGCGCGCAACTATGGCGACGATTGGTCTCGCGTGACCCAAGAGATCGCCGCCCAGGAGGGGCTGCAGGCGGTGGGGGTCTTCCCGGAGCGCGAGCTATATCGGGGCGATCGTTGGTTCACGGCCACGCGGGGGACCGATCTGCCCTTCGTGGCCGACGAGATACACGTTTTCGAGTTGCGCGTACCGTGACGATCTGGTATAATCCCTAGTTGCGCTGAAAGGCAACTGGCTCAGAGGGGATGGCAGCTCATGCCGCGCAACCGCCTGAACAAGCGAATACATCTTGGGCTGGCCGCCCTGGCCCTGCTGGCGCTGGCCGTGGTGGTCGATGCGTTCTGGGTCGAGCCGTATCGCTTGCAGGTGCAAGAGGTCGCGGTCGCCATCGAGGGCCTGCCGCCGGCGCTGGCGGGGCTGCGGATCGCCCAGATCAGCGACACGCACATCGTCGGCGCCAATCGATTGACGCGGCGGGTGCAGGACGAGCTGCACCGGCTCGATCCCGACCTGATCGTGATCACCGGCGACCTGATCGAGCACGTGGCTGCCTATAACCTGTGGGCCGAGCGGGCCGCCGAGGTGGGCGAGTTCCTCCGCGGGCTGCCGACGCCGCGGTATGGCACCTGGATCACCCGCGGGAATACGGACATTTCGCGCTATGGCGGGCACAGCGACCTGCTAATCCGGCAGATGGCCTCCAGCGAGGCCACGTTGCTAATCAACGAGCGCGTCTCGCTGGATATCGGCGGGTCCACGTTGGTCCTGGCGGGCGTCGATTTCGCCCACTTGCCCGAGGGCTTTTCCGCCGATCACGTGGTCGTCGAGCGAGAGGGGAACCGGGTGGTGGCCGCGCCGCCGTGCACCGGCAACGCCTTTACGCACTATGTGGCGGGGCCGGGCTGGCCCGCCGAGGGGTACGAGTTCACCGGGCGGCTGAGCTACACCGATGCGGCGGGAGGCATTGGGCTGGTGCTGGACTCGCGCTATCCCTGGGGCGAGGACCACTACCAGCGGCTGCGCGCGCATCGCGAGGCGCCCGAGTGGCAGGTGGCCTCCAAGGGCGTGGAGGTGATGGCGGGGACGGCCGGCGCCGGGCTGGAGCCGCAGCCGGGGCTCTGGTACCGCTTCCGGGTCCGCTACCAGCGGCAGGGCGAGCTGGCGCGGTTGCAGGCGCGGCTCTGGCCCCAGGATGGCCCCGAGCCGGTGGGCTGGCCCATCGACGTGGGGACGCGAGAAGGGCAGCCTTCGCCTTTCGACCGGCAGGGCGTTCCCGGCTTTTGGAGCGTTGGCCCCGGCTGGAAGTACTGGGACGACCTGCAGATCGCCGCGCTGGATGGCGCGGTGCTCTGGGCGGAGGATTTCGAGTCCGCTGCGCCGGCGGACGATCCGCTGGGCTGGCTCGATTTCGGCGTCAACCAGGGCCAGTTGCAGATCGCGCTGGAGGGCGCGCCGGAGGATGCCGTTACGATCCTTTTGGCCCATTCGCCGGACATCATCTCTGAGGTGTCGGGGATGAAGGTCGACCTGGCGCTCTCTGGTCACACCCACGGCGGGCAGGTCCGCTTGCCGATCTTGGGGCCTTTGTACATCAACACGACTTTGGGAAGGCGCTATAATCAAGGGTTGTTTCGCTTCGCTGACTCGTGGCTCTACGTCAATCGCGGCGTGGGGACCCGGGGGTTGCCGATCCGGTTTCTTTGCCCGCCGGAGCTCACCATCATCTCGTTGGAGCAGAAAAGGTGAAAGATATGCGGGAAGCATCTAGCCAGCGTCGCCGTGGCTTGCCACGCGCACGGCAGCATACCTTTCCATTGGGGTTGGCGTTTGTCCTGTGCGCTCTCTTGCTGAGCCTCGCCTCCGGCGTGCTGGCGTCCCAGGCCGAGTCGCCGGCGCAGCCGGTGGCCAACCTGGATGGCACGTATTCGGTGGGGTTTCAATATGGGGCGGGCTACGATGACGTCATTGACACCTACATCGATGAGCGCGTCGGCTATGATAACACCAACTTGGGCGCGGACCCCGAGATGCAATTGCGCTATGGCGGCATCCAGCGCCCGCTGATCCGCTACGATATCTCGGTGATCCCCGCTGGCGCGCACATCGTCCGGGCTGAGCTCAAGCTCTACGTCACCTACAAGTCCTATGGCGACAACACCAAGAACCTGGAAACCAAGGTCTATCAGGTCACGCGCCCCTGGTCCGAGACGGGCGCCACCTGGCATATGGCGGCCTATGAGGAGCCGTGGCAGGTCTCCGGCGCCAATGGCGTGCCGGGGGACCGGCTGGGCGTCGCCGTGGCGACCAGGGTGCTGGCTCCCGCCGAGCGGCTGACCACGGTGGCCTATGATGTGACCAGCGCCGTGCAGGCCTGGGTGGACGACCCCGCCAGCAACCAGGGCCTGATCTTTATCGGGTCGGCGAGCGCCGCGCCCACCGGCTATACCTTTGCCAGCTCGAGCACTTCCGTGCAGGCCCAACGCCCGCGCCTCGAGGTCACCTATGAGGGCGAGGCGCCCCTGCATACGGCCACGCCGACGCCCACGCTCACCCATACGCCCACGCCGGAGAACCTGAACATCGTCACCTCGCCGGTGGCGGGCGGCTGCATCGGCGCGGGGCCGGACGCGACCACCTTTGGCTACTCGGATCGCGCCAATGTCCTGCTGTACTGGGAGGGCACGCCCTGGTCGGCCAAGCTGATCATGGACGAGGCCAGCGCGCAGTGCGGGCACAGCATCTATGTCAACGATCACAAGATCGGCGTCTCTTTCCCCGAGGCGGGCAGCTATTGCGGCACGGGTCGGACCAAGGAGTGGACCTTCGACTCGGCATACCTGATCAATGGCTGGAACACCGTGCGCATCGCCGCGGATGGCCCTTGCTACGAGAACGGCTGGACGGCCACCAACATCAAGCTCCAGGTGGTCGGCGCGGTGGTGGCGCCGCTGGTGGAGGATGTGCTCTATGGGACGCGCGCGCCCTATGACCTCTGGGCCAATGTGCAGGTTCCCCTCAGCTATTCCCCCGACCACGCCGCGCCGCTGGTGATCGCCCTCCACGCCTGGTCGTTCAATTCGGCGGCGGCCTCGTCCAACGCCCTCAACTATTACGCCATGGCGGCTAACGCGCGGGGGATGATCCTGGCCGCGCCGCAGATCCTGGGCGATCACAGCGCCAGCCTCAGCGTCCAGGCGGACATCATGCGCCTCATCAACTTTCTCAAGGGGCGCTACAACATCGATAGCCGCCGCATCTATGTCACTGGCATCTCCATGGGCGGCGGCATCGCCGGGACGATGGCTGCCAAGTATCCCGATGTCTTTGCGGCGGCGGCGGAGGAGCGGGGGCCGACGGACCTGACCGACTGGTATTGGGACCGCACCAACGGCGGGCTGTATCAGAGCCAGCTCTACACCGAGATCGGCGGCTCGCCGGATACCAAGGCTTTCGAGTTTCAGCGCCGGTCCGTGCGGCAGATGGTGCAAAACCTGACGCATGTGCCCTTTGCCATCACCCATGCCGCGGAAGACGAGATCGTGCCGGTCTATCACGGCCAGCGGCTGTATAGCGCCCTCCAGTTCCAGGCCAGCGACGAGTCCGAATACCACGAGTATCCTGGGGTGCACGGCACCGACTTTCCCGGCGATGCGACCATGGCCGGGTCGCCCGGCGGCATCCTCGATTTCCTGGGACGGCACGCGCTGCCCGAACAGCCGCCGCGGGACATCCATATCCGCAATGACCAGCCCTCGAAAAAGTACTATTGGCTCACCATCGAGCAGCTCCTGGAGGGCTGGGCCGACGTCTCGCCCCACTGGACCGACGTGGAGGCCCGCTACGACCCCGCCATCGGCAGCATCTGGGTGGATGTCTTTGACGAGGTGAATGTGCCCTGGAAGACCTCGCCGCCCTGGTACCAGGTCCGCCTCATCTTTGACCTGGTCGCGATGGGGATGAACACGAACACGCCGTATACCGTCGAGGTCTACCAGGAAGAGAGCGGCGCCTTTAGCCATACGGTGGTCTCGCCCTTTGGCGGGCAGTTGGTGGTGTTGATGGAAGGGCGCAACGATCCGCGCCACTTCCAGATCGAGATCACCTCCGGCTCGTCGCTCGACCCGTATGATGTGACCTTGCAGCAGGGCGCGGGCGGCTACACGGGGGCCCAGGACACCTACATGAACTCGTCCGACCCCACCAACAGCGCCGTTGGCTCCGCCGCGCTGATGGTGGTGAATGGCGGCACCCAATCCTCGCTGATCCAGTTCGACTTGAGCAACCTGCCCCAGCCGATGCTGCTGCACGCCGCTTATCTGTACGTCACAACCGCCTGGGGGACGGGGAGCCTGGACGTGAGCCTGTACCGCGTCCTGCGGCCCTGGGACGAAGGCCAGACGACCCACCTCAACGCCCGCACCGGCGATCCCTGGGGCGCGCCTGGCTGCGCCGACACGACCCGGGACCGGCTCGGCGTCCCCGTGGACACCCGGCGGATCAGCGCCGCCAACACCGAGTACCGCTTCAACATACGCGAGCTGGTCGAATACTGGCTCAAGAACCCCAGCGAGAACCACGGGATGCTGCTCAAGGGCAGCGGCTCTGCCAGCTACCAGCTCCATACCTCGGAGCACGACCCGGCCGCTTCCCGGCCCAAGCTGGAAGTGATCTATATCATCGGCACGCCGTCGCCCACGCCGACGCGCACCGCGCCGCCCAGCGCGACGCCGACCTGGACGCCCACGGCGACGCAGACGGCCACGGTCACGCCGACGCCCACCGTCACCGAGACGCCGGTCTTTTCGCCGACGCCCACGCAGACGCCGACCTGGACGCCCACGGCAACGCGCACGGCTACCCGCACCCCCACGCCGACCTGGACGGCGACGCCGACGCCCACCCGCAACGACTATGCCATCTTTGGCACCGTTTATGAGGACCTGAACGGCAACCACGCCTTCGATGCCGGCGAGCCACGGGTCCCGGGCGTCTCGGTCCGCTTGGTGCACAATAGCCAGGAAGCGGCGCGGGTCGAGACGGGCGCTGAGGGCGGCTATCGCTTCGGCGACCTGGTGAGCGGGCAATACTTTGTGATCGCCTCGCTGCCGCTGGGTTATACGGTGGATGGCTCGTTGGGGGCGACGCTCTATGTGCCGCCGGATCGGGAGACCAACTTCCGGCTGCGCCGGCTGCCCACCGCCACGCCGACCTCGACGGCCACGGCGACGGTCACCGCGACGGCGGAGCCCACCGAGACGCGGACGCCCAAACCGACCGGAACGGAGACGCCCACCGGGACCGTTGGTTATCCGGTCTACCTGCCCATCCTGGGCAACTAGGGGTCATGACTTGAAAATCTGCTTTGTCTATCCCGATATCGATGGCGCCGAACACTATGGCGCGCGGAAATACTATCATGGCCTCGGCTATATCTCGGCCGTGCTCCGCCAGGCTGGCCACGAGACGTCGCTCGTCTACCTCCAGAGCGAGCCGACCGCCGAGTCGTTTGTCGCCGAGGTGCAGGCGCGCGCGCCCGATCTGCTGGCCTTTTCCTCCACCACCCATCAGCACCGCTTTGTGGACCGCTGCGCCGGCTGGGCCAAGGCGGCGCACCCGGAGTGGCTGATCGTCTCCGGCGGCGTCCACCCGACCTTGGTGCCGGAGGAAGTGCTGGCGAATCCCGCCATCGACGTGGTTTGCGTGGGGGAGGGCGAGGAGGCGCTGCTGGACCTGGTCAGCGCCCTGGAGAGCGGCAAGAGCATCGCCCACATCCCCAACCTGTGGGCCCGTGACCGCGAGAGCGGCGAGGTGAGCTACAACGCGCTGCGCCCCCTGCTCACCAACCTGGACCTGCTCCCCTTTGCCGACCGCGAGCTGTTCGATTACGCCGAGATCCTGGAGCGCAATGGCGGGGTGGCCGACCTGGTGGCAGGGCGCGGCTGCCCGTACAATTGCTCCTATTGCTGCAACCATGCCCTCCGCGCGCGCTATCGCGGGCTGGGCAAGTATGTCCGTTTCCGCAGCGTCAGCAACGTCCTGGCCGAGATTCGCGCGCTGAAATCCAGGTATGCCATCTCGGTGCTCAACTTTCAGGACGATGCCTTTACCCTGGACCGCTCCTGGGCGCTCGAGTTTTGCCGGGCCTATGGCGCCGAGTTCGCGCTGCCCTTCTGGATCAACAGCCGCGTGGAGCAGCTCGATGAGGAGCTGATCCGGGCGCTGGCCCAGGCGGGCTGCCAATTGGTGCGCATTGGTGTCGAGTCCGGAAACGAGGAACTCCGCCACGGCGTGCTCAAGCGGCACATGTCCAACGACGATTTCCGGCGCGTCTTTGGCCTGTTGCACCAACATGGCATCCAGAGCTATTCCTGCAACATGATCGGCCTGCCCGGCGAGACGCCCGAGATGGTTCAGGAGACCATTGACCTGAACCGCGACCTGGACCCGGACAAGTTCCAGTTCTCCGTCTTTTACCCGTATCCCATGACCGAGCTGCACGACATCAGCGTGCGCGAGGGGTATCTGCGCGAGGATCAGGACCTGACCGGCTACTATGGGCGCGAGAGCGTCCTGGAATTGCCCACCCTCTCCGCGGAAGAACTGGGCCAAGGCTACGACCGGTTCGAGGAGCTCAAGTACGAGCTGGCGCTCAAGCGGGCCAGCCCCTGGCGTTACCGCCTCTATCGTCTGTGGTTCCGGCTGTATGGCGGCGACGTGACCAGGATGCGGCGGGATCGGGGACGCCTGCGGGGCTGGCTGGGGGCGCTCCGCCGCGGGCGAGCGGGCAGAGCGGGGGCGAGCCAATGAACCTGGCAGAGTATTACGACAACTATTGGCGGCAGATCGGCGAGACCTTTGACATGACCCGCCTGCAACTGATCTCGGAGCGGGTCGGCCCGGGCGAGAACGTGCTGGAGGTGGATTGCGGCCCGGGCGTGATGGCGGCGCTCATGCGCGAGCGGGGCGCGCGCGTCACCGGCACGGACCTCTCGGCGGTGGCGGTGGAGCGGGCACGGGAGAAGGGGTTCGACGTGACCCAGGTGGACCTGGACACGGAGACGCTCCCGTTTCCCGACGAGGCCTTTGATACCGTCGTCTCCAACTCGGCCATCGAACACCGCTTCTTCTATGACCGCTCCCTGGACGAGTGCGTGCGGGTGCTGCGCCGGGGGGGCAAGTTCATCCTTTGCCTGCCCAATATCGCCCATTGGCGCTGCCGGCTCTGGCTGCTGGCGGGGCGGTTCCCCTACGTGCGCAACTCGCCGACGGACATGACGCACCTGCGCTTCTTCACCGTGCACGACGCCAAGGCGCTGTGCGCCAGCCGGGGCATCGAGGTGCTGGAGGTGGATGGCAGCGCCAGCCTATGGGTCAAGGGCTTCTATCCAAGCCTGCTGCGCCGCCCGATCGTGCGCGACGTCTATACCTGGCTGGCGCGGCGGTGGCCATCCATGTTCGCCCGCGATTTTGTTATCCTGGGGCGCAAGCGATGACGCAGCCAGGCGCGCCAGGGCCGGCCACGTCGCTCAAGCGGCAGGCCGCGGCCAGCGTCTTTTGGGTGGGGGTGGCCATGGTCTTTGCCCGGGCCATCGGCGCCCTGCGCAAGCTCATCCTGGCCAAGCTGTTGCTGCCCGGCGACTTTGGGCTGGTGGCCATCGCCGTGCTGGCCATCGATGCGCTGCAGTTTCTGCGGGAGCTGGGCTTTGGCTCGGCGCTCATCCACCGGCAAAAGGATGTGGAGGAGGCCTCCCATACCGCCTTCTGGGTGATCTTGCTGAGCAGCTTGCCGCTCTATGCCATCGCTTTCCTGGCGGCCGAGCCGCTGATGCTGGTCTTTAACAAAGAGGTGGAGACGGTGCGCCAGGCCGTGCCCGTGCTTCGGGCGCTGGCCCTGACCATGGTGATCTCGTCCGTGGGCGAGGTGCCCGTCATCCTCCTGGCCAAGGACCTCAACTTTCGCAAGCGGATCATCCCGCAGATGTGGGGGGCGTTGGCGGGTGGGGCGCTTTCCATCTCGCTGGCGCTGGCGGGGTTCGGCGTGTGGAGCATGGTCTCCGGCTACCTGTTCGAAAGCGTCGTGGCGGCGACGGTGGTCTGGTTCATCTCGCCCTGGCGGCCCCGCTGGCGCTTCAATACGCGCCTCGCCCGCGAGATGTTCGGCTATGGCAAGAACATCGCCGCCAGCCGGGTGCTGGTCTTTTTCATCACCAACATCGACGATGCTTTCGTCAGCAAGCTGTTGGGCCTGGAGCCGCTGGGGCAATACGGCTTTGCCTACGACTTGTCTAACCTCCCGGCGACCCAGATCACGCGGCTGGTCGGGCAGGTCATGTTCCCGGCCTTTTCCAAGGTGCAGCACGACCTGCAAGCCCTGCGCGAGATCTATCTGAAGAGCACGCGCTACGTCTCGCTGGTGTCGGTGCCGGTGGCCTTATGCATCATGGCCTTTGCGCCCGAGTTCATCCACGGCGTCTATGGCGAGCCGTGGTGGGAGCCCACCATCCTGCCCATCCAGTTGATGGGCGTCTATGGGCTGATGCGCTCCATCGCCGCCAACATGGGCAGCGTTTTCCAGGCCGGGGGCAAGCCGCAATGGCTGGTGCGGATCGCCCTGTTGCGCCTGGGGGTGATGGTGGCGGGGCTCTATCCGGCCACGCGGTACTATGGCATCGTGGGCGTGAGCGCCCTCTCGGCGGTGGTGTCGGTGCTCGATTTCGCGCTCTCGATGGTCCTGTCCAATCGCATCATCGGGCTGGCCAACGCCGCGTTCCTGCGCATGTTGGGGCCGATCCTGGGCAGCTCGCTGGCGGCGGCCGCCGTCGCCAAGCTCTTTCACCCACTGGTGACGGGCCTGCCGATCTGGATCAGCCTGCCGCTGGCCGGGCTGGTCATGATGGCGGCGTATGGCCTGCTCATGTGGGCGCTGGATGCCGAGGCGCGCGGGCTGGCCCGCGCGATCTGGGGCCAGGTGAGCCGTCGCGGGCGCGCGTTGCTGGCGCGCCGCTCAGCTGGGGAGACCAAAGCGTGAACATTGTCTATGTTTCGCGGGTGCAGATGAACCCCTACGTCGAGCTGCTAGCGCGCGGCGTGGAAAGCGCTGCCCCGGAGGCGCGCTGCGCGGTCCGCGACTCGCTGACGCCGGGCTGGCTCTGGCGCCAGCGGCGGGAGGTCGATGTCCTGCACTTGCACTGGGTGGAGCTGCTCTATGCCTCGGCCACGCGCAAGGGGCTCTGGGTGCGCTGGCTGGGCTTTGTGGGCGCGCTGCTGCTGGCCAAGGCGCTGGGTATCCGCATCGCCTACACGGTGCACAATATCGAGCACCACGAGGGCAAGCACGCGGCGCTCAATCGCCTCACCAATGGGCTGGTGTTCAGGCTAGCGGACGTGGTGCATGTGCACGATGAGCACGCGCGGCGGGCGGTGGCCGAGCAGTTGCATCGCCGCCGCGGCGTCGCGACCATCCCGCACGGCAACTATTTTTCCTATCCCAACGTTTGCTCGCGGGAGCAGGCGCGGGCCCGGCTGGGGCTGCCCGCGGGGGCCTATACCTATCTGTTCCTGGGGCAGATTCGCCCCTATAAGGGCGTCGAGGACCTTCTGCAGGCCATGGCCGGGTTGGAGGCCCCCGACGCGCGGCTGATCATCGCGGGCAACGCCCACGAGCCGGCCTATGGCGCCGAGATCGCCGCGTTGGCGGCCCGCGACCCGCGGGTGATGCTCGTGGCCCAGTTTGTGCCCGCCGAGGATGTGCAGTACTTTATGAATGCCTGCGATATCTGCGTGCTGCCCTACCGGCACGTGACGACCTCGGGCGCGGCGATCCTGGCTTTTTCCTTTGGCAAGCCGGTCATCGCCCCGCGTCTGGGCGGGTTCGCCGAGCTTCTGGCGGAGGGGCGGGGGTTGCTCTACGAGCCGGGCGACATCGGCGGCCTGCGCGAGGCGCTGCGCCAGGCTCTGACGATGGACCTGGAGGCGGCGGGCGCGGCGGCCTGGGCGATGGCGCGCCAGCTCGATTGGACGGCCATCGGCGGGCAACATTGGCGGGCTTATCAGGCGGCCAGAGGCCAGAGGGCGCGATGATCGAGGGAGAGAGCATCCTGTGTTTTGCGCCGGAGCCGTGGGCGCACATCTGGCGCAACCGGCACCAGATCATGTCCCGGCTGGCCCGGCGCAACCAGGTCTTGTTCGTGGAGCCGCGGCCCTATCTGCGCAACGTGGTTCGTGACGCGCGCTCGGGCAAGCTCGGCTGGGCCGACCTGACGGCGCCGGCGGTCACGCGGATACAGGACAGCCTGTGGTCCTATCGCACGCCGCTCTACGCGCCGCTCAGCGGGCGCTACCCGCTCAGCGTGGCACTGCGCTGGCTGCGCGAGGCGCACCTCAAGGCCACCCTGCGCCGCCTGGGCTTTGGGCGGCCGATCCTGTGGCTCTATCGCCCGCACATGGCCGATGTGGTGGGGCGGTTTGACGAAAAGCTCGCCATCTATCATATTGTGGACAAGTATGCGGCCTATGAGGCCGAGTTCGAGCACGTCTACGATCGGGCGCGCCGGAGCAGCGTCGAGCAGGCCGAGGAGGCGCTGCTGCGGGCGGTGGACCTGGTGATCGTCACCTCCGACTCGCTGTGGGAGGAAAAGCGCCGCCACAACCCCAACACCCACTGGGTCTCCAACGCGGTGGATTACGAGTCCTTCGCGGAGGCGGCCGCGGCCGCCGCGCCGCCGGAGGACGCCGCCGCCCTGGCGCGCCCAGTGATCGGCTATGTGGGCGCCATCAACGAAAAGCTGGATTACGACCTGTTGCGCGAGGTGGCGGTGGCCTATCCCCACTGCTCGTTGATGATGGTGGGGCCGGTGGACCTGCGGCTGGATTTCTCGGGCCTGGACAAGCTCAAGCTGCCCAACGTCCGCTTCTTGGGGGCCAAGCCGGTGGAGGACGTGGCCCGCTATGTGGCGGCGTGCCAGGTCTGCCTGATGCCCTACAAGCTGAACGAGTGGACCGCGCATATCAACCCGCTCAAGCTGTACGAGTACCTGGCCACGGGCCGGCCGGTGGTCTCCACGGCCATCCCGGCGGTGGCCCGGTTTCAGGGCGCGGAGGCGGGCCCGCTGGTGCGCGTGGCCGCCGATGGCGCGTCCTTTGTGCGGCTGGTGGGCGAGGCCCTGGCCGAGCGGGATGAGCAGTGGCCGCGGCAGCGCATGGCCCTGGCGGCGCAGAATACCTGGGATGCGCGGGTGGAGCAGCTCTCCGGGCTGATCCAGGCCACGCTGGCCAGCAAGCAAGGTTAGCATTCTGGAATTAGCCAGAAAGGAAACAGACGAGATGGAAGCGAGCGAGTTTCTCACCTATTTGGGCGTGATCCGCAAGCGGCTCTGGCTGATCTTGCTGCTCATGATCGTGACCCTGGGCGTGATCGTGGCGATGGCCGTCGCCGAGCCGCCGGTGTATCGCACCACGGTGCGGCTCCAGGTGGTGACCTCGGACCCGCTCTTCTCGTCGGTGACCAGCGATGAGGAGCTCATCGCCGCGCGCAACGACTGCGCCGATGCCCTGATGGCGACCCACGTCGCCTGGCAGACCATCACCCAACTGGAGCTGTCCATTGACGCGCTGGACCTGTTGGGTCGCATCTCGGTGGGCATGGAGGACGTTTTCATCACGGTCAACGTGGATACCGACAACCCCGAGCTCTCCTTCAAGATCGCCGAGACGCACGTCAATAATGCGCTGGAGTACTATCGCAACGAGCGGGCCCGGCCGGCGTCGGTTTTCCGCGCCTTTTTGCGCGACCAGCTGAAGGAGGAGGGGCAGGCCCTCTCTGAGGAGAACAGCAAGCTGCTGGATTTCCGCGTCAAGAACAACATCCTCCAGCCGGATAGCGAGGCGCTGGCGGTCCAGGCCATGATCCGCGACTTGCAGTTGGAGCGGGACCGCGTCGAGATCGAGGCGATCAAGGCGGAAGCGGCGGCGAAAGAGTTCTTTGCCAAGGCGGACCAGGCGGTGGCGGATGCGGCGGCGGCTCGGGAGCGCACCGCTGATTCGTCGGCCGCCTATTTCGACTCGCTGGCCCAGAGGTACTCGACGCAGGCCATCACCTTCGAGGCCAGCGGCATCTCGTCGCGCGCGGCGGTGGCCCGGTATGATGAGATGATCACGGCGCGCCGCTCCGATCTGCAAGAGCTGTTGCTCCTGGGCAACGAGTACACGGCCCTGGACACCGCGGTGCGGCGCGCGGATTCGAACTATGCCTTTCTGTTGACCAAAGAGAACGAAGCGCGGCTGCGCGAAAGCCAGGCGCGGAGCGTTGGTTTTATCGATATCTTGGAGCCAGCGCGGTATCCGGACCAACAGGCGGCGTCCAAGCTCCCGCGGCTGCTGCTGCTGGGCGGGGTGATCAGTCTGCTGGTGGGCATCGTGCTGGCCTTTTTGCTCGAGTTCCTGGAGTCGCTCGGGCAGCAGCCGCAGCCGTCCCGCCAGTGAGCGCGCCTGGGCAGCGCCTGGAGCGATGGTCGAGATGAACAAGCGGATCAAGATCCTCTACGTCGAGATGGCGCACGGCATGGGCGGCTCGCTGGTGAGCCTCCATCAGTTGCTGCGCGGCCTGGACCGGGAGCGCTACGAGCCGATCGTGCTCTTTTACTGGGACATCCCCTATATCCAGCGCTTCCGGGAGCTCGGCGTGGAAACCATCGTCTGGTCGGGCCCGCGCCAGGAGGGGGATTCGCCTGTGCCGGTGCCCCTGCCCACGGCGGTGAATCACCTGCGCCAGCAAGGCTCGCGGCTCCGGCGGCTGGAGGCCCAGCGCAGCCTCCGCAAGCTCTACCATGCGGCCGGGTTCTATGCCCGGACCCTCTTCCAGACGCTGCCGCTGGCGTTGCGCATCCGCAGGCTGGTGCGCAGCCGGGGCGTCGACATCGTCCATGCCAACGATCTGGTGGTTTGCAACCGCGAGGTGATCATGGCCGCGCGGATGAGCTCACGTCCCTGCATCTGCCATATCCGCGCCTTCGAGTCCTATACGCCGCTGGATCGCTTCCTGGCCCAGTTCGTGGACCGCTTCATCTTTATCTCCCTGTGCATCGCTCAGGATAGCATCCGGCAAGGGGCGGAACCCACCAAGGGCACGGTGATCTATAACGCGCTGGACCTGGCCGAGTTCCTGCAGTCGTATGACGACGGCGCCGAGCGCGCGCGGCTGGGCCTGGCCCCCGACGACCGGGTGGTCGGCATATTGGGCCGCCTGGTCCCCTGGAAGGGGCACCGGGTCTTTTTGGAGGCGATGGCGCGGGTGGCGCGCCAGGTGCCCAACCTGCGCTGTCTCATCGTGGGCGACGCGGCGCCCGGCGAGCAAGCCTATCGCGCCGAGCTGGAGGCGCTGGCCCGCGACCTGGGCCTGGGCGAGCGCTGCAAGTTCCTGGGATGGCGCAGCGACGTGCCCGCGCTCCTTTCGGTGATGGACGTGCTGGTGCACGCCTCGCTGGACCCGGAGCCGTTTGGCCGGGTGCTCATCGAGGGGATGGCCGCGGCCAAGCCGGTGGTGGCGGCTGATGGCGGAGCCTGCCCGGAGATCATCGAGCACGGCGTCAGCGGGCTCCTGGTTCCGCCAGGGGAGGCGCAGGCGCTGGCCGACGCCGTGGCGGGGCTGCTGGGCGACCCGGATCGGCTGCACACCATGGGCATCATGGCCCGGCATCAGGCCGAGGCGCGGTTCTCCATCGATGAGCATGTCCGCCAGGTTGAGCGCGTCTATGAGGAGCTCTTGGGGCGGGGCGGGGTGGCGCCATGAGCGAGTCGGGGGGCAACTGGCGCCGGCGGCTGAACGCCATCTGGGATGATTCCTGGTTCTACTCGGAGCAGTTGGAAAAACGCCTGATCGAGCAGGCGCTGCGCGAGGCTCGGCCCTACGCCCACGGCATCCTGCTGGACGTGGGCTGCGGCCGCAAGCCGTACGCGGCGCTGTTCCGTGACCGCGTGCGCCAACACCTGGGGCTGGACTATCCGCCCACGGTGGATCAACACATGTCCTCGGGCTACGCCGCGCCCGAGGTGGACGTCTATGCCGCGGGCGAGGGCCTGCCGATCCGGACGGGGGCCGTGGATACGGTGCTCTGCACCCAGGTCCTGGAGCACACGCCGAACCCGGCGCGGGTGATGGCCGAGATGGCCTGCGCGCTGAGGGGCGGCGGCTGCCTCATCCTGACGGCGCCGCAGGAGTGGGGCCTGCACCAGGAGCCGCACGATTACTATCGCTACACGCGCTACGGGCTCGAGCATCTGGCCCGCGAGGCGGGCCTGCGCGTCGAGTATATCCGCCCGCGCGGCGGCATCTGGGCCGTGCTGGGGCAGCGTTGGAGCGCCTATCTCTATGACAATTATGTGCGGCCGTTTCGCCGCCGGGGCATCCGCTGGGCGTTTCTGCTCTCCGCCTGTTTCATCTTGCCCGCTTGCGCCCTGACGCAGCTCCTGGCGCGGGGGCTGGACCGGCTGCAATTCCGGCCGCAGAACACCCTGGGGTATATCCTGGTGGCGCGCAAGCCCGCCGAGGATAGCTAGCGATGGCGGCGGCGCGAGGCTGGCTGCGGGCTCATCGGGAGACGGCGCGGGCGGCGGCCTGCTTGGCGCTGCTATTGGCGGCACTGATCGCCGGACAGGGCGCGCATCGCTTTCTGACGCCGCCCTACGAGAACGACTTCCCAGGGTTCGCGCGGCGGGCGGCGAGTTGGTCCAGCGCGCTGGCGCTGGACGGCTATTACCCGTTCGGCTACCCGGCGCTGCTATACGGCATGGCCCGATTCACCGGCGACGCTTTCCAGGCGGCCAAGGTCGTCGCCATCGCCTCGGCCTGGTTGCTGGCGCTGACGGCCGGGCTGCTGAGCGCGGCGTGGTTGGGGCGCCGCTGGGCGGCGGCGGGCGTCGCGTGGGTGGGGCTGAACTGCTATTTCGCCGAGTCGGCGCTGTTCTTGGGGACCGACATGCCCTGGGCGGCGCTGCAAAGCCTGGCCCTCTTGGGCGCGGTGCTGGCGATCCGGCAGCGCCATTGGCCGCACGCGCTGTGGGCAGGGGCGGCGCTGGGTCTGGCCTATCTCTTTCGCTACACGGCGCTGGTGATGCTGCCGGCCTGGTGGCTCTACCTGCTGCTGGCCCGGCCCTTTGGGCCCGCGTGGCGGCCCAACCTGCGTGCCGCAGCGGCCTTGACGATTGGGTTTTTCGTCCTGGCCGCGCCGCAACTGGCGATCAGCCTGCGCGAGACGGGCGCGCCCTTTTACACCTTGCAGGCCAAGAATGTCTGGTTCGGCATCTACGGCGAGGGGGATTGGCAGAGCCATTGGAGCGACGTGCGCGGCGATATCAGCCTGTGGCAGGTCTTGGCCACGAGCCCGCGGCGCTTCCTCGCCCATTGGGCCGCCGAGTTTGCTCGGTGGTGGGGCTATGCGGCGGTGCTGGCCTTGGGCTTGAGCCGCCTTGCGCTCCGCGCGCTGGGGCCAGCGGGGCGGGCGCTGTTGGGCGGGGGCGCCGCCTTGTTGGCCGCTGGCGCCTTGCTCGCGGCGGCGCGGCGTCGAGCGAACTGGCGCGGCCTGCGCTGGGAGCGGGCCGCGGTCTTTGTGGCGCTCTATGCGGCGATCTATGGGCTGAGCGTGGCGCTGGTCTTTGTGCAGCCGCGCTTCTATCTGGCCCTCTTGCCTTTCCTCGCGGTGGGGCTGCTGGCGGCCTGGCGGTGGCTCGGGCGGGGCGGCGTGCGAGGGACGCTCGTCTTGGGCGTGGCGTTCCTGGTCTTTGCGGCGATCAACAGCGCGCTAACCTGGCATCTCGCCGTGACCCGGCTGCAGCCGCCTGTGGACCGGGTGGCGGCGGCGTTGGGCGCGTTGGGCGCCGGGCCAGAGGCGGTGGTCCTGGCGAGCTTCGAGATGCCCTACCGCTATCACACCGCCTACAACGTGCAGCCGTTGCCCAAGGCAGCGGATGGCGGCGGCCTGCGAGAGTCCTTGCGGGAGAGCGGGGCGGCCTTTTTGCTGCTCGAGGCGGACTATGGCCCGCGCTATTGGCCGCAGCTCGCGCCCCTGGTGTACGGGGAGCAGGCGCCCGGCTATTTGCGGTTGGTCTGGCGGCAGGCCGAGCCGGGCGTGGCTTTGTACCAGGTGATCTGGGAGAAGGGGAATGATTGAAGGCGTGAACCTGCGCGCGCAAAGGCTGAATATGCTCAAGGCGATGGCCCTTGTGCTGGCTTTTTGCGTGCCTGGCTTGCTCATCGGCGCGGTCCTGGCCTCGCCGGATTGGAAGATGGCGATCACGGTGGCGGGCCTCGTCACCTATGTGGCGGTGGTGCTGGTCAATCCCACCGCCGGTTTCCTGCTGTGGGTCGCCACGGCGCCCTTTGCGCGGTTTCTGTACCTCAACATCTCGTTGGGGCGGGGCATCCCCGACCTGAGCCTGGACCGCATCGTCTCGGCCTTTACCTTTGTGCTCTTGATGGCCCAATTGGCGATTCGCAAGCGGCATATGGCGCGGCTGACGGTGGTGGACCTCTTTATGGTCCTCTTTTTGCTGGGCGCGGGGCTCTCGTTGCCCCAGGCCATGGCCGGGACCACCGCCACCATCCAGGCCTTTTTCGACACGCAGGTGGTGCCGCTCCTGGTCTATCTGATGGCCAAGAACCTGATCAACAACCGGAGCGCCCACCGCGCCTTTGTCTTTACCCTGCTGTTCATGGGCGCCTACCTCTCCGCGTTGGTGATCCATGAGCAGTTGACCGGCATTATCCTCTTTTACCCGGAGGGTCGCACGCTGCAATACACCGCCCATATCCGGCGGGTGGTGGGGCTGCTGGGCAACCCGGCCTTTTTCGCCATGATCTTGGGGATGATCCTGCCCTTCGCCTGGCGAGCCCTGCTGCAGGCGCGCACCCGTTGGGGCGGGCTGATCCGGCTCGCGCTGGTGGGGGCGATGGTCTGGGCGATCTATTTGTGCTATAACCGCGCCGGTTGGCTGGCCGCGCTGCTGGCGATGCTCTTCATGGCGCTGTTCTATCCGCGCTTCCGCAAGCTCTTCATGCCGCTGCTCCTGCTGGCGGGTATCGTCACCGCCCTTTCCTGGGGGCAGCTCAGCCAGAGCTATGTGATCTCGGAGCGGCTGACGGCACAGGCCCCGGTGGACTATCGCTTCAACGCCATCGATGTCGCGCTGCGGATGGTCTCCTCCAACCCGGTCTTTGGCCGCGGCTATGGCAACTTTGGCTACCTATACGCGCGGTATGCCACCGACTGGACCCAGACCCGCGTCCTGCCTGCGCCGCACAACACCTATATCAATATCCTGGTGTCGGCGGGTCTGGCCGGGTTTGTGCCGTTCGTGGGGCTGTTCCTGGCCATCCTGGGCCACGGTCTGCGCCTCTGGAAGTTGGGCGGCCGCAACCTGGCCATCGACCGCTCCCTGTTGGTGTGCATGGTCGGCTCCCTGCTGGTATATACCTCCACCATCTTTTTCTCCGATATCGTGGCGGTGCCCTATGTCACCTCGGTGTTCTTTTGCATCGTGGGCGGTGTGTTGGGCTATCAGGAGCGCGTCCTGCATGTGTGGGAGCCCAGGGAGGGGGCAGCATGAGGGTCGTCATGTTGGGCCCGTATCCCCAGGATGAGTCCACGATCCTGGGCGGTGTGGAGGCCGTGGTCTCTTGTCTGCTCAAGCATCTGGCGCCGCTTCCCGATCTGGAGCTGCACCTGATCTCCTGTCGCGAGGGCCTGGCTTCCCCCGGGGCTCGGGAGGCGGGTTGGACGCACCACGTTCTCCCGCGCCAGCGGGGCGGGCGACTGACCTTTCACCGCGCCGAGCGGCGGAGCATCGTGGCTCTGCTGCGCCAGCTCCAGCCCGATCTGGTCCACGCGCACACCTCCGGGCTCTACGCGGCGGCGGCGCTGGATTCTGGCCTGCCCGCCGTGGTCACCGTGCACGGCATCACCTTTCGCGAGGCGCTGGGCTATCGCGGCTGGTCGAACCGGCTGCGCGGCTGGCTGGATAGCGCCTTCGAGCGGCGTTGCCTGCGCCGGGCGCGCCACCTGATCTCGATCAGCCCTTACGTGGAGCGCGAGCTGCAGGGGCTCACCGGCGCGCGCATCTATCCCATCGAGAACCCCGTGGAGGACCTCTTTTTCGCCGTCGCTGGCGACCCGCAGCCGCAGCGCATCCTGTTCGCCGGGCGGCTGATCCCGCGCAAGGGTGTGCACCACCTGCTGGCGGCCTTTGCCCTGCTGGCGCCGGAGCGCCCCCAGGCCGAGCTGGTGCTGGCGGGCGAGGGGGAATCGGACCGCCCCTACGCGGAGGGCCTGCGCCAGTACGTGCGCGAGCGCGGCCTGGAGGGACGCGTGCGGTTCATCGGCGCGCAGACGGTGCCGAATATGGCCGCCGAGTATGCGCGCTGCGCTTTTGTCGTCCTCCCCTCCCGTCAGGAAACGGCCTCGGTGGTGATCCAGGAGGCGATGGCGGTGGGGCGGCCGGTGGTGGCCACCCGCGTGGGCGGCGCGCCGTACACCATCGAGGATGGTCGCACCGGCCTGCTGGTCGACTATGGCGACGAGCGGGGGCTGGCCGAGCAGATGCGGCGCCTGCTCGACGATGAAGCGATCTGCCGCCAGATGGGCGCGGCGGCGCGGGCCGTCGCGTTGCGCCGCTTCCAGGCTGATGTCGTCGCCCAGGAGACGGTGCATGTCTATCGGGCGCTAGCCTCCGCCGCGAGCGGCTGGCGTTAGGACGCGAGATGTCGAGCAACGAGCGTGTTCGCGAAGCCTTACCCACGACTGCTGGCGTGCAGCCCGGCTGGCGGCCCTGGCTCCGCCGTCACTGGCCGGTCGTGGCGCTGACGGCGCTGGCCCTGGCGTTGCGCCTGGCGGGGAGCCGCTCCAACCTGCCCTACCTTTATAGCCCCGGCGAGTCCATCGTCGTGCGCCAGGCGCTGGCCTATGGGGCGGGCACGCTCAAGCCTTACACCTTTATCTATCCGCCGCTCTATTCCTATATCCTCTTTGCCTGCTACGGCGCCTATTACGTGCTGGGCCACCTGGCAGGGGCGTTTCCCACCGTGGCCGAGTTCGCCACCTCCTATTTCGTGGACCCCACCCCCTTTTACTGGATGGGCCGCATCCTCACCGCGCTGTTGGGGAGCGCCACCGTGCCGCTGACCTATGCCATCGCGGCGCGGGCCTATGGGCGCAAGCCGGCCCTGGCCGCGGCGGCGCTCTTGGCCGTCTCCCACTTGCACGTGACCCACTCCCACTATGTGCTGACCGATGTGCCGATGACCTTTCTGGTGGCCCTGGCGGCTTACCTGGTCCAGCGGGCGGCGGCGCGCGACGGGCTGCGCCCCTGGCTGATCGCGGGGCTGGCGGTGGGCGTCGGCGTGGCGATGAAGTACCTTGCCGCGCTGGGGGGGCTCGTGGTGTTGGTGGGCGCGCTGGGGTGGGCGCGAGGGCGCTCCTGGCGGCGGGCGTTGGCCGCGCTGGGGATCGCCGCGGGGGGCGCGTTGGCAGGCTTTATCGTGGCCTGCCCCTATGCCGTGCTGGATTTCAGTGCGCTCTGGGACGACCTGGTGGGCGTGCAACTTGGGCTGAACACCGGCATCGCCGCCCCCTTCGGCGAGACGCTCCGGTTCTATGGCCAAACGCTCTTCAAGACGGCGCTGGGCCCGCCCGCCGCCGTTGCGGCCCTGGGCGGCCTGCTCTACCTGACGTGGCGGCGGCGCTGGGCAGATGGGCTGGTGCTGGCCTTCCCGGTTGGCTATCTGCTGTTCCTCGGCTTTCAGGGGCGCTATCAGCCCAACTGGCTCCTTCCCGCGCTGCCTTTTCTGTGCATCGCCGCCGGGGCGTTGCTGATGGCGCTGGCCCAGCGGTGGGCCGGGCCGCGCTATCGCGCCACGCTGTGGAGCATCGCCTTGCTGGCCCTGCTGGCCTATCCCGCCTGGTATAGCTATTTCCACGTGGTGAGCATCCGCCAAAAGGACACGCGCACCCTGGCCAAAGCGTGGGTGGAGGCCCATATCCCGGCGGGGACCAAGATCCTGCTGGATTCCTCCACCACCGGCCCGCCGCTGCTGCAGACGCTGGAGAGCTTTACGCGCTACTTTGATCAGGCCGCGGTGGACAAGGCGATGGACGAGCGCGATCCGGTGGCGCAGCAGGCCTTCGGCAGTTACCGCCAGTACCAGTTGGAGGCGGCGCGCCGCCTGGCCGGCCGCAGCGCCGCCTATGACCTGGAGTATATGACGCTGGCCTGGTGGCGCGCGGAGGAAGGCGCGGCGGACATGGCCGAGATCCCGGTCTTTGGCGTCTATCGCGAGCGGATCTTTACCCTGGACCAGTTGCGGCAAGCCGGTTTCCAGTACGTCATCGTCAGCAGCTTTCAGTACGTCAAGTATGTCAGCGAGGAGGGCCGCGCGCTTTGGCCGTCCTATTACGCGTTCTACCGGTCGCTGGACGAGCAGGCGCGGCTGGTCCAAAGCTTTGCCGCGGACCCCATCCACCAGCCGGGGCCGGACATCAAGGTCTATGCCTTGCAGGGGGCGCCATGAGCGCGGAGCGCCTGCGCGTTGCCATGCTGACCCTCTATCCCCGCGATCCCAGCCGCATCGCCGGGGGCGTGCGGGCCGTGGCCTATAACCTGGCCCAGGGCCTGGGCCGCTATCCTGACTTGGAGCTTCACGTGGCGCACTGCCACGGCGACATCCAGCGCGACGAGACGGCGCGCGCGGGCAACGTCACGATCCACTACCTCGCCCCGGCGCGGCGCCTGCGGATGCTGCCCAACATGACCGCGGGGATCGGCCGCCTGCGCCGCTTCCTGCGCGAGCTGGCGCCCGACGTGGTCCACGCCCACGTGGCCCCCTTCGCCGTGGCCGCGGCGCGCTATCCCACCGTCTATACCATCCACGGCCTGGCGGGGGAGGAGGCGCGCTCCTACACCTCCTCGCTTTTCGACCGGCTTCGCTATGGGCTGTACGCCTATTATGATCGGCGGGCGCTGCGGCAGGCCCGCGAGCTGGTGGCGATCAGCCAGTACGTGATGGACGCCTATGGCGGGCGAACGTCGGCGCGCTGGCAGCGCATCGACAACCCCCTGACCGACGATTTCTTCCAGGCCGGGACCCTGGCCCCCGAGCGCCCCAACCTCGTCCTCTTTGCTGGCAGCATCACCGAGGTCAAGGACCTGGAGACGCTGATCGCCGCCATCGCCCTGGTAAAGCAGACGATGCCCGCGGTGCAGTTGCACCTGGCGGGGCGCGTCACCAGCGCCGAGTACCAGGAGCGGCTGCTGGCCCAGGTGCGGTCGCTCGACCTGGAGGGCAACGTCACCTTCCGGGGCCTGCTGGACCGCGGGGAGTTGCTGCAGGCCTACGCCGAGTGCGCTCTGGTGGCTTTGCCCTCGCGGCAAGAGAACGCGCCCATGGCCGTCATCGAGGCCATGGCGGTGGGCAAGCCCGTGGCGGCGACCCGCGTCGGCGGCGTGCCCGAGCTGGTCCGGGAGGGAGAGACCGGCCATCTGGTCGAGCCCGGGGATCCGGAGGGGCTGGCCGAGGCGATGCTCGACCTGTTGCGCGCGCCGGAGCGCCGCGTCGAGATGGGCCAGCGCGCCCAGGCCCTGGCGCGGGAGCGCTTCGCCCTGGACGCCATCGCTGGGCGCTACCGCGCGCTCTATTACCGGGTGGCCGGGCGAGAGGTGCCGTGATGCCGCTGCGGATTGGCTTGTTGACCGAGCGCCTGAAGCCGCCTTACGACGAGGGCTTTAAGAACGTCGCCGTCAACCTGATCCGGGAGCTAGGCCAGCGCCACACCTTGCTGGCGCTCACTTGTTTTGGCGCGGATGACTCGGCCTTGGGGCTGCGCGATGTCCCCGCCAACCGGTTGCTGCTCAGCCGGGCGCTGGCCCGCGCCATCGGCGGCTTCCGGCCCGACTTGCTCTATTATCTGCCGACCGCCTCCACCACGCTCTTTGGGCTGCTGCGCGCGCGGGTGCTGTCCCTATATACCCACGGCAAGCCGGTGGCGCTGGTGGCGTTGCAGCCGCGCCTGCTGGGGCGCTGGGAGCCGCTGGCGCGATTCCTCTCCCCGAGCGTGATCCTTGCGCCCACGCCCGCGGTTCGGGCGGCGCTGCCCTCGGCGCGCTGCCCCATCGTCGAGGCGCCGCTTGGCGTGGACGCGGCGCGCTTTCAGCCCGCCGCGCCGGGGCGCCAGGCTGCGCTGCGCGCCAAGTACGGGGTTCCCATAGATCGCTGGGTGCTTTTGCACGTGGGGCACATCAAGGCCGAGCGCAACATACAGGCTCTGGCCCGGCTGCAAGCCGAGGCGGCGCGCGAGGGCGAGCCCCTGCAGATCGTGGTGGTGGGCAGCACCAGCACGCGCCAGGAAGCGGAGGCCCGGCGAGAATTAGAGCAGAGCGGCGTGCGGGTGTTGGATGGCTACCTCCCCATCGTGGAGGCCTACCAGATGGCCGACGCCTACGCCTTTCCCGCGGTCGAGGATATCGCCGCCATCGGCATCCCGCTCTCTATCCTGGAGGCGATGGCCTGCAACCTGCCGGTGCTGACCACGCCCTTTGGCGGGCTGCCCGGCCTGTTCGAGGAGCGGCCCGAGCGCGGCTTTCGCTATATCCGCAGCGAGGCCGAGTGGCTGCCCGCCGTCCGCGCCACGCGCCAGCTCCCCGCCGCCAGCACGCGGGCGCTGGTGGAGCCGTATAGCTGGCCTCGCGTCGCCGAGCGGTTTGTGGAGGCCGCGCTGCGCCAGACCGGGAGCGCGCCGCGATGAGCCCGCTGCGCCTTCCCCGCTCCGCGTGGTGGCCCTGGCTGGTGGGCGCGGCGATCTTGGCCGGCTTTGCGCCGGTCTATGCCCTGGCCTCCGACCACCCGGCGCTGACCCCGACCTCGCGCTGGACTGTGCTGGCGACGGCGGCGCTGGCGGTCTGGGGGTTGCGGCTGGCGCTCCAGCGCGGGGCGGCCTGGCTCCGTTGGGGCGAGCGCCACGCGGGCCGGGCGCTGGCCTGTCTGCTGGCCGCCTATGCCGTGGCGGGGATCGCCCTGAGCGCCTATCGCTGGCGCATCCTCACCCTGGGCAACGTGGATAGCGCCATCATCATCCAGAGCCTGCGCTACACGCTGGACGAGGGGCGGCTGCTCTTCAACACGCTGGAGAAGGCCAGCCACCTGGGCGTGCACAACTCGCCCATCTATGTGCTGCTCGCGCCGCTCTATGCCCTGTGGCGCGATCCGGCGCCATGGCTCATCGCCCTGCCGCCCATTGCGCTCGCCGTTTCCGGCTGGCCCTTTTTCGCCCTGGCCCGCCGTCGCGTCGGCGAGACGCCCGCGCTGGCGCTGACCGCCGCCTACCTGCTGGCGCCGTATATCATGGCGCGGACGGTGGGCGATCTCTACGAGATGACGCTGTTGCCGGCGCTGCTGCTCCCCGCGCTATACTATTATGACCGGGAGCGCTTCTGGCCCTTTGTCGCCTTTGCCGCGCTCAGCCTGACGATCAAGGAGAGCATCGCGGCCACGGTGCTGCTGATCGGCGTCTATGGGCTGATCACCAGGCGCCGCTGGCCCTGGGTGCTGGCCCCGGCGTTGTTGGCCGCCGCCTCGCTGGTCCTTTCCTATGGCGTGGTTTTCCCGCGCTGGGGGGAGGGGGTCACCTCGCGCGCGGCGGCGCTGCTGGGTCCGCTGGGGGCCACGCCCGCGGAGCTGTTGCGCCGCGCCCTGGCCAATCCGCTGGCCTTGGCCCGGCAGGTGCTGACCCTGCCCAAGCTGGCGCTCATGTACCAGTTCTTCCAGCCGCTGCTTTTCCTGCTGCCCCTCTTGAGCGCGGAGGTCTGGCTGGCGCTACCGGCGCTGGGGTTCAGCCTGCTGGCGCAGGGCGGCTCCGTGGGCCTGCGCGCCTGGGAGTCGGCGATCCTCGGCCCGCTGCTCTATGCGGCGGCGGCCACGGGCATCACCCGGCTGAGCGGCTGGCTGGAGCGCCGCGCGGATGGGCTCGATCGCCAGAGGCTCTGCCTCTTTTTGTCGCTGGGGCTCTTTTTTGCTACACTGGCCTGCGCTCCCTATTGGGCGCGGCGCGCCGATTACGCGCCCAAGCCCTATTGGGCGGCGCAGCGCCAGGCCATCGCCCTGATCCCGCCGGGCGCGTCGCTCTCGGCCCCGGACTATATGCTGGCCCGCTTTGCGGATCGGGCGCTGCTGCAATTGCAGACGGGCGCGCCCCATTGGGCCGAGTACCACCTGGTGGACCTCCACTGGATCGAGTCGGTGCGGGGCCACCGCCTGGCCGAGTCCGCGGCGCGGGACTATGAGACGCTGGTCCTGCAGGCGGAACAGGGTCAGCCGGGCGCGGCCTGGCAGGTGCTCTGGTCCGGCGAGGGGCTCTACGTGATCAAACGGAAAGAATAGCGAGATGCTCGATCAAGAGGCGCAGCGGGCGCTGCGCGAACGTTATTACCCCAACCTCGAAGAGGTGATTTTCGCCCCCGTCCATGCGGCGCTCTCCGACCCGCGCCTGGCGGGGGGAGCGGTGCTGGACGCTGGCTGCGGCAAGGGGACGTGGGTGCTGCGCGGGCACAAGGACCAGCTCGGCTTGCTGGTGGGCGTGGACGTCCAGGACGCGGGCAACGACCTGGCCGACGCCGTGGCGCTGGGGGCGCTGGAAAACCTCCCCTTCCGGGCGGAGAGCTTTGACCTGATCCTCTGCTACGTGGTGTTGGAGCATGTGGCGCGGCCTGAGCGGGCCTTTGCCGAGTTCGCGCGCGTGCTCAAGCCCGGCGGCACGCTCGTCTTCAAGACGCCCGCCGCCTATGCGCCGGTCAGCCTGCTGACCCGCCTCTTGCCCTATCGCGCCCATTACGCGCTCAAGAGCCTGATCGGCATCCGCAGCGACGACGTCTTTCCCACCTATTTCCGCTGCAACACCGAGCGGGCCCTCCGACGCGCCCTGGCCGCCAACGGCCTCGCCGTCCGGCAGTTGCTCCGCGTGGACCAGACCTACGCCTACGCGAGCCTGAACAAGGCGACCTATATCCTGGGGCTGCTCTATAGCCGCGCCGTGCAACATCGCGGGCTGGGCTGGCTGCGTAACGGCATCATCGGCATCTGCAGAAAGGAAGGCCGCCCGTGATCCAGGGCCACGAGCAGGCGCTAGCGGCCTACCTGGCCGATCCGGAGCGCGCCACGCCGCACCTCCTCGGCCAGCTTGAGGGCGTCCAGGTCGCGGCGGACGACGACCTGGATGCGCTCCTGCGCCTGTTGCAGCGCAACAAGGTTCCGCTGCTGGCCATCCGCCCCGAGCAGGGCCGCCTGCAGTCCGAGCTGGCCGCGCATCCGGCCTTCACCCTGGCCCAGGCGGCGGAAGCCGCGCAGTGCGCCAGGTTGCGGGAGCATTACCTGGCGGCCCAGTCCCTCTGGCGCCGGGCGGGGATTCAGGATGTGGTGATCAAGTCCGCCGGGACCGCCCCCTCTTTTCCCTACAAGACCAGCAACCTCGATATACTGGTGCGCCCGGAGCAGGGCGACCTGGCGCGAGCGATCCTGCGCCGGGCTGGCTATGTGGAGCTGCGCAACGTGGAGGAGAACCGCAAATACCTCTTTCGTCTCTTTCACGAGGGGGCGGAGGTTGCGGGGCTGCACGTGCACGAGCATGTGGGCTGGTACGCCTCGTTCCTGGATGAGGAGGCGCTCTGGGCGCGCTGCAGCGTCGCCTCCGACGATCCGGCGCTGACCATCCCCGGCGACGAGGACATCTTGCTGACCACCCTGGCCCACTTTTTTTACGAGGACAAGGACGTCAAGCTCTCCGACCTGGCGGCGGTGCACCAGTGCGCCAGCCAGCCGGGGCTGGATTGGGAAGCGGTCTTTGCCGCGGCGGCGCGCCGGGGCTGGGAGGACGGCCTGGCGGCGGCGCTCCGGCTCTGCGCCGATCTGGGCGAGCGGCTCTATGGCGCGACTCCGCTGCCCGCCGCGGCGCTGGAGCGGGCCGAGCGCGCCCTCTCGCCCGCCGCGCGGCAGCGCCTGCGCTACGCCGAGGCGGAGCCACTGCGCTGGCCTTTCCGCATCCCCTTCGCCCTCAGCAAACGCTACTTTTGCCGGCGGCTCTGGCAGCAGGCGGAGAAGCGCTGGCCCGGCCGCCTGGCCGACCTCGCTATCCACACCTTGCAGGGGATCAAGCTGCGGCTCAGGCTGCACAGCCAGCCGCACATGCTGATCACCTTTAGCGGCACTGACGGCTCGGGCAAGACGGTGCAGGCCCAGTTGTTGCAGCGCGCCTTCGCGGGGTGCCACATCCGCGCGCGCTACGTCTGGAGCCGGGGCGGCTCCTCCCGCTGGGTGGGCTGGTTCACGCGCCTGGCCCGCCGCGGCGGATCCGGCGGCGAGGCCGCGGCGCCGCCCAGCTCGGAGCAGTCCATCGCCCGGCGGGTGGCCATGTTCCGCCGTCCGATGGTGCGCGCCGCCTGGAGCTGGCTCACGGCGCTGGAGCTGGCGGGCCGTTACGGGCTGGGGGTGCGCTGGGCGCTGTGGCGCGGGCAGGTGGTGATCTGCGACCGTTACGCCTATGATCTGTGGGCCGAGTGGGCCGCCTATTTCGGCGTCGGGCGCGGGATCGAGCGCTCGCTGGCGGCGCGGTTCCTGCGCTGGGCCGCGCCCCGGCCGGATCGCGCCTACCTCCTGGCCGTGCCGCCCGAGGTGGCCCACCAGCGCAGCCCCGAGCCGCCGGTGGCGTTCAAGGCCTTGCAGTTGGGGGCCTATCGGGAGCTGGCCCCTCGCTTTGGGGCGGTCGTGTTGGACGGGGAGCGCCCCATCGCCGAGCTGAGCGACGAGATCGTCTACGAGACGTTGACCCGCTATTTCGACCGCTATTGGACCCTGGTGAATGCCCTCTTTTTCCGCAACCCCCGGCCGCTGCCCGCCGCCTATGAACGGCTGGACGCGGGCGGGCGCGCGGCGGGCGGGGAGGTGCGCTGATGCGCGTGTTGGTGGTGACCAACATGTACCCCACGGAGACGATGCCCGCTTTTGGGGTGTTCGTCTATGAGCAGGTGCAGTCGCTGCGGCGCTGCGGCGCGCAGGTGGACGTGCTGTTTATCAACGGCAAAGAGAGCACCTGGAACTATTTGCGGGGGTTCGCCCAGGTGCGGCGGCAGGTCCGCGCCGCGCGCTATGACATCGTTCACGCCCACTACGTCTTTTCCGGCGTGATGGCCCGAGCGCAGTTCCGCCGTCCCCTCGTGGTGAGCTTTCACGGCGCCGGCGAGATGTTCGGCTGGGTCGGCTGGCTCTGCCGGGCGCTGGCCCCGCGGGTGGACGCCTTCACCGTCACCTCGGCCGAGCATGAGGCGGAGCTGGGCGCCAAGGGCGCGCATATCATCCCCTGCGGCATCGATACCGAGCTTTTCCAGCCCATGCCCAGGGCGGAGGCGCGCCAGCGCCTGGGGCTGCCCCTGGATAAAAAACTGATCCTCTTTGCCGCCGATTTGCGCCCGGAAAAGCGGGTGGACGTGGCCCGCGCCGCCGTGGCCTTGCTGCAGCGCGAGACCCCCGAGGTCGAGCTGCTGGTGGTGACCGGGCGGCCCCATTCGGATATCCCTCTTTTCATGAACGCCTGCGACGCTCTGGTGCTGACCTCGGACGCGGAGGGCTCGCCCCAGGTGGTGAAGGAGGCGATGGCCTGCAACCTGCCCATCGTCTCGGTGGAGGTGGGCGACGTGGCCGAGGTGATCGGCGGCACGGAGGGGTGCTTCCTGTGCCAGCGCACGCCGGAGGACGTGGCGGCCAAGCTGCGCCTGGCGCTGGAGCGGGGGCGGCGGACCAACGGGCGCGAGGCGGTGTTGCACCTGTCGCTGGACCGCATCGCCGACCGCATCCTGGGCATCTATGGCCAGGTGCTGGTCAGGCGCGGCGAGCCGAGGGAGGGCCAGCCATGAAATTGCTGGTGGTGCTGGGCGAGGGGGGGCACACCAAAGAGATGCTGGCCCTGGTGGACTTGCTGGGCGACCGCTACGAGTACGCCTACCTGTTGACCCGCGAGGACACGCTCTCCGCGGCCAAGATTCGCACCCCCGGGGCGCGCTACCGGGTGGCCCGGCCCCGCGGCAAGAGCGGCTCCCTGGCGCTGGCCGTGGCCCGGACGCTCCTTTGCGCGGCGCAGTCGCTGGGGGTGCTGTGGCGCGCCCGGCCCGACGCCGTGGTCCATTGCGGACCGGCGGTGGCGCTGCCGGTCTCGATCTGGGCCAAGCTGCTGCACAAGCCGGTGATCTTTGTGGAGACCGGCTCGCGGGTGCATCGCCTGTCGCTGACCGGACGGCTGATGCGCCCGCTGGCGGACCTCTATTTCGTGCAATGGCCCCAATTGCTGGAAGCGTATCCCCGCGCCACCTATGCCGGGAGGCTCTTCTGATGATCCTTGTGACGGTGGGCAGCACTGATTTCGATGCGTTGGTCCGGGCGATGGACGAGCTGGCCCCCGAGCTGGGGGATGACGTGGTGATGCAGATCGGCGCGGGGAGCTACGAGCCTCGCCATGCCGGGGAGTGGTTTCGCTATGCCCCTTCGTTGGAGGGCTACTACGACCGCGCCGAGATCGTCGTCTCCCATGGCGGCCTGGGCACGGTGGTAGAAGTGTTGCGCAAGGGCAAGCGGCTGGTGGCCGCCAGCAACCCCGACCGCTACGACACGCACCAGGACGATATCCTGGGCACGCTGGCCGAGGCCGGGCATCTGGTCTGGTGCCGCGATCTGGCCCGGCTGCGCGAGGACCTCGCGACGGTCCGCGCCGCCACGCTGGAGCCCTACGTGGAGCCCGAGTGTCGCATCCACCTGGCGATCCACGACTTTCTGGAGCAAAGGATGAGAAGCAAGCGGCGGCGCTGAGCAGCAGCGCCGCTTGCTTCTATCCGGATACCGTGCTACAATGGGCGCGGAATGCGAGAGTGGTATGCTTTGTCCGGTCGGTTGATTGCCTTGCCCCCGCCTGCCGACGGCCATGGCCAGCAGCTCGGCCGTGGCTTGCTCCCCCAAGCGCCAGACTCCCTGATCCAAGCCGTATCTTGGAGCGCCATTGTGCGTCATCACAGAATGACTTTTGGCATCCCATCGTCTCGTCTATCCCAAGGGCCAGGCGTTTGTCCATGCGTGGCGGCAGGCGGAGCGCCACGGAAGGCGGACCAGGCTGGCCTTCATCCGCCCGCGGCGCCATGGGCCTTTTTGAAAGCGCCCCCTTGTATGGTATAATGGAAATGGGCCATTGTTGCTTGATGGCAACATCTTGCGGGCATGATGCGTCATGCCCGCGGGCGTTTGATGCGGGACATGCCCCACCAGCCTCATCCGCGCATCGGTCCTGCCTTCCAAATGCGCGGCGAGCACGCTCGATGAGCGATGGAGAGCGAGAATTATGGGAAGGTCTTTGCACACGCGTTTAACCTTGATCGCCCTTTTGGTCGTGGTGACGTTGGCCTGGCCGGTGAGCGGCGCGGCCACGCCAGCGCTGCAGCAAGGCGGCGCCAGCTTGGCTGGCCTGCTGCCTCCGGAATCGGTCACCTCCGCAGGCGCGACGCTGCACGAGGCCGAGCTCGGCAGCGCCGATTTGGCCTACCTTTCGGCGGGCGCGGCCAACCCCGGCATCTATGCAGCGCGCGACTATTGGAACCTGAGCCCGTCCACCTATCCGGTGGTCGGCGGCCACAAGAGCTTTTTCTGGGACCAACTGGAGCCGGTGGAAGGCCAGTACGACTGGAACTGGATCTATAACTTTATCAATGATCAAGTGGCGCTGGGCAGAAAGGCCGCTTTTGGCATCAGCACCTACAGCGGCGACAACAACGGGACCTGGATCGGCGCGGACGGGGCCAAGGGCCTGGCCGTGCCCAACTGGTTCAAGACCGGCAGCTCTTTTGCCATCGTCACCTGCTCCAACGGCCACCAAATCCCCAAGTACTGGCATACCCGCTACCTGGAAAAGTATGGCGCGTTCGTGGCGGCGCTCGCCGCCGAGTTCGACGGGAACCCCAACGTAGCCTGGATCCAGATCGGGACGGGCAAGGACGGCGAAAACCAGCCCAGCTATGAGCGCTACGACGCCTGCCTGCAGGGCGCTGGGTTGGATCAGTTCCTCTGGGCCGAGACCTCTTTTGATATCACCGACTTGTACGTCCAGGCTTTCAACACGACGCCGGTGCTGTTCCAGTTCGCGCCGGTTTACCTGGGCGACTGGCAGCGCAAGGATTGCTCGGACTATGCCGTGAACAACGGCGCTGGCCTGATGCACGATGGGTTGGTGCCGGACCGGGAAAAGGCCTATGGCTCCAACACTACCTGCAACAACCTGGCGGGCCACTGGGACCCCATCGTCACCCACAATATGCAGGCGCCCATCGCCTTTGAGAGCTACCAGTCCTACCTGAGCGATGGTTCCGGCTTGCTCGACAATGCCAAGGTCTATTGGGCCATGCTGAACGGCCTGGCCAAGCATGCCGACTATATCAACCTCGACAAGTGCCTGCTCAACGTGTGCGATGCGCAATCCACCCTGCTGCTGCCGCTGCAGCCGCGGACCGAGCTCTTTCCCATCTACCGCTTCACCAATCAATACCTGGGCAAGACGGTGCAGAATACCCCCAGCGTTTGGGTGGCCCTGCGCGAGACCGAGCTGGCCTATTGCCCCGATGCCGGAAACTTTTCCTTCTGGCTCACCCAGGACAATGACGCCGCCTCGGGCCGCACCGTGGCGGTCTGGAACGTGGGGACCGCCGTCGAGGGGCGCTATACCCGCCGCACGGATCAGGCCACGGGCAACCGCTACATGTATTTCGACATCGCGGATGCCTATATCTATGACAACGTGCCCCAGGTGGAGATCAAGGTCACCTATTACGACCTGGGCACCGATCGCTGGCGCCTGCAGTACCACGCCCAGAGCGACATCTACAAGACCGCCGGCGAGGTGGCCAAGACCGACTCGCGCACCTGGAAGACCGAGACCTTCACCATCACCGACGGAAAGTTCGCCAACTGGCAGACGGGCGGCAACGATTTCCGCATCGACTCGAACGGCGATGGCGACGAGTACATCCACCTGGTGGACGTGCGCAAGCTCCAGGCCGCGCCGGTGCAGCTCTCGCTGTCCACTGGATACAATCTGATCTCGCTGCCGCTGGTCCCGTCGGACACGGCGCTCACTTCGGTGTTGGCGGGCATCCAGGGCAGCTACACCAAGGTGTTCGGGTTCACCAACGGGCAGTGGAAGCAGTACATCGTCGGCGCGCCGCCTTTCGTGAACACGCTCACCGACCTCACGGAAGAGATGGGCTACTGGCTCTACATGTCCGGCCCCGCCACGCTGAACGTGGCCGGGACCGCGCCCATCGCGACCCAAGTCCAGTTGCGGGCGGGCTCCAACCTGGTGGGGTATCCCTCCAGCACGCCGCGCAGCGTGCCCGACGCGCTGGCCTCCATCGCGGGCAAGTACACCAAGGTCTATGGCTACATCGGCGGGCAGTGGAAGCAGTACATCGTCGGCGCGCCGCCCTTTGTCAACAGCCTGACCCAGCTAGAGTCGGGGCATGGCTACTGGATCTATACGTCCGAGGCCTGCACCCTGACCATCACGAACTAGAGAACTCAGTCCCTAAGGGCCTCGAAAGACCCTTGGGGGCTTGACTTGGCGGCCCTTGCTCCGTCGCCATGCCCAACCCAAACTCCTGAAGGGAGACCTTTATCAATGAGAAGGCGTGCTTCCATCGGCACACTCGTCTTGATCGCGGCCCTGGTGGCGTCCACCTGGGCCTGGACTGGCCTCTCTGGCCATGCCCGGGCGGGCGCGGCCGCGCAAGTCGACCTGGCGCAGTTGCTTCCGCCTGCCGAGGGCACACCGAGCGCCGAGGACCTCGGCGCGGTGGACCTGGATGACGTGGACCTCTCGCAGCTTCCGGCGGGGGCCGGCTCGCCGGGCGTCTATATCCAGTTCGACGAGCCGACGCACAACCTGGACTATGCCCACGGCTACCCGGTGATCGGTGGGCACGCTCGCTTTAGCTGGAAGGCCCTCGAGCCGGGCTTTGACGGCGACTACCAGTTCGACTCGGCCATACTCCCTTGGGTGGAGCAAGAGGTCGCCCGCGGCAAGAAGGTCTGCATCGGCTTTGTCACCTACAACGGGCGGCAATATGGCGGCCTGACTGTGCCCGACTGGCTGATCACCCGCGATCCCAATGTGCGGCTGTATAACACTTATACCAACGATGGCTGGTACGTGCTGAACTATCTCAACGCCACCTACGTGGCCGAGTATAGCGAGATGATCACCCATTTTGCCCAGTGGGTGGCCGCCAACCCGGTGGTGCGCAACAACCTGGCCTGGGTGGAGATCGGCACCGGCCTCTTTGGCGAGAACCAGCCCACGGCCAACAACACCCACGATAGCAAGGACCGCATCTATTATCGGGATTACGCGCCCCGCCCCGGCGGCGGCTCGGGCTGGACCTCCGCCAACTGGATCGATCACGTGAACGCCGTGTCCTTGTTCTACCGGAACGCCTTCAACAGCGTGGGCATGAACAGCCTGCCCATCTTTACCAATATCGCCCCGACCTTTTTGGCGGCCTGGGAGCGCGACGTGACCTGCGACTATGCCGCGAGCATCGGCGTGGGCCTCAAGCACGCCGGCCTGCTGGCGGACCATGACAACGCCGCCGCCAGCTATGGGCCGCTGATCAAGTATGCCACCGGCGCCACCAAGGTGCCCATCTGCTGGGAAGGGTATGGCCCGGACACCTGGGGCACCCCCCTGGTGGACTGGTACTGGATGGTGCTGGGCGGCCTGGCCAAGCACCCCGACTATTTCCTACCGACCCGTGGCGTGGTCACCTATGCCGATTACAAGCCCATCACCGCCATCGCCGACGAGTATTCCGGCGTCACCTTGGGGGACACGCCGGGCGTTTGGGTGGCGCTGCGCGAGACCTTCCGCGTGGGGCAGTGGGATAACCCCGAGCACGGCAATTTCAACTTTTGGCTCTATCAGGACGATGGGATCTCGGGTGGGCGCACCGTCACCGAGACCTATCGTTCCGACGCCATCACGCAGAACGTCAAGAACCGCCTGGGCTTGCCGGTCTATAATCCGGCCTTGGGCACGTTCAAAGAGGGCTGGACCACCCGCCGCACCAACGAGGGCGATGGCAACCCCTACATGTGGTTCAAGATCGACAATGGCTACATCAACGGCGGGACCAACCAGGTGAATATCGACGTGACCTATTTCGATATCGGCGCGGACAAGTGGTCGCTGCAATATGATTCGACCAGCGGGATGAAAGACGCCGTGCCCAACGGCTCCGGCAACGCCTACGTGCAAAAAGCCAACACGCGCACCTGGAAGACGGCGACGTTTACCATCACCGATGGGCGTTTTGCCAACACCCTCACCGGCGGGGCCGATTTCCGCGTCAACTGCATGAACGACGGCAATGACTGGTTCCACCTGGTCAAGGTCTCCAAGGCGGGCGGGTCGGCGCCGACTCCGACGCCCACCTCCTCGCCCTCGCCGACGGCTACGCCCACGCGAACGCCGACGGGCGGGGCCGCGACGCAGATTCAGCTTCGCACCGGCCCCAATCTGGTGGCCTATAACGGGCCTAGCCGGCCCGTCGCCGAGGCGCTCGCCTCCATCGATGGCAAGTATACCAAGGTCTATGCCGCGATATACGAGTACAATGCCTCTCAGGGCAAATATGCGCTGGTTTGGAAGCAATACATCGTCGGCGCGCCGCCGTTTGTCAACACGCTCACGCAGCTCGAGCCCTGGGTGGGCTATTGGGTCTATGTGACTCAGGATTGCGTCTGGTCGGTCAGCCCCTGATGGCTAGCGACCTGAGGATAGGCGCCCGTCTGACTATTCTGTTGCTGGCGCGATGGCTTTTGGGGGGCCAGGAAAGGAGCAACCGTGCGGAACTCCAACCCGATGGCAAAGCATAGGTGTCTGCTCGTCAGCCTATTCGTCCTGGCTTGCTGGCTTGTCTTTGCGAGCACGGCCTTGGCTGTGCCCCCCATCTCGCACTTTTTCTGGGGCATCGTCAAGATCAATGGCGCGAATGTGCCCACGAACCACGTGGTCTCGGCCTGGATCAGCGGTGTGCGTTACGACCAGGAGAGCATCATCTATATCGATGAGCAATCTCGCTCGGCCTACTACCTGGCCGTGACCGGCGACGACCCGGACACGCCGGAAAAGGAGGGCGGTCGCCCTGGCGAAGCGATCACCTTCCGCGTCGGCGCCACCGGCAGCCTGGCCGACCCCGCGGCGGCCGAGACCGCCATCTGGGAGGAGGGGGGCAGCCCCGTCAACCCGGTGGTGGGCATGCCGCTGAACGTGACCGTGGCCACGGCAACGCCCACCGCCACGGCGACCTGGACGCCCTCGCCCTCGCCGACTCCGTCGGCGACCGCAACTCCATCGGCGACCGCGATCCCATCGGCGACGCCGACGCTGCCGCCCGGCGTCACTCCCACCGTGACGTCCACGCCGACGGCCACCAGCCCGGCCACGCCCACCGCCACGGCGACCGCGCCTCCGTCGTCGACGGTGACGCCGACCAACACGCCGTCCACGCCGACGCCCACGTCGCTGCCGGTCACCATCCTCTTTACCGAGGTGGTGGAGACCTGGCTGGACGGCAAGACCTTCCAGACCAAGAACTATGGCAGCGAGGGCGTGGTGCAAATCCGCACCCAGGCGGAGGGCACGTCCGAGCGCCCCGTCTTTCGGTTCGACCTCTCCCGTATTCCCGCGGGGTCGCATATCGCCTCCGCCACGTTCAAGCTCTACACCAACTCGTCCATGCAGGACTATAACGCGCACTCGCTCGGGGTCTACAAGGTTAAGCGGCCCTGGGTCGAAAACGAGGCCACCTGGATTCTGGCGGCGACGGGCAACCCGTGGTCCTCGCCGGGCGCCGATAACGTCGTCAGCGATCGCGGCGATACGGCCTATGACACCAAATCGGTGAGCAACCCCAATCAGGCGCTGGTCACCTGGAACGTCACGGCCCTGGTGCAAGAGTGGGCCAACGCGCCGGAGAGCAACTATGGCCTGATGCTCTTGGGGACGAGCGCGATCCCGGTGCAGCACCGCTTTTCCACGTCGGAATGGGTGCAGCCCACCTTTGGCCCCCAGTTGGAGGTGACCTTCAACCCGGGGGCGGCGCCGGCCACGCCCGTCACGCCGGCGGCCAGCGGCACGCCTTCGCGCACATCCACGGCGACGGCCACTCTCATCACCAGCTCGGGGAGCAAGGTGCTTGCCCCCAGCCAGGATGCTTTCATCCAGGAGTGGGAGCCGACCAAGAACGAGGGGGCTAGTTGGGAGCTGCGGGTCAAGAACGGCAGCAAGCGCACGCTGCTGCAATTCGACCTGGGCGGCATCCCCACGACGGCGACGATCACGCAAGCCAAGCTCTACCTCTACCCTTACCGGCGCGATGGCGCCACCAACCCCGGCACGTTCAGCTTTCATGCGCTGCTGCGGCCCTGGGCGGAGCGCGAGGTGACCTGGAACATGGCCTCGGCGGGCGTGGCCTGGTCGCAGGCGGGCGCGAACAGCCTCTTTGCCGACCGCGCCGAGACGGCTTTTGGCCAGGTGGTCGTCACCGACGTGGGCAAGTGGTACGAGGTGGACGTCAGGACGCAGGTCCAGTCTTGGGTGAGCGACCCCAGCAGCAACCACGGCTGCCTGGTGGTGGCCAACTCGCAGACCGACTATATCATGTATAGCCTCAACTATCCCATCGACCCGAACATGCGCCCGCGGCTGGAGGTGAGCTATGCGCTCTCGACCACGCCGCAGGCCACCGCCACGCCCACCGGCAGCGGCACCCCGTCCGGGTCCGCGACCCCGACGGCGACCCTGATCCCCAGCTCGGGGAGCAAGGTGCTCAAGCCGGCCAAGGACGCCTACATCCAAGAGTGGGATCCGGCCAAGAACGAGGGGCTGAGCTGGGAACTGCGCGTCAAGGATGGCAGCAAGCGCTCCCTCTTGCAGTTCGACCTGAGCAGCATCCATCCGTCGGCGCAGGTGACCCGCGCCAAGCTCTACCTCTACCCCTACCAGCGCTTTGGGGCCACCAGCCCCGGAACCTTTGGCTTCTATGCGCTGCGGCGCCCCTGGACCGAGGCCGAGGTGACCTGGAACGAGGCTTCGACGGGGGCTCCCTGGGGCACGGGCGGGGCCAATAACCTCTTTAGCGACCGCTTCGAGACCGCTTTCAGCCAGGTGGTGGTGACCGATGTGGAAAAGTGGTACGAGATCGACGTGCGGGCCCAGGTGCAGTCCTGGGTGAGCGACCCGGGCACGAACTGGGGCTTGCTCGTCATGGCCAACTCGCAGACCGAGTTCGTGATCCGCAGCGGCAACTATCCCATCGACACGAACCTCCAGCCCAGGCTCGAGGTCAGCTACGAGGTGCCGCCGCCGCCGACCGCCACGCCCACGCGCACGAACACGGCGACCGTCACCGCCACCGCCACGGCCACGGCGACGCTCTCGCCCACGGCCACGCCCACGGTCAATCTGGGCGGCATCGCGGGGCTGGTCTTTGAGGATGTGAACGGCAACCGCGATTTCGACCTGAACGAGCCGCCGGTGAGCGGCGCGGTGATCCTGCTTTACGCCCCCAATGGGCAAGAGATCGATGCTTATAGCACCGGTGTGGATGGCGTCTTCCAGTTTTCCGGCCTCGCCCCCAGCCCGACCGACTATTATCGCGTGGTGGAGCAAGACCCGCCCGACTGGGCGTCGACCACCGAGAACGAGTTCTATGTGCGCGTGACGGCGAACCTGACGGTGACGCTGCTCTTTGGCGACCGGCGGCTCTACACCGTGACGCCCACCGCCTCGCCGACCGGCACGCCCACGGCGACGGCGACGAGCACGGCGACGCCTACCGTGACGGCGACGGCTACGCCAACGGCCACGTCCACGCCCACGCGGGAGGAGACGGCGACCATCACGCCGACGCCCACGCGCACGCCGGTGAACTATGATCACAAGGTGTACTTGCCCCTCAATTACCTGTTCATCCCAGGACAAAGGTAGAGAGGAGCGTTTTCTTGCTGTCAACCATCCGACATCGGCTCCTATCCGACAGGAGCTGGACCATCCGATTCGCTTTGATTGTTGCGCTGTGCTGGCTTGCCTGGCCGCTCGTCGTGGCGGCGGTCCCGCCGCCGCCCTGCACCTTCTTTGGCACGGTGCGCATTGGCGGGCGCAACATCCCAGACGGGACGCTGATCTCGGCGTGGATCGATGGGGTCAAGTATGAGGAGCAAAGCAGCTTGACCTATCAGGGCGTCTCGTCCTACTTTCTCACGATTCCGGGCGATGACCCGGATACGCCGGAGAAGGAGGGCGGCGCCAACGGGGCGGCGATCCAGTTCAAGATCGGCAACCTGGTGGCCGACCAGACGGCGACCTGGCAAGAGTCCGGCGGCGGGGAGCTGAACCTCACCGCCCCAGGCTCCAGCCTGACGCCGGTGTTCCTGCCGCTGTTGCTCAAGAGTCCGAATGTCACGCCCACCGCGACGCCGTCACCGACGGCGTCGCGCACGCCGACGCGCACGGCCACCCAGCCGGGAGCTACAGCGACGCGCACGGCGACCTCCACCTGGCCCACCTCAACCCCCCTGCCCAGCACGGTGGTCCTGACGCAGGCCGACGATACCTATCTGGATATCGACCTGGACGTTCCCCAGGGGGATTGGGGCGAGCTACGCATCAAGACCGGCCAGCAGAGCCGGCGCCCGCTGATCCGCTTCAATCTGTCGGGCATCCCCACCAACGCCACGGTGGACTCGGCGCGGCTGACCTTGCGCACCAACTGGTATTCCGCCACCGCCTGGCCCATGGAGGTGCGCTGCTATATGCTCCGGCGGGCTTGGTTGGAAAGCGAAGCCACCTGGCACTATGCGGCCGAGGACCAGCCGTGGGGGATGCCAGGGGCGGATAGCACCGTGGCAGATCGGGATAGCACGCATATTGCCTTCTTTGTTGTGGATTCCGCCGACAAGTCGTACACTTTTGACATCACCGACGCGGCGCGCCAGTGGGTCGCCAATCCGGGCGGCAATCATGGCCTGATCCTGCTCGGAGACGGCAACATCTCTGAGTATCGCTTCCTGTCGTCGGAACACATCGTCGACCCATCGTTGCGGCCGCGCCTGGAGCTCAGGCTGCGCGTGCCAGGGGCCTGATCTCGGACGCTCCTGTTTGCGCTCAAGGGGGGCGGATTCCTTTCACCGTATGAGGAGCTTGCAGAGATGAGCTATCGAACCAGAGCATGGGTCGTCTTGCTTGGCCTGCTGGCCATGCTTCTTGTCCCGTCGGCCGTACATGCGGTACCGCCTACCCCCGCCACTTTTTTTGGCACGGTCAAATTGGATGGGCAGAACGTCCCCGATGGCACGCTGATCTCTGCATGGGTGGGCGGCACCAAGTATCATGAAACCTCGAGCCTGACCTACCAGGGGCAATCCTACTATAACCTGAGCGTGCCGGGCGACGACCCCGATACGCCCGAGGTCGAGGGAGCCACGGCGGGCGCCGAGATCACCTTCAAGGTCGGCGCTTATTGGGCGAATCAGACGGCCACCTGGCAAGAGGGCTACACCCCTCCCGATCCGGTGGCCGGCTTCCCGCTGACCGCGAGCGTTGGCACGCCGACGCCCACCGTCACCGGCACGCCGCCCACGGCCACGCCGACCGTGACCAGCACTCCCACGCCCTCGACGACGCCCTCTCGCACGGCGACCTCGACCGGGACCGCGACCGCCACGCGCACGGTGACCCCGACGGGCACGACGCCCACGGTGACGCCTACGCCGCGCATCATTGTGCTCCGGGACAGCAATATCGAGGATACCTGCCTGGATGGCGAGCTGCCAGCCCAGAACTTTTATGCTGACGGGCGCATGAAGATCAAGTACACGAACAAGCGCCCCCTGATCCGCTTCAAGCTGGACGCGATTCCGACGGGGTCCAAGATCTCCTCCGCCATGCTGGAGGTGTTCACCACGGGGGATCGTTTCCCCGCCGATCCGGTGCGCTATCTGGACGTGCAGGTTTACGGGATCAAGCGGAGCTGGGTGCTCAACGAGGCCACCTGGAACGTCCGCTCGGTGGGCTCGCCCTGGCAGCAGCCCGGCGCCAACGACATCCTGTTCGATCGCGACGCTACCATGACCACCTCGCGCATCGTGGACAAGGTCAACGCGAGCTACCAGTTCGATATCACGGCCCTGGTGCAGCGTTGGGTCAATAACCCCGCGGAAAACTATGGACTGCTGATGATCGGCGAGGCCCAGTCGGTCGAGTACCGCTTCTATTCCTCCGACGAGTTCAACGCCAACTATCGTCCCCGGCTGACGCTGGGCTACATCCCGCCGGCGCCCACCATGACGCCCACCACCACGCGGACGCCCTCGCCGACGAGCAGCGCCACGCCCACGGCGACGAATACGGCCACGCCCACCAATACCCTGACGCCTACCGCCACGCCCACCACCGGCATCATCCAGGTGACCGCCTGGGAGGATCTGGATGGGGATCGCGAGGTGGATGCTGGCGAGCCCAAGGTGGCGGGGCTACTCTCCAAGGTCAGCAAGTTCCCCAGCGGCAACCCTGCCATCGCCAGTTGCCAGACCGGCGCGCAGGGCGAATGCCAGGTCGTCAACCTGATGCCGGGCAGCTATTACGTCTTCTTGACGCCTCCCTCTGGCTTTGCCATCGACTTTCCGCCTGGCGGCGTGATCGCGTTGGGGGTGCAGGCCGGCAAGATCGAGGCGCTCAACGTGCGCATGCGCTCGCTCTTTACGCCGACCGCCACGGGCACCGCCACGGCGACCTCGACGGCCACGTTCACGGCCACCGCCACGGCCACCGCGACGTCTACGGCGACCCAATCGCCCACGGCGACCAGCACGGCCACCGACACGCTGACGGCCACGCCGTCGAACACGCCCACGGCCACCGGCACGGCGACTTGGACGCCCACATTCACGGCGACCCCGACGCATACGGCGACCCGCACGCCCACCACGCCCGGCGCGCCCACGCCGACCTTTACGGCGACGAGCACGGCCACCGCCACGCCGCTCATCAACCCGTTTTTCACTCCGGCCTATTGCGGGCTGAGCTATGCCGGCAACACCTGCACTGGCCGCTCGTACGCGACCAATTACAGTTGCCTGGTGGAGCCCGAGAGCGGGCCCGAAGTCGTTTATGAGCTCGTCACCGACGTGACCCTGAATATCACGGCTACCCTGCAATACAACCCTGGCGAGATCGATCTCGACGTGCTGATCCTCGACCAGCTCAACCCGCAGCGGTGCGTGGCGGGAGGCGATTTCGTGGCGGCCTATCGTAACGCGCCGCCCGGCCGGTACTATATCGTGGTGGAGAGCTTTTCCGGGTGCGGGCCGTTCCTCCTGACCATCAGTTGCCCCGGCGGGCCAACGCCCCAGCCGCCCACCATGACGCCCACCGCGACGCGGACGCCCACGTTGCTGCGCGGGTATCTGCCCATTATCCTGCGCATGATCCCCACGCCCACGGCGACGCCGACCCGGACGTCCACGTTCACGCCGACGCCGACACCCACGCGCACGCCGACGCCCACCCGGACGCTTACGGTGGTCCCGTACGACGTGGCGGTCAACTGCGGCGGGCCGCAGTTCCTGGACTCGGCCGGCATCACCTGGCAGCCCGACCTGCCGTACGGGGGCGGCAACGCCTCGGGCTACGTCCGCCACTATCCTGGCGAGGGCATCTATACCACCACCGACCCCATCCGCTACACCGTGGATGACCAGCTATATCAGACCCATCGCTACGCCGTGTCCTACAAATTCGACGTGTCGCAGCCGGGCACCTATCGGGTGGAGCTGCGCTTCGCCGAGATCACCGCCTTTTACTGGCAGACGGGCCGCCGCGTCTTTGATGTGCTCGCCGAGGGCCAGGTGGTGGTCGATAACCTCGATGTTTATGCCGAGGTGGGCCCCAATTCGGCGCTGAACCGCATCCTGGAGGTGCAGGTCACGGATGGCCGTCTGGATATCGACCTGGTGGATAGCCCTGAACAAGATCACTGGGGGATGCTCTCCGCGGTGCGGGTGACGAGGCTGCCCTAGAAAGCTTTTGAGGCTCCCGTGCATCACAGGCCCCCTCGCCGCATCGGCGGGGGGGCCTTTTGGTTGGTATCGTGAACAAACTGACATCCCCGCAAGGGGCTTTTTAATACTTCAGAGTGCTCTTTATTGGTAATAGTGCTCTGAGCAACGAT
>ENA-UOUL01000593-UOUL01000593.1-bioreactor-metagenome-genome-assembly--contig:-NODE-593-length-60652-cov-10.914915_pt1 | contig 60652 bp, 44 predicted proteins | sample MGYA00249838_ERZ747220 | MGnify/ENA primary metagenome ERZ747220 (study PRJEB28778, sample SAMN05720191) | bioreactor metagenome | isolation source: Anaerobic biogas reactor | place: USA:Washington... | reverse complement strand
CCGGTTGTGTGTTTCCGGACGGGTGTGGTACCAGAAAAGGGGCAACCGGGCAACGGTTGGGTCGCCCGGCATCTTGTAGTGTGAGGGTTTTAACTGCTATCGGGTTTCAACAATTTTGGTAGCAGTATAGATGAGTATCCCCGCAGCTTGTGCTACATTAAGACTCTCAATAGCCCCTGTCCCGGAAATCTTCACCAGACAATTACACGCTTTTTTCGTTTCCGGAGAAAGACCTGTTTCCTCATTACCAAGAACTATGAGCGGCGTAGCTCCGTTCGGTATCAGCCTGTCCAATTCATGTACTTCATTGGAAGAACGGTGATCCGCTCCAACGCTCTTTACATTGGGGGGAAGTTTGTCGAGAATCCAGCAAGAAGAAGGGACTCGCCACAATGAGACAAATTCCATACCGCCTTGTGCGACGCGATACATGCTGGTCGATACTTGCGCCTGATCATCTTCTTCGCTGAGAATTATTGTGTCAGCTCCAAAAAATGCGGCACTTCTGATTATTGCTCCCAGATTGTTTGCATTTCCGACACGATCCAGCAGCAGTACCATTTTTTTCGTGCCAAGTTCCTGCAAGGCTTGTCCGGTCAATGACGGTATTTCCGGTTCGGGAATCATGGCGACAACGCCCTGATGGTGCACGCTGCCGCACAATTTTTCCAGTTCCTTTTCAGTTTCAACGGTCCGGTACACTTTTCTTTCTGAGGCCAATGTACGGCAAACAGGACCAAAATATTTTGACCGATCATGGGTGAAAAAAAGGCGTTGTATTTTTTCAGGATGTTGTTCTGCAAGGGCACGTACTGCTTCAAATCCGCAAACGGCAAGTTCGCGCAACTGTTTATTTTTCATGTTTTCTCCTGGGGAGTCAGTGTATCACAGTGCTTTTTTTTCAGGAAGATTGCTTTTCTGCTTGACTCGAAAGTAAAAATTCCGTACGGTAATGTTACCGAACATTCGGTAACAATTTACGCAACTCATGTGTTGTAGTAATTGAGGTTTATCATAGCAAAAAACTCCCCGGGCACGTCAATTTCACGCCGGGAACAGATTCTTGATGCCGCTTTTTCAATCGCACGACGGAATGTTTCCTGGAGTATGCGCGATGTTGCGTGGGAAGTGGGTGTCTCAAAACCGGCGTTGTATCGTCATTACACCAGTCGCGCGGATTTGGAGCAAGCCATGGAATCTCGTGTACTTGAGCTCTTGCTCAGTTCAATCGAGTCCGCCCGGGAGAACACGGAAAGTATCCGTACGGCCATGGTACGGGATTTGCGTGCCCACCCGGATTATTTCATGTTTTTTGCGCGAAATCTGATTACTGTGGAATCTTTTCATGAGCGGGTTCTCGCGTATCTCATTGAGAATTCCCGGCAAATCGGGGACTTTTTCTCACGGTTGCGTCAGGAATCCCCGGAAGTTCTCCAGCGGAAGACACTGGCCATTCAGAAGAACGCGATTACGATTCTTCTTGCCGGTTATGATTCTCCGATGATCAGGGAGTTCCAGGACGAGTTGCTCAGGCGGAATGAGGAGGGATTCCCGGAACTTGCGCTTCCGCCGGAAGTTCGGCTTGATGAACTTGATAAGATTCCGCTTCAATCGGAGACAGGCGAAAACGTCAAATTATTCGAAGCGATTTCGCGGGCAATTCAGGCGCAGGGTATCGGTAACGTAACTATCGAGAAAATAGCGGAGGAGATGGGGACCGCCAAAAGCAGTCTTTATTTCTATTATGACAACAAGCAGGCCATGCTTTCCGAGTTGGTTACCCATGAGTCTGACGTATTCCTGTCAGTGTTGTCTGAGCATGTCAAATGGGGCAAGACGACCGAGGAACAGTTGTATCTGGCCATGATCGCGCATACCCAGTATTTATTGAATAAACCCGGGATCATTCCGGTGTTCAACTGGATCCGTTACGAGATGGTCACCCATCATCATGAGGTAAGTCATCCGGATGTGCATAATAACGCATTACGTGACACCTTCGATTTCAGCTGGATCAAATCACGAACTTCCAACGAAGCCCTGGAAGCATTAAGCATTGTTAAATGGGCAATGATTCTCAGCAGCGGGTGCACAATCAGGGAACATGAAAGTGGTAAAAGCAAAGAGGATATTTTGAAAAGTATCCGTAGCATGTATAAACTAATTTTGTTTGGTGACAAGGAGCTCTTATGATTTTCCCCAAAAAGCTGTGGACGGTTCTTTTTTTCTTTCTGTTCATCAGTTTTATTGTACAAGCCGATGAATCTCCGCTTCCGCCGGACACCCCGGTAATTGAAGTGGTTACGGTTGAGCGTGCGGTCGAGCTGGCAATGCAGAACAATATTCAGCTCGCTTCCACGGCAATTGATGTACGAATGAAGAAGCGGGCACGGGACTACGCGTGGAATGTTTTTGTCCCTTCGGTTCAGGCGACAGGTACTCTTGCCCGGAGTAATAATGTCAGCAATCCGTATGAAGATCTGATCCGCATGCTGAATCCGATGTACCAGTCTCCAGAAATCACGGAATCGGATCATTGGAATGCGATTGCCGGTTTGAATATCAGTCTCAATCTCAACCTTGCTCTGGTCGAAGGTTTTCGCGCCACCCGTCAGAATTACGAGGCGGGAGTCCTGACCTACGAACAGGCTCGTCAGGAGACCGAGATCAATGTCCGCAAGGCTTTTTATGGTCTGCTCCTGCAGGAAGGCAGCTTGGCGGTAGCCCGGGATAAACTGGCTACAAGCGAAGAACGTCTCGAGCAAACCCGCATCAACTATCAAAACGGTCTGGTGCCGGAGTTATCGTATCTGCAAATGCAGCTTGCGGTGGAAACTCAAAAACCGGCAATCATGGAAACGGTTCTTCAGCTTGACCAAAACAAGAATCTGTTCGGGTTTCTCATCGGTCTTCCCCCGGGATCAGAGATTGTACTGGAAGGAAGCATCAATCCTGAAACACAGTCATTCGATGCGGACGAGCTTGTCGAACAGTACCTGGGCAACCGGTTTGATCTCGCCCTTTTGGAACAAAACCGGTTGATGCTCGAAACGAGTCTGCGTGCGACCCAGATTCAGCGGTTTACTCCGAGCATTACCCTGAGTCAGACCTATTCACCGCGTCTTTCGTCAATCGAAGATTCCTGGACGGATACAGGGAATTGGACAGACAGCAGTGGCGCATTCAGTGTAACGGTACTGTTCAACATCATGGAAATGTTTCCCTTCTCCTCAAGCGGCGTCAAAGCAGCTGATACTCGCGACCAGATTGAGAAGCTTAATCTCGCATTCAATCAGCTCGCCGACAACGCGGAGATCGAGGTTCGGGATCTGGTCAAAAAACTCGACAAGTCCCGTGCGGCCATCACGGCGATGGAACTTAATGTCTCAATGGCGGAAAAAGCCTTCACGTTGACAGAGCAGGCCTACCGCGCAGGAATCAAGGAGTATCTTGACTTGAAGGATGCAGAAAACATGCTCGTTGAAGCACGCGTCGGTGTTCTTTTGGAAAAGTTTAATTATCTTTCGGCTCTTCTCGATCTCGAAAAAGCGCTGAACATCACATTACAATAGGTAGTGGACACATAAGGAGAAATGTATGAATAAGAGCAGATTCAGACGATACGGCATAATGAGTATTCTTGCCGTTCTTTCAATTACCATGCTTTCCTGCAGCAAAGATAAATCTGACAAGGATGCGTCAGCGGCGGAAGAGGCCGAGGCTGTTGTTTTTGCAGTTACCACCGTAACCGCCACCCGGGGCGAACTGAACGACTATCTGGAGTTCGGTGGAGATGTCGTTGCGAAAAGCAATCTCGACATTCTCCCCGACGCCGCGGGGAAAATAGCGCAGGTATTGGTTTCTGTGGGCGACACAGTCAAGAAGGACCAGGTAATCGCGTATGTCGATCCTTCCCGTCCCGGAATGAATTATGAGTACAGCCCGGTCAAATCGCCCATTTCGGGAACGATCACTGCGGTTAATGTGGTTCCGGGATCCATGGTTGCCCAACAGCTTTCCATCGCAAAGGTAAGCAAGATGGAAACCCTCGAAGTCATCATGAATGTTCCTGAACGGTTCGTATCCAAAGTCAAGCTGGATCAGAAGGCGTATCTCAAGTTTGACGCGTATCCGGGGGAAACTTTTCTTGCAGAAGTATCCGAGGTAAGCCCCGTTCTGGATCAGGCATCCAGAACAATGGGAGTCAAGCTGAGTTTTATAGCAAAAGATCCCCGCATCAAGGCGGGAATGTTTGCCCGGGTCAAGCTGATAACGGACATCCGGTCCAATGTCGTCAAGATTCCCGAAACGGCTATCGTGAACCGGTTCGGCGAGAATTTCGTCTTCATGGTTGTACCGGGAGAAAAGCCTGCCGTACGAAAACAACTGGTATCCGTTGGAATTCGTGTCGACGAAAAGGCGGAAGTTCTTTCCGGGCTTTCTCCGGATGCCGAAGTTGTTGTCCGCGGTCAAACTCTTCTTGAAGAAGGGTCTCTCATAAATATAGTCTCGCGCATGCAGCCGCTTCCTGAACAGGAGTCCATTCAATGAGTTTATCAAAAACAGCCGTAAACCGGCCGACAACCATATTGATCCTTTTCACCGTTCTTGCCGCACTCGGCATGTACGCGACAATGGATCTTCCGCTTGATCTTCTGCCCGATATTGAACTTCCCTACGTCGCCATTAGCACGGTGTATCCGGGCGCGGGACCGGAAGAAGTTGAGCGTCGTGTAACCCGTCCCGTTGAGAGTGCCCTCTCGGGTGTTTCAGGCATCGAATATCTGGGATCCCAATCGTCGAGCAATTCGAGCATGGTCTATATCCAGCTCACGTTTGGCAGCAATCTTGATGAATCCATGAACGACATCCGGGCAAAACTCGACTATGTAAAGGGAACGCTCCCGGACGACGCGGAAACGCCCATGATTTTCAAGATGGATCCGACAATGATCCCGATCATGTTCTACGCAATAAGCGGCAACCGCACACCGGAAGAGCTGTACCAATACGCGGACGATCTCGTCCCCCGGCTTGAACAAATTGACGGTGTAGCTACCGCATATGTAATTGGCGGTCGAGAGCGCGCCATTGTCATCGAGATACCCCGGGACCGTTTGCAGGCGTATAATCTTACCGTCACACAGGTTAGTCAGATGCTTGCTGCGCAGAACATTCAGATCGCCGGAGGAACCATCACCGAGGCGGATCTGAACTATGCAATCAGCACGGTGGGCGAATACAAGAATCTTGAAGACATCCGCAATACCGTAATCACGTACAAGCAACGCGGATCGGTGGAAGAGGCACAGCGGGGCGGTCCCATGCCGTCCGTTACCACTGTTCGTCTCAGAGATATTGCCAATGTATATGACGGGTACAAAGACCAGACCTCTATGTACTACTTTAACGGTGAACCGTGTGTGCGCATGGCCATTCAAAAACAGAGCGGCACCAACTCCGTAAAGACAGCACGTGCCGTCCAGAAACGCATGGCGGAAATAATAAAGGATGCCCCTTCCGATGTCACCATTACCGAAACCGGAAATACTACCGACATCATTCAACGTTCGGTAGACAACGTTGCGTCCAGCGCCATTCAGGGAGCAATATTTGCAATCATCATTTTGTTCATCTTCCTGAGAAGTTTGCGCAGTACCATCATCATCGGTCTCACCATTCCCATATCGCTGATCATTACGCTCGGCATCATGTACTTCTCGGGTATGACGCTCAACATCATGACTCTTGCAGGACTCGCACTCGGTGTCGGTATGCTCGTGGACAACTCGATTGTTATCCTCGAAAACATTTACTCGTATCGGGAAAAGGGCGCAAAACCGAAACCGGCGGCCATTCTCGGCTCACAGGAAATGGTCCTCGCCATATCGGCGTCTACCCTGACCACCATCTGCGTATTTCTTCCGCTCATCATGTACCGGAAGGAACTTGAAGTTATCGGTGAAATCTTCCAGGGGCTCGCGTTCACCGTCGTCATCTCCTTATTATGTTCGCTTATAGTGGCCATTGTTCTCGTACCCGTTCTTACCAGCAAGTACTTCAAGATTGGCGGTAAAAACCGTCGCACCTACACCGGGTTTTTCGGGAAATTGGATCTCCGGCTCGGAAACTTCTTTACCCGCCTGGATGATAGCTACTTCAAGTCGATTCGTTGGGTTCTCCGTCACAAGCTCATAACGATCGGTACCATTGTCGGTTTGTTCGTCCTGAGTATTGCACTCATTCCGGTTCTCGGATTTGTGTACATGCCCGAATCGGCTTCCGACAGAATTCAGCTTGATGTTACGCTGCCGGTGGGAACAAAACTTGAAACAACAGAAGCGGTTCTCAAGCAGTTTGAACAATTCGTAGTCCGCGAGGTAAAGGGTTACAAAAGCATTTCACTCCTTGCCGGCGCCAGCGACGGATGGGGCTTTGGAGGTGAAAGTTCCTACAAAGGGCAACTTACCATTGACCTCCCCGAATTGTCGAAACAGATAGACAATGAAGAGCAAATCAAGGAAAAACTCCGTTCCCACTTCGGAGAATTCCCCGGAGCGACCTTCAATATCACCGCCGGTCGGGGAGGTGGTGTCGGTGGCGGCAGTAAAGCGGTACAGGTAAAGGTTAAGTCCGAAGACCTGGACAAAGCCCGCACAATGGCGATAGCGATCCGCGATCTCCTTGCCGAAAAAGCGAAGGAGCACGTAACCGAGCCAAGCATCAGTCTGCAGGACGGGCTTCCCCAGGTTGATATCGTGATAGACCGCGAACGCCTCTATAATCTTGGTCTCAACATCGCATCCGTCGGGCAGGAAATCCGCGCGAATATCGCGGGAACTACGGCAACAAAGTACCGTGAAGAGGGCGAAGAGATTGACATAGTGGTCAAGCTCGATGAAATCGATCGCACCAAACTCGGCGACCTTGAACAAATCTTTGTTACCAATGCCCAGGGTGAAAAAATCCCGGTTTCAAGTTTCGCGCGCTATGCGGAAGGCACTTCACCCATATCTATCACCCGGGAAAACCAGAGCCGCATCATCACGGTCAGCGCGGGAACCGCAACCGGGGCATCCATCAACGTCGTTCAGAAAGCCGTTGAAAAACTCATCCAGGAAGAAATCCCGAAGGATCCCGCTGTCCGGATCGAATACGGCGGAGACTATGAAGATCTCATGAAGGCTATCCGGCAGTTCGTCATCATCATTTTTATGGCCATCATTCTGGTATTCGCCGTCATGGCAAGTCAGTTCGAGTCCTTCCTTGATCCGTTCATCGTGCTCTTTACCATGCCGCTCACCGTTATCGGAATTGTAATCCTCTACGGCATCATGGGGCAAAAACTCAATGTCATGACCGCGGTCGGTATGCTCATCCTTGTCGGTATCATAGTCAACAACGGTATCGTTCTTGTTGACTACACCAACCTTTTGAGGAAACGCGGAATGGCCCTCAAGGACGCGTGTGCGGAAGCAGCCAGAAGCCGCCTCCGGCCCATTCTCATGACTACGCTTACTACCGTCCTCGGGCTGACCCCGATGGCATTCTTCCCCGGCGAAGGATCCGAAATGGTTCAACCCATAGGACAAACGGTATTGGGCGGACTTTCCTTCGGAACGCTCATGACCCTCTTCCTCATGCCGGTACTGTACTATGGTTTCAACCGTATACGGGAAAAACGGGACATCAAGAAAGAGCTCAGGATTACCGAAAAGCTCGCGCGTATTGAAAGTAAAAGGAGTGGAATTCTGTGAAAAGGATCGAAATAATATTCAGCCAGGCGCTTGAGGAAGACATACTGTCCGCCCTGTCAAAGGTCCCGGAAGCCCAGTTCTACACAATCATCCCCGAAGTTTGGGGAAAGGGATACTCAACGCCGAAGATGGGAAGTCCGGTCTGGCCGGAAACCAACGAGATCATGATCATCTATTGTGACGATGACGTAGAGCCAAAAATAACCGGACCCGTCAAGGAACTGCAGGCGAAATACACCCGCGAGGGTCTCGCCTACTTCGTCATATAAGAAAAATTATTGTCCGTCCCGCCAGGCGATGAGTGCCCGGCGGGCGGATTCAAAGGCGATGGGGGCGGTTTCAAAATCTGCCGGAGCCACAAGTTCCAGCGACGAAACCTCCCCCGCCTCCGCCGTAAATACGGACAGATCCCCGGAAAAAACCGCGCTGAAATACAAATCGCAGGTTTTATACCACACGTCCCGGTAGGTGTAAGTATTTGGCCAACTTCCAACAAATTTGGTAGCAGTAACTGCCAGCCCCGTTTCTTCACGACACTCCCGCACGGCAGCGTCTTCCGCCCGCTCGTCCGGATCCACAAACCCGCCGGGAAGCGCGAGCAATCCCTTTGCCGGATCCCGGTTCCGCCTGAGCATGACAACGAATCCGTCATGCTCAATGATGACACTCGCGGAAGCGGCGACATTATGATAATAGACAAACCCGCAGGCGGGACATGCCCAGTATTTTCCGTCGTGATACGCGATACCCGGCTTTCCGCAGCGGGAACAGTAATCGATCGGTGCGGGATTCATGGCAGTATCCCCGGAGGGCGCACTCATACACTACCCCGCCGGGAAATGATCGACAAGAAGACGATTCCGGCCGCAAGCAGCAGGGAAAACGCAACAAGAACATGCTGGCGCAATCCGGATGTCCAGTAAAAATAGCGTGTGTGGTTTCCGCTGCCGTAATAGCGCGCGGTTACCGCTTCGGCAAGGTGTTCTGCACGGGCCAGGGTGCGGATTACCAGAGGAACAAAAAGGCTGGCCATGGACCTGAGTCCGTGAAACCGGCCCCGGTTTTCGCTCCGGCCGGCTTTGCGGATAATTCGCGCCCGGGCAATCCTGCCCGCCTCGGTATAGAGGAGCGGAATAAAACGAAACACGATACCGGTAAGCAAGGAAAGATCCCGCACCGGTACCCGAAGCACGTTGAGGGGTTTGAGTAGATCCTCAACGCCGTACATGATTTCAGTATGACTCGTTATGAACACAAACACGGAAAGCGGTATGAACAAGGCAATGAACCGCAACAAAAAAACCGGATTAACGCTCTGTCCCCGGAATACCGCATACTGCATCACTGCAATAAGCGCAATCCAGGGAAGAATTTTCAGCAATCCCCGGCCAAGCCGCACAAGCGGATAACGGGAACACAGAACCGTTATCAGTTCGAGAGCCAGCACGGCAAGCATAACCGGAAGGGTTTCGGCGGCAAGAGCGGCAGTAATAGCCGAGATGGTGCACAGGTATTTACCCGCGGGCGACAGGCCGTGATAGACCGATGTGCCCTTTTCATAACTCCCCGTTTCTCCCTGTCGAAGCCGCTCTATGGTTTGCTGGTCCTTGTCCAGCTTCTTTTTGACGGCTGGTCGTACCCGGTACGAATCCGGAACCTGCAGGGTAATAACCTGATCGGCCAGACGGCATTCTTCTTCCCGATTGGTAGAAAAAATGACGGTCTTTCCCCGGGACGCGAGCGATACAATCAGCTCCAGAAGCTGGGCCCGGCTCCGGACATCGAGGGCCGACGAGGGTTCGTCCAGCAAGATAACCGGGGTATCAAGTGCGATGATGCCGGCAAGGGCGGCCTTTCGCCGCTCACCGCCGGAAAGTGAAAAGGTCTGCCGGTCCTTGAACTCGGCGAAGGGCAGCGACGCGGCGTCCATCGCGGAGGAAACTCGTTCAACGAGCGTCTTTCCGGAAAGCCCCGCGTTTCGCGGGCCGTACGCTACATCGTCGGCCACGAACTCGGCAAAGAGGCTGGCCTCGCTTTCCTGAACCGCGAGGGCGGATCCCGCGTCGGCCGCTCGGGTCACGGTTCCGCTGTCCGGAACGCGCAATCCGGCAAGAATTTCAAGAAGCGTTGATTTGCCCGAGCCGGATTCGCCGGTAATTGCGGTTACGCTCCCCCGGGGGAACCGGGCGGAAAAATTTTCCAGCGGTCCTTCGCAAAGATCGCGGCATTCGAGAATGATATCCTCCACAGTCCGGGACACGGGCTTTTCCGGGAACCGGGCAGATATTCCCCAGCGTTCCTGATCCGCACCGCTCACGGTATGAAGTTCGCGCGGCGTTCCGTCAAAGACAACCGCGCCGTCCTCCATGACCAGCACACGGCCGGCCCGGGCCGCTTCATCCCGGTCATGGGTAATATGAATGATGGTTCCGCCGGATTGGTGGCGGGTATCGAGATAGTCAAGCAATTCGGCGCGGACCACCGGGCTGAGCATGGACGTCGGCTCGTCGAGAACGAGAACCGCGCTTTCGAGCACATGCACACCGGCAAGCGCGAGCAGCTGCTTGTTCCCGGTCGAAAGCAGGGCGCTGGCCTCACCCGCGCGGGACGCGAGGCGAAAGGCATCAAGAGCCCGCGGTACCCGTTCCTTCATAACGTCGCGGGGAACGGCGAGGTTCTCCAGCCCGAAGGCGGTATCGAGTTCTACCGTTTCCGCCACGATCTGGTCGCCGGGTGACTGGAAGACGAGCGCGGTGGGAACACCTCCCTCGTCGTCAATAGTGACCGTTCCGGCATCGGGCACGAGCAGGCCGGTGATGCAGCGGGCAAGCGTGCTCTTCCCCGATCCGTTAGCGCCAAGTACCGCAAGATATTCGCCGGTTCCAATCGAACAGGTTATACTCCGAAGCGCAGGAGAATCAGAGCCGGGATAGGTATAGGAGAGTCCCGTAATACTGACGGACATCAGCGGATTCCGGCGAACAAGGCCATCATCAATTAAAGCCTTTCCGCCATCCGGAGGGATTACCGGGACCGACCCAGCGGTTGAGCGGGAAGCTGCCGCGGAGATTGTAGGTTACGAATTTTTTCGCCCGGCTCACCGCTTCATAGGGGTCAAGACCCAGCGCAAGCGCGGCGGTTACCGCGGCGGAAAGGGTGCAGCCGGCGCCGTGAACCCACTTGGTATCGATGAGGGCGCTTTCCACCTGGTTGAAATTTTTACCGTCGAAAAAAATGTCCACAGCGGTGGTCTGTCCGCTCAAGCGGGAGCCGCCCTTTATGAATACATTCCGCGCGCCCTTCTTATGGATTATTTTGGCGGCCTTTTTCATGTCTTCCAGGTTCGTCGGAGTTTCCACCCCGGCAAGTTGTCCCGCCTCAAAAAGATTCGGCGTAACCACGAGAGCGAGCGGCAGCAGTTTTTCTTCCACAAGCCGGTTCAATTCGGGATGCAGGGCTTCGCTCGCACCCTTGCAAACCATGACGGGGTCAAGCACGTAGCGATCGAGTTTTGCTTCTCGGATAAAGGTTTCGGCAAGCAGAACCGCCTGTTCTGAACCGAGCATACCGGTTTTCGCAGCGTCTACGCCAACGCCGTGGAAAATGGTGTGCAGCTGGGCACGGAGGACCGATTCATCAAGGGGATAAACCCCGTGAGACCACTCGTTATCGGGATCCATCGTCGCGATGAGGGTGACTGCCGCCATGCCGTATACACCGTATTCTTCAAATGTCTTGAGGTCGGCTTCCAGTCCGGCGCCGCCGGATGCATCGGAACCGGCAATTGTTGCTACTTTAACCATGTATAGAGCTCCTTTACCCCACAAGTATACTGAAATTCAAACGCCCTGAACAATAGCGGATCATTCACAAATCAGTTTATATTGACACTATACGGGCAAAGTGTCATCATAATTTTTATCTTGCCGTAAGGAGCGTCTCATGGACAACAAAAAATCTTCTGTGATTCGAAAACTGGTTATCACCGCCGCGCTTGGATCGCTCACCATATTTCTCGGGATAACCCGTCTCGGTCTCATTCCCTGGGTATCCGGAGTTTCCATAACCATCATGCACATTCCTGCGATCATCGGAGCCATCCTTGAGGGATCCTTCGTTGGAGCCGGAATCGGCGCGATATTCGGTATCTTCAGCCTCTTCCAGGCAAACCAGACACCGGCCGGGTTTGACACCCTGTTCCGGAATCCGCTCGTTTCGGTACTGCCCCGGATTCTTTTCCCGGTGATTACCTGGGGTGTGTATTATCTCGTTTCCCGATGGAAAAAAATCCCGGCGGTCATTATCGCGTCAGTAACCGGAACGATTATCCACACCGCGCTCGTCCTCGGCATGCTCGTGCTCACGAACGGCTCGGGGGTCCTCACCGGCGGTGCCGAGGGCGTTACCCTCTGGGCGGTACTCGGCGCGATATTCGTGGCCAACGGAATTCCGGAAGCGATCGCGGCCGGTGTACTCACAACGCTCGTGGTCGCGGCCCGGCTCGGCTTCTCGTCGTCCAGGCGAAAATCGAAACTTTCTTCTGAAGAATAATGAAAAAGGCCGGTTCACATTGAACCGGCCTTTTTTTTCCTCTGCCTCGGTGACAGCGCCACCGCTGTCCCGACCTGTTACTTGCTCAACAGCCGGTTCAGCTTTTTCACAAAGTCTGCGGGATCCTTGATATCCGAGCCCTCAACAAGCAGAGCCTGGTCGAGGAGCACCGACGATACATCGTCGATATAGCCTTCGTCATCAGTATCTCGAAGCTTGGTTACCAGCGCGTGATCGGGATTTATTTCCAGAATCGGTTTTACCTCGGCGAGTCCGGCCTGGCCCATGGCTTTCATCATGCGTTCCATCTGGAGGCTCGGGTCATTTTCGTCCACCACGATACAGGACGGGGAATCGGCGAGCCGGCGGGAAACGCGAACGTCTTTAACCCGCTCCCCGAGCGCTTTCTTGATTTTCTCAACGACCGGCTTGCTGTCTTTTTCCTTTTCCTTCGCGGCTTTCTTTTCTTCTTCATTCGCGAGCTCATCATCGGAACCGGCACGGTTTACCGCCTTGAGGTCCCAATCCTTGTACTTTCCAAGCGAGGGAATCACGATATCGTCAATCTCGTCGCTCATGATGAGCACTTCAAAACCCTTGGCGCGATACGCTTCAAGATGTGGCGACTGGCGGAGGGTCTTTTCGTCGCCGCCGGTAATGTAGTAGATGGCCTTCTGATCCGTCTTCATGCGGCTTACATAGTCTGCGAAACTGGTCCAGACGGATGCCGGTTTTTCATTACCGTCCTCATCCTTTTCCGCCGCCGCTTCAAAAGTAGTCTTGAAGCGAACGAGTTCGGCAAGCTCTTCCCGATGCGCGTAGTCGCTGTACAGACCTTCCTTCAGCGGCCGGTTGAACTCGGTAATGAAGGTGTCATATTTTACCGGATCGGATTCCGCGAGTTTGCGGAACTCGCCGAGAAGTTTCTTGACCGATGCCGACTGGATTCCCGCAAGAATCCGGTTTTGCTGCAGAATCTCGCGGCTCACGTTGAGCGGGAGATCCTCGCTGTCAATAATACCCCGGACAAAGCGGAGATATACCGGCAGAAGCTCCTTCTCGTCGTCGGTGATAAACACGCGTTTCACAAAGAGTTTCACGCCGCTTTTATAGTCGGCATGGAACATGTCAAATGGCGCTTTCGAGGGAACGTAAAAGAGCGTGGTGTACTCCTGGGTTCCTTCAGCCTTGGTGTGCACGTACAACAACGGATCATCGGAATCGTGGGAAATCGTCTTGTAAAACGAGACATAGTCCTCGTCCTTGAGATCGCTCTTGGATTTTTGCCACATGGCGCTCGCGTCGTTGATCTGCTCGGAAACCGGCTCCTCGCTTTTCACCTTGCCCTTGTCATCGTATTCTTTCTTTTCATAGTGCAGATAGATGGGGAAGGCGATGTGATCAGAGTAGCGCTTCACAATGTCTTCAATTTTCCACCGGGAAGCGAATTCCTTGTCGTCGTCATTGAGATGCATGACCACGCAGGTTCCGTGACTTGCTTCTTCAACGCCTTCGATAACCGGAAAAGCCGACGCGTCCACGCCGTCAAGTTCATAGGCGCCCTTTCCGTCCGAAACCCATTTCCATACAGTATCTGTCCCGGCTTTTTTGGATACCACTTCAATCTTCGAGGCGACCATGAAGGCTGAATAGAACCCGACACCGAACTGGCCGATAAGGTTTGAATCCCGTTTGGCGTCGTTGGCGAGTTGATCCAGGAAGGCCTTGGTTCCCGAACGGGCAATAGTTCCCAGATTGGTAACGATATCCTGCTCGTCCATGCCGATACCGGTGTCGCGCACCGTCAGGGTGTTGTCTTTTTCGTCAAAGAGGATGTCAATTCGGGGCGAAAACCGTACGGTCTTGTACGCTTCGTCGGACAGGGTCAGATATTTCAGCTTGTCGAGCGCGTCGGACGCATTTGACACAATCTCCCGCAAAAAGATTTCCTTGTTTGAATACAGGGAATGAATAATCAGGGTTAACAGCTGGTTAACCTCGGTTTGAAACTGATGGGTGGCCATTTTTATCTCCTGTGATGAAAATTCGCAGATTCCCGAATAAGGGTCTGATGATAATGTAGTGAAATTTCCCGGGTGTCGGCAAGACTTTTATGGTAAAATGCCCTCATGCGTATCCGGATTATGGCATTGTACGTATTTTTACTCCTTCCTTTGTTGCGTCCCGCCGCCGAAGAAGCGTCCTGGTTTGTTTCATCAGGTATTCACTCGGGGGAAATCCGCGAGCTGGTATACGAGGGCGACGAAATCTTGAGCGAACTCGTATGGCCGCTTGATTCACTTCTAACGGTTACGCTCGGCGGCTCTCTTCCGCTTGGCGGAGGCGTTCATCTTTCAGCCTCGCTCGAGGCGGGTTCCCTGCTCATGGAGCAAAGCATGACAGATTCCGATTACCTGAACCTCCCGGAAAGAAGCGAAAAAACGCATTTTTCCCGTCATCCGGTGGATATGAAGCAGTATCTAGAATTCCGCGGCGCGCTCCGCCGCCCGGTCACCACGGGTTTATCAGGAGTATGCACAAACAGAAAAATCCGCATCAGCCCCGGACTCGAGTTCCGCTTGTCTTCCGCGGCCTGGACCGGCAGGGACGGGTATCTCCAATATGGCACCTGGAACGGTGACTTCTGGAACCCCTGGCATTCCGGCCTCCCCAAGACCGAAACTCCTGGAACGGTAATTACCTGGCACTGGACACGTATTCTTCTTGCGGCGTCCCTCTCCGTCGATGTTCCGGTGGGAAACCGGTTTCTTGTTTCCGCATCCATTCTTGCCTCCCCGCTCATCAAGGCCGACGGCAATGATATGCACGTACTTACCGGTACGGTGTTTCGGGATACCATGTACGGAGGGGTTTTTCTTGAACCCGCACTTCGTGCAGAGTATCGCATTGCGTCCGGATATCATCTTTTCGCCGTGGGGTCCTGGTCGTACCAGGCGGATACCCGGGGGGACACCCGAAGCGGTCCGGTCGGCGGTGAGCTCGCTACCACTTTTAAAGGCGGCGGTGGCAACGACATGACACTGATTTCCTTTTCGCTCGGCTTGAAAAAAACAACGGAGTAACGGTACGTCCCGGGCAATAAAGAATCTCCAAAAGAATCAATTTCTTGTGCATTTCTTCCATAATGAGATATAATGAGGCAATGATAAAAAGGATTGGATCGCGGATACTCACCAACTACCAGTCTGCCGTGTACACGGTGGGATTCTTCGGAAAAACCCTGCGGGGAGTTCCTCCTTTTGTGTATCGGGGACAGGCGTCCTACAAGATACTGATCATGCAGATCCTGTTTACCTTTGTTGAAGCCCTCAGTGTTTCCCTGCTTCTTGCCATCGGCATCGGTACCGCAGTCAATGTTCTGGGACTTCCGATTCTGGCGAGCTTTTCCCAGGAAAAACTCATCTACCCGCTCATTATAACCATCGTTACCCGGGAGCTTGGCCCCCTACTCACCGCGTTCATCATAATCGCCCGCTCGGCAACTGCAATCGCGACGGAAATTGCCGGCATGGTTGTTTCGCACGAAATTGAAGCGTATATTTCCGTCGGCATCGACCCGATCGAACATATCGCCGTGCCCCGGTTTCTCGGAGTTACCCTTTCGCTGTTCCTGTTGAACATTTATTTTTCCATTGCCGGTCTCGTCGGCTCATTTTTTCTTGTACAAATTCTCGGTATCCTCCCGGCTACCGACTATTTCAACAACCTGCTCCAGAACCTGACCGTTGCCGACATACTGGTATCGCTCCTCAAGAGCGTCGTATTCGGGATGATTCTGGCGGTAGTCGCCACGGTGCAGGGATTTTCGGTGGAACGTGCATCCACAGAAATTCCCCAGGCAGGACTGCGTGCGGTAGGAAGCGCTTTTGCCTGGTGCATTATCGCAAACCTGGTCATCTCCGCCATCTTTTACATGGTATAGCGAAGCATATGGAAACACCGGTCATCGAACTGAAAAACATTTCCCTCACGGCCCAGAACATGACGATTGTTCAGAATGTTCAGCTTTCGATCAAGGATGGACAGACAGCGGCTTTCGTGGGGCCTTCCGGCGGAGGGAAGAGTACACTCCTCAAGCTCGCAGCCGGACTGATTGTTCCCACGGGCGGCGAGGCTTATTACCGCGGACAGGCGATTTCCACCATGAACCGGCAAAGCAATCTGAATTTCCGGCGAAAGACCGCCTTCGTATTCCAGGATTCCGCACTCTGGGCGAACCAGAGCCTCCGGCAGATTCTCGAGCTGCCCCTCAAGATACACTTCCCCCGCATGACGGAAAAGCAACGTACCGCGCGCATTGTTGAGGTATGCGCGGAAGCGGGATATCGGCGGGAACTCGATATACGTCCGTCCCAGCTTTCCATGGGCGAGCAAAAGCTTATTGCTTTCGCACGAGCGCTGGTTTGCGATCCGGATCTCCTGTTCCTGGACGAATGGACGGAATCGCTCGATGACGCGTCAGCACGCCGCCTGATAAACGCGGTCAAGAAACGTCAACAGGCGGGAAGCACCATCGTGTTCGTAAGCCACAACTTTATGGTAATCAAGGAACTTGCCCAGCGAATATGCATGATCATGGACGGGAGACTGTCCATGGAAATTTCCGGAAAGGAAATCGCGCAAAACGAAGCCCTTGCCCAAATGGTTCAAAAAGGAATAGCCCTATGAAATTCAAAATCAGGTACGCGGATCAAATTGTGGGGATTCTGGCCATCACGGCCATTCTTGCCCTCGTACTGACCATCTTCATGCTCGGCAGCCGGCAACGCTGGTTTGCCCGCAACTATAATTTTCAAACGACCTTTGAAACGGCAAGCGGTCTCTCGGTGGGGATGCCTATTCAGTACAAGGGTTTTACCATAGGTAAAATCAAAAGCATCTTCCTGAACAAGTCTGACGGAGTCGATGTTTCCCTCTACATCTTTGATACCTACGCGAACCGGGTCCGGGAGGGCTCGGTGGTTGAGCTCATCGTCAATCCGATCGGTCTCGGAAACCAGTTCCTGTTTCATCCGGGAATCGGCGAAACGCCCCTTGCCGAGGGCAGTCATATCCCGCGTCTGGATTCCCCGGAGGGACAGGCCTTCCTTGCGACCGGACGAGTCACCATTCCTCGCCGGGACGATACCGTCGCAAACATTATCGCGCAGGTTAATCCGTTCCTGACCAAGCTCAATGATACGCTGCACATCGTAAACGGCGCGCTGGACGGCAGCGGGAAGGGCCCGCTTGCGGATACCATGGTTAACACCGCCGGCATTACCGAAGAACTGTATGAATCAATGGACTCGATCCTTGCGGACGTATCGTCCATGACGGCAAATCTTGAGGAACTTTCAAGAGCCCTTTCGGATCCGACCGGACTCGTACCGACACTGATCGATCCTGACGGAACCATGTTCCGGAGCATCGAGAATTCCCTGCTCGCGGTAGAGGGAACGCTGAAAAATGTTGAAGACTCATCCGAGATTGTCAAATTCCAGTTTCCGCAGATTGCCCGGCTGATCGAGGATATACGGATCGCGATTGTGCAAAGCCAGGACGTAATGGAAGGACTTCGCAATAACCCGTTGATACGGGGCGGTATTCCCGAGCGGGGAAAAACGGATCCCTCCGCCGCCAATTCACAAACCATCGAGTTTTAGGGGGACGTCATGATATGTAACAACCGGATACGCAAAACCCGTCTTATACTGGCACTGCTCGCAAGCCTGCTTGTCGTTTCCTGCTCCTCGGCGCCCAAGCGGCCGCCGGAAGTATTTGCCAACCGTAACGCCGCCATTGCCCAGATGGAACTTGCCCACAAGGCGGTCATGAAACATGAACCCGATGTCGCACGGCAATTCCTTGCCGAAGCATGGCGGCTCGCCGTTTCAACCGATGACGCGGAAACCCGCGCGAGGGTTCTCCTCGCCACCGGTAATGCCTGGTACAGCGAAGGTTCGGTGGATCACGCGGCGCAAATGTGGGAACAGGCAAAAAGCGAAGCCGCTGCTGCGGATCTTGTCACCATGGTAGCCGCGGCGAATGTATACATTGCCCGGGGTAATCTCGCGGAGGGTCATTATCAAAAGGACATGGAAGAATCCGAACGCAAACGCCGCGCGGAAGAATCCCGTTCTACCGTTCTGACAGCTCAAAATGCCCTCAAGGACAATCCGTTGTACACGGCGTTCGCCTGGCGGGTGCTTGCCCTTGCAGAAAAAGAACTGGGAAACACGGAAGCCGCGATCGCCGCTATCGATGAATCAATCGACATTCACGGCTCCGGTCAGTACCTGGAGGACGCGGCGTACGACTGGTACATCAAGGCTTCAATTTTATCAAAAGCTGAACAGTATCCTGCCGCAGTAGACGCGTTGAATCAGGCACTCGGGTATGACCGCCGCGCGGAGAACTCGGCCGGTATTGGCCGCGACTGGATGGCTATCGGCGCCGTTCGTGAAAAATCCGGAGACGCCGACGGCGCCCGCGCGGCCAGAACCCGCGCGCGGGACATTTTCCGCGCGGCATTCCTCGCCGTCCAGGCACTGGAAGCGGAAACTCTGCTTACTCGGTAAAGGGTTTCCCCTCCACCATGAGCGCGAAGCGCCGCATGGCTTCCTTGAGTTTGCCCACTTCCGTCGCATAGCAGCAACGAACAAATCCTTCCGCGCCGGCGCCGAACGCGTCGCCCGGAACAACCGCTACCTTGTACTCGTTAATCAGTTTTGTCGCAAATTCTTCGGACGTAAGCCCGGTCTTGCGGATATCGGGGAAGATGTAAAACGCGCCTTCCGGTTCCGCGACCGGAATGCCCATGTCGGCAAATGCCTTCATCATGAGGTTTCGGCGCTGCTGATAGGAAATCCGCATTTTTTCCACCTCGTCGGCACCGTTCCGGAGTCCTTCAAGCGCGGCGTACTGGCTCATGATCGGCGCACAGATGGTTGAATACTGGTGGAGCTTGTGCACCTGCACCATGAGTTCGGCCGGACAGGCAAAGTACCCGATACGCCACCCGGTCATGGCAAAGGCTTTTGAAAATCCGTTCAGGACGACGGTGTAGTCCTTCATGCCGGGGAGCGACCCGATGGACACATGTTTGCGGTCGTCGTACACAAGCTCGCTGTACACCTCGTCCGAAAGCACCCACAGTTCGTGTTTTTTCACCACATCGGCGATTTTGCCCAGCTCGTCGGGGGGAATCATGCGCCCGGTGGGGTTACTCGGAGAGCAAAGCATAACCGCTTTGGTTTTGGGCGTTACGAGCCGCTCAATCGATTCGGCGCGCGGAATGAAACCATCCGGCGCCGTATCAAGGCGCACCAGTGTTACGTCGCAAAGTTCGGCGAGCGGCTGGTACGAAACGTAGCAGGGCTCTGCCACGATAATCTCGTCTCCGGGATTGAGAATCGACCGGAGCACGGCGTCTATCGCCTCGGAAACACCGATCGTTACGAGAATCTCGCTTTTCGGATCGTAGGAAAGCTTGTATTTTTCAAGGTATCGGGCAATTTCCACGCGAAGTTCGGTAAGTCCCCAGTTGGAGGTGTATGAGGTGTGGCCCTCTTCAAGATGATAAAAGGCTTCCTCCCGCATAACCCAGGGAGTGGGGAAATCCGGCTCGCCGACACCGAGCGAAATGATATCGTCCCGACCTATGATCAGGTCGAAGAACTTGCGGATGGGAGACGGCGGTGTCCGCAGAATTTTTTCGGAATAGCGGTCTGGTCGTGAATTCATTCAGTTTTCCTGCCTCAGGCGGTAACGCTTTCGCGGTTGTCTTTTTTGGAATCGACGTACACGATGTCATTTTCCTTGTACGTCTTTAACACGAAGTGGGTCTTGGTACTCTTTACCCCGTTGAGGGTCGCGAGCTTCTGCGATACGAAGAACGCCACTTCCTTGAGTGTCTTTCCTTCTATGATAACTTGCAGATCATACCCGCCGGACATGAGGTACAGGGCTTTTACCTGCGGGAAGCGGTAAATCCGTTCGGCAAGGGAATCAAACCCGTGTTCCCGTTCAGGGGTAACCTGAATTTCAATGACCGCGCGAACGGTATCATTTTCTGACGGAATCTTTTCCTGGTTCACGATCGCGGTGTACTTGAGGATAACACCATCTTTTTCCAGCTGCGCGATCACCGCCGCGACCTCTTCAACTGATTTTTTGGTCATGGCCGCGATATCCTCCGGCGAAAGCCGGGCGTCATTCTGTAAAAGATCAAGTATTTCCTGCATGGTCCGCTCCTTTGTCCCCGTTCTTCGGGGAAACATTGTATAAATATACTACGTCACTGTATTTTTATTCAACCGGTTCACACCGGTGACGCATAGAATTTTCCCTGATAATACGGCATACTGGGGCATTACCGAAACCCGGAGGAATCGTGATGGAAGCATCCGTACACCGTCTCTTTATAGAACGGAAAGATGGATTTGACAATGAGGCAAAACGGACCAGGGAAGAGATTACCTCCCTTCTCGGCATACAGAATCTTACCGGCGTACGCTACTGCAACCGCTATGACCTTGAAGGCATTGATGCGGCCGTTCTCGATACGGCTGCAAGCAGGATTTTTTCCGAACCGCAGAGCGACCGGGTCTACCGGGAAATTCTCCCCGTTTCGGAAGACGAGACCGTCATCACGATTGAATATCTTCCCGGTCAGTATGACCAGCGGGCCGACTCCGCCGGGCAGTGTCTGGCGTTGATCCCCGGTCTTGAGGGAAAAAAGGTACTGGTCCGGTGCGCCCGGGTCTACATTCTCTCCGGAAACCTTTCATCGGGTGATCTCGAGCGGATACGCAACTATCTCATCAACCCGGTTGACTCCCGCGAGGCGGACAGCGCCAAGCCGGCGACCCTTGCCATGAAAACCCCGGCCGTTGCGCAGGTCCCCGTACTGTCCGGATTCACCGCATACTCGGCCGTTGAGCTTTCCGCGTTCAGGGTGGACTACGGTCTTGCCATGGACGACGCGGACATTGTCTTTTTGCAGCAGTATTTTCAAAAAGAAGGTCGGGACCCTACCGAAACTGAAATCCGGGTTCTCGACACCTACTGGTCGGATCACTGTCGCCACACCACCTTCAATACCATTCTCGATTCAATTGACGTTGAAGACGGCCCGTACGCGGAAACCGTCCGCGAAGCATTGAACGTATACACCAACCTCCGCGCGGAACTCCATTCCGGCCGCGACAAGCCGGTAACCCTCATGGACATGGCGGTAATCGGAGCGAAAGCGCTGCGGAAACGCGGACTTCTCGACGATCTCGAAGAATCCGCCGAAATAAACGCCTGTTCAATCTTTATCGACGTTACCCTTCTCGACGAACACGGTGCCCGGAGCGGAACCGAATCCTGGCTGCTCATGTTCAAGAATGAAACACACAACCATCCCACCGAGATTGAACCCTTCGGCGGCGCGGCGACCTGTATCGGCGGCGCCATCCGTGACCCCCTTTCCGGCCGTGCCTGGGTTTACCAGGCGCTTCGGGTAACCGGCGCGGGCGATCCAACCGTTCCGTTGAAAGACACCCTTCCCGGAAAGCTTCCCCAGATTTCCCTTACCCGCGGCGCCGCCGCCGGGTTCAGCGCTTACGGTAACCAGATCGGCCTTACCACCGGCCAGGTTGTTGAATACTACGATCCGGGCTTCCTTGCCAAACGCATGGAACTCGGCGCCGTTATCGCGGCAACTCCCGTTTCCTCCGTGGTACGCGAGGAACCCGAAGCCGGCGACGTGGTCATCATGGTCGGCGGCGGAACCGGACGGGACGGTATCGGTGGAGCAACCGGCTCATCAAAAGCGCATACCGCAGAATCGGTAACCGAAGCAAGCGCCGAAGTTCAAAAAGGCAACGCCGTAGAGGAGCGGAAAATCCAGCGGCTCTTCCGCGATCCCGCCGTAACACGGCTCATTCGCCGGTGTAACGACTTTGGCGCGGGCGGCGTTTCCGTCGCGGTCGGAGAACTTGCTCCGTCGCTTGATATCGACCTTTCCGCCGTCCCGAAAAAATATGAAGGCCTCAACGGTACCGAGCTCGCCATTTCCGAATCCCAGGAACGCATGGCCGTCGTGGTCCGTGAAAAAGACGCCGCCGCTTTCATTGCAGCAGCAAACCGTGAAAACCTCAATGCAGCCGTTATCGCTCGCGTTACGGACACCGGCAGACTCGTCATGCGGTGGCAGGGGGATACCATCGTGAACATCGACCGGGAATTCCTGGACACGGCAGGCGCCAAACGGAACGCCTCCGTAACAATCTGCCAGCCCTCCGCCGAGTGGAACTGGCAAATCGCGGCGGACAAACCGTTCGCGGACCGCTGGTACTCCGTTCTCTCCGATCTCTCCGTTGCTTCACAGCGGGGTCTGACCGAACAGTTTGACGGCTCCATCGGGTCATCGTCAATCCTTTTCCCCGCAGGTGGCTCATTCCAGGCAACTCCCGAATGCGGCATGGCCGCGCGTATCCCGGTCGGCCCCGGAAAAGAGACAAGCACCGTCAGTCTCATGACCATGGGCTACGACCCTAAAGCCGCGTCCTGGAGTCCCTTTCATGCGGCTCAGTACGCCGTTCTCGAATCTCTTGTAAAGATCCTCGCCCTCGGCGGTGATCCGCGTACCGCGCGCCTCACCTTCCAGGAGTACTTTGAACGGACAAGCTCGCCGGAAGCCTGGGGCAAGCCCGCCGCGGCCCTTCTCGGCGCCCTGCAGGCGCAGCTCGGCGCGGGAACCGCGTCCATCGGCGGCAAGGACAGCATGTCCGGCACCTTTCACGATATCACGGTACCGCCGACACTCGTTTCGTTTGCCGTAGCCGTAACCGACCAGCAGAAGGTCAGGGGAGGCGCCTTTACCGGTGTGGGCAATGCCATCGTACTTGTCCAGACCCCCTGGAAGAAGGATCGTACGCCGGACTGGAACGTATTCCATAAAAACACCGAAGCCCTTCTCGCACTTGCCGAAACCGGTTCGGTACACGCGGCGTATCCGGTTACGGCAGGCGGTATCGCGGCGGCAGTAACAAAGATGGCTTTCGGCAACAGGATAGGCGCGGCGCTTGATACCGGGCCCCTTTCCACGCTTCAGCCCCAGGGCTTCGGGAATGATCCCGCAGCGGCCCTTTTTGCCCCGTGCTATGGTTCGCTCATCCTGGAAGTATCCAGCGCGGACATTCTGGCTTTCAGCGCCAACTGTCCGGAAGCGTCAAACTGGAAAGTCATCGGAAAAACACTACTGGATCCGGTTATCACCTACGGAGAACACACCATCAATCTTGACCGGGCGCAAACGGAATGGGAACGGCCGCTCGCAAAGGTTTTCCCGCCGGTTTCAAGTACCAACGCGGCGGACTCCTCCGTCGGAGAGCTTCCTTCCTGGGCTCTGAATCTTGTGAAAGCCGGGAAACCGGACGCCCCCGCGGGCATCAGCACCGCAAAGGCGAAACCGCTTGTTGTTCTGCCGGTCTTCCCCGGAACCAACTGCGAATACGACATGGCCCGGGCCTTTGCCCTCTCGGGCGCCGAAACCCGACTGGTTGTGCTCAGAAACCGTACCGCGGCCGATCTCGAAGAATCCCTCGCCGAACTTGCATCGGCGATACAGGACGCGCAAATTCTCGCGTTCTCGGGAGGCTTTTCCGCGGGAGACGAACCGGACGGCTCGGGAAAGTTCATCGCGAACATTCTCCGGGAGCAGGTAATCGCTGACCGGATCATGGATCTCGCCGGAAATCGCGACGGTCTCATCCTCGGTATCTGCAACGGATTCCAGGCACTGATAAAGGTAGGACTCATCCCTTACGGTGAAATCCGTGAACCTTCCGCGGACATGCCGACCCTTACGTACAATACGGTCGGCCGTCATATTTCCCGCTTTGTCCGTACCCGCATAACATCAGACAAGTCCCCCTGGGCCTCCGGGACAGGGCTTGCCGCCGGTTCAATCCACGAAATTCCGGTTTCCCACGGCGAAGGCCGGGTCATCCTTGATGCAGGACTCGCGGAAAAACTCTTTGCCAACGGCCAGGTCTTCACGCAATACGTGGACCGGTCCGGCAAACCGACCATGGTTGAACCGGACAATCCCAACGGATCGCGGTTTGCCATTGAGGGGTTAACCGATGAAACCGGAAGGATTTTGGGAAAGATGGGACACAGCGAACGTGCTATAGATACAGAACCGGGCGGAAAAACCCGTCATCTTTTCAAGAACATACCCGGCGATACCTGTGAGAACATATTCGCCGCGGGTGTCCGCTACTTTTTATAGGAGTTATCATGAGAAAATCTCTGCTTCTTGTTGTATCACTTGTTGTCCTTCTTGCCGCAGGTTGCGCACGCGGACAAAAAACCTGGATTACCGATCTGGACACCGCGGCCGCGAAAGCGGGCAATAACGGAAAAAGCATTCTCCTTGCATTCACCGGGTCGGACTGGAATGACGAAAGCAAGCTTTTTGCCGAATCACTCTTTACCGAAAAATTCTTCGCGCTCGGCTCAAAGGAATTTGTCCTGTGCAATGTTGATGTAGTGAAAAACGAAGAACTTCTCGACGAAGAAACCCGCGAGAAAAATTATCAGCTCGCGCAATCATATGCCGTACAGCAAATTCCGTCCTTTTTCCTGCTTACCCCGGATAAGGACATCTACGGCATGTTTTCCGTCGAAGCGGCAACAACGACGATTGATTCTTTTTATGAACAAGCGGCCTCCTATACTGAGGCTCGGGACAAGTTGATCACCCTGAAAAAAAAGATCTCGGAATCCGAAGGTCTGGAAAAGGCCGGTTTCATGGACCAGTTCATGGAAGCAGTTTCTCCCCAGCAGCGGGATAATTACCGGAATTTCATCGAAGAAATAACCACACTCGACGCCGATTCCACCGCGGGGCTCAAACCGAAATACCTGCTGCAGCTCCAGTACATGAAAGCGGTGGACCTCTACCAGGCGGGAAAACTTGGCGAAGCGGGAGAGGGATTCTTTGAGCTTGCCCGGGGCGGGTTGCTTGAACCGGCGAAAAAACAGGAAGCGCTCTACATGGGTACCTACATGTATGCCATGTCGGAGACAATTCCCGCCGAACAGCTCATAGCCTGGCTTGAGGAAGCCATCGCCGCGGATCCGGAAAACCCCGGAGTAACGCAAATTGTCAACACGATTGAACAGATCAAACAGAATGATACCGGCCAGTAACAGCCGCTCCCGGCTATTCTTGACGGCCGGGAGTGTATACAGTAGGCTGGTACCCGAGTAACCATGGAAGTTCCTGATACATTGCCTGCGTTGTTGTACGGTATCGCGTTTCCCGTTTTGCTTCTTCTTTCGATGTTCTTTTCATCGTCGGAAACCGCGTTCCTCTCGGCAAGCAGGCTCCACATCCGATACCTCAGGGAAAAAAACAACAGGGCGGCCCGGCGTGTGGAACGCTTGCTTTCCAGAAAAACTTTTTTCCTGAATACAATCCTTGTCGGAAACAACATCGTCAACATTTCATTATCTTCGCTCGCGACCGCTCTTGCGATCGGCCTTTTCGGGTCCGCCGGTGTCGGAATAGCCACGGTTACGGCGACAGTACTCGTACTGCTCTTTGGAGAAATCATTCCCAAATCACTCGCGCTCACCTATCCGGAAAAAATGGCGCTGCGCTTTTCACTTCCGGTAACCCTTTTCGGCATTCTCGCCTTCCCGATTACCGCCATCTTTTCGCTGGTAACAGCCCTGGTGCTCTTTTTCACCGGCACCGCGCGCAGATCTTCCACCGGCCATGTCACCGAAGAAGACCTCCGGACGCTCATAGAAGTCGGAGAAGAAGAAGGCGTTCTCGAATCTGATGAACGCGACATCCTCCACCGCATCCTGGATTTTACCGATCTGACCGCACGGGATATCATGACGCCCCGGACTGCGCTTGTCGGAATAACTCTTGATACCGGGTACGACGAACTGCTTTCCCTTTCCGCGTCTTCCGGTTTTTCCCGCTTCCCCGTTCAGGGAGATGACATTGACGACATCCAGGGCATCGTATACATCAAAGACCTTCTGATGACGGAGAAATTCAGCGAGCAGGGTATTCGCGCACGGGACATCATGAGAAGCGCACTCTTCGTGTTTGAAACGCAGAGTATTCCGCTGCTGCAGGAAAAACTGAAAAGCGGAAACCAGAACTGCGCGATCGTTCTGGACGAATACGGGGGGACTGCCGGTTTGGTTACCATTGAAGACATATTCGAAGAAATTTTCGGTAGCATCCAGGACGAGTTTGACCATCTTGAAATCACGACAGAACAGTCGGCGGATCACGGCAGGGGGAATGACGAAGAACTGCTTCTTCCCGGAGCCGAGCGTATTGAAACCGTGAACACGCTTCTGGACATCAATCTTGAGTCACAGTACTACGACACCATTGCAGGCTTTCTGCTCGAACGGGCCGCGGACATCCCGGCCCCGGGGTTTACCGTTGAAGAACAGGACTATCGTTTTACCGTTCATGAACGGTCCGGAAACAGGATAGAAACAGTGCGAATACAGCGGAGCGGGGGTACAGAATGACCGGAATTCCGCTGTATCTGATTGCGGCGCTCGTGCTGCTGTTTATTCTCTCAGCCTTCTTTTCAGCCTCTGAAACCGCGCTTACGGCCATTTCAAAAGTACGCTTGCGCCAGCTGCGGAAAAGCAACAACAAGCGCGACCGGCTCATCGTCTTTCTTCTCGACAATCCCTCCCGCCTGATTACCACCCTCCTGGTCGGAAACAATATTGTGAACATATGGGCAACCAGCATCGCCACAGCGGCGGCTCTTGCCATTGCGGGTCCGGACGGATTACCCGCGGTGACCATGATCATGACAGGGGTCATTCTCGTATTCGGTGAAATTCTCCCAAAAACAATTGCCTCCGCCCGAAGCGAGTCCTGCGCACGCATCCTTGCCCTTCCCGTCGCTCTTGTACAGAAAGCGCTATTCCCGATAGTGCTGCTTTTCTCGGCATTGAACTCGACCATGCTTTCCGTACTCCACCGCTTGCATCCCCAATCCGCGACCCGTCTCACGGAAGAAGAACTCAAGATCATGGTGCATGCCGGAAAAAAAGACGGCGCACTCGATGAAAGCGAACACAGTCTGCTGAACCGCGCGTTTTACTTTGCCGATACCCGGGTTCGGGAAATCATGACCCCCAGAACGGCCATAACCGCTATATCGGGGGAAGCAACCCTTACCGACGCCGTGTCGTTCTTCCGGAAACACCAGTACTCCCGTATTCCCGTCTACCAGGACACGGTAGATCACATAATCGGCATGATCCATTACAAAGATATCCTCTTTCACGTACGAACGGACGCAAACGCTCAGCTCAGAACGCTGGTCCGGCCGCTCCTGTTCGTTCCGGAAACACAGACAACCGCGGATCTTATGGGAGAACTCAGGAATTCACGACAAAACATCGCCATTGTTATCGACGAGCATGGAGCGACAGCCGGACTCGTTACCATAGATGATGCCATAGCCTCAATTCTCGGAGGAATTCATGACGAGTACGACAAGGGAACGGAACGTCCCCTGGAGCGGGTCAGGATACTCTCACCGGGACATATCAGGGTGCCGGGAAACCTCCGACTGGATGACATTAATGCACTGCTCCGGACATCACTCGATTCACGATATTACGAGACCCTGGGCGGGTTCCTCATGGAACAGCTTGAGCGCCTGCCGGTACGGAATGATTCCTGGAGCTCCGGCGCGGTCCGCATGCGGGTCGTCGAAATGGCGGGAAGAACGGTACAGACTGTCGATATTTTTCTTGATTCCGGGGATAAAGCATAGACCCGGCCGGGAAAAACCCGAAATCTGCCGAAAAAACCCATCAGAAACAACAAACCAGCACAATTTTTCACTATACTTGAATAAGCGTGTGGACCAAAGGCGTGTCCGGACCGGATACCGTACATTCACGTTACTACAAACAGGGTCCTCACAGCCGGAATAAATTCATTTTTAGGTGAGGTCTATGAAACTCAAACGCAAACTGGGAATCATTTTTGTTTTGATCGCGATACTGCCGTACGTCGTCGGCATGATCATTATCACTCTTGCATCCAGCACGACCATCAAGGCAAACGCAGACGGGTATTTCTTTGAATATACCCGGAATGTCGCCAACACGGTGTCCAATTTTTTCGCTGCCGAACGCGGATATGTGGAAGCTTTTTCCCAGTACCCCGAAATTCGGTCGCTGAACTGGTCCCAGTTTCTTCCCGCGCTTCAGGAGATCGAGGCGAAAAGCAACAAGATCGACTCTTTTCTCCTGGTTCGCCGGGATGGTGCGTACTACCGCTCGGACAATCCCGGAAATCCGGCGTTCGGCGGACTGGTCTCCCCGGATAATGAAGATCCGGACTCCCAACCCACCGATCTTACAACACGCGATTATTTCCAGCGTCTTGTCGTGAACAACCGGCTTTCCATAAAGCAAACCGTATTTTCAAATCCCAACTTGTCAAAATCGACCGGAAAAAAACAGATCGTATTAGCTTCGAACATTATCGGAACTTCAGGCATAACAGCGGGCCTTTTTGCTGTTACCATTGAAGGCCCCGTTCTTGACGCGGCTATCAGAGACGCAACCGGTAACCTTGAAACCCAGTTCGGTCGCCGGGGAGAACTCTTTCTCATCTCGGACGATGGAGCCCTGGTGGCCCACGAGAAGTATGACCGTGAGAAAAAGGAATACACCGAGCTGATCCTGACCTCTGAACAAACCGCAACCGTATCAAATCTCGACGAAACTCTTGCAGGCGCCATACAAACCATGCTTTCAGAAAAGCATGCGGTAATGACGTACCAGGATGCTTCCCGGCGAACCTGGCATGTCGCCGGACAGGCGATTGCGGGAACAAATTACTTCGTTGTATTCACGCTGCCGGAAAGCGACCTGTATTCCGCCATCAACAACATCTGGAAATCCGTGTTCGTCATCACCGGCCTTACCTTCTTCGCTGTCCTCGGAATTTCCCTCCTGCTCGGACGCCGCCTCACCAGACCGCTCATTGATACAGCCAACACACTCAAGAACATCTCCCAAGGTTCGGGGGACCTCACGTACCGCATCTCCCTGAGCGGAAAAGATGAAATTACGGACGTTGGCAAGTACTTCAACAACTTCATGGAAACCCTGCACGGCATGATCACCGAAGTCAAGGATGATACGGCAACCATGTCCCGCCTCTCGGACGAACTGGCAACCCGTGCAAAGAGCATCAATACCGACATTGGCGCAATTTCTTCCAACGTTTCGGATCTCAATTTCCAGACCGAAGAACAAAGCGCGAGTGTCACCGAAACATCGTCAACCATTCACGAAATAGCCAGGAATATTGAAAGCCTCACCCAGCAGATTGAAGGACAGACTGCTGGCGTCAATGAATCGTCCGCAGCCATTCAGCAAATGGTTTCCAACATCAACTCAATCACCAATAATCTGGATCGTGCCGGCTCCGGTTTTGAATCGCTCCTTTCGGCGTCCAGAACCGGGCGCGACAGCATGCAGAATGTCCGGGAACTCATCAAGGATGTATCAAACCAGTCGCAACACCTCCTGGAAACAAACGAAATTGTGGACGCCATCGCGAGCCAAACCAACCTGCTCGCCATGAACGCCGCCATTGAAGCGGCCCACGCGGGAGAAGCCGGAAAAGGATTCTCCGTTGTTTCGGACGAAATCCGCAAGCTTGCAGAAAGTTCCTCCGAACAGTCGCGGGTCATTGAAACCGCGCTCAAAAAGGTGGTCGGCACCATCGATACCATCGTGGACGCGTCCGCTCATGCCGATGAGGCCTTTGAGTCCGTAGCGAAACAGATCAACGAAGCAAACGGCCTCGTACAGGAAATCCGCATGGCCATGAAAGAACAGAATGAAGGCAGCCGGCAGGTGCTTGAAGCGCTCGACGAGATTCAAAACATCACGGTACAGATCCGGGACGGCTCGCTCGAAATGAACCAGGGCGCAGACATGATTCTCAAGGAAATGACCCGTCTTGAAGACATTTCGCTGAAAGTTCAAAAGAGTACCCAGGATATTGCCCGCTCCAGCGACGCCATTACCACGGCGATCGGCGAGATTACCTCGGTTACCGAGCGGAATTTGGGGGCAGTGAACTCGCTTACCAAGCTCGCCGAACGTTTCAAGACCTGATACGTCATGCCTGAACTCCACAAGTCGCCCCGATTTTTCTCTTGAAAAGTCGGGGCGCTTGTGTCATGATAGTTGAAACAGGAAACAAACGGAGGAACCATGACCTACGGACATTTTGACGATGCCAATCGCGAATACGTAATTACCAATCCGCGCACCCCGGTAAAATGGGTGAACTATGTTGGAGCCCTTGCTTTTGGCGGGTTTCTTGACCATACCGGCGGATCCCAGATCTGCAAGGGTGATCCCGCACTCAACCGCATTACCAAATACATACCCCAGCTCCCGTCCGCGGACTTCAAGGGAGAAACTGCTTACGTTCGCACCCGCAAACCGGGAAGTCCCGCAAAAGACGCAACGATAGCTTCTCCGTACTGGGTTCCCTGTCTCGGCGCCTATGACTCCTTCGAATGCCATGTAGGCATGTACTACAACCGCTGGGTTACCAAACTCGCCGGGCTCACGTTCGACATTCTTGCCTTCGTACCGCGCGGCGGAACAGAACTGGTACGCCGGTACACGATAACCAACACGAGCACGGAAGCCCTCGCCGTCGATCTCGTTCCGGTTGTGGAGTTCAGCCACTTTGACGCCCTCAAGCAGCTCACCAATGCCGACTGGGTGCCACAGACCATGCACTCACAGGCCGTGGCGATCAAGGACGGGCGGACCGCCATTGCGTCCTATGCCTTCATGAAACGCGACTCGGAAGTAAATATCCTGTACGCGAACAAACCCGCCGCGTCCTGGGAAACAGACCGCAAGCGATTCCTGGGCGACAACGAATACGGTACCTGGCGGGAACCCCTCTCCCTGAGAAACGAAAAACTCTCCGGGAAAGACGCAGTCCGCGGCGACATCATCGCGGCGCTTCAGCTTGACCTGGGAACCCTGCAGAGCGGAGAAACAACGTCCGTAATCACCGTGCTCACCCAGAAAGGCGCGCTTTCTACCGTAGCGGACTCCTGCTCGGCATTTACGACGGACGCCGAGGTTGACCGCGCGTTCGCCGATCTCTCAGCGTTCTGGGACGACTACCTGTCCGTCCTCAAGGTGCACACCCCGTCGGACGCATTCAATTCCATGATCAACCTGCACAACCCGCGCCAGTGCTATACCACCAAAATCTGGTCGCGCTACCTCTCGCTCTACCAGCTCGGCTACGGTTCTGACCGGGGAATCGGTTTCCGCGATTCCTCCCAGGACACCATGGGCGTTATTGCGCAGATTCCGGACGAAGCCCGCGAACTCATGGAAAAACTCCTCTCGGTACAGAGTACCGACGGCTCCGCATATCATCAGTTCAATCCCCTCAGCATGGAAGCGGGACGCGGAGACTCCATGGAGTATGAAGACCGGCCCCACTTCTATTCCGACGACCAGCTGTGGATCGTGCTCGCGGTATGTTCCTACCTCAAGGAAACCGGCGATTACGCGTTCCTCGACAAGAAGATTCCCTTTTATGAAAAGGACAAAAGCGGCAGCCCGGTCGAATCCGGAACCGTATACGACCACCTCAAACGGGCGGTAACCTTTACCCGGAACAACACCGGCGCACACGGCCTTCCCCTGCTCGGCTTTGCCGACTGGAACGATACGGTCAACCTTCCCACCGGCGCGGAAAGCATCTTTACCGCCAACCTCTACGGCTGGGCGCTGCACGAGCTTTCCGAACTCACCGAATTCCGCGGCGAAAAGGATCAGAAAACGGAATTTGACCACTGGTATGATGACATGAAGCAAGCGGTTCTCGAAGCCGCATGGGACGGCGAATGGTTCGTACGGTACTTTGACGACAAGGGCAATCCGGTCGGCTCAAAAAGCAATGACTACGGAAAACTCTGGCTCAACGCCCAAAGCTGGTCGCTTCTATCCGGTTTCGCCGCCGATTCGGACAAGGGACGTGCGGCCATGGACGCCGTCAAGAAACACCTGGCGACCGAAAAGGGCATCAAACTCTCCTGGCCCGGATATAACGGATATGACCGGGAGAAAGGCGGCGTAACCACCTATCCGCCCGGAGCAAAAGAAAACGGCGGTATCTTCCTCCATCCGAATCCCTGGGCAATCATCGCGGAAACCATTTTGGGAGACGGGGATCAGGCGTTCAAATACTACAACAACGTCAATCCCGCGGCAAAGAACGATTCAATCGATGAATACGAATGTGAACCATACTGTTATGCACAGAACATTCTTTCCGATGAACACCCCCTGTTCGGTCTTGGCCGGAATTCCTGGCTTTCGGGAACATCCAGCTGGATGTATCAGTCGTCTACCAAGTATATTCTCGGTATCCGGCCGGAACATACCGGAATCCGGCTCGACCCCTGTGTGCCCAAAGACTGGAAGGAATTCTCCGTTGAACGCAAATGCCGCGGCGCGACCTATGCCATTTCGGTGAAGAATCCCTCCGGCAAGAGCAAGGGAATAACATCGCTGGTGGTTGACGGCAAGGCGGTGGAAGGCACGGTGATTCCGTACTTCAAGGACGGAACTCATACCGTGGAAGCGGTGATGTAAGCTACTGCTACCAAAATTGTTGAAAAAAAAAGCTGTCCGGTTTGCGCCGGACAGCTTTTTTTATTCTACGGTCACCTTGTACACATGAAAGAACGCATAATAGCTTATATGCTCATACTCGGTTGTCTCAGGAAGGTAATCATCCACCAGCGCATAGACAACCGGAGAACCGCTTTCACGGGCAATGGCATACAAATTCACGGATTCCTGTTCCATTACGTATACCCGTTTGTCGTGCGGGATATTCAGGTAGGGAACCATGTTTTTCCAGGTATAACCCCAGGGCGTCCCGATGATCATGAGGGGGATATCGTCGGTCAGATAAGACCGTTCTTCCGGTACGGGGTAGTCCTCATGAAACACGTTCATGTTTCCCGGCAACACTCCATATACGAAAACCAGTACAGCCGACGCGGCAAGCAGGACGAGCGCGCTGCGGTACCGGAGCAAGACCAAAATCACCGAAACAAATGTTAACGCATACGCCGGAATGAAGGCGGCAAAGTACCGTACGGTCTGGTAGGGAGCGGAAATGGAAATGATTGTGAATGTGAAGAGAAATATCAGGACCATCAGGATCATGAATGGAACGGTGTTTCTACCGGGCTTTTCTGATTCGTCAGCAGAACCATTGCCCTCGATCCGTCCGCGAATCTGCTGGAAAACCGCGAGACCCGCAGCAACAACGGGTACGGCAAGAGGAACCAGATTTCGTGAAAGAAGCCGTATATACATCCAGATGCTTTCGAGCTTTGAAAGTGTCGTTTTTGTGGTGAGATTGGCAATGCTCTGGCCTGCCCGCTGCGATTTTGTGAGATGGTCAATCATGGGAGGGAAGAGCCGCAGCGCTACATAGAGGCCCGCAAGAACGACAAGCATGCTCCAGAGAAGGGCCGCCGGGCGTTTGGTTATGAGCAGATAGAAAAAGGCGAACACACACACCGGTACGATAAACAACAGGAAGTAATACTGAGTCATCAGTCCCATGAATGAAAACACCATGAGGCCCGCGATACCGGTAATCAGCACCGGGAGCGGCTTCCGGTCCCCGTCGGGGAAACAGACCAGCACGGCACTGTACAAAAATCCGAGGCAGACCATCTGGAGCAGTTCATACATGCGCATATACACCGTAAGGGAAATGGTCGCCGACGAAAAAGCGAAGAGTATGAACGCCAAAAAGAGTATGCGGGTGTCTTTCCATATCCGGGAAACAATTCCAATGAAGAAAAAACAGGATACAAGAAAGAAAAGCATGTTAAGCGTAATGGAGGCAAGATGATGATTCGACGGCCCTATGATTCGTCGTGCGTCGAAAAGCAGCCAGTAATACAACGGAGGATGAACATCTCGTGCCGTTGCTTCCGTAAGTGTGTCGTAATCAACCTTGCCGCGTTCGAGCCGGCTGTCGAACATCCGGTGGGAAAGTTCACCCATGTCCATCCAGACAAGCCGATGGTCGGTCGCCACATGTACCGGCCAGGTTCCGTTGGTCAACGCGAGGGTAATACCCTCGTCACAGTGATAGTCATTCTTGACGACTCCGAAGAAAACCCGTACCAGCACGGCCAATACCAGCAGAACCAGCATGATGGTTCGCTTCTTTTTGAGTATTGTTTCAATTGTCACTTGCTTTGCTCCTTGATTATGTATACCGGACGTTTTTTAGTCTCAAGATAGGTTTTCGCGAGATACTGGCCAAGAATGCCAACGGCAAACAATTGCACGCCGCCGATAAAGAGGATTATGCTCAACAACGAGGGATACCCGGCGACCGGATCACCCCAGAGCAGGGTTTTAACCACGACAACGCAGATGGTGATGAACGCGATCAGACAAAAAAGCATACCCATAACCGAGGCAAAAATGAGCGGTGCCGTTGAAAAGGCGGTAATGCCTTCGAGTGAATACAGAAACAGTTTCCAGAATGACCACTTGGTCTCACCGGCCACGCGTTCAATATTTTGATATTCAAACCAGCGGGTTTCAAAGCCGACCCAGGAGAAAATACCTTTCGAGAAGCGGTTATATTCCTTGAGCGACAAGATGGCGTCGACCATCCGGCGGCTCATGAGGCGGTAATCGCGGGCACCGTCAACAATATGTGCATCGGAAATCTTCGACATGAGCCGGTAAAAAGAGCGGGCAAAGAAGGACCGGATGAGCGGCTCTCCTTTTCGGGAAACCCGGCGGGTTGCCGCGCAGTCATAGTCACCGGATTTCACCGCGGAATACATCTCCGGAAGGAGGGACGGCGGATCCTGGAGATCGGCGTCCATGACGGCGACATATTTCCCCCGGGCGGCTTCAAGGCCGGCGAGCAGCGCCGCTTCCTTGCCGAAGTTCCGGGAAAAAAATACGTAGCGGACGTCTGCATCATTTTGCGAAAGGTCCCGGATAACGTCCCGCGTTCCGTCCGTGGATCCGTCGTCAACCAGCACAAACTCGAATGAAACGCCGGGGAGCTTTTGTTTCAAGGCGGCAAGTTCGGCATACAGATGCGGCAAGGCCGGCGCTTCGTTGTAACAGGGAACGACTATGGATATTTCTCGTTCTTGCATCAGGTTTTCTCCTCCGGGGAATACAATCCGGGTGCGCATTCCATTGTATCACAAAAAAGAAAACCCGCCAGAAGGCGGGTTTTCTATTGATCACTTGTCGAAGTTCATGGACACATTAGCCGACGACAACCTTGAGCTGTACTTCGGATTTTCCGGGAGAAACGAGTGTTCCGTCCACGGAGACACCGCCGGAAACCACCGACACGGCGATTTTTCCCGCAGGGTCGCGGTTCTCGATGTCGATGACATATTTGCAGCCGCGGTACGTCCGGGTAATGGTCGCGTTCTTCACATGCGCGGGAAGCCGCGGTTCAACACGGAGTCCCTGGTGCTCGGAACGGATACCGCAAATCCACTGCGACAGCGCGACAAAGTTCCAGGCGGCGGTTCCGGTGAGCCAGCTGTTCTTGGCTTCACCGTGGCGGCGCGCGGCCTTACCCGCAACCATCTGGGCGTATACGTAGGGCTCCAGGCGGTGGATTTCGCTGATGTCTTCAAGGAAGGCAGGCGCGATCTTCTTGTAATATTCCCAGGCATTCTGCGGGCGGCCGGATTTTACTTCACCGATGATTACCCAGGGGTTATTGTGACAGAAGATACCGGCATTTTCCTTGTATCCGGGCGGATAGGAGGACACTTCACCGAGCTCAACGTGGTAATCCTTGTAGGGCGGATCAAGAATGACGATACCGTACTTGGTATCGAGGTGTTTCTTCACGCTGTCGAGGGCCTTTATGGGATAGCCCTTGTCCGCACCGATCTGAGCCATGGAGCCAAATCCTTGCGTTTCAATGAAGATCTTTCCGTCTTCACATTCTTTTGAACCGATCTTGTTGCCAAAGTCGTCGTAAGCGCGGACATACCATTCGCCGTCCCAGCCCTGTTCGCAGATCTTGGCTGCCATTTTCGCGGCTTCTTCCTCGGCGAACTTCGCTTCGGCTTCATCGCCGAGCATGCGGCACATGGCGGCATATTCGGGTGCTGCGTACACGAACATCTGGGCGATCATGACCGACTCGGCGTTCTTTCCGTCCTTGTTGGTGCTGGTCTGGAACGAGTCGTTGGGGTCGGTGCTGAAGCAGTTCAGGTTGAGACAGTCGTTCCAGTCGGCGCGGCCGATGAGGGGAAGCCCGTGGGGTCCCAGGTGGTCAACGGTGTAGCGGAAGGACCGCTTGAGGTGTTCGAACATGGACGCCTTGTTGGTGTCGCTGTTGTCGAAGGGTACGTCGACCTTGAGGAAGTCCACGTCGCCGGTCTCGCGCAGGTATCCGCCGACACCCAGGATGAGCCAGAGCGGGTCATCGTTGAAGTTGCTGCCGATATCGGCGTTTCCGCGCTTGGTGAGCGGCTGGAACTGGTGGTAGGCGCTTCCGTCCTCGAACTGGGTGGACGCCACGTCGAAGAGGCGTTCCCGTGCGCGTGAGGGGATCTGGTGAACGACGCCGAGCATGTCCTGGCTCGTATCGCGGAATCCGATACCGCGGCCGATTCCGCTTTCAAAGTAGCTGGCGGAGCGCGCAAAGTTGTAGGTAACGATACACTGATACTGGTTCCACACGGCCATGCGGTCGAGTTTTTCATCCCCGGTCTTGAGGGTAAAGTTGGAAAGGAGTCCGTCCCAGAGCTTCTTGAGCTCGTTGAACGCCGCGGTAACCTGCTCGGGGGTTTCAAACCGCTTCTGCAGGGCAACCGCTTTTTCCTTGTTGATTACGCGCATGGCGGGGTTGGTCTGGAGAAGACCGGCGGACGCGGGAGCGCAGCCGTTCTCGCCTGCCCATTTTTTCTTCTCGTCCATCTCGATGTACCCGAGCACGAAGATGAAGGTGCGGGATTCACCGGGGGCGAGATCAATGTTGATGCGGTGGCTCGCAATGGGAGACCAGCCGTCTGCGACGGTGTTCTCGCTCTTGCCGGCCATAACGGTGTCCGGAGCATCGTAGTTGTTGTGAAGGCCGAGGAAGGTCTCGCGGTCGGTGTCGAATCCGTCGATTTTGGTGTTGACGGAATAGAACGCGAAATGATTCCGGCGTTCGCGGTACTCGGTCTTGTGATAGATCGCGCTGCCGTCAATTTCCACCTCGCCGGTGGAGAAGTTGCGCTGGAAGTTCGTGGTGTCATCAAGCGCGTTGTACAGACACCATTCCACAAAGGAGACGAGAGAAATCTGCTTTTTCGCGCTGCCGGTATTGGTCAGGGTGAGCATCTGAACTTCGGCGTCCTCGCCGTTGGGAACCATGTAGAGGACGTCCGCCTTCACATTGTTCTTTGACGAAGAAATCTTGCTGTAGCCGAAACCATGGCGGCATTCATAGGAATCGAGCTCAACCCGCATGGGCTTCCAGCCGGGATTCCACACGGAGTCGCCGTCCTTGATGTAAAAATATCGTCCGTTGTTGTCGAGGGGTACATCATTGTAGCGATACCGGGTCAGACGGCGGAGCCGGGCGTCGGTATGAAAGGAATAACCGCCCGCGGTGTTGGATATAAGGGAAAAGAATTTCGTATTCCCAAGATAGTTGATCCAGGGATACGGGGTCCGGGGAGTCTCAATGACATACTCCCGGTTTACATCGTCAAAATGTCCGAATTTCATAGCGTCTCCTCAAAATAATTGCCGTAAGAAACAAAGCTGATACTACCATAGCGCCCCTGCGGTGTCAAACCTTGCGGGGGTTACGACCGCTCCTGGCGGGCCTTGCAGCGGCTTCAGGGACGGGTGTTTTTGGCTTCAATATCCTTGTAATAGCGGACGGTTCCCACCCGCAGTTCATCGGTCGCATCTTCGTCACAGACAATGATGGCTTTCGGATGCAGCTGCAGGATGCTTATTGACCATTTGTGGTTCACTCCCTCCTCGATCGCATGTCTGATGGCCCGGGCCTTGGCGTAACCGGAAGCAAGAATCATCACTTCCTCGGCATCGGTAATGGTACCGACTCCCACGGTCAGCGCCTGTGTAGGCACTTGTTCCGGATCCCCGCCGAAAAAGCGCGAATTCATGATGATGGTATCCTGGGTAAGGTTTTTCATGCGCGTCCGGGACGTGAGGGACGACCCGGGCTCGTTAAAGGCAATATGTCCATCCGCGCCGACACCGCCGAAGAACAGATGAATTTTCCCGTACGACGCGATCTTGTCCTCATACCGTTTGCATTCGGCAACGGGGTCCGCGGTCATACCGTCAAGAAAATTGACATTGTCCATCTGCACATCCACATGCGAGAAAAAATTGTCCATCATGAACCGGCGGTAGCTCTGGGGATGATCACGATCAAGATCCTTGTATTCATCCATGTTGAACGTAACTACGTTTTTGAATGAAACCTTTCCTGCCTTGTTCAGCCGGACAAGTTCCCGATACACACCGAGCGGACTCGAGCCGGTCGGAAGCCCGAGGACAAAAGGCCTGTCCGCGGTGGGAGCAAATTCAGTAATCCGCCAAACGATATGGTTTGCCGCCCATTCTGCACAGGTGGCATAATCCTGCCGTACAATAACACGCATAACAACTCCTGAAGCGAAAATAAAAGGTAGTTTTAATGATATACGACAACCAGTTCCCGCGCAATTAAAAAGAATTCACGGGTCAGTTTTTGGCGCCCATCCCTGCCCTGCGAGCGCACGAGATAACCTCATCCCAGTTCTGACATTCGTGTCCGATCCCGTCCATGACCGGAAGACTGAAAAGACGCATCAAGAACATGTGGGCCGCACCAATGGCCACAGAACGCGGATCCCCGTCCGAAAAAACGAGCCCGCAGTCGTTCCGCTTCAGGATATCGCCGAAACGAGGAACGTCACGTTCCAGAACACGCTGAACATCGTCACGGTGCCGGGCAAGTTCCCCGTGAACTATTACCGCATGGGGATCAAAGACCGAGACAACCGGAACAAGGCTCTCAAAAAGCTCTCTGATCCATCCGTCCAGTACCGGCGATCCCAGCCGGCTGTCTCCCGGAGGAACCCAGAAGTTTCCCTGCCCGGCCATGTTGCCGCTCCAGCGGTACGAGACAAATTCTCCCGCGGCGAAACGACTGCCGCCGTATACTCGTCCGTCAAGGGCAACGCCTACCCCTACGGCCAGACCATTGCAGGAGGAGAACCGCGACGCGTCCCGGGTATACTCGGTATTTACACAGATCAGGGATCGGCATTCCTGTTCACGATTGCGCAAGAGTTCGTACCAGGCAATACAGTTTGCCTCGTTTTCAATATGGAAGGGAACTCCAAACCGGGCCGCAGTATTGCGGGGGAAAGCAACATTTCTTGCATTAAATATTTCCGAACGGATAACGGTGCCGCCGCAGGCATCTATGATTCCCGGAAGACCCATGCACACCGCGAGCGGAGCGAGTCCCACCGAACGGATATCGGCCTCCAGGTCTTCCATGATCTTGACCGGAAGCTGTTCAAAAGAACCTTCCGGAAGCGGACCCGACCTGCTTGCGCGAACAACCCCGGTAAAATCGGTAATTACGGCAGTATACCCGGAGGGTTGGAGTTCAATCCCCGCGACACAGCCAAAATCGGGGTTCAACTCGAGCTGTAGCGGTTTTCTACCGCCGAGCGAAGAGCAGTTTTCTTTTCGTGATTCAAGAACAACACCGGTTTCAACCAGGGCGTTGATAATATTAGAAATGGTGGAGCGGTACACTCCGAGTTTTTTTGCGATATCTATCCGGCTGATACCGGGATAGCGCCATAAAAGCCGGGCGGCCATGGACATGTTGGCATTTTTTTGAAAATTGTTGTTAATCTGCATCCGGCCTCCGCTCACCTGTATACTAGCATGAATACAGTGTTCTGTGCGGACATTACCGGTTCTGGGTCGGTTCAGAAAAAATGGAGCCCCGGATCCGCCGAACCAGAACGGCCCGACTGAGCGAAACAGTCTCGATCGATCCATCCACCTCATTTGCAAGCTTTACCAGAACATCTCCGCGTTTTTTCTCCATCGACAGCGGTTTCCCCAGCAGGGTCCGGCTTCCGGAATCTGTTTGTATCTCCAGAAGGGATCCCGACGCGGAAGCTTGCTCCGCAATCCGCACCTTGCCCAGGAAGTCCACACCGCGAGCCTCAAGTTTTTCCGGGCGAACCGAGTCGGGATCAAGCTGGTCGGGGGATACAATGATTTTCCGGTGTATGCGGGAAAGGAGCGCTTCTTTTTGTTCCTTTTCCGGTTTCATTTTTTCCAGTTCATATATAAGCGCCGAGCGGATTTCCGCATCTTCCCCGGTTGAAGCCACCGGAAGATCCTTTGATGAAGTACCGGACGCGGTGTTTGCCGAAAACCGGAGCGGTGGTAGCGGCGCCGGATCGGTACGGGGGGTTCCCATGGCAACCGAGGGAATAAAATCGAGCCCTGCCCGTGACGCGGCGTCCTGCAGCTCCTCGGGAGAATCCATGTCGAGAAGATACACCCCCGGCGCAAGGGTTTTGCGGACAAGCCGGGACAGCTCTTCGTTCTTCTCGAAGAGTATCCGGCGCGAATCGTCAACCTTGAGCACATACCCATGATACAGGGAAAGCGCGGTATAACCGGAAAACCAGTCGCGGACAGAAAAAAGAAGATTTCCCGGCAGGGGAGACGGACTGTGTTTCTCCAGCAAGGTCAGTATGGACTCTGCGGTTGCACCCTGGTCAAACGCCGTTGCGCAGGACTTCCGGTTTATTTCATAGTTTCCTACGGTCTGGACCGATGCCACGGTCATGAAGGAAACCAGCGGCAGCAATTCGGCCAGTGAGCTTCCCGGCATCAGAACCACCTCATACGACGGCGATACATACACGGTAGCGGACAGGTCCCCGTTCCCTTCGGAAAAAGCGGCATTTGGTGTCAGGAAACCGTCCTGTTCCGAAAGAAGTCCGAACATGCGTGCGGTTTCACCCCGGTCGGGAGCGGAGTCAGCGGATACGCCGGTTCCCTCCCGGTTGTTTTCCTGTAAAATCTTCGAGAACCGGCTCCGTGTACCGGCAACGGCTCCGCCGCGTTCGGTAACAAGGTAGGCAGCACGGCTGACTGCATTGAGGGAATACCGGCCGCCGGGAATCAGGAACCCCGCAAGATCAAGAAACGACTGACCGCTCCGCTGCAGGGCTTCGCGGGTAAGGCGTCCGTAAACCGCCGCGCACAGATACGCAATACGGGATGCGTTGTCGCAACGGGCAAAAAGATTCCACCGGTCCCGGTCCGGAACAAGGACACCGTCGTGCACACAGAGCAGGGAAAGATTTCTCAGGGCAATCACGGCTAAAGAAAGCGTAGCGCCCCGCGCGGCGAGATCCGGAAAGGCAGCGTCCAGCGCGTCGAGCGTCCGTTTGCGCAAGGTACCGTCATTGCGTACCGCGGGACGTTCATGGAGGAAAAACCCGTAGAGGCCGGCAAGAACACTGTCGCTCAGGGGCAGCGGTACCGACACCGGGTCGGAGATTGTTTCAGGACGGATGAGCTGTTCTATGGAAACATGCGGCTCAAGCGCATCGGCAAGAAGCGGATTCAACGAGTACTCTCCGTTGACTTCCTCGTCGGTCCGGTAGATGAGCAAACGTTCTTCAAGATTCAGAATACGTTCATACACTTCCGGAAACGACCGGCTCCCGGACAGGAGCTGTACCAGCTTTCCCCGAGTCGGGGAAGGAAGGGAGCGGATCCCGGCAAGTATTTCACGGTCAAAATTGTCCAGGCAGGCAAGAATTCTGCCGCGGTTCTCTGCGTTTCTCAAAAAAGCCGAGAGGGACTCGATGATTTTCTGTTTGTTGAACGGCGTTTTAATCGCGCCGAGATACATGCGCACCAGATCAAAAAAATGTTGATCGGAAAGACGGGTGAGCGCTTCTCGCCATTGAACAACCGCTTCGGCCTTTGTCATGCAGTACCGCCTCCTTCCGTCATTTCATCCCATCGCGTAATGCTGTATTCATACCCCTGCTCGGCCAGGAATTTCTGGCGGTTTGCGGCAAAATCCTCCTCCACGGTGCGGGCGGTAACGATGGTATAAAAATGTGAATCCTTGTCTTTGGGGCGGAGAATCCGTCCAAGACGCTGGGCTTCCTCCTGCCGGCTCCCGAAGGTGCCCGATATCTGGATGGCAACCGAGGCGTCGGGCAAATCGATCGCGAAGTTCGCTACTTTTGAAACCACGATGACCTTCATGGCTCCTGAGCGAAACTCCCCGTAAATACGGTCACGTTCAACATTCGGCGTTTTTCCGGTTATGATGGGAACACCGAGTTCGGACGCTATCTTCTCCAGCTGCTTCAGATACTGGCCAATCACCAGAATGGAATCTCCCTCATGCTCGCGAATCAATTCAAGCACCACCGCGTATTTGGCCGGGTTCTCGCTGGCTATCCGGTATTTCTGCCGCTGTCCGGCAACCGCATAGTCAATTTCATGTTCCGTGGCAAGGGGTACCCGGATTTCCATACAACGGGCTGTCGCGATCCAGCCCTGCTCTTCAAGATCCTTCCAGGGAACATCGTAGCGCTTCGGCCCGACAAGGGAAAACACATCGCCTTCGCAGCCGTCTTCACGGACCAGCGTGGCGGTAAGACCGCAGCGGCGTACGGTCTGAATCTCAGCAGTAACCCGGAACACCGGCGCCGGCAAAAGGTGCACCTCGTCATAAATAATCAAACCCCAGGCCCGTTCCCGGAAAATGCTGAAATGGGGAAAGGGGCTTTCCTTGTCCGGCCGCCACGTGAGAATCTGGTAGGTCGCGATCGTTACTGATTGTATCTCTTTTTTATCGCCGGTATACTCGCCGATTTCTTCCCGCGTCAGCGTGGTCTTGTCCACAAGCTCGGCCGCCCATTGATGGACCGCCGCGACATTTGTGGTAAGAATGAGCGTACTGGTGGCGAGCATTTCCATGACGGTCATACCCACCACGGTTTTTCCCGATCCGCAGGGAAGCACGATGGTACCGAATCCGGTCCCCGGGCCCTTGTCGCCCACAAGGGCAGCCGCCGCGGTTCGCTGATAATCCCGGATAACGAGCGGGGATCCGGAAAGCGTCGTTTCACGAAGGGAGATTTCGAGCGGATCACCGTCCTTGAGCGGCGCTTCATCCTGTACCGGCCAGCCGAGTTTGAGCAATTCCTGTTTTACCGTCCCCCGGTCGAGTACCGCCAGACGAAATTCGTCAGTTCCGGAAGGAACGAGGTATTTCTTCATTTGCCGGGACGCTTCGAGCTCACGGTATACGAGCGGGATATCGGTAGTAAGCACAAGATAATCCGGATCGTCGGACGGAATCATCCTGATTGACCCGAACCGGGCCATGGTTTCCACCACCCAGGTTCGAACCGCCGGAGGAACCGGAAAGCGGCTGAATCCGTCGAGCGTATCGGATACCACGTCGGGCGTAAAGCCGGCGCTCGCCGCATTCCACAGGGAAAGCGGTGTTATCCGGTAGGTGTGCAAGTGTTCAGGCGACTTTTCAAGTTCGGCGAAGGGAATAAGCGCGTTCCGGGCTTCGTCGGCCCGGGGCGCATGAACATCCAGCAGTATGGTGCGGTCACCCTGTATGATGAGGGGGTTGTCGGTCAAATTTGGCATAACGGTACATTGTACCTGCCTGACGAATTGTGGACAAGTCTTTTATTGATACATTATAAGGTATGGGCGCGGATCAAGGGAAAGAACTTCTTCCGGACTCATGAGCGGCTGATCCCAACCCGCTTTTTCAATCGTCGGTTTCAAAAAAAGCTTGAATGACTTGAGCGGAATGTTCTCTGCAAGGGCGTTAAAGCGGTACGCGTTTATTTTTTGTCCTGGATTTCCGAATCCGTCCGCACAGTGAATGAGTTTGACCCGTTCAAAATCGCTTCGAACCGCGTTCCGGTTCACGATCATTTTCGGTTTGAATTGATGAAACACGAGCATCCGGCGTCCGGGAAGATTGTTTTCAACAATGTAATCCTGGATCATCTGCTGCGCCATGTTGAGTTCATCGCCGGTTACATACCCGATTTCCTGCATCGGTTTGTCCGTCCGCCATTCCGGATCGATCGCGAGATGCACATTGGGATATTTGAGCCAGGGAAGCAGGGTTTGTACCGCGTTTTCAACAGAGTACCGGCCAATCTGATGATCGATAAAGACATACCAGCCCCGCTCATGCGCGAACTCGATGTATTCCTGAATGACCGCTTCGCGGGTCAATCCGATTTCACCCTCGGGCCACACCGTTCCATAAATGATGTACACCGCGGGGATTACGCCCCGGATGCCGTTCGCTTCATCATACGCGCGGACAAATTCATCCATGACCGGTTCAATTTCTTCAATTGTATACTGACCAAGAATACCCATGTTCCGGGCACCCGGCTTTCCATACAACGCGATAACATCATTGTTGAGAAGTTCGGACTGGAGCCGTGAAAAAGAGGCAGGGGGTTCATTCGCGTTCTGTTCGTCGTGTACGGTTGCCACAAGCGTTTCAGTCAGAACGGTACTGTCATGCGCATGTTGCCAGTACAGGGCATTCGGGAAGAGAGGCGAAAAACGTGACACGGAGTCATTCTTTTGAATTGCGTCGACCATGGTCGCACGGGAGTCGGCAACGGCTGTTGCGGACATACAGACAAACATAACCGCTGCTGCGAGCAGCGGGTACCAATGATGCTTTTTCATGCTGGCTCCTGTACTTTCTTATCGGAACGAAGAACAGGGAACTCAAGCGAAACCGTGTACAACGGACGGCAATCAGTGCGCGTTCTGGAGACTTTTTTCCACCTGTTCGAGGCGGGCCGTCAGAGTAGCTATGGTCTTTTCAAGACGTATCTTCTCGCGGGCGAGCCGTTCAACCGGATCTTCGGCTTCCAGCCGGCGGGCGAGTTCGGTTTTAACCAGATCGGGGCTTTTGTGCGCGGCAAACTGTTCTTCGGCCGCAGCGCGTTTTTCCGGGGTGCCCTGCGCCGCGACAATTTTCATGCTTTCATACCCCATGGACGGGTTAATGTCGAGGGTGCTCACCTTCACGGCAGTTTTCGCGGCGGTACGGGGAAGGCAGAGAACACGGTCAATGTAGTCCTCGTAACGGAGGCCTGCCGCTTCGCAGAGTTCATGCGCCTTCAACAGAAGGGTCCCGAGCTCCTTCATGAGCCGTCCGTTTTCGGCAAGGTATTTCCCGCGGATCTCCTCGGTCAGGGCGGCAAGTTCGGGTGAACCTTCCACATCGAACCGGTACAACCCCATCTGCTCGGCTTTTTCCAGGAGACGGTGAAACCGGGCCCAGAATACCGACGAATGGGACCGGGCGGAGCGCAGTACACCGTCGGCTTCGCATTGCAGGTGGTGCGCATACTCATGAATGGCCGTGTAAACAAGCTGCATCTCGTTTACAAAGTTCTTGTTGTGAAGAAGAATTTCGTGGGTGTCCGGCTTGTACAGACCGTTCACCTTCTTACTCTTTTTCCCGGTAAGCGTAACCGAAAACTCGAGCGATGTTTCTTCAATTGAAAGCAGCAGGTCTTTTATCTGATCCTGATTCATACATCATCCTTCCAGCAAGAGCGCGCCGGAAAGGGCCACGGCGAGCGCTGCCGTAGCCGCAGTTTCGGTGCGGAGTATTCTGCTTCCGAGCGAGCAGGGAGTAAATTCGTGTGCGTTGAACAGGGCGCGTTCCCGGCCGCTCCAGCCGCGTTCGCTCCCGATCGCGAGAACCAGCGGATTTCCGGTGCGTATACCGGAAAGATCCTGCCGGGAAAGCGGACCGGCGGCGGGATCAATATCGAGAACAATCCGCACAGCGTTTCCGGTTCCGCAGAGCCGGAGCGCTTCGTCCACCGAAGAAGTTATGGTCAAATCGGGAAGGGCCGTTCCTCCAGCCTGAACACAGCCGTCGAGTATGTTTTTTTTCGCGATGTCCGGATCGGCAAGTCGCGATTCCCGGTAGGATTTTTCACCGAGATCCGTTCCCGCCAAAATTATTTCACCCGCGCCGAGACTCGCGAGATCACGCAGCAAACGCTTCAGCTGGATTGGCCGGGGGAAGCCGATTATCATCCGTACCGGATGCAGCGGCCGGAACGGCTCGGCGGCGTCAAAATCAAAGACAAGAACCGATTCATCACAGCGGGTAATGCGCGCGGTACCCGCAGGTCCGTTCACGCGCCCCGCGTAAAAACTGTCGCCTTCACCTTTTCCGAGGATTTTCGTTATATGGCGGTACCGTTCGTCTGTGCTGAAAAAGCGGTCTTCCGAACTGAACAACACGATATTCATTACTCGAGCAGTATACCAGAGCAGTTTGACTTTTCATACGGGGAGGGATACATTTTTAAGCATGAACACCACAACAATCGATCAGGCGGCGGATACCGTCGTTACACAGGTTCTTGCCCTTTCCAAAGACGAGCAGTTTCTCATTCTTACCAATCCCGACGGCGACGTCTACGAGATAAGCATGGCGCTCTACCGCGCGGCCCTCAATGCGGGCGCCGAGGCAACCGTGGTGATCCAGCCGCTAAAAACCCAGCTGAACTTCGCCAACCGCGCGGCCCTCGCGGCTTTTGGAAGCGAACCGGCCGTCTGTGCGTCGGTTTCCGCAAACAAGATGGGCAAAGACCGCGCTGCCATGGAGCACCCCTGGATATCGAAAACAGGTCAGAAAATTGATCATGTATTCCACTACCTCATGGACGAAAAGCGTACCTTGCGCGCCATCTGGACGCCGGGTATCACCGTGGACATGTTCTGCCGTACCGCGCCCATCGATTACACCCTTTTGCAAAAACGCTGCGCCGCGCTCTGCGAAGCCATACGGGGCGCCGAATCCATTCACGTTACCGCGCCCGGCGGCACCGACATTCTTGTTCCGGTAGCGGGGCGCGAACCCATGAGCGACGACGGCAACTTTACCGCCGGCGGCACCGGCGGCAACATTCCGGCCGGCGAAGTATATATCAGCCCGCTGCCCGGGAAAAGCGAAGGCGTCATCGTTTTTGACGGCTCCATCAGCCTCACCGGCGGAGACATGCTTGCGCGCGAGCCGGTACGGGTTGTCCTGAAAAACGGTTTTGTTACCGACATTACCGGCGGCCGCGAAGCCGACCTTCTCGCAGAATCAATCCGCGACGGCGAGGAAAAAGCGCTCGAGTTCAGCCGCGCGGGGAAACTTACCCCGGAAGAAGGTGAACAGTATCGTAAAAACGCACGAGGGCTCGGGGAGCTCGGCATCGGGCTGAATCCCGCCGCGGAAATCCGCGGAAACATGCTGGAAGACGAAAAAGCCTTTCATACCTGTCATTTCGCTATCGGCAGCAACTACGACCGCGACGCAGAAGCCATGATACATCTCGACTGTCTGGTAAAAAATCCGACCATAACCGTCCGCCATACGGATGGACGGGAGATCATTCTGGAAAAGGACGGAGAACTTGCTTCCCCGTTCAAGGGGAAATAATGGAAAAATCGGCACAGAGCCTGGTGGAAGCCCAGCGGACATTCTTTAACTCGGGGGCGACGCGCCCAATCGCGTTCCGCAGGGCAATGCTCAAGAAACTGAAATCCGCGATCCTGAGCCGGGAAAAAGACATTCTCGACGCGGTGCACCGGGACTTGGGAAAGAGCGATTTCGAGGCCTTTACCACGGAAATCGTCCTGGTCCTGCGCGAAATCGACACCATGCTCAAGAATCTCGGCAAGTGGACAAAACCCCGGCGCCGTTCAGCCGGTCTTTTCAATTTTCCCGGCAAGGCCCGGGTGTATCACGATCCCCACGGCGTCTGCCTGGTCATGTCGCCCTGGAACTACCCGTTTCAGCTCACCATCATGCCCCTGGTCGGCGCTATCGCCGGCGGAAACACCGTGATCGTCAAACCGTCTGCCTACTCACCGGCAACACAGGACTGTATTGCGGACATGATCACGGAAACCTTTGACCCGTCCTATATTACCGTGGTTACCGGCGGACGTGATGCCAACCAGAACCTCCTCGAACAGAAATTTGACTACATCTTCTTTACCGGTGGAATACAAGTCGGATCCCTTGTCATGACACAGGCCGCAAAGCACCTCACCCCGGTTACCCTTGAACTCGGCGGGAAGAGCCCCTGCATAATCGCTCCGGACGCCGATATTGACCGTGCGGCAAAACGGGCCGCGTGGGGCAAGTGCATTAACGCCGGACAGACCTGCGTGGCCCCGGATCACTTTCTGGTACACCGGAGCGTACGGGATGTCTTTGTGGAAAAGATGCGCTCATATATCGAGAAATTCTACGGGATTGAACCCCATACAAATCCGGAGTTTCCCAACATCATCAATAAAAAGCATTTCGAACGGCTTTCCGCGCTTATAACCAGTGCCCAAAAGGATGGAGCAACGCTCGTTTCCGGCGGACGAACCGTACCGGAAACCCTCAAAATTGAGCCGTCCATTTTTACCGGTGTTACCCGCGAGAATCCGCTCATGCAGGAAGAACTCTTCGGTCCGATTATTCCAGTTCTTGAATGGGAGTCGGAAGACGACCTTGTTGCCGCGCTTCTTGCCGAACCGCGCCCGCTCGCCTTGTATGTGTTTACCCGTAACCGCTCGTTCAGCGGCCGCCTCATGCGCCTCATTCCCTTCGGGGGCGGTTGCATCAACGACACCGTGATGCACCTCGCCTCGCACTCCCTTCCCTTCGGCGGAACGGGAACAAGCGGGATGGGCGCGTATCACGGCAAGGCAAGTTTCAACACATTTACCCGGGAGAAATCTGTGGTCGAAAAGGGATTTTTGGTGGATGTTCCGCTGCGGTATGCACCGTTTGCCGGGAAATACCGACTGTTCAGGAGATTTTTATAGACTGCTATCAAAATTGTTGAAAAATTTCCCCGTCAACAGCAGGCCCAGCCCTTCCGGTCTATGCCCTCGATCCAGCGCCGGGCCCAGAGACGGGCTCCCGCCAGGTCATGATCCTTCCAGTTTCCGCACATAACGGGGTCAACGCCGGGAACATCTTCCGAATCGGGCCAGGCGGCTACTTTTACCAGCACGTTGCGGAGTTTCTCCGCGACAAACGATTCTTCCGGAGTTCCGAACAGGGCCAGATAAAATCCCGTCCGGCAGCCCATGGGAGACAGATCGATAACACCTTCGAGTTCGTCGCGGATGTATTCCGCCATGAGGTGCTCGAGTGTGTGCATGGCGCCGGTTTCCATAACCTCACTGTTCGGCTGGCAAAACCGGACATCGAACTTGGTTACGATATCGCCGGCAGGACCGGCTTTTTTGCCCGCAAGGCGGATATAGGGTGCCCGGACCTTGGTGTGGTCAAGGCTGAAACTTTCAACATTTCTTGCTTCTTTCATCTGGGGCCTCCCGGGGCGTTCTGTATACTTTTTCTGCGGCTGCTACCAATTGGTTATGTATCCAAAAGAGCGAGCATTTCAACAATCAGCATGGCACTCATTACGGAAACCTTCTCGGAGTATTCATCGTAGGTAGAATCGGCCGAGTTGTCCGCGAGATCGCTAATGCTTCTCAGGATCACAAAGGGAATCCCGAAGGTTGCGCATACCTGGGCAATGGCCGCACCCTCCATTTCTACGCAGGCGGGGAAAAAGCGTTCAACAATTTCCGCCCGCAGGGAGTTCTCTGCGACAAAAACGTCCCCGGTCGCGATACGTCCCTCATATATCGAAGGTGTCGGGGCTCCCCCGGGGAAATTGGCAAGGACACGCTCAAATCCTTTTTTTGCGACTTCCCGGAGATCGGGATCCGCGACAAAAAAGGGTGAATTGAATCCGGGAATACAGGCAGGTTCGTAGCCGAACGGCGTCACATTAAAATCGTGTTGAACCGCTTCGGTCGATACGACTATGTCAAAGAGTGAAAGCCGGCTGTCCAGTGCGCCGGCCGCTCCAGTATTGATGATACGGGTTACTCCGAACTCGGATATAAGTATCTGGGCGCACATGGCGGCATGCACTTTTCCTACACCGCAACGGCACACAACGACCGCGTTATTGCGGATTTCGCCTTCAGTAAATTCCATGCTTCCGCGGCGCGTTTCCGTAACTTTTTTTCCTGAATGGCGTAATTCCTGCAGCAAAAACTGTATTTCTTCCGGCAGTGCGCCGATTATGCCTGTTTTCATGGTGCTCCTCCAGTAATCCGCCCGTGTTTAGTTCTTTATCCTACATATTCCCGAACATCGTCAATGAGCCGGGCCAGATCATCGCGAATTCCAGGGTACAGTTCCGCGGCCACCGCATCTTTCTCATGGAGAATTGCCTGTTCCAGTTCCCGAAACCGTGCCGACAACTCTGTTCCGCCGATATTTCCAACCACACTGATCAGCGAGTGAGCCGCAGTCCGGTAGGCGGAGCGGTCGCTCCCGGCATGATTTTTTTCTAGCGCATCAAGGAGCTTCGGGGATGAACGGGCAAAGACTTTGAGAATGATGGCCAGGTTTTTTTCGGAGCCGGTATATTCAACCGCCTTTTCACGATCCAGGGACGGAATCCAGGGCTTATCCCCGCTGGCTTGTTTATCCCCGCCGGCCTGTTTTTCTACGGGTTCGGCAAACGGCAGTTCAGGCATGTACGGCGAAACCTGGTCGGCAGGCTGTGTTTTGAGCCACTTTTGCATGCAGGCGACAAAAAGGCTGAACTCTATCGGTTTATGGAGGATGTCATTTACTTTAACCGATCGATACATATCCGCGTGTTCTCCTGAAGTGTTGGCGGTGAGCATGATGATTGGGACATCTTCATAGCCGTCCTGTCCGCGGAGGCGGCTCACCGTCTCGACACCGTTTATTTCAGGCATTACATGATCCATCAGAACAAGGTCGTATCGATTCCGGGAGGCTTTTTCAAGGGCTTCGAATCCGCCTGCCGCTTCGTCGACCGCGATATCAAACGTTTTGAGGAATCCTTCGACCACTTTTCTGTTTATGGCATTGTCATCAACTACGAGAACCCGGGCATTTTCCGCATGGAAAAGTTGCGGGCTAATTCCCAGGGTATTGACCATGGGCATACTGGTACTGAAATCCACATATTCATCCCGGATAAACGAAGCAAACCCGGTAACCAGGAGCGGCTTGAAGAGGAAACTGACTCCGGGGTCCTTTCCGCTGCCAATAAAGTCTGAAAGGGAGAGCAAGGAGAGCCAGCGGACCGACGGGTATGTTTTCGCGAGCGTAAGGACTTCATTGTAGGCGGCACCGTACTCAAACACAACGTGGGTCCAGGGGAAGGTTCCTCCCGATACGGTTCGTGTAAACGACAAGGAGTCGGTGCAAACATCGAAGTCTATACCGGCCTGTTCAGCCATGGCGGCTATCGATTTTCGGGTTGCCGGGTCACGGTCATACACCAGCAGTTTGACCGTTTTGCTGCAGGACAAATCCGCGACCGGGCTACTGTCCGGGCAAAGTCCCTGCGGAAAGATCGCGGTAAAAGTTGATCCCTTGCCGGTATCACTCTCAAGCGTAAGGGTTCCCCCCATCAAATTGACCAGGCCGCGGCAAATTGCCAGTCCGAGTCCGCTGCCTTCCACCGAATGTACCGTCGTGTTGTCCACACGGCTGAATTCCTTGAAAAGTTCAGCCTGTTTACTCTTCGGTATTCCGATCCCGGTGTCTTTGACAGAAAGATGCACCATAGCGGTTTCACCCACACGGGACGCGGATAGTTCAAGAACAACCCCGCCCTCTCCGGTGAACTTTACGGCGTTTCCCAAAAGGTTAATGAGCAGCTGCTTTATCCGTATGGTATCCCCCACAAGAACCGAGGGGACGTCGGGATCAATGGTTACCGTAAAGGAAAGTTCTTTTTCGTTCATGCGCACACTGATCAAGTTGATAACATCCTGCAGAAGGTCCATTACCTTGTACGGCTCGTTAACAAGGGTCATTTTTTTCGCTTCAATGCGGGAGAAATCGAGGATATCGTTTATTACCGAAAGCAGCAGCGAGGCCGACGAACGAACCTGGGCCACATAGTTCCGCTGAAGTGGAGTTAGAGAGGTACGGGAAAGAAGTTCATTAATTCCGAGAACGGCATTCATGGGCGTACGCAGCTCATGGGTCATGTTGGCAAGAAACGCGGCTTTTGCCCGCATGGCGGATTCCGCCTGTTCCCGGGCCGTCACCAGGTCGGTGGTATTCGTAGCGATACTGAGAAATCCGAAATTCTCGTCCTGGTAGTTCAGGTCGCTGACCCGGTAATTGAGAACCGTCGTTCCCTCCGGCGTATCGATGTACAAGGTTTGCGGACCGGTTTGTATGTCGGCCAGACTGTCCCCCGAAAAAAGTTCCGTCATTTTCTTCCGCATTTCCTCGGTATTCTCAAAGAGTTGCTCCCAGGGACGATTTACCAGGGAGCGCCAGGAGTCGAATCCGAGTGCTTCAACCAGCGTACGCGATACATAGTCAATAGTTCCGTTCGGATTGACGATCGAAATGATATCAGTCGTGGAATCCATGAGGGATTCGAGTATGGCCTTGGGTTTGATTTCATCGGTTATGTCAAACAGGGTCAGAATGTATCCGAAGGTCCAGGCGGCGGCACGGATTACGCGCAAGTCGGCCTGTTGCCAGCGAATTCCGCTTTCTGAACTCTCGATCTTTACCGTTTCCCGGATCGGCATGTCCGACAGGATAAGACGCTCAAGCATCCGTTCGGTTGCGTCAACATTGACCGTCATCAATTCCCGAAGCGAGTGTCCTGTCAAGGCCCGCCAGGACGCAAAGCCGTTTTCCTGCGCGACTGCCTCGCTGGCAAAAAGAATGCGCAGGTCCCGGTCAAATACGAGCACCGTTCCCGGTATCGAAACCAGCAATGCGTCCAGAATATTTTTTTGTGCGTATAGTTCGGTTACATTGTTAAGAAAAAAACCTTTTGACGTGAGCGTCGATTCAGCATAGATCGGCTTCGCACGGACAGAAATCCATTCATAGCCGGTGAAACCCAGCCGCGCGACAGGAAATACTTCCTCAACGGAGGCTCCGCCGGCAAGGGTCTGGGTCCAGCGTTTCATAAGAAGCAACAACACCGGATCCGTTATCAGTTTGAAGATTGACTTTCCCGGAGCATTGTCCGGAGTATCAATACCAAGATACTCGCAGGCGGATACACTGATCTTTAAAACACAGTTTTCGGGGTCGAGGAAAATAACCATTGTCGGGGTCATTCCCAGCACCATGTCTGTGGTTATGGCGTCCGGACTGTACTTTTGCCCATCAGGATGTGAATCCATAGATACAATAGTATACCATTTCATAAATTTTATATCAAATTTTATACACCTTTTTCTTAATTTCTGTTAAAATATCTAAATTATGACAAGTTTTTGCGACGACTTTGTGCTGCACGAAATTCTGGAAAATGAAAAAATATGCATGTTTTTTCAGCCGATCGTCAGTCTTAAAACCGGTGAAATATTTGCGTACGAAGCGCTTGTCCGCGGGATCCGCGACAACTCGACCATTCTCATCTCACCCTACGAGCTTTTTGAAAAAGCCGAGCTTGAAACCATATCACTCGAATTCGACCGTCTGTGCCGCAAGAAGGCCCTGGAATCATTCCGTCATTTTCACAGTGAATCCTCGTCCATGATGTTCATGAACATCAATACATCGGTTATCAGCCCGGAAAATCCCGAACGCCCCATCATCAATGTCATTACAAACCAGATGGGCTTTGATCCGCAGCATATCGGCCTGGAACTCATTGAATCACGGGCGTTCTCTTCCACGGAACTTATCGAATTTGTATCCCATTACCGGGAGGCGGGATTCCTTATCATAGTTGACGACTTCGGCTGTGAACATTCCAATATTGACCGCCTTATACAGATCCATCCCGATGTTATAAAAGTTGACCGGAGTATCATTTGCGACATTGAAAAAGATCCGTACCGACAATCCATTCTCAAGTCGATTCATTCTCTCGCCCAAATGACCGGCGCGCTCTGTCTTGCCGAGGGCGTTGAAACGCTTGAAGAGATCCGCACCTGTCACCTGCTCGGAGTCGACCTTTTTCAGGGTTTTGCGGTGGCGTGTCCGGCACCGGATCTTCCGGAACTGGAGAAAAGAACCCGCGCGCGGATTGCGGAGCTTCAGACGGAAATGAAGCAATCTACCCTTGATTCTCTCAGAATCCGCCGGCGCCTGACGGGGGACATCAACGTCCTGGCGGACTGGCTCATACGCCAGATAGATCCGGAGAAATTCGATTGCCTGAATCTGGTTTTCCAGGAATTCATGGCAATGAACAACGAAATTGAGTGTATCTATCTTCTTGATGACCAGGGAGTCCAAATTTCCGACAGCATATCCTCTCCCGATGTGCTTCGTCATGTGCGTCCGGGAATATTCGCGCCTGCAGTCAAGGGAACCAGCCATACGTTCAAACCCTATTACACCTGTTTTGAGGCGTTGCGGGTAAAACGCTATCTGACTGATGTATATCTGTCGCTCGCGTCCGGCAACCTGTGCCGGACGTTCTCGGTACAGATAGATAATAACCGGGGTTCTTTCATCATCCTGTGTATTGATTTCCTTGAAGAAAGAACAGCCTGTTCATGATCCCTTGAATTGTAACATTTTATTAAATTTAGCACAATTTTGCATTAAACCGCATTATATGCGACAAAACCCTTGATTTTTCCGGAACAATTTACTATATTCTTAATCGTGATACAAATACTAAATGTAACAGCGTAAGGACCAGCCGTTTTCCTCCTCCTTTCGGCTGGTCTTTTTTTGTTCATATTGCAGAAACCGGCATTTCGGTATACTCTCTAACCCATGAACCAGCAGACAGTTACCCTTACCATCACCTGTTCCGACCAGACCGGACTCATCTCCGCCATTACCGGCTGTATTGCGGAATCGGGCGGAAACATCCTGAACCTTGCACAACACACCGCCACCGACATTGATATGTTTTTTTGCCGCATTTCCTTTGCGGTGGGAGCCGATTTCAAGAACACCAATTTCACCAGCCGCTTTGAACCGATAGCCGAGAAATTCTCAATGGACTGGAAACTGTTCAACAACTCCGAGAAAAAACGCGTTGCCCTTCTGGTATCCAAGACCAGCCATTGTTTGTATGAGATTTTATTAAAGCATGCCGACGGAGAACTGGATTGTGAAATTCCGGTCATTATTTCCAACCATCCCGATCTGGCCCATATCGCAACCGCCTTTCACATACCCTTTTATCAGGTTGATACCGGGAAGGGAAAAGAAGCCTATGAAGCGGATCTTCAGGGAATACTGGAAAAGTACAAAACCGATCTCGTTGTTCTTGCACGCTACATGCAGGTTATGAGCGGACAATTCTGCAAACGCTGGGAAGGCCGCATTATCAACATTCACCACGGATTTCTACCGGCATTCAAGGGAGCCCGCCCCTATCATCAGGCATGGCAAAAAGGCGTTAAAATAATCGGTGCCACCGGACACTTCGCAACCGAAGATCTGGACCAGGGCCCGATAATCTTCCAGGACGTAATTCCGGTCGCAGATACCTGTTCAGTGGACGAGTTCATCAGAATGGGAAAAGATGTCGAACGCCGCGTTCTCGTTGAAGCGGTTCGAAGGTACCTCCGCCACAGCATCTTCCTGCACGACGGTCGTACCTTCGTTATTGAATAGACTCAGATAATCGTTTCAAGAACCGTTACGATGTCGCTGTCGTACAATCCGGGCTTTTTACGCAGTTCCTCAACAGCAGATTCCTTGTCGTATATATCACGGTAATTCCGCCGGGAGATGAGCGCGATATACGATTCCGCGATACGGATTACCCGGGCGATGTACGGAATGCGGTTCTCGGACAACCCTTCCGGATATCCCGATCCGTCCATGTTTTCATGGTGCATGAGAACGCCGTCCGCAAAGATGGACATGTATTTCTCGGGAACAAAGGAAATCTGGGCGAGACCCTGCTTAACATGATTCCGGATCTCGAAAATTTCATCCTCGGTAAGGTTTTCCTTGCCAAAAAGATTCTTGTTTACTTCAAGGAATCCAACATCGTACACCTGACCCACATTGAAAAAGAGCATCGACTCAAACTGTCCCAACCCCATTTCCTGTGAAATCTTGTATATCATTTCCGCAACGTTTTTCGCGTTGTTCTTCCGTCCAGTGGCCTGGTCAATCTCAAGACCCACTTCCCGGCACTTCCGGGTAAGTTCATCGAATTCAGCCTTTTCCTCGGCAGTTTCGGGAGGAGGCGGTAAACCGGTGGATATGGACGTGTTACCGATCATGCGCAGCGGCGATTCCGAACCGTACGCCGGCGGAAGGGCTTCTATTCCCGACGCGGCAGCGGGCAGGCGCGAAAGCTGAGACACAACCTTGAGCGTTTCCACGAACTTTTCGTGTTGTGTCTTCGCGCTTTTCATATTCACAACAAGATTGATGATTACTACGACAAACACAATAAAAAGAACCGCACCGATAACAAGCGCAACCAGGAGGAAGACCCGGGTGGTTTGTCCCGAGGCTTCGCTTGCCTGCCGGAAGGCACGATCAAAAGCATCCTGCTGGGTTTCCGCAAGTTCTTTACGGATTTTTTCCTGCTCTTCCCGATCACGCTCTTCCGATTCCTGACGCGCCTTTTCCATTTCCAGCTGAAGCTGCAGGGTATTGTAGAGCACGGGATTGTTCGACGGATAAGCAGCGTCATCACCGGACGCTGCCGGAGCGTTAACATCGGCACCCCAGGCAATATCCTGTGCTTCCTGAGTATTGATTACCTTTACAAGACGGTTGATACGTTCTGTTGAAAGATAGGGAAATTCAATCAGCTTTTCCTTTACCTGATTGAACGCCGCGGTATTTTTGGTGTTTTTAATCTGTTCGAGATAGGCGAAATAAATAGTTTCGGCAATAACTTCCACATTGTGGGGAACCGAATCTTCCTTATAGGAATTTAGAACGATGTTCACATAAGAGAATGCTTTCGCATGATTTCCGTTCGAATACTCGTTGTTGGCCGCGGTCATGTACCGGGTAACCAGCGCATCATCTGCCGCGGTAAAGCCGGCCAGAAACACGAAACAAAGAGAAAACAGGGAACGGACGAACAATCTCTTACTCATAATTGCCTACTCCAATAGAAAGAGTCAGTTTAGCATCATTTCGCATACCGCCGTCCACCAGGAACAGCGAATCCCGTACACAGGCACGGAACATAACATCGAAACTATGCATCTCCGCAAGAATGAAGGTCATCCCCGTCTGAAAACCCATGGCCGCTATGATATCCGGATCAAAAAGATGCCCGGCATACCAGTCAGCGCCCAAATGAAAGAATCCGGACTCGCCAACCCTGACATCCCGGAACTCGAATCCGGCAACCGGCGTGTTAAACGACGTTTCTTCGTACTCGTCGCTGCCGCCGTCGAAACCGAACATGTAGTAGCCAAGCCGAAGGAAGGTGTAGCGGCTGAGCGTGTTATTCGCAACCAGCAGCACACCACCAGCCTTCCAGTTAATACCCGGATCGCCAGAGAGGGTAAGGATCATACCTTCACCCATAATATCGGCACCTGCGGAAAAACCTTCACCCCTGAATATGAAAGATCCATTTCCGCCCACGCCATACTTGATCGACGTCTTGTCCGGATCACTTGTGTACGACAGAGTCGCAAGACCCAGGAAGAGATCCCAATTGGTTTTGCGGTACTTGTCATTATAATTTTGATCGAGATACACCTTTTTCCCGGTAGAAGGATTAACCACAGCCTTATAGGTTTTATCAACTTCTTCCCGTGTTTTGGTCTCCTGAGCCTGTTGCTTGTGAATAGCCAGCGCCTGCTTCTCTTCTTCTTTTCGGCGCTCTTCTTCACGCTCTTCACGAGCACGTTGTATGGACTGATACAGCTGTACCGCATCCTGATTGTCAAGATTGGCATCAATAACCGAAAGAGACACGGCGGAGGCCTGATCAAGATCATCCTGAATTACAAGCTGACGTGCTTTTTTAAGCACAAAATCCTCAAGCCGCGAGTACCAGGGGTACCCGTTGTATTTGGACAAAACTCCAGTCAGTCCGGTCGCGCCGGACTGCGCTATCGCGCCATCAGCTTCACGATATACTGAATCCGGTACCACCGTTTGACAGAGCAGCCCAAACGGCACCAGCAGGACCAGAAGCAATATCAGGATTTTTTTTCTCATTTGGCTCCCCAAGTACCCATTGTCGATACGTCACTATAATTTTAACATGATACCGATGGCCGTACAAGCAAATACATGAAAAATCTCCATACTATTAAATCTTATCCCTCAATATCCATTGCCGGCGTACCGTTCTCATGATAAAATCCTGTTACGATGAAAAAATCAAACAAGTCGCGGAAAAACACACAAACAGCCACAACGACACGGGTGAAGCGCCTGTTTTCAGCCCTTCGCTCAAAAAAATGGCTCCTTCCGGTCCTTGCGGGAATACTGCTCCTTGTTGTCGGCAGTATTTTTCTCGTCTCGTGGGTAACCCGCCCCAAAAAACCGGGAATCGCGTTTTACCGGGTTCCGGAAAACCTGGTGGCAATACTTACCCGAACAGCCGATGATTTTGCATCGACCGCGGAAACCGGCTTCGTCTTTTTGACGCTGGACGATTCACGCCCGCTCAAAGAACAACTCGAGAAACAAAAAAACAGGATAAGCATCCTGTTCGCTCCCGCCGGACAAGCGGCGGCAGGACTCGCGTCGGATGTTCACGCGCCTGCAGGACGTGTACGCCGTCTGCTGCCGACCACCATCCGGAATGCCGGAGCAACCGGGAAAAATGCCTATGCACTCCCCGTTCTGCTCGATCATTTCGAACTCGCCTGGTCAAAAGACATCCTTTCACGAAATAACGCGACGGAACCGAAAAGTATCCCGGACATGCTGGAAATCGCCAAAAAGGTTAAAACCCGACGCGTTTGGCCCATTATTTGCGCCGGTTCACGGGACCGGGACCTGCTTCTCCTCGTCGGCACACTACTGCACACCCAATACGGCCTGGACGCATACATGAACCTGGTTACGGAGCTCCGGAACGGCAGCAATTTTGATACCATTCTTTCCGAAACCCGCCTGGTCGACGTACTTGAAGCCCTGCTTTCCTGGCGACGGGACCGTCTGCTCCATCCCCAGTGGCTTGAAATGACCGGAGAAGACCTGTCCGCATTCATGAAATTCGATAACGCAGCCTTTATTTTCCTCCCGCTTTCGGCACGCCGGGAAATTGACCCCAAAATAGCCGAGAAATACGCGTCTATCGCGGTTCCCCCGGAAGTACAAGCCTCAAGCTATCCCCTTACCGCGCCGGTGTATGCCGGGATACGCCTCCGCAACGAACTCTTTGCGGATACGGCGGAACAATTCCTTTATTCGCTTGTTCAGGAAGATACACAAAGCCTTCTTTCCCGCGAAACCGGCCTCGCACCGGCAAATGCCAAAACGACGGTACCCGACAAACAGGCCTACGATGTCCGCTACTGGGCAGCAGCGTCACGAGTTCTGGTACCCGACCCGGCAACCGCCGCGGTGGATGATCCGGCACGAATCGCCTCCTTCGCGGAAGAAATCCGCACCTACATCCGCGACGGCGGCAAGCTGCTGAAGCAGTAACCGCCGCGGGCAGGATTTTTCAACAATTTTGATAGCAGCTGGAAAAATCAGCCGCCCGGGAAATCCCGGACGGCCGTTTCTTTTACACTGACGGGCACCTGCCCGTCAGAACCTTCGGCTATTCATCAACCCAGGTTCCGAACTCGAGATTCGTTCCCAGATACCCGACAACCGGACAATTCTCGCCGGATAAAAGCGGAAAATTCTCGCCGGACTTGACACCAATAAAGCGCCTTCAGGTTCTTCCGCTGCTTGTTGCAGAACAGATACAGGCTCCCGCTCAGGGGATCTCCCTGCATATCTTCGCTGACCAGTACAGCAAGACTGTTGATGGCCTTTCTCATGTCGGTATTCCCTGGCCTGAGGAATATCCGGATTTTTGAAAAATCAGGAAACATGGGCGAGTCCCATAATGCCAAAAAGAAACGTAATTTGCTCATTCCCGATAGTTACCGGAATCTGGATGCGGGCGTTT
>ENA-UOUL01000592-UOUL01000592.1-bioreactor-metagenome-genome-assembly--contig:-NODE-592-length-60659-cov-5.065878_pt1 | contig 60659 bp, 58 predicted proteins | sample MGYA00249838_ERZ747220 | MGnify/ENA primary metagenome ERZ747220 (study PRJEB28778, sample SAMN05720191) | bioreactor metagenome | isolation source: Anaerobic biogas reactor | place: USA:Washington... | reverse complement strand
CCCTTGGCTATGTGCTTGGCACTATCAACCCGCACTAGGGACTTTCACCCATTAGACTGCGCCCATGCCGGGCGCACGCAAAAAAGGGACTTCATTAATGAAATCCCTTTAAGGCCTGGTTAAAAGTCCATTACGGTCTATAGGAAAGCTGAACTAATCCCATGACCGCTACCCCAATAGCGACCGCAGGGAGCATCAGTAGTACCCGACAGGGCGCAGGGTAAAGGAACACTCCCCTTCCGCCTTCCGTTTTCTGTCCTCCGTCTTCCGTCCTATGCCCTCTGCTTTATATCATAGTATAAGGGACTAGCAATAAATATGGACGAATAGGCACCAATAACAAAACCAATCAACATGGTCAAAACGAAAATCTTAATTGTAGAACCGCCGAATAGGTACAAGGTTACCAGGGGAAATAAAACAGTAAGAACCGTATTTACCGAGCGGTTCATGGTCTGCATAATACTCTTGTTAATCAAAGTAGTTAGGTCATCCCTCGTTTTTAGCCGCAAATTCTCTCTGATCCGGTCAAATATAACTATGGTATCATTTATGGAATAACCTACTATGGTAAGTATAGCTGCAATAAACGCTCCATCAAGCTCCCATTGAAAGATGGAGAATATCCCTAAGACTATCAAGACATTATGGAATAAAGCCACTACAGCCGCAACTCCAAAAGTCCACTCAAAGCGAAAACTGATGTATACCAGCATCAATAGCATAGCTATCAGTACCGAAAGAACAGCATTTCTTGTCAATTCACTGCCGATAGTGGCTCCAACACTTTCGGCGCTAAGGTACTCCACATTTTTGAATTTAGCTGCAAATGCTTTATTAACCTGCTCTGTCTGTTCCTGATTCAATTCCCGGGTACGGATTAGGAACTCATTACCACTCTTTTGAATGGAAGCCTGATCAATAAACTTAAGCCCCTCAATAGTTGAGCGAACCTCAGCTGAAGAAACCGCCGCATCCATCCGGAAGCGTAAAAGAGAGCCCCCTTCGAAATCTATCCCCAGTTTAAAACCCTGTACGAATATGGAAATCAGCCCCAGGATGATAAGTATGGTGGAAAAAATAAAAAAATACTTTCTGTTCTGAATAAACTGCACTCTTTACCCCTCCTTTTTATACCCCATATAGTTTATGATTCTTGGTCAAGTCAGCGGATAATACCAGCAAATAGCGGGTAAAGGTAAGTACTACCAGCATACTGGCAATAATACCTATAGAAAGAGTTACGGCAAACCCCTTGATAGGCCCGCTGCCGAAATAAAGCAGGACGAAAGCGGCAATCAAGGTAGTCAGGTTGGCATCGAATATGGTCCAGAAGGCGCGATTAAATCCAGCCTCAATGGCGGCCTTCAAGGTCTTGCCCCAGCGTAATTCTTCCTTGATTCTCTCGTAAATAATGATATTAGCATCAACCGCCATGCCGATAGATAATACGAAGGCCGCTATCCCTGGCAGGGTTAATACCGCACCAAACAGGGTCATGGTTCCCAAAACCAGAATCGAATAAAGAACTATGGAAATATCGGCTATAAACCCAGGCAAGCGATAATACCCCAGCATAAAAATCAGAATAGCAATAAGACCAGCGATTCCGGCTTTCACGCTCTTACTTAAGGAATCACTTCCCAGGGTAGGACCAACCGTCCTTTTCTCCAGTATTTTGAATGAAACCGGCAAAGCACCGGAACGCAATAATACTGCCAGGTTCTCCGCTTCCTTGGCGGTAAAGTTGCCGGTTATTCTAGCACTTCCATCGGTTATCGGACCGGAGACAGTAGGAGCACTGATGACCTTGCCATCAATAACTATCATCAGCGGTTTATTGACATTGGCGGTGGTAGCATCAGCAAAAAGCTTGGCCCCTTCTTTATCAAAGTCAATGGCAACTTCAAAACCCTGGCCTTCACTGCTGGCTCTGGCCTGCGCTTCCTTCAGGTGTTTTCCGGTTACCAGCACCTTGCCGCTTTCATCCCAGAATTCGAGCTCAGCTGTGTTTTTAATTATATTTACCGCTTCTTCTGGATCATCTATCCCGGCCAATTCCACCACTACCCGGCGTTCACCCTGGGGATAAATCAGCGGTTCACTGACCCCAAGCTTGTCCACCCGGTTTCTGAGTATACCTACGGCCTTGTTTATAGTATCGGCGCTTATCTTCTGCCCCTCTTTTTCCTGGGCCTCCAGAACCACATGTAACCCACCCCTTAGATCCAATCCAAGATTCAAGTTTTTCAAAATTGGTTGGTAAGTAAAATAGGACAAGGCGCCAAGGGCTACAATAATAGCTAAAATTACTGCGACGCTGAAATCTTTTCGCAACTTCAAAAATCCTCCTTTCAGATCTCCTTATTTATAGTAATTGCACCCCGTTTATCACCAGTTCAAATTCACAACCCAAAAAACCGGCCGCCCGGCGACATAAAAGCATACGACTCATAAAAATCTCAAAGTATTCCATTACCGGGCAAATACTGGTGTCAATTACGAGTTCCATGGTAATAACCTTCTTGTTTTCATCAATATTTAAAGTAGAGCGTTCCACAGCATAATTAACCCGGTCATGTATATCAAAAGTAGCTACATCCGGATTCCTAACCCGGTTGCGGTGAACATGAGATTTATCCGCCAGGATTAAGGCCGCCGCCACTTCATTTACCGGGTGACCGCTACCCTCATCATGATTACCAATTGCGGCAGTAATTATAGCTACTTCCTCCGGCGGTATGCCCATCCGCCGAAGTATCTCCATCGCCATTAAGGCTCCACTCTGGCTGTGACCGATACGGTTAATCACATTACCTATATCATGCATATAGCCGGCAATCCCCGCTAGCTCCGCCATGCGCTCATCGTAGCCCAGCTTTATCATAATATCCTTGCTCAAATCCGATACCAGAGAAAGATGCAAGCGGCCATGGTCAGTGTATCCCATCACCCCCAGATGTTCATTGCCTTTTTGAATAAAAGTGTTGATTATGGGGCTGGATCTTACATCTTTAAGAGTTACCATTTATCTAATCCTCAACCTTGTAAGCCACAGCTTTTTTGACCATTTCTATTTCCATGTTCTCAGCCACTTTAAGCATTATACTCTCCTCTTTGACCCGGCCGATTTCTCCCTTAATGCCGCCTATAGTAACCACCCGGTCACCTTTTTTCAATTCTTCTACCATTTTCTTATGTTTCTTCTCCTGCTTTTTTCGGGGCAAGATAAGGAAAAAATAGAAAATAGCCAGAAACAAACCAAAATAAATAGCTATTGTCATCCATTCCGAACTTCCCTGTGTAGCCAAATTATCACTCCTTAAATTTAGTAAAACTTTAATAATATTCGCCGTTCAATGCTTAAATCCTTCTAAACACCGATATAATTATGGAAAAACTCCTGGTAAAAGCTGGGGAATTCTCCTTTTGCTAGGGCTGCTCTAATACCCGCCATTAATTGGAACAGGAAATAAAGGTTGTGATAGCTCAGCAAACGCTGAGCCAGTATCTCCTCAGCCTTGATTAAATGCCTGATATAGGCCCGGCTATAATTGCGGCATACATAACAACTACACCCTGCATCAAGGGGAGAGAAATCCGCCGCATAAAGAGCGTTGCGCACCGTTATCTTGCCCCCGGCAGTATAGGCTGTTCCATGCCGGGCCAAGCGGGTCGGTAAAACACAATCAAACATATCCACTCCTAGCCGGACCCCTTCCAGCAAATCCTCGGGAGCACCCACTCCCATAAGGTAACGGGGTTTTCCCCGGGGCAAGATCTGGGTGGTAACTTCCAGCGTACCATAGAGCATTTCCTTGGGTTCGCCGACACTCAAACCGCCGATAGCATAACCGGGGAAATCCAGAGCAGCCAGCTCTCCCACACTCCTTTCCCTTAATTCTGGATAAACACTGCCTTGTATAATCCCAAATAACACCTGCTTCTCATTCTCATTATTATGAGCCTTTTTACACCTCCCGGCCCAGAGACTGGTTCTCTTCACCGCCTTTTCCGCTTCCTCATAAGTGCAAGGGTAAGGAGCACACTCGTCGAAGCACATAGCTATATCTGCCCCGAGTTTTTCTTCAATCTCCATTACCTTTTCGGGAGTGAGGAAATGGCGCGAACCATCGATATGGGAATGAAACCAGACTCCATCATCGTTAATTTCACGCAATTTGCTCAAACTAAAGACTTGAAATCCCCCACTGTCAGTCAAAATACCTTTCTTCCAGTTCATAAAGCGATGCAGGCCACCGGCCTGTTGTATCAGTTCACAACCAGGACGCAGGTACAGGTGATAGGCATTGGCCAAAATAATACCGGCTCCGATTTCATATAAATCCTCAGGGGTGAGGGTTTTGACCGTTGCCTGGGTACCCACCGGCATAAATATCGGGGTATCCACAGTAGTATGAGCAGTGGTTAAGCGGCCCAGCCGGGCCGCAGATGTCTTATCCTCTTGTTGTAGTTCAAATTTAAACATCCAGTTCAACCTCAATACTCGTTTCAACACACCGCTGCAACGAGGCGGGGATCAGAAACCGCCGCCTGTTTTGTTCATTGGAACCCGTCCACATAAAAAAGCGGGAATGTATTTTCCTCGTTATATCACCAGCATGGCATCTCCGTAGGAAAAAAACCGGTAACGATTCTCCACCGCGTGGCGGTAAGCCGCTAGTGTACTTTCAGTTCCTGCAAAGGCCGCCACCAGCATCAACAAGGAAGAAGCGGGGAGATGAAAGTTGGTCAACAATTTATCAATGGCCCGGAATTGGTATCCCGGGAAAATATACTTATTGGTTTCACCTTTTCCGGCTAAAAAACCACAATCCTTATTATAAACGCTTTCCAGAGTTCTTACCACCGTTGTTCCCACCGCCACTATTTGCCCGCCGCTTTCCCGGGTTAAGTTAAGCAAGGCCGCTGCATCTTCTGCAACCTCATAATACTCTAAATGCATATTATGCTGGCGGATATCTTCATTCTTAACCGGCCGAAAAGTTCCCATCCCCACATGTAAGACTATCCGCACAATATTAATCCCCTGAAGAGCAATTTCTTTTAATAAATCGGGGGTAAAGTGCAGGCCCGCTGTAGGTGCGGCCACGGAACCGCTTCTGCAGGCATAAACTGTCTGGTACCTTTCCCGGTCCATTTCTTCATCGGGCCGGTTTATATAGGGGGGCAGAGGGATATGCCCCTGTTCCTGCAACAAGGTATCCTCATCCACACTATCCTGAAAGCGGACCCGGCGCCCACCGGCAAAATCCAGCTCTTCCACTATTTCAATAACCAGCGTTTGATCCGGAGAAAGGAAAACCCGGCTGCCGGCTTTAAGTCGTCGGGCCGGCTTTACCAAAGCTTCCCAATCATCACCAAGCTTCTTTAGAAGTAGTATTTCCACCCTGGCCCCACTTTCTTTATAAGCAAAAAATCGCGCCGGTATAACCCGGGTTTCATTCAATACCAGAGCATCACCCTTTTTCAAGTACTGGCTTATATCCTTAAAGACCCGGTCTTTTAAATCTCCGTTCTTTCGGTCCAGAACCAACAAACGGGAACTATCCCGGTATTCCGCTGGATACTGGGCAATAAGCTCCGGGGGTAAATCATAGTGATAGGTGGATAGCCGGTAAATATCTTCATTTTTGTCATGTAGCATTTATCTGCGACTCCAAAGATTTATTATCAAGGTCAATACCAAACTGATTAGCAGGCATGTAAGCAGGGGAAAATAGAAAGAAAAATTGCCTTTTTTAAAATAAATATCCCCCGGCAGTCTAAAACCGCTTCCTCCCAGCTGGGAGAAAGCTAGAAATATCAGGCCTAATGCAATTATACTTATTCCCAGAGCTATCAAGAGCCGGGCCATATTTTCCATCTATCTTTCACCTTTGATTAGTACGAAAAGTGAGGAGTGAGGGGTTAGGGGTGAGGGATTTATGTTATTTCCTGCTACATCTTACTATTCAAGCCCCTACTAACTCACTTTCATCATTGGTTGTGGCCCAGCACTCAGTGTTCAAATTTTTACTAAATTAAGTAAGTGTTTTATTGAGTGCCGACCCTTATGTAACAAAAGGGGTTTTTGCAGTGGATTCATACCTTTTATCAAGATTTCTTGTGGGAAGACTGGTAACGCTCCATTTCACTGTACAGGCAACCGCAATATTGCTGCCGGTACAGGCCCATTTCCCGCGCAATAATCCCCGTCTGCCGGAAGCCCTCTCTAAAATCCCGGTACAAGAAAGGTACCTCATATTTCTCCCCAATAGCTTCCCCTATTTCCCGGATTAATTCATGTTTCTGGTACTTGCTCACCAGCAGGGTGGTGGTGAAGTAATCGAATTTCCCTTTGCGGGCAATATGGGCTGCCTGTTCCATTCTCATTTTATAACACAATAAACAGCGGCGGTTTTCCCGGTAGGTAATATTCTGAAAATAGTCCACCGGCTTGTAGTCCGGCTCGAAAATAACCTTTAATTCAACCTGCCGGGCATAATCCTCCAGGGCTTCTTTTCTTTTCTGGTATTCCATAAAGGGATGGATGTTGGGGTTGTAGAAATAGCCCATCAGCTCGAAGCCTTCCTCCCGCAAATGCGGAACGGGATAACTGGCACAGGGCCCGCAACAAATATGCAACAATACTTTACTCATGCCTTTACCCCCAATGAGCGGACTGCCTATTCATCCGAAAACAGCCCTTTCCCCTGCAAATTCCCTTTCAACGGATAGCCCAGATGATGGTAGGCATGCTCGGTAGCCATCCTCCCCCGGGGAGTCTTCTGAATAAAGCCTAACTTTAAGAGATAGGGTTCATAAACATCGCTAATGGTATCAGATTCTTCCGAAACTGAAGCCGCCAGGGTATCCAAGCCTACCGGTCCCCCGCTGAACTTTCCGATAATTGCTTCCAAAATCATTCTATCCATTACATCCAATCCACATTCATCTATTTCCAGCATCTCCAAGGCCCATTTGGCCAGAGGAAAATCAATATTTCCATTACCCTTGACCAGAGCGTAATCTCTTACTCTCCGCAGCAAACGATTGGCCACCCGCGGCGTTCCCCGGGAACGCCCGGCTATTTCCGTGGCTCCCTCCTTATCCAGACTAATCTCTAGAATTCGGGCTGCCCGGAGGATTATCTCGCTTAGCTCCAGTGGGGTATAGAAATCCAAGCGGCAGCTTATGCCAAAACGGTCGCGCAAGGGTGAGCTTAAAAGCCCGGGACGGGTAGTGGCTCCAATCAAGGTAAATGGCGGAAGGTCCAGGCGAAGAGTGCGGGCTGCCGGGCCTTTGCCAATAATTATATCTATGACGAAATCTTCCATGGCCGGGTACATTATCTCTTCCACATTACGGTTCAGCCGGTGAATCTCATCAATAAACAAAACTTCTCCCGGTTCCAGATTGGTAAGAATAGCCGCCAGGTCTCCCGGCCTCTCAATGGCTGGCCCCGAAGTCTTGCGGATGGGCTTGCCGATTTCGTTGGCTATTATGCTGGCCAGAGTGGTCTTGCCCAGACCCGGGGGACCGCTGAGAAGGACATGATCCAGGCTTTCCTTCCGCTCCCGCGCGGCAGTGATAAATACCTCTACATTTTCCTTTACCTTTTCCTGTCCAATATATTCGGATAAGCGCCCGGGCCGTATTGAATTTTCGTTGTTCTCATCTTCGTCCAGTAGATGAGAAGAAATAAGTCTCTCTTCCAGCATACTCCCCCCTTTTTAGCGTCTCATTTCCTGTGCTTTAGCCTTCAAAACCAGCTTGATATTTTCCTCCACAAAGTTTCCTAATTGCTTATTCCTGTTCAAATCCATAATGACAGGCAGAACTTCGCTGCGGCTATAGCCCAGTATTTCCAAGGCTTCCATAAGTTCATCCAACAGCGGTCGCTGCTCCTTTTCCACCTCAACCAGCTTTAATTCCGGAACTTTATCCTGCAGCTCGAAAATCATCCTCTGAGCAGTCTTTTTACCCACACCCGGTATACGAACCAGGGTCTTTTCATCCTGACTGGCTATAGCCCGGTAAAAGGTCAGTGGTTCCATAGTTGATAACACCGCCAGGGCTCCCTTGCTTCCTATCCCGGAAACCGTGAGTAAGGTCTTAAAGAGCCTGAGTTCATCCTGATCGAGAAAACCAAAAAGTTTGAACTCGTTTTCCAGTACCTGCATGAAGGTGTGAATAAGTATGGACTCGCCTCTTTGCGGTAAACGGGGAAAAAGCCGGGAGTGAATATTCACCTCATAACCCACCCCATTAACATCAATTATTATACTGTCCGGTCGCCGTTCAAAAACAGCGCCCTTAAGAAATGCAATCATATATGGCCTCCATTCCAACAAATGAGCTGTAGCAGGCAGTGTAAGATCGTTGATACGATAATATTGTTAGTAATGGCATGATCGCCTGTAGTTCTATTTCAATGCTTTTTGAGTCAATTCAAACTTGATTCATCGGCTGGTTTTGACCAGCCGTAGAGTGCTATCTTTTTTCTCCGGCCTTTGTCGCTGAACTCCCCGCCAGAAAAGACAACCGATAGGAATGCAGATGACAAATAGCAACGGCCAGAGCATCGGCAGCATCATCCGGTCGGGGCAATTGCTGCAGGCCCAAAATCTTTTGCACCATAAGTTGGACCTGCTTCTTTTCCGCCTTACCATAACCCACCACCGCTTGCTTGACCTGTAGAGGAGTGTATTCAGCAACCGGCATACCGGCAGCCGCTGCCGTCATTAGGATTACTCCCCGGCTCTGAGCTACAGTTATTACTGTTTTGGAATTGCGATTATAAAATATTTCTTCCACCGCTACCGCATCAGGTTTATATTCCATCAATAAAGCTTGCAGTTCCTTATAAATCTGGTTGAGCCTTAAAGGCATCTCCAGCTGAGCGGGGGTAACTATAGTTCCATATGTAATTGCTTTAACTCGTCCCGCTTCCGAGCGAATCAGTCCGTAACCTGTTGTGGCCGTACCGGGGTCAATACCCAGAACCTTCATTGCTTCACCTTGCCTTTTGCCATGTCAAGCTATCCACCTGCAATATATTGGAAAAGTCGCCAGTCATTTTAGCATACCCGAATAATTTTGCAATTGTTGCATCAAGCACAAACTAAATACTATAATACTCTAAAATCAGCCTGAGTTCCATGAAATAAACTCTGGGATAACATAGATTCATGGGGATTGTTTAGGACATAAAAAAGAAGATAGGACTCTTTTCACTGTCCTATCTTCCAATAAAATTATAACCCAATTTTTAAATTAACCCCCTATGGCCAGGGGAACCCCTCACCCCTCACTTTTCTTACTAATACTCGTCCAGGTTCTCCAGGGCATCATTAAGCAGTTCTTCATTCTTAAACTCATACTTGCCTTCCCTTATTGCACTTTGAATCTCTGCAGGCAAAGTCTCCATGCTAATAGATGTCACTCTCAATAACACTTCATTATCTTCATCCGGTCCCTGGTAAACAGCAACTTTACCCTGGTATTCCTTAAGCCGATATTTCTCCTTATCCAGCGGGCACCAATCATCAATTATCTGATGGATACATAGGGTGTCGTCTTGCAGGCTAACCGTAAAACCATTTTGTGGTGAATAAATACGGCTTATTTCTTCCAAGCTCTTACCCAGCAACTGCTCTTTGGGTTCGAAATCGGAAATTACTACATGTTGGCAACGCTTGTATTCCTTCTCCATCACTACCTGGCTTTTCTCATTTATCCGCTGCTCCTCAATCTTGCTTTTATCATCTATTCCCAGCACTGGTTTCTGCCTGACTTCCAAAACCTTATGACTGCCAACAAAATAACCGCTCAGAAAAACCATTATTAAAATGCCCAGCAGAGTGATTCCGGTAAAAGTTCTTTTCATTGTCATCACCTCTGCAGCTTATGTTTTCCATTTTTTCTCTTTTTTATACAATTTTAAAGCGGGAAACTTCCCGCTTTAAAAGACATTTTATCTGAAATTTAAGCATAGGAAAATACTGCGGAGTAGTTTCAATACAGCGCTGCAACGAGGCGGGGGATTAGAGCCCGCTGCCTGTTTTCTTAATAGGAACCCGACCGCTTAGCGGAGGATAAATTTCACCTCGTTATAGTAAGAAAAGTTCGGTCGTCAGGTGTCGGGAGAGGGATGGGGTTATTTCATACCCCATTTTATTATTCAAGCGCATACTAGCTCACCTTTCATCTGTGGTTGTGGTCCCCGACCATACGGGGTTAGTAAGAAAAGTAAAGAGTAAGGGGTAAGGTGTAGGGGTTACAGTGTCAAAAGGACCGTCCCCTTAACATGGACACGCAAAAGCTGAAGGACGAAGTTGTCAACAACCCCGTCCCCGTGTCAGGCGGTCCCCGTATCAAGTTTTAGAGTGCGGCAATTATTTCATCAGGAATAGACATATTGGTGTAGACATTTTGTACATCATCGTGATCTTCCAAAAGCTCAATAAGTTTTATGATTTTCCCCGCCATTTCAACATCAGTGATATCAACCGTATTTTCCGGCAGCATTACTATATCAGCCTCTTCTAGGGGAAGCTTTTCCTCTTCCATCGCTTCCTTTACCAGCATAAAGCTTTCTGGTAAAGTCAGGACTTCATATTCCTCGTCTTCCTCCCTAACATCCTCGGCACCTGCCTCCAATACCTTTAGCATAAATTCTTCTTCTTCCATGTCCAGCTTATCCTTTTTTACGCTAATTAAGCCTACTCGTTTGAACATCCAGGCTACACAACCACTCTCACCCAGATTCCCATTGTTTTTAGAAAAAAGATGCCTGATTTCCGAAGCAGTTCGGTTGCGATTATCGGTAGCAATTTCCAACATTACCGCTATTCCCCCGGGGGCATAGCCTTCATATATTATTTCTTCGATGCTTTCGCTGTCAATTTCTCCGGTACCTTTCTTAATCGCGCGATTGATGTTCTCATTTGGCATATTTATAGCCTTGGCCTTTTGAATGGCCAGCTTTAATTTGGAATTGGCTTCAGGATCTCCGCTACCACCACTTCGCACTGCAATCGTAATTTCTTTGGCTATCTTGGTAAACTCTTTTCCTCTTTTTTCATCCGAGCGGGCTTTTTTATGCTTGATATTAGCCCATTTGGAGTGTCCTGCCATTATCTTTCCCCCCTATTGGTCTAATCCCCCTTCTAAAAGTTTGCTTAATAAGCTTCTCGATTGCTTAAACAAAGGGGACATCTGTTTATTTACCATATTCCTGGAATTATCCTACTGCTTTGTTCCATATATTGCTTATATTCTTCACCAAAATGCTCCAAGAGGAATTCTTCCTCTATATTAATACGATAGACTATAGACGGGATAACTGCAAGCGCGGTTAATAAAAGAGCTGCTCCAGAGTTGAAGATGCAAGAGAGGGATAAAACACTCAGCAAGGCACTGAGGTAAAAGGGGTGCCTGATTTTTCGGTATGGTCCCTCTTTAACCAGGCTATGTTCTTCATAAAGTGCAACCCGGGGATTATAATACGATCCCAAATGAATAATCGCCTGGTAGCGGACTGCTATATATATTATAAAAAAAATAAAGCCCAATATCGTTATTTCCGGTTCCAATAAAGTTACTCTGGTATATTTAAACTCCAAAAAATCAAGCAAAGCAACGAATAAAACCAACATGGAAGAAAGCTGCAGGTAAAGATAGGACCTCTGATCATCGTCTTCCACCACCAGGGTCTGTGGTTCCCGGTATATAATGGTTTCAATTATCGACCAGGTAAAAAATAGGGCAAAAAAGCCCATTACGACCCAAAAATCAAAGGGACGCAATCGCTGGCTGGCAATGTATCCAATGTAGGAAAATACAGCCAGGAAAATAAGCATACGAATGGCTACTCGACGCTTGCGAGGACTCAAATCTTTATTCCTCCTGCTCTTTTAACTACCCCCCATATCCCAAGGGGCACAACCACCTATGAAAAGTAAGTTTAACATCTGAAAATATTGCAAAAAGGCGGGGATTAAAACCCGCACCTGTTTTGTTAATAGGAACCCGACCGCTTAGCGGGGGACATATTTCACCTCGTTATATATCAGTAGAACCGTTCCTGTGATATACTTCTGATGTCTGACGACCGACGACTAATTCCTAATCTCTAAGTTCAGGAGGGATCATTGCCACCGGGGGCATATTGCGCTTGTGCTGGCTGCCAGCCATCATACCCTCGATTTTATTAATTACTTCAGGGCTTCCATCACCGCTTGCCAGATAATTATCTAGTTCTTCGTAGCTTAAGCCCATTTCCCCTTCATCCGTCTGTCCTGACCATAAGCCACCAGAGGGCGGTTTATTAATTATGGTTTCTGGAACATCCAAAAACTGTGCCAATTCATATACTTCCCGTTTTAATAAATCCCCTAACAACTGGAGGTCAACCCCGGCATCTCCGTACTTGGTTGAATAGCCTACGCAAAGTTCGCTTTTGTTGCTGGTGCCCAAGACCAGGTAGTTTCTGGACTGAGCCGAATAATAGAGGGCCATCATTCTGAGTCTCGACTTTATATTACCCCGCAGTAGTTTTCCCTTTATGCCTTCAAACTTAAGATAGGATTCAAACTGGGTGGATAACAAATGGTAAGCATTATCTAAATCAATAATTCTATAAGGGATATTAAACTTTTCCACTAAAGCTTGACTATCCATGCGATCAACAACATCGCTTTCACAGGGTAACAACAGAGTCATACAATTCTCAGGAAATGCTTTCTTGGCAATAATAGCCGCAACTGCCGAATCAACTCCACCGCTCACCCCTAAAACGATTCCCAGGGCACCTGCATCTTTTACTTTCTGTCGAGACCATTCTACTAAATAATTCACTACGGCTTCGGGACTCATTCTCCCCAACTCCTCCTCTAGTCAAACAATTCGGTTGACATATATTTCTCTGCTCCATCAGGTGCTATAGCCAGAATTTTTTGGCTCGGGTCCATATCCCGGGCCAGGTTCAAAGCTGCAAATATTGCTGCACCTGATGATATTCCCAGTAGCAAAGCTTCCTTTTTAGCCATCTGTCGACAGGTTTCGATGGCATCTTCATCACTAACGGGAATTATCTGGTCAACCATTTCAATATTCAACACGGGCGGAATAAATCCTGCCCCAATTCCTTGGATTTTGTGAACTCCAGCCGTATTTCCACTTAAAACTGCTGATTTTGCCGGCTCAACCGCCACGATTTTTATCCCAGGTAATGATGATTTCAAGGCCTTGCCGGTTCCACTCAGGGTTCCCCCGCTACCTACTCCACAAATAAAAATATCCAGTTTATGCTCCATTTGCCGCAATATTTCCTGAGCGGTTGTTATTTCATGACTTTCTGCATTATCCTGGTTTTCAAATTGTTGTACCAAAAAATAGCGGGAATCGCTTGTAGCCAGTTCCCGGGCACGCTGCACTGCTCCGGGCATACCTTCTGCGGCTGGGGTTAACAGGAGTTGTGCACCGTAAGCCCTTAAAATCTTTTTTCTCTCATCACTCATGTTCTCCGGCATTACAATCAGAATCGGGTATCCTTTGATGGAGGCAGCCATGGCTAACCCAATGCCGGTATTACCGCTGGTGGCTTCCAATATTATTGAATCTTTTTTTAAGAGGCCCCGAGCTTCAGCCTTTTCAATCATATAAAGACCAGGCCGGTCTTTAATGCTTCCCCCGGGGTTGAATCCTTCCAGCTTGACATAAACCTCGGCCTGACCAGCACCAAGCATCCTGTTTAATTTGATTACCGGAGTCTCCCCGATCAGTTCCAGTACATTATTAACCACTTTCATTTATATAATCATTCCTTTCGCTACGCTCAAGCCACAAAGCGTCATGAAAGAGTTTCTTTCAAACTTCTACTTCCCCTTCAGCGGAACTATCTCAATCTTCCCCCAGGCAGCCATGCTGTCGCCCTGTATCAGTAATACTCCACTTACCCCTTGAATAGCTTTAGCATAATCAATCGCTTTTATCAGATCATCCTTGCTTTGCACCAGATTGCCGGCCTGGGTGGCAACCGCATCGGCCAGTTCAGCAGGATAAGCCTTAATCACCGCAGCATCAGCTCTTCCCAGGCTAATACTGGGGCCGACCGTAGCGGAAGAGGTGCAAATCCCCAGGGGGCTTTCTCCAGGCTCCACTCGAATGCCAATCTTGTAAGTGAACGGGGAGCTGCCGGCAAATATGGCTATGACCCGGTCACTCTTGGAGCGCAGATATATATCTCCTCCGTTTTCCACCATCACTTCCTGAACTTGATTTTCCAAAGCCTGGCCCAGGCTCTGAGCTATGGCACCGGCAACTGCGGCCATGGGACCAACTCCTGCCTTTTCGGCAGCGGCAGCCATACGACAGGCAATTTCCGGTGCTCCAACCATAAGCGGGAGGGGAACAAAAGAAGTCATAAACTCGGGATGCCGCTTAATATAATCTTCCAACTGCCTTCTTACCCCAAGTAATTCTTGCTGACATAAAGACAGCAGGCTATCGCTGTAGCTTTTCCGGTCTACAGCAATAGCCAGATCAGATTCCTTTATTCTTACAGAAAAATATTTGAGGTCGCTCGCCGCATGCAGAACCCGATAATAGCGTTCTCCATAACCATTATTTGCTGCATTATTCATCAGCCGCTTTAAACAGCCTCCTTGACTTCAAAATGGAGTTTTATCGCTCGGGTGGGACAGCAATCCAGACACATACCGCAAACTACGCATTTAGAGTTTTCAAAGGAGACCAGCATGCTATCCCTATCGATGGAAAGCGCTTCAGTAGGACAGAATGAAGCACAGGCCCCGCACTGTATGCAGATATCTTCCTGCCAGAGTACCGTTTCGCTGAGGGGCTCAACGATTATTCCGAGATTCTTAAGGAAAGCTATGCCCCCCTCATATTTATCTTTTTCGCCTTCCATCTCTACCACTAGAAAGCCCTCTTTCTGCGGGTTGATATCCGCCTTCAATATATTAACTATCAAGTCATAATTCTTTATCAGGCGGTAGACTACCGGCTGTTCCGTCTGAATGGCGGAAAAATAACAAACTACCCTGTTTTTCATCTTAACCCCTCCTGTTCCTGCCATTTAAAAAGATTTCACTGGGACTACGCTCAGGAATCGATTTAAACTCAATATTCGCATCTGCCGAGGGAAGCATGGCAACTGGCCTGCTTAGTTCAAATTCTCCTCTTTGTATCCATTCTTTGAGTATGCTGGCAATCTTCCGCGCCCGGGGATAACTGGACTGGGGAGTAGTCACTACTTCCTTGCCATTAATCTTTATCCGGCCACTCATTAATTCCTTAAAATTGGCAAAGCCCAGATCAATGGGTTTGGAGTAGGGATATCCTTCGTTATAATCTACTATGGGACAAAGGATATCTTCATCCTTGACCAAGGTATAGCGCAGTATCTCTTCATTCAAGATCGGAATAGGAATACCAATTCCTACCGCCATGGTAGCTCCGTAGCCGATAAAACTCAAACCTACCAACCAATCGGGAGTCATCTGCTTGAGATCCCCGATTACGGCCAGAGTACCTGCCGGCACCTGAGGCACCCCGTTTTCGCCTCTTAGTACATTGGGATGGTGTTGGGTTCCGTTCCAGGCCACATAACCCGTTCCCCCTCCCAGGAATATTCTGGTTCCAATACCAATGGTCTTGTAATAAGGGTCGTTAAGCAAAGGGCTTAATTGCCCGGAAGTAGAATAGCTGGCATTGCCCAGCCGCGGTTTAAGAATACCCATATAGGTATATAGTGTTCTATCTCCCAGGTTCACCGCGCAGTTGTAATTCTGGTAAGCATTGCGCGGATTAAAAATATAGGCCTCATTAAGATCATCAAGGGTTATTATGGTATCTACTTTTTTATTGGGGTAACAATCGGTTCCATAGGCTATTGCCTCCAGGCGGATTTCCTTGCCTGCCACCAGGTCATGGATTACATGCCCCCCACCGTAGGTGAATCGTCCCGGGAAAACTTTGTTTTCCGGATCGAAATCCGGCAATTGAGCCGCGCCGATATAAGCATCTACTGCTGCCAGGCCGCCATAAGCCTCCACCCCGTTTAACCAAACCTTTTTCATCTTTATCCGGGGCCGGGAATGACCAAAATTAAGAAAAGCACCGGATGAACACATGGGTCCAAAGGTACCGGTAGTTACCACATCAATTTCCTGTACGGCCTTTTCATAGCCGTTTTCTGCCACATAATCGATAACTTCCTCCGCGGTTACTACAACTGCCTCGCCTCGCTTTATTCGAGCGTTTATTTCTTCATAAGTTTTTTCCACTGTCATTTTATCTCCCCCCTATTAGCCTTTGGGCCGTTAAAACTGCCTGGCGCGCATCTTCAGAATAAGCATCGGCCCCGATATGATCTGCATATTCCTGATTCAAGACGGCTCCTCCAACCATTATTTTGCACGGCATTCCACGGGCTTTTACGCCCTGGATCACCTCCTGCATTCGTGGCATGGTGGTAGTCATCAAGGCGCTTAAGCCAATAATATCAGCTTTCTCCTTTTCGGCCAGATCCAATATAGTTTCTGCCTTGACATCTTTCCCCATATCCAACACCTTGAACCCATAATTCTCCAGTAAAATAGCTACTATATTCTTGCCAATATCATGGATATCGCCTTCCACCGTGGCCAGAATGATAATTCCTTTATGTTTTTCTGTTTCAGAATTCATTCGCGATTTAACCAGCATAAAAGCGTTTTTCATGCTCTCTGCAGCCAGCATCAACTGGGGTAGGAAATACTTTTTTTGCTCATATAGTTCTCCCGCCCTTTCGATTCCCGGAATAAGCGCCTTATTAACTATTTCCATCGGGGCTATCTCTTCCTGGTCCAGGGCTTTTTGCACCTGCTGCAAAACCAATTCCCTATCCCCTTGCAGGACTCCCTGGCTGATTATCTCCAGGATGGAGGACGGTTGCTCAACCTTCCTCTCTTCAGTTTTATTGCCCGTACTTGATGTATTCTTTACCTGATTATCCAGCAAATCTGGAATATTACACTGCTGACAAATACGGTGAGTCGGTCGGCTAACTCCGGTAGAATCCTGGGTTTTATTTACCTTATAATCTTTATATTTTTCAATAAAGTTTATTGAATTAAGGTCACGATTGAGCAAGACAGCAGCAGCTCTGGTAGTTTCCATCATTCTGCTGTCAAAAGGATTCATTATGGGTAAATCCAGTCCGGCTGCCCAGGCCATAGCCAAATAGGCGGAGTTTAATAGCTCACGGGCGGGCAGGCCATGAGATACATTGCTTACTCCCAGCACCGTACCCACCGCCAGTTCCTCCTTAAGCATCCGCAAAGCCTTCAGGGTTTCAGAAACCTGGGATTGTTCAGCACTGGCGGTTTTCACCAGGCAATCTATATAAATATCTTCTTCTCGTAAACCATACTCCTGTGCTTGCTCAAAAATCTTGTGGGCTATCTTAACCCTATCCTCAGCCCGCTCCGGTATTCCATTTTGGTCCAGGCAGAGCCCCAGCACAGCAGCTCCATATTTTCTGGCCAGGGGAAGGATGATTTCCAATTGTTTATCTTCCCCGGTAGTAGAATTAATCAAAGGCCGGCCGACAAAGGCTTGTAAACCCTCTTCAATAGCCTGGGCGCTGGTGGAATCCAAAGCAAGAGGGACATCAACCGCAGCCTGAACTGCAACTACTGCCTCTCTCATAGCCATAGCTTCATCAATTCCGGGTACTCCCATATTTACATCTAGAATAGCGGCACCTGCTTCCACCTGTTTCCTGGCTTCATCTACTACCATCTGCATACGGCCTTCTTTGATATCTTGAGCCAATTTCTTGCGGGCGGTAGGATTTATTCTTTCTCCGATAAAAGTAAGTGGCTTTCCCTCTCCCAGAACCGCTGCCTGGCTTCGAGAAGCCAGGGCCCTAATTCTACGGGCTGTCCTTTTCCGGGGGGAAAGTCCCCTTAAAGTGCTCGCGATAGCTTTTATATGCTCTGGGGTCGTACCACAGCAGCCGCCAATAATATTGGCCCCCGCATCCCTCAATTTCAAAGCATATTCGGCCATTTCCTCCGGGCTGTCCGGGAAGACGGTTCTTTCCCCAAGCAGATGGGGTAAACCGGCATTGGGCTCTACCGACAGAAATATACTGCTATAGCGGCCCATTTCTTCTATAATGGGAAGCAATTCCTGGGCACCCCCGGAACAATTGGCTCCAATGGCCAGTGGTTGCAAAGCCTCCATAATAATAAGAGCAGTAAGAGGGTCAGTACCCATCAATGTTCTTCCTCCGGGCTCAAAAGTCATATGGGCAATAACCGGCAGACGGGTATGGGAACAGGCCGCAATCAAGGCAGCCCTCATTTCCCCAATGTCAGTCATGGTTTCTATTGATATGAGATCAGCCCCGGCTTTTTCACAGCTGATCATCTGCTCGGTAAAAGCCGCATAGAGCTCAGCAAAACTAGCATTGCCAAAGGGCTGCAACATTTTACCGCTGGGACCAATGGAGGCCGCCACCAGGGCCTTTCCCCTGGCTCCGGCACGAGCAATTCTTACGGCTTCAGCATTTATTTCTGCTACCCGATCCTGCAGGCCATATTCGGCCAATTTAAAGCGATTGCCGCCAAAGGTATTGGATTGGATAATGTCTGCTCCCGCCTCCATATACTGGTAGTGGATGTCTTCCAAAATCAATGGATTATTAACCCCAAAAAGCTCCGGACACTCCCCCGGGGCCATTCCCCTTTCCTGTAGCATAGTTCCCATGGCCCCATCCAGAATAAGAATTCTACTCGATAGAATATTGTATAGCTTCGCAGCCATTAACAACCCTCCCCTAAAAATATACAATTAAAAAAGCCCTCATATAAGAGGGCCGGTATGCTATCCCCTCTCATCTGCCAGGATCCTCCTGCAGGATTTGGCACCATACCTTTCAGGCGGTTGCCGGGTTTCATCGGGCCAGTCCCTCCACCACTCTGGATAAGAGTAAAAGTATTTGTTTATTTATGATAAGGTATCCTCATCATTTTTAACCTTATCTTTATTATTTAGACTCATTTTATTCAATTCGTCAAGAGAAACCGTAGGAGAAACTTCAATTTTTTCTGGCACCGCTTCCGGCTCTTTTTTGGCCGGTGCAGGCTTTTCATCAACCTTTAAGGCGTCTTGGAACTCTTTTTGTACCCCGGTGGTAGCTTTTTTAAATTCCCGGGCCGCTTTCCCCATTGACTTGGCTACTTCCGGAAGTTTACCCGGTCCCACTACTATCAAGGCAACAACCAGGATTAAAATCAATTCCCATGGTCCTATATTTCCAATAAAGCCAAACATTGTCTTTCATCCTCCTATGCAGTCGTCCTCTGTTTGCCAAATAGATTATGATTATAAAGTCCTGGCTATACTCCAAAACACTTCTTAGACATTTTCCTCGCGATTAAAAAAACTTATATTCTCAATTCAGGCTTTTTACCTTCAACGCAAGGAAATAAAGAGCCTGCTGCTTGTTTATTTTACTTGTCTTTATAAATATAAGCAAACTTTTTCCGACATAAAATCGAAAGCCAGTATATACTGGCTTTCGAGAAAGATATGTTTTCTTTATGGTTGAGTTCTCCCCCTATATTTTAGCTACAGCTGTAGAATGATTAGAGGGGATAATCTTGCCCGTTTACCTGGCAAAAGCACCTTTACCTGAGCTCAGTTGGAACAAATGCATCAACCAGGCCTATGACAAAAGCCGCCAGCAGACTTCCCAATAAGGACACCGACAGATAACTGGGAATAATAAACTGGGCCAGGTAAATGACTATGGCAGCCGTAATAAAACCCACAAATCCACGGGAACGGGGCGATATCCGGGTGCCTAGAATAGCCTCAGCAGCATAGCCAATAAGAGCAATTACAATTGCTGCAATCAAGGCTCCGGTAAACCCGGCTACGCTTATCCCTGGCAAAAGGTAACCAACCAGAAGCAAAACCAGAGCAGAAACAATGAAACGGACTATGGCACCAATCATGTTAGTTTTAAACCTCCTTTAGAACAACGTTTTTATACCCAATAGATTCCTTAAAGCTCTGTAGTTATGATTCGTAGAAAAGCAAAATACTATACGAAAAAATTCTTAAATAAATCATTAAAGGATTTTATCCAATCCTGACGAAAAATTACATAACAGGAAAGTTGGGATAAAAATGCTGGCCAATTTTTATACTTTAGTTACGGCTGGGATAGATGCCAAGCCAGTTAAAGTTGAAGTAGATATTCAGAGTGGAGCTCTGCCCGGTTTTCAAATTGTCGGCCTGGCCCAGACCTCGGTCAAGGAATCTCAAGAGCGGGTTCGTTCAGCCATCAAGAACTCCGGCTACAAGTTTCCCAACCGCAAAATAATAATTAACCTGGCCCCGGCTAACTTTAAAAAGGAAGGCAGTCACTTTGATTTGGCTATTGCCCTGGGGATACTGGCCGCTTCGGAACAGTTGGAGCTGCAAGCCTTTTCGCACGAGAAGCACTATTTTGCCGCTGAACTTTCTTTGGATGGTGCCTTGCGCCCCATTCCCGGAGTACTGCCCATGGCCCTGGAACTGCTGGAAAAGGAACCTGACTCCTATTTAGTAATACCCCAGGCTAACAGCCAGGAAGCTGGATTGGTAAGTGAAGTAAGCTCTCTGGCCGCCGGCAATCTGGCCGAGGTCTGCTGCTATTTACAAGATAAACTGGAACTACCAACCGTAACTCCCACAGAGTATTTATCGGCTTCATCCCTGGATAGTATTCCTGATTTTGCCGATGTTAAGGGGCAAGAAACAGCGAAAAGGGCTTTGTTGGTAGCGGCGGCAGGGTTACATAATATCCTCTTAATCGGTCCTCCCGGTGGGGGAAAAACCATGCTGGCCCGCCGGGTTCCGGGAATAATGCCGGAAATGAGCCGGGAAGAGATATTGCAAACGACGCGAATATATTCGGTAGCTGACCTTCTAAGCCCGGAACAACCCCTCATTTTTAACCGCCCTTTCCGGGCCCCACATAAGAATGCTTCCAGCGCCAGTATTGTTGGCGGGGGGCGTATTCCCCGACCAGGAGAAATCAGCCTGGCCCATAATGGGGTACTTTTCCTGGATGAATTGCCCGAATTCAGCCGTGATGTATTAGAAGCATTGCGCCAACCCCTGGAGGATAAAGTAGTAACTGTAGCCCGCTCCCAGGCTACTTTTAGCTATCCTGCCGACTTCAGCCTGGTTGCTTCCATGAATCCATGCCCTTGTGGGAATTTCGGTTCTGAAATGGAGTGCCGTTGTACTCCACTGCAGATACAACGCTATCTGGGAAGGGTAAGCGGTCCCCTGCTCGACCGGATGGATTTGCATGTGGAGGTTCCTCGAGTCAAATATGAACAACTTCGGGATAGGACGAATGGAGAAAGTTCAGCCAGCATGCGGGACAAAACTACCGTAGCCCGGGAAATACAAAAAAAGCGCTTTAAGCGCTATAAAATCACCCTCAATTCGCAGATGAGACCGGCTGACGTTAAAAAGTTTTGTCGTCTGGATGAAGAATCGGAACTGCTTTTGAAAAATGCTTTCGACCGGCTCAGTATGAGTGCCCGGGCTTACGACCGCATCCTCAAGGTAGCCCGAACCATCGCCGATCTGGAACAATCAGACGATATTAAGCTGGAACATATTGCTGAAGCTCTGCAGTATCGTAGCCTTGATCGGAAGTACTGGCAAAGTTGAGAAGACTTTTCAGCAGGTTAATGTGTAACAAACAGGAGCCTGTTTCCGATATTGATATAAGGCTTAGTAAGTCTTCCATTGGATTGGAATATTCCCCGTTATTTTCGCTGGTATTTTTGCTACAATAATTATTAAGCATACCAGCGCTTTGGGAGGTAAAAAGTCTGAAAGAAAAGCTTTCATGGCGTTTTATGCCTCAAGAAAGGAATGCTTATAATCATGGGTAAAGTTGATCAGTTATTTAAGGAAATTGAAAAGCTATCTTTAGATGAACAACAGGAGATATTTCAGCGGTTAGTTGATAAACTAATCCTGGAAGGAGAGAAAATAGTAGGTGTCTCCAGCGGAGTAATAATCTGGGAACTGCAAAAAAGGCAAAACCAATGGATTAGGAACTCCAGAAAGGGTGGACAATGAGAAGAAACTCTAAAGCATGGAAAACATTCTGGAAAATCTGGTGGGTGGGATTTATTATTCTATCAATATCTCTATTGATACAGATTTTGTGGTAATTAGAAAAAATCTAATCCCTCCCTATATAATTGCTTGTGCCTGGGCATACGGGAATATTAGGAAAGTAAGGTTTATATGCCCAAGAGCCCCCGTTAAAATGCCCCCATTTTCATCGGTGTTGTATCCGTTGGGCATAGTGGGTAATAAGCAAAGTGAGGGGTAAGCCTGCTATTCCAACGCAATATTAAGATCGAAGCTTCCTTCTGCCCCGCTAAATTGTATCACCAGTGTCTCTACCATGCTGATCATGGAAACCATGTTCTTCCCGCTTATAAGGGTAGGCGGCGTTATATCTACCAGGCTGCCGATTTCCTGAAGATTGCTAACACTGTTGCCAGCAACCATATTAGCCAGTTCGCAGATGGCGCTCTTGGGCATTAAATCAAACTGGGGAACCGGCATACCCCCCATCATAGTGGAGGCTATATGGCAAGCTGTAGCTTCATGCATAGACAAGACCACATTTCCTTTCAAACCGCCCACAAGACCAATTATTATGTTTACATCATGTTCGGTCTGTAGTTTTTCGCTTTTACTTAATCCGGTTCTTTTTAGTTCTTGCATACCCAGCATCTTGCAAACATTTAGCAGGCCGTTTATAAAAGGGTTTATGTATTTTATATCCATTCTTATTTATTTCCCTCCTCCACTGCCACATTGATTTTCACCAAGCCGGCATCCGTCTGCAAAAGTACAGAACAGGAACTAAGCCGCACATTAAACATACTCAAATCCTCCCCGGCAAAAACACTGGGAGGAGTAAGGCGCAGATTCAAGCCGGGATTGTTGTTGTTTATATCGGTAATGGCATTGCCGCTAATAATATTGCCTAGCTCAGCTCCAGAGAGCAACACTTCTTCCTCAGCAAAAGTACTGTAACTTTCTCCGGTAAGGCTGGAAGCAATGTGCATAGCTGTTTCGCCACCCATATCCAGGAAAAACCTGCCTTTCCACCCCCCAGTAAAGCCGACAATAACAGTGAAACCCCGAGAAACAAAGGAGTCTCCTTCCTCTTCAGTTTCTCCGCTCCTTACCTCCAAGTCCAGCATGTCCCGGAAAATGCTTACACTGGCCCTGACAAATGGTACTATATGAATTGTAGCCACTCAATCACCTCAATTCTCCAATACTTTGAGAATCTTCTCCAGCAATTCTTCCGCCTTAAAAGGCTTGCAACAAACATCATTGATTCCTCGGGATTTTGCCTGATTTATTATGTCATCATCACCCATGGCGCTAAGCATAATAATCTTTTGTTGGGGATTAATGCCTTTTATTATGCTAGCTGCATCCAGACCGTCCATTACCGGCATAGTTACATCCATGGTTATTATGTCGGGTTGAAACTGAGGGTAGCGTTCCACTGCTTCTTTACCATTGCCTGCTTCCCCCACTATTAAAAAACCTACCGGTTCCAGGGCTTTTTTTATCATTTTGCGTGAAATAGGAGAATCATCTACCGCCATCACTTTTATGGGAGTTCCATCCGCTCTAATACCCTTCATCCTGTTCCACCTCCTATTTTTAAGTAGTTTTAGCGGTTTACCGCTCGAATGATTTCACGAGCTATGTTCCAAATGGGTACTACAATTTCCGCTCCGCCTCTCTTAATGGCATCTCCGGGCATACCAAAAACAATGGCGCTTTCTTCGGATTCAGCAATGGTAACACCCCCCGCCTGCCTAATTTTGACCATACTATCAGCACCATCATTACCCATCCCGGTCATCAAGACCCCTATGGTTCTGTTACCAAAAACCTTCAAAACTGATTCCATCATTACGCTGACTGAAGGGATAAATAGATGGTCGGGTTTGGAGCTAAGTCTAATTATCACATCACCAGTTGAATTCTTTAGCAGATTCAAGTGGCGGCCTCCACTGCCCACATATAATACTCCAGGCTCAACCTTAATTCCGGCCCGGGCCTCAACCACCTCAATTTGGCAGGCCTCATTAAGTCTTTTAACATAAGCCGGAGTAAAGTTGGGGGGCATATGTTGAACCAGGAAAAGAGCCGCATTAATATCCGCTGGAATCAACGGAACTACTTCATATATCATTTTTGGTCCACCAGTGGATATACCCATGGCTACTGCTTTAGTAACTTCCCGGCCCGGTCGGGGGGTAGCTTTTTTCTTGACAACCGGTTTGCGCTGCCCCCGGGCCAATCTTTCTCTCCCTACTACACGGTTCTTCAACTTAGCGGCAGCTCTAATCTTATCGATAATCTCAGCCGCAACCTTTTTCATATCGCTGGAAACCGTACCCCCAGGTTTACCCACAAAATCAAAAGCTCCCAATTCCAGTGCTTCAAAAGTAGTCATGGCTCCCTCCTGAGTGAGGGAGGAAACCATAACTACCGGACATATTTCTTCGTTTACGATATACTGCAGAGCAGTAATCCCATCCTGTTTAGGCATATTAACATCCATGGTGACGACATCGGGACGATATTCGCGGGCTTTAATTACAACATCCTCGCCATCCCGGGCCGCTCCCACCACCTGGATTTCCGGATCGGATTCTAATATTTGCTTGAGCATTTTACGCATTAACGCAGAGTCATCGGCAATCAATACCTTAATCATTGGATTGTTTTCCTTTACCCTGTTTTTTTAATTTAGGAGCAGCCCTTTTGGAGACCGGGGCTTCGTTTTGCCCGATTTGGGATATTTTCTTCCACTCCTTCTCCAGGAGGATGTTTTCCAGATTAAGCAGCATTATCATCCTTTTATCCAGGTTGGCTATGCCATCCATAAAACGCTGCACCTCTTTATCCTGCAGAATCTCGGGGGCTTCCTCCAGCAGCTGGTGAGACACCCTCAATACCTCCAGGACTTCATCCACGATGAGACCCACTTTTTTCTTGTTAATGTCGCTGACAATAATCCGGGTAAACTCGGTGTAATCCTTATGTCCCATGGCAAAGCGCTTTCTCAAGTCAATTACCGGAATTACTTCTCCCCGGAGATTTACTACCCCTTCTACATATTCCGGCGCGCGGGGGACTTTGGTAATCTTGGAAAGACGATTGATTTCCTGCACCTGGGTTATGCGCACCCCGAATTGTTCCCCGGCCAGGCGAAAAACCACCATCTGTTCCTCATCTTCTTGTAGTTCCTGTTCCAGAGTTTCTTCTTCGATATCCTGCTTTGACTCGAATTGCTCAATTTCCTGAAGCTCTTCACTGCTGATGATATCCTGCAAATCCATCAGCATTATGATGCGCTTCCCTTCCTCCAAACGAGCAATACCCTTTAATCTCTCCCCGGTTTCTCCGCTTAAAGCCTGCGGAGGAGGAAAAATGGTATCCTGGGGTACCCGGGTAACCTCAAATACCTTGTCCACAATAAGTCCTACCATGACCCCTTCCAAATCAGCCACTACCACCCGGGTGCTGATGGTGTTTTCTTCACTGCCCATATTTAGCTTGACCCGCAGGTCGATTATGGGCATCAAGGTATCCCGCAAAGAAATTAATCCTTTGATATAGGGAGCAACATTGGGTACCTTGACGATTTCCGGGTAGCGAATTATCTCGCGTACCCTTTCGATTTCCAGGCCGAATTCTTCATTTCCCAAGAGAAAAGAAACCAGCTGTACTTCATCCAATGCCTTTTCCTCTTTTTTCCGGGCTTGCTCTACTCCTTTTCTAAAACCTGCACCCTCTGCAGCGCTTGACTTTTCCATACTGCAAACACTGGCCACATCCAGAATCATGGCCAGCTTTTTCTGGTCGTTAAGCTTGACCACCCCGCTTATGGAACTGCTATCCACCCCGGTTATCGTCGCTGGAGCAGCTTCAATTCGCTCGGTATCCACCCGCAGAACTTCGGAAACTGAGTCCACACTGAGGCCCACGGTTTTACCGTTTACATCCACTACGATAACGCGGCTGGATACTTCTCTTTCTTTTTTCTGCAGGCCAAACTTGGCCCGGGTATCGATTACCGGCAGGATGTGCCCCCGAAGGTTGGTAACCCCTTCCACATAGGCAGCCGCCTGAGGTACTACCGTAATCGAAGGAATACGGATTATTTCCTGCACATTCATAATATCTATACCAAAAGTCTCTTCACCTAAAGCAAAGGTAACCAGTTGCATTTCACCTGAGGAGAAAACGCTTTCAACACTCATCCCGATCCCTCCCGCTTCTTATTTTGCGTCCTCCTTCTTAATTAGCCTGCATTTCATCGGCGATAGAGGCGATTTCTTCTATAGAATTGGCCAGTTCGTCAATAGCTTTGGCCTGTTCATCGGCCACGCGGGAAGCATCTTCAACCTGTACTTTGACTTGTTCCATAACTTCAGCTACCTCATGACTTTCCCGTTCGTTTTCCGCCACTGCCTTCTTAATCTCTTCCACAATTGCTGCGGACGCTTTTCTAAGCACATCAACTTCTTCCAGGGCATCGGTAACAACCTGGTTTTTCTGAGCCGCTTCTCCCGCCATCTCATTGGCTTTATGGGTGGAGTTCTCCGACTGTGCTATTTCCCCGATTACTTTACCCATCTGCATTTGAATATCCCTTACCAGGTCCTTAATCTTATCCGCATTTTCCGCCGACTCGCTAGCCAGGTTCCTTATATCGCCGGCCACTACGGAAAATCCCCGGCCGTGCTCCCCGGCGGTGGCCGCTTCTACAAAACCGTTTACGGCCAGCATATTGGTCTGAATGGAAACATTTTCAATGGTGTCCACAATTTTTTCAATCCGGCGGATTTTCTCCTGCAGTTCCTCCACTGCGCTATTGGTTCCCTGGTAAGATTCGATGCAACTGCGTACCCGGTCCCACACCGCCCGGGCCAGAGCGCGATTATGCTCCAGGGTCTGGCTAACTTCTTCAATTACTTCACCAGCAATAGCCGCTACCGCTACTATTTCTTCCGTAGCTTTCCCGCAGTCTACACCCAGGGAAACCGCCTTATGAGTTTCCTCATTAATCGAACGGACCGCTTCCGCCAGCTGCATTAAAGAACTGGCAATTTGCGTTGCCGAGGTGCTCAGTTCTTCAATGTTGGCTGATAATTGTTCGGCCGTAGCCGCTACTTCTTCCGCCGATTTGTTGATATTGGTGGAGGTCTTCAAATCCTCCGCCATTTCGCTGAGCTCCTGGCTGGCTACATTGACTTCTGCCAGGGCTTTGCTTTGCTCCACTACCGCTTTGGCGATTTCCTGGGTTCCACTGACCGCTTCCTCATTAGCCGAAGCGATGTTTTCACTGCCCGCCAGGAATTCATTGGCATTCTGTGCCAGCAAGTCTGAATTCTTTACTTCATTATCAATATGCTCGTTATACTGGCCGAAAAGCTGTCCCATTTTTTCAAAACCATCAACACTATCCTGCAAATCCTTCTGCATCTCATCAAAGTCCTGTACCGTTTTGTTAATGTCCTCTACCACCGCTTCGACCCCGGTCCGGATCTCTTCCACCACCCCGCGGATGTCGCGAGCGGAGCGTTCCGAGGTCTCAGCCAGGTTGCGCACTTCATCAGCCACCACAGCAAAACCCCGGCCATGTTCACCGGCCCGGGCGGCCTCAATGGCGGCGTTCAAGGCCAGCAGGTTGGTCTGATCCGCTATCATAACCACCGCCTGGACTATTTCTCCGATCTGCCGGGACTGCTGTTCTAATTCTTCAATTCTCCGGGCTGATTGCTGATTTTTGTCCCCGGCTTCCTTAAGTTGGCTCTGCATAGCCTGCATAGCCTTGATGGCTTCCCTGGCCCCGACATTGCCATTCAAAGCAGCCTGGTACAGCTTCTGCAACTGCTGGTTCAAGTCGACAGCGGAGCGGTTGAGCTGCACACTGGCTACCCGCATCTGTTCCGCACTACTGCCCATCTTCTCCCCGTTGGCAGCTACCACTTCCACCAGACGGGTAAATTCCTGACCAGCCGCGTTAGACTCTTCAATTCCTGCTACCAGTTGTTCCGAAGCTGATGCGATCCTTTCCGCCATAGCCTGCTGCTTGGCCAGGGTGCGGGCCCGGGCTTTTTCCTGAGCCATTTTCCTGGCTATTTCCCTCTTCTTGGTAATCTCATCGCCGTTTTCTTGTTTAACCGCTATTCCCGTTTTTTCTGTCATAGTACTTGCCGGTTTTGCCAGTTTTTTTGCCATTTAATTAACCCTCCTTAAAAGATTTTATATAACCTTCAGGTTTTTACCCCTGCGAAAAAGCTGCTGCTGTTTAGAAAGATATCCTACCCCATTTATCTCAATTTCATTTTGTATACCAGTATCGATATCCATAGCCGATACATGTAATATACCATTACGATCAATTGCAAAAGTTACATCAATATTGGCTTCGCCAACCGCTGCTTTCCTGATACCGGATAAATGAAACTTACCCAGGGAAATATAATCCTCACTACCATCAACATCACTCATTTCATCCCGTTGCAATATGTGAATAATCACCTCCTCCTGCTTGTCTTCAACCGTGGTAAACAGCTTGGATTCTACGGTTGGATAAGGGGTATTGGCGGCAATAAGAGGGATGAATTTTCCCTCATGATCTTCTATGCCCAGGGTATGGCTGGTAACATCGAAGAGCTTTACATCCTTGACCTGGCCGGAAAGCATACCGGCCTTCAAGGCCGCCCCCAAGGCTACCACTTCATCCGGATTAATCTCTGTCCTTATAGCTGCTGTCGGGAAGATCTCTGCTACTAACTCTCTAAATCCCGGCATCCGGGAGGCGCCACCCGCGAAAACCACTACATCTATCCATTTTTCATCTACCTCGGCCCGCTCCAGGGTCTGCCCAATCAGTTCCTTGATCTCCTGGTACAAATCACGGCAGAGGTAATTGAATTGCTCCCGTTGCAAGAGCTGGTTAATATGCAAGGGGCCAGCCATACCCATACTTATGTAAGGAATCAAAACTGAGCATTCTTTTACCGTAGAGAGGTCCAGTTTGGCCTTTTCCACATTAATATAGATTTGCTGCATAGCCACCATATCATTACGCAGGTCTATCTCGTTTGCTTCCTGAAAACTCTGTACTATATGTTCGGCCAGGCGCTGGTCAAAATCCATGCCACCCAGGCTGCTGGAACCTCCGGTAGCTTTTACCCGGCAAAGCCCTTTCTCATATTCCATAAGGGTTATATCAAAGGTTCCTCCACCAATATCCAAAACCAGAATATGTTCCTTTTCCGCTTGTTCTGAAGCATAGGCCAGAGCTGCCGCCGTGGGTTCGTTAAGAAGCTGCAATATTTTAAGCCCGGCCAACTCACCAGCCATATAGGTAGCCTGCCTTTGGTTATCATTGAAATAGGCCGGTACAGTTACCACTGCGGCTTCTATTTCCTGACCCAGGTATTCTTTTGCATAGTCGCTTAATTTGCGCAAAATTTAAGCGGAAATCTCAACGGGGGAATAAGTCCGGCCCGAGATCTCCGCCTGAAAATCTGATCCCATATGTCTTTTAATCGAGCTAATCGTTTGCCCGGCTTTAAGCAAAGCCTGGTTGCGGGCCACTTCTCCCACCAGAACCTCCTGCTCATTTTTAAAATAAATTACCGATGGGGTTAGGCGGCCTCCTCTTTCATTTATAATGATCTCCGCTTTACCCTCCCGGTTTATAAAAGCTACCAGCGAGTTGGTGGTTCCCAGGTCAATCCCCACTATCAAAAACTTCTCCCCCTTTTACAATTAGCTTAGAAAGTCCTGGTAAATTAATTATGCTAGTCACTAAAAGCCCGATTCGGAACGACACGGGGGTCGTTCCCTACACACCCTTCGGTCGCTTTTAATGTAGCTGAGCGGTATATTTATGCACGCTAATGCATATTTATAACTTTTTGCAATGATAGCAAAGTTATATTATCCATTATCTTTAAAATCACTATCCATGGCCTGCAAATTCTCCCGGGCTACCTGATTCCGGGGGTTGGCCTCCAAGCCTTTTTCCAAATAGGCCTGAGCCTCCTTAATTGCCCCGTTTTCAAAAAGAATAACCGCGGCATTGTTACAGGCCTGAGACAAAAGATCTTTAGCAGCTTCCTGCTTAAGAGACAAGAAAGGTTCCAGGCAGTCCATCACCTGCCGGTAATAATAATAAGCTTCAAATAGCTGCCCATCTTCATCCTCATTAAGAGCTTTTTTAAATAGTGATTCGGCATTCCTTAAGGCCTGTTCTTCCCCCTCCTGCCTGGGGGAAAGCTCGCTTGAGCTCAGGAGCAGATCCAGGCCCATACCCAGGTTTTTCATTCTGTTCATGTTCTAACACTCCTGGCAAGAATAGTCTCTACCACTTGCAGGTAATCCATAGCTCCACGGCAGCCAGGGGCATATTCAAAGATACTCTTGCCAAAGCTGGGTGCTTCGGCCAATTTGATGTCGTTCCTAACCAGGGGAAGAAGCCGCTCCAAGCCAAAGTTTTTTTCTACTTCTTCCTTAACACTACGTGCCAGGTTGGTTCTCAAATCACACTTCACCGGCATAATACCCAGAAGCCTCAAAGCCGGATTAAGCTGGGCATTTACGCGATAGAGCACCCCCATCATTTGCGCCAGGCCATCCATGGACAAGAAGCTTAATTCTATTGGTATCAAAAGCCAATCAGATGCGGTTAATCCATTTACGGTTATTAAGCCCAGCGACGGGGGCAGATCAATTATGATAAAGTCATAATACTCTTCCACTTCCATTAATAGGTTGCGCAAAAGGGATTCTCGCCCCACTACTGAACTCAATTCGATTTCCAGAGCCGATAAGTCAGCCTGGGAAGGAATAAGGTCATAACTCTTGCCTTCCTGGATGATAGTATCACGGATGGATTCCCGAGAGAGATCATTTTTGGCTGCCAGGTGAAGAAGTTGATAAATGCTCGTATCCAGTTGGTGGGGCAGAATCCCGGAGCTGGTTGTCGCCTGCGCCTGTGAATCGGCATCTATTACCAGAACCCGGAGCCCCTTACGGCCCAATCCATCCGCTATGTTTAAAGTGCTGGTAGTTTTGCCGCTTCCGCCCTTACGGTTGGCCAGAGCAATAGTTGTTGCCATTATCTATCCTCCATGGTCAAGCAACAGGAAAAGCTGGTAAAGTTGAACCGGGTTTAGAATCAAGACTACGCTGCCATCACCCATTATGCTAGCACCAGTATAGATCTTTAAGGCCGCCAACTCCTCTGCCAGCGTTTTTACTACAAATTCCTGTTCGTGCTGAAAGGAATCTACCACCAGTCCGAACCTGTTGCCATCAAAATTAATAACTACAATTGGAATCCGCCTATCGGAAGTAACTTCCGGCTCATCCAAATCTTCTTTTAAACCCAGCAAGTCTTTAAGGTAGATGAGATGAACGATTTCATCCCGTATATCAGCTATTTTGATTTTTTTGTAGCTTCTAATTTTATGGGCCGGTAGTTTCACTGTTTCTTCAATGCTATCGAGCGGGAGAATAAAACTTTGCGAACCCATTTTTACCATCAGACCTCGGATAATGGACATGGAAAGGGGTATTCTAAGCAGGAATTTCGTTCCCTGGTTTAACTGGCTGGACATGGTCACCGTTCCCCCGACCTGCTCAATATTATTTTTGACTACATCCATGCCTACGCCCCGGCCGGAAAGCTCACTAACTTCCTCACGAGTACTAAAACCAGGCAGGAAAATAAGCTGATAGGCCTCTTCATTACTCATGCTTTCAATCTGTTCCGGTCTTATCAAGCCCTTACCCAAAGCCTTGAGCTTAATCTCCTCCGGATTCATGCCTTTACCGTCATCGGATATCTCTATTATTACGCTGTTGCCCTGGTAACGGGCTTTCAAATATATCTTGCCCTGGCGGGGCTTGCCCTGGGCTTCCCGCTTATCTGGTGCTTCAATTCCATGATCAACCGCATTACGCAGCATATGTACTAAGGGATCATTGATGGCTTCTATTACCGTTTTATCCAGTTCCGTTTCTTCTCCCAACACTACCAGATCCACACTTTTTCCGGCTTTGCGAGAGATATCCCTAATAGTCCGGGGATAGCGTTGAAACAAAACTCTAAGCGGGATCATGCGGGCCGACATTATTGCATCCTGCAACTCATCAGATATCCTGGCTACTTCAGAGGCAATATCCTTCACTTCCCGGGCCAGTCCCGGCAATTCGTACTCCAGTCCAATTTTACCAGCCAGGTGGAAAACCCGGTTTTTGGAAATTAAAAGCTCTCCAATCATATTCATCAGGCGATTCATTTTATCCTGGCTAACCCGAATGGACTGTCCCCCGATATCACCCGAAGCTCGGGCCGGTTCAGGGGTTTCCTTACTTTTTTCCCGGGCCAACTGCTGCTCCAGCAAAGCCCGTTCCACATCCTTGGCTTCCACCTTGCCACTATCAACCAGGATTTCGCCGATTTTTTTCTGCTGGGCCAAGGCCTCATTCAGTTCCTCCTGGCTGAGTTTTTGCTGGGCCACCAGGATTTCTCCGATTCTTTTTTCTCCATACTCTATGGGTACATTGCTTAGCAAATCCTTAATATCGGCTACCTTATCTCCCAAGAGCTTTTTTATCTGCCCATGGTGGCTCTTCATTTCTTTAATAAGCTCTGGATTTACCAGGTCTTCCTCAGGAACCAGGTTGTTAAGAAACTGGGTATGGGAAGCAATAAGCTCCAATATATCCTGGTATTCCAGGTATCGACTGGAGGAAGCAATACTATTTAGTGCCCGCAGGTACTGTTTAACCCTCTTCCGGCTTATTGGGACATCCTCCCGGGCCGAAATAATAATGCTCTCCATGGACTCCAGGGCTTGATCCGTTATATTGACAAAGGCCTTGAGCTGCCGGGGTATATTCTCTACCGGACTTGAAGTAATGGATTGATTCGCTTCCTTATCCGCCTCACTCAGAGTATTGATCCGGCTAAGCAGGTCCTCGATAGGCAAATCATCGCCTTCCATACCTTGAACCATTTGGCAGAGCGCAGCCGTCCTATCCACTGCTTCCAGAATAAGATCTATCACCGGGGAAGAAAGGGGGGCTTGTTGATTGCGAAAGGTCTGCAGCAAACTTTCGGCGGCATGGCTTAAGGATTTTATCTTCTGAAAGGGGTCATCAGGGGTTTCTTCTTCCTGCATGCTGTTTATTACCCCTGCCGCACCCTTTATACTATGAAAGCCACGCAAGATGGCATTCAAGCGTTCCAAATCTTCGGGCTGTCGTTCCAATTCCACACAATTCTTTTCGATAGTATCCAGGTGTTCGCTGGTTTCCTCAAAAAAATCCTGCAGGAGTTGTTCGCGAAAAGACGAAATCTCTATTTTCATAACATTGGCGACCGGTTCCGGCAATTCACATTCCACCTGGATTTCAGAGTCACAGCTCTCCTCCTGAGCGCTTTCCCGGTTCTCCAAGGTGTTATTTCTTAGAACTTCAGCTTCCTGAATAAATTCTTGAAAGCCATGCTCATTTAGGGACAGTTTAAATTTTTCCCGGGGAGGATTGGCCTCCAGTTTCTTGACATGCTCCCCCAATTGCCGGATTTGTAATTGGAGAATATCCACTCCCTTGAGAAGAATATCGGTTATCTCCGAAGTAACCGAATACAGACCTTTTTTCATATCGGTCATAAAAGATTCCAGGGAATGGGCGGTGTCTTTGATGGGAGTTAAATCCAGAAATGCAGCTACACCTTTAACCGAGTGCATGGCTCGAAATACGGCATCCAACTGTTCGGAATCGAATTCAGCTTCCAACTTCAGTATACCCTCTTCAATCCCGTCAAGGTGTTCACTTGATTCCTCCACGATCCCCTGCAATATCTCCAAATCATCAGGTTCAAAGACGAATTTCATCCGATTCCATCCTGCCTTTCTGCCAATAACGCCCTGGGCCAAAATCAAAAATCACCAGTTTTATCGTCATAATCGAAACACTGGCCAATTCCTGGCTTACTCCATCAACATCCGTACATTTTCCACCATAACTTCAGGCTCAGTAGGCTTGACAATGTAGATATTGGCCCCGGCCTCATAACCTCTCTCCATGTCCTTCAGTTCATCTTCCGTTGAGATAATAATGATGGGAATCTCTTCATACTGCTCATCTTCGCGTAAACGCTCAATGAAGGTGTAACCATCCATATTGGGCATATTAATATCTGTTACCACCATGTCAATCGGTTCCTCACTGCTGTATATCTTTTCCAGGGCGTCAGCTCCATCCACTGCACTCAAAACTTTATATCCGGCCGTTTTTAAGATATAACAGTGGAAATTGCGAATCATCTCGGAATCATCTACTACTATTATTCTCTTCTTTGCCACAATATCCCTCCTCAAGCCTGGTACATAAGATGACCATTCATTCGTCTAATCTTAAATGCCGTCGAGATACGGCTAAGAGATTCGGCATGTCCCAAAAAAATATATCCGCCCTTGTTGAGCATGGCATAGAACTTCTCCACCAATTGTTTGCGGGAGAATTCATCAAAATATATCAACATATTTCGGCAAAAAATAAAGTCATAATGCCGCTCATTGCGCAAAGACCGGCGTTCCATGAGGTTTAAGTGTTCCAGAACCACCATATTCTTAATTTCTGGATTGATCATAAACCTACCTGGGGAAGGAATCGAAAAGTGCTTTTCCAGGTAGGGAGGAGGAACATCTTTTACTGAACGGCTATCATATATTCCACGCTGGGCTTGATTTATTACATTTTCATCAATGTCTACTCCTTTTATGATTACATTCCAGTTATGGAAGTCTTCCAGCATTTCTTTAAGAATAATAGCCAGGGTATATGGTTCCTCACCGGAAGAACAAGCAGCGGAAAATATACGCAGGTTAGGGTCGCTTTTGGCCCGTTTTTTCTCTAATACTTCAGGTAAACAGACTTCGGCAAATATCTGCAACTGGCTGAATTCCCGGAAAAAGTAGGTTTCATTTATGGTTATAAGATTAATAAGTTCCTGAAATTCGCGATTATCCCTATCAAAAAACTTCAAATGTTTTATGTATTCGCTTACTTTATGTAGCTGGTTTATTTCCATTCTTTTCTGCAGCCGTTTTTTGAAATAATAAATCTTGTTTTCTCCGAAATGCATTCCGGTGCGCTCATAAATCAAATTTCTAATAGCAATAAAATCTTCCGTAGATAAGTCCATATGCATCACCTCACCGGGGCCAGTTGTATAATCGCTTTTTCAACGGCCTCCAACAATTCATCGTCTTTAATCTGCTTCTTAAGTTCCACCAACAAAGGTAGTTGCTCCGGATCGCCTAAAAATCCCAGACCCTCAACCGCTCCCAAACACAAGAGTTTTTCAGCTGAACAGGCATAACTGGCCAGCAGCGGCCCAATTTCCGAATTTTTAAAATGACCCAGGAAAACCAGCAATTCATATTTGTTGATTACATTGATTTCACTGGCAATATAAAGAGTTAGATCCTCCACCATCCTCGCAGGCAAATAAACGGCACCACTTCGCCGTAATATACCCTCAATCGTATTGATTATCTCTTTGGCCATTAATTTCCCTTTGCTTTTCATTAGTGAAAAAACAAAAGGCAGGTACTCTTCCTTTCCCTGCCGGGCCAAGTATTTTAAATATGAATACAACTCCAGTTCATTTATTTGCTCAGGTTGAGGATAAAACTCGGCAACCAGGCGGGCAGATTCATCATCACCCAGTATGGCCATGGTCTCTAAACAGGTACAGCGCAAAAGTAGATTCTTGCTGGTAAGAAAAAGCCGGTTAATACCACCAATATGAGCCCTGGCCTCCAATCTTCCCAAATATTCTGCCGCCGTTATTTTAATATTAATATCCGGATCATCCAGGCCCCGGGCAATAACTGCAGCAGAGTGAGGACTCTGTAGCTGGAAAAGGATATCAACCGCAAATTTTCTAATATCTTTATCCGGATTATCCAGCAAGAGTTCTATAAATGAAATTGCCAGTTCGTCCTGCTCCGAGAGTATTTCAATAACCGCATTACGAATAAAGGCATCATCACTATGTAAAAGAGGAATGGTTTTTTCTACTAGTTCTGAACCAGACAGAGTTCGAAGATTTCTAATGATTACTTCGCGGACAAACTGAGAGGATTCAATTTCCAGCTGGGCTATCAGCAAGTCAATGGCTTCCGGTATTTCCTCGTAAACAATGTCTTCTATCGCAAATGCTCTTTCCCTTTCATCCTCAGAAGAAAGGTTTTTAATAAAATCGTCTTTATTCGACAATTTATCACCGCCCACTAAGCTTTATTAAACATTGAATTATTAATATTCGGTATTATTCCTACCACATAAATTATACTGGATAAACCAATACATTAGTCCTATATTTTCCATGCTTTGTTACTAACATCTTAACATATATTTCTACATATAATACAAGTATTTTGTAAGATAATACAAACACCAAAAAAGGGGGCGCTTTTTTGCAATACAGAATTAGTAAGAAAAGTGAGGAGTGAGGGGTAAGGGGTTTAATTTATTTCCTACTACATTTTACTATTTCAGCACCTACTACTCACTTTTCATAGGTGGTTGTGGCCCCTGGGCCATGGGTGGTTAATAAGGATATATGCTTTTGCTTTACAAAAGGCGGGAATATTAGGACTTTTTGTTTTGCTTTTTCCGGCCTTTCTTCCCAAGCGGAGGATGGGGGGCCTTCCAGGCTTTGGGTGAGCGATTTTGGTAAAGAAGCAAAAGGAAGGAGAGGGCTGAGAACGCGAAAGCATAGCGAGATAGAAATACGAAGTCATTGGCCAGGAGGTATATGGAGCTTAGCAGCGAGAAACCGAAAACTATAGCCCAGGCCTGCATTTTTTGCGCCCGGGTGTTTTCCTGTATCTTCTCATTAAGACTGCGCAAGGGGAGCTTTAGTTTAATTTCCCCTCTTTCCACCCGCAACAATACCTTTTCCATCAGCGGCGGTATTTCTACCCAGGAGGTAAAGAAATTTGTAGCCTTTTCTTTCACCAGGCTCCAGATTTCTTTAGCGGGAGCAAGCTGGTCGACATAGGGTTTGGACACTTCCAAAAAGTCGATCTGTGGGTCCAGAGCAATACAAATACCATACAAGGTTCCCAGAGCCCTCCCTAGAAAGGTAAAATTGGCCGGAATCTGGAAAGGTTGCTCATACAGCAAAACTTCCAGGTCTTCCAGGAAACTCGTTAGGTCAAGACTGCTCATGTCTTTTCTTCTCCCCAAAACATGTTCAATAAATAAGCCCACAGCTCGGGTTACGGTTTCATTATCGGCATCAAAGCGCAAAAAGCCTATCTCTTTCAAGTAGTCCACTACGCTAGGGTAATCCCTTTTTACCAGGGCAAATACCAGCTCCAGAAGCTGATCCCGCAATTCCAGCGTAATGCTGCCTACCATACCATAATCGACCATGATTATGCGCCCATCGTTGGTAACAAAAAGATTTCCCGGATGAGGGTCAGCATGAAAAAAGCCATCAACCAGCACCTGCTTGACATAGATTTCCAGGAGCCTGCGGGCAATAGCTTTGCGGTCCACTCCTGCCTGGTCGAGGGCCGCCAAATTATTAATCTTAATTCCTTCTTTGAATTCCATGGTCAAAACGCGCCTGCGGGTATAGTCCCAAAATATGCCTGGCACTATTAGTTCGGGATCGTTTTGGCTGTTTTCCGCAATAGTTTCAGCATTATGTGCCTCACGAATATAGTCCAGTTCCTCTAATACGGTTTCTTCAAACTCCTGATAAATTGCTTCCAGGTCAATAAAACTTTCCCAGTTGGTGAAGCTTATTATCCAGTTTAGTACTTGACGAAGGGCTTTCAAATCAATCGCTATCAGTTCTTCAATTCCGGGGCGAAGTATTTTGATGGCCACGATTTGCCCACCAAACAGTACTCCCTGATGAACTTGTCCCAGGGAAGCAGAAGCCAGCGGCGATTCATCAACCTGATAAAATATTTCTTCTATAGGGCAGGAAAACTCTTCTTCGGCAACTTTTTTGATTTCGGCAAAAGCTACTCCGGGCACTTCATCCTGTAATCCCGCCAGGATATCTATGCTCGATTGGGGCAGGATATCAACCCGGGTACTAAAGAATTGCCCCAGCTTGATTAATAGCCCTCCCATCTTTACTGCAGTTTTACGAAAGCGCTCGGCTTCACTGATATAGAGTTTTTCTTTTTTGACATCAAGCCAATATCTCCGGTGCCAGATTTTTTTGAACTTTAGCGAATAGAAAGCCCAGAAGATGCTTAAAAAAAGAAAAAGCACGCGGAAAAACCGGGACCAGGCGGAATATCCAGATAATCTCATTTCAATACCTCTTCATAATGAATGAGTCAGGGAAAAGTTCTCTGAATCAATTTCAGTGTAATCGTTTTTTGTTATTTTTATTACATAATTTTCAGGACTGGGGTTCCCCAATAAGTATAGCTTATCTTTCCGTCTATTATAGCAAAGGACCAGACCACCAAAAGTCATAAAATATTATTTTGCTTGTACTGGTATAAATATTACGAGGTGAAATATCCCCCCGCTAAGCTGTCGCCTATTAACAATGTATTTATTTATGCAACAAAAGGGTTTTGGCAACGGAATCAGGTTTATTTTTCAGAAAATAGTGAAGAGTAGAACATATTTATCAAAAAGCACTTCTCATTTAGGCCATTTTGGTGTATAAAGGAAACATAGTAGGCAAAATAGGATTTATGTCCTATTTGATAGCGTGATTAGTTTTCTTTGTCTACAGATTCTTTGTAGTTCCGTAATTATTATGTTGACTCTACTGCAAAAAACCCTTTTGTTGCATATGGGTTGCATAAATATACAAAGCGAGCGTTGGTGAAGCATGGATGCAGCACCCTTCACCCTTCACCCTTCGGGTACTCCTGGTGTTCCATCCTTCGGATGTCACTATTAAGGGTGCGGGTACTCCTGATGTATAATCCTTCGGATGTCACTATTAAGGTGGCACCGGCGAAGTCTATAGAATACCATACCACTTACTATAATTCCTTTGCTCTTTAATTCTTGCTAAAGCATTTAATAGCCAGGGAGAAGAAATATATGCCAAAAGACAATAAAACGGAAAACTTCTTGGATGGCTTTCTTGAGCTTTTTCGGCTTTCGGAAGAGGCCCTGCCTTCGTCTGGACAAAAATACCGGACAATAGTTGAAAACGCCAATGATATAATAAGCGTTCATCACGCTTCTGACTTATCTTATCTGTACATAAATTCTACCGGGCCCAAAATTATTGGATGGAGCAAAGAGGAGTTAATGAGGAAAAACCCCCTGAATCTAATCCATCCGGAAGATCTAACTGGAGTCCTGGAGAAGATTAAAATAGCCGGAGTTGAAGATGGCTACACCTGTGAATACCGCTTCCTCAAGAAAGATAGTCAATATCTCTGGTTGGAAAGCAATGGTAAGAAAATCCAGTTTGATGCCGGAACTGTCGCTTTACTGGTTTATTCCCGTGATATATGTGAACGCAAAGCACTGGAAGAAAGAGTCCGGCAGCGTTTAAACCTGGAAGAAGCCATAGCTACCGTCTCCCAGCTTTTTCTGGCAGCCGATAAGGTTGATTTAATACAGATAATGGGTATTGTCGGTGAAGCTGTCATGGCGGACCGGGTTTATATTTTCGAGTTTTTTGATCAAGGTAAAAAAACCAGCAATACCTACGAGTGGTGTGCAGCCGGTATAGAGCCTGCCCAGGAAATGTTGCAGGACCTGGATAGCAGCTTTTTCCCCTGGTGGCTGGGAAGATTAAAAAATGGAGAAAACATAGTTATTGAAGATGTAAATGCCCTCCCGGCGGAAGCAAATAATGAAAAATTCCTGTTACAATCCCAGGGAATCAAATCGCTGCTAGTGGTGCCTATTTGCTTAAAAAACTCGGAACTAGTAGGTTTTCTGGGCTTTGATGACAACCACTCCACCCGTCAGTGGCTAGCTGAGGATATAAAAACCTTGCGCATGCTGGCAGAGATGATTGCCCTCTACTGGACTCGTTGCCGGGTGGAGAATGCTTTACGGGAGTCCGAACAGCGCCTGGCCTCAATTATTGATTTTCTACCTGACGCTACTTTTGCTATAAACAAGCAAGGCCGGGTAATAATCTGGAATCGGGCTATGGAAGAGATGAGCGGAATCAGGGAAGAAGATATGCTGGGAAAGGATAATTACGAATATGCCCTCCCGTTTTTCTCTAAGAGGCGCCCCATGCTTATTGACCTGGTGATGAATCCAGAACACCCACTTCAAGAAAGTTATTTGTCCCTAAAAAAGCACGATAAAACCCTGGTTGGAGAGATATATAGTCCGGAATCCGGCTTGTATATGTTCGGCACCGCTTCCCCGCTCTATGACGCCAATGGTCGCCGGGTGGGAGCTATTGAATCCATACGGGATGTAACCGAAAGAAGAAGGGCCGAGGAAAAAATCCGTTACTTAAGTCACTTTGATAAGCTAACCGGTCTTTACAATCGCTCGTTCTTTGAAGAAGAAGTCAAACGGCTGGATCGAAAAGAATACCTGCCTATTAGTATTATTATTGGTGATGTTAATGGCTTAAAGCTGGTAAATGACGCTTTTGGCCACCGGGAAGGAGATCGCCTGCTGCTTCGTGCCGCCCAAATCCTTAAAGATTCATGTCGTGATGAAGATATAATTGCCCGCTGGGGCGGCGATGAGTTTATTATACTTCTGCCCAATACTTATCACCAGCAGGCTTTACAGATTTGCCAGCATATTAAAAATGCCTGCCAGCAAAGTAAGAGCGAACCCATTCAGGTAAGTATCGCCCTGGGTACTGCCAGCAAAGAGACAGTTGATGAAAATATATTCACTATTATTAAAGAAACTGATGATCGCATGTACAGCAACAAAGTACAGGAAAGCAAAAATACCCGCAATTCTTTCATTTTATCTCTGGAAAACAGTCTTCGTACCCGTACCAGGAAAAGTCAGTTCTATGTTGTACATAAACAAGAAATCGCTAAAAATATAGGCCTGTTGCTCGGTCTATCCAAGAATGAGTTGCAAAACCTGCTTCTTTTAGCCTCTCTTCACGATATCGGTATCATAACCATATCCCCGAAAATCCTGTTTAAACCAGCAGCCTTAACCCCGGGAGAGTGGGAGATCATAAAAAAACACCCGGAGACAGGTTATCGTATTGCCCAATCAACTCCAGAATTGCTGGCCATTGCCGAAGCTATACTCGCTCATCACGAACGCTGGGATGGAACGGGTTATCCCCTGGGAATTGCCGGGCAGGAGATTCCCCTGGGAGCACGAATACTGGCTATTGTAGACTCCTATAATGCCATGATAAGCGGGCGTCCTTACAAGGAAGCAATCAGTCCCAGCCAGGCCTTGCAGGAAATATATAAATGCGCCGGCAGCCAGTTTGACCCTGAGCTGGTTCGGCTCTTCCTGGAACTAAAGAAGGAAATACGCAGGCGACAGTAAACCCAAGCCCCTATCCCTGATAATGTTGTTTTAAACTATACTCAAAATTGGGGCTAGATAAACCGGAGGTATTAAGCATCTATAGCTTCAGACATAAAAAAGACTCCTGTGTCCATCTGCGGTAACGGCAGTTGTAGCAGGAGCAGTTCTCATCCGCTACCTGCTCTTCCTCTTCATCGGGCTGGAAATGGGGGCACTGGGCAGCCACTTGGGCGGCCTCCTTCTCGGCATCTTTACCTTGTCGAAATTCATATTTGCCTTCTTTTGTAAGTATCCAGTGGCGCAAAATAATCACCTCAAAACTTCCTTAACTGGCTGGTTGTACAGCTTTGCCATTTGGGATCATTCATACCAGTAGGAAAAACTAGCAAAGTACATTGTCCTTCCAGCAAAACCGCCTTCAACTTTTCCCCCATGAGAATAATGCTATCTTCATCCAGAACAAGCATATCATCCAAACTCTTCACTACTGTAACCGGAGTTTGCTTCTTTATTTCTCCTACACTAAGCAGATCATCTCTCGATTTTACTTTCAATTTTCCTCGAAAGCGACCATCGTTGGCGGTTAAGCGCAAAGCTACCCCGGCTAGAGCTCCTATAACCCCCTGTCCGCTACCACCATGTTCGGACAAATGAATATCCAATCTCTTAGCCAGTTCATAGGCATTGTTTTTGGTCAAAACCACTTGCTTGGCCCGATAGCCAAAGGCTATCAACTCATCCGGAAAAGTAATCTGCTCAATAGCAGCCACACAGAGGCCTGGGTCTGAACCCTCCGCACTCTCCTTTTCCAAAAAATGCCCGGCATACTCGATATATGCAGCTAAATTACTTGCATCTATTTCTGCCGCAAAGCACATGGAGCTATTATGAGATGTATAGGGAATATCCGGGTGAACCAGTAACTGGTGACGAGTTAGCGCTCCGCCTTTACCCCAGCCCTTTTCTTCCAGATATTTTGACAGGAGATCAGCCAATTCGCCGGTTCCCCTGCTGTCAATGTTATCAGTATCATCTATAGCAACTAGGATTTTCATTAATACACAACCCCTTGAAGACAATCTCTAACTTATAGTACTGATGGGAACCAGTTGCTTCAGTTCACTTCGTTCACCTGTAGCACAGGAAATCAACCTGGTATTAACCCCATATAATGTTTTCATGCTTTCTTCAGCAATTACCTCGCTTGGTTGTCCCAACTCCAGAAAATTATGATCATGCATTAAAGCCACGCGGGTAGGAAGCTTCTTATTTTCAAAATAGAAGGCATGGTTGGGAAAATGGGTAGCCATAATAACGGAAATCTGACTATCTCCAACCAGTTCAACTATTGTTTCCAGTACTTCCAGCTCATGTTTAAAATCAAGATGGGCTGTCGGTTCATCCATAATAATCATCGGAGTCTTCTGGGCTAAGGCCCGGGCCACCATAACTAACTGAGCTTCACCGCCACTCAACTGGGTGTAAGGACGGTGACGAAGATGAAAAAGCCCCACCATCTCCAGGGCTTCTTTGGCTATGGCCTTATCTAATTTGGAGGGAGCCGAAAACCTCCCGGTATATGCAGCCCGCCCCATCTTTACAATATCCATTACCGTATAGGGAAAAGTGCGTTCATGACTCTGCGGCACATAAGCAATATGGCGGGCTATCTGGCCTGAACGAAAAGTGTTAAGATCCTGCCCATTTAACAGGATTTTTCCTGCATTTAGTTGGCGAACTCCTAATATACAATCAAGGAGGGTAGTTTTGCCACAACCATTTGGTCCCAGAAGGCAGAATACTTCACCCTTTTTCACCTGAAAATTAAGTTTTCGAAAAATCTCCTGTTTTTCGTATCCAAAACCGGCTTCAATTACCTGTAAAAGAGACATGCTTACCAGTTGCCCCCTTTGGTTTTCTTAAGCAGCCATACAAAAAACGGGCCTCCCACCAGCGCAGTCAAGATACCCAGAGGCATTTCCGAACCAGTTATAATCCGACCCAGGTCATCTACCAGTATAAGAAAACAGGCTCCCATGGAAAGACTGGCCGGAATCAATACCCGGTTATCGTTTCCTACCAGCATGCGGCAGATGTGGGGAATAACCAATCCCACCCAACCGATGATCCCGCTAACTGAAACCGCCGCTGCCGTGGCCAGAGTGGCAGATATTATTACCAGTCCCTTATCCACCGCCAGGTTTACCCCCAGGGTGTGGGCCTCTTTATCCCCCATGGATAAAACATTAATCCTCCAGCGTATAGCCAAAAGACCGGCAATTCCCACCAGCATCGGCAACCCAGCCGCCACAATATCACTATACCTGGCTGTAGCCAAACTACCCATTAGCCAGAAAACTATGGCGGGTAATTGCTGATAGGGATCAGCCACATATTTCAGCAAGGAGATAAGAGCAGAAAATACTGATGATACTATGACCCCTCCCAGAACCAGCATTATAGTTGGAGTGGTATCATAGACCCTGCCGATTATATAGCTTAGGAATACCGCCAATGTACCAAAAGCAAAAGCAAAAATATAGGTAGCGGACGAAACGCTGCTAAACATTACTATGGCCAGAGCCGCACCAAAACCGGCCCCGGAGCTTACCCCTAGAATACCGGAACTGACCAGGGGATTACGGAATAATCCCTGAAAAGCTGCTCCACTAATAGCCAGGCATCCTCCCACCAGGGCTCCCAGTATGGCCCGGGGCAATCGAATATCCCAGACTATAGTCTGCTTAATATCCAGAACCTCACACGGCAGCTGGGCCATTTTACACCATAGAATACGGATTACTTCGTCTATGGAAAGCGGATATCTGCCAATAAAAAGGGAAGCAAAAATACAAAGCAAAGGAGATATTATTAATAACAAATAAATAATTCTCTTTTTCGTAATATCCACTCCTGCAAGAGTACTTGGGTTAAGTTAAGCTGTGGGAACTTCGGAAAACCCGGTATTCTTTCTGTTATTCCTTGTTGCCCAAAATTTATCCGTAACTTAGCACTTAGACTATTTTTTAACTATGATTAAGTCTGATAATACCGCTAATTACAACACTAGCAGGTTCGAAATCTTCGTACAAAAACCTAATAAACTATAGCATCCAAATTAAATTATTAATAGAGCGAAAGATTTGGTATCTCTAAAATGACCAAAAATTTAGGGGGATATATCTCCCCCCAACCCATTTACCATAAAAGACTTCTTGACTCCACTGCAAAAAACACTTTTGTTGCATAAGGGTTGCATAAATATACAAAGCAAGCGTTGGCGATCAGTATATTTATGCAAGCGGAATAATATTTGTGGTTTTTTGCAGGAATCCTTCTTAAATATTTGCTATTTTCTTCAAGCCTTCTGGCTAAGAATTCGCAGATTATCAAAAAGCTCTGCCACTGTAATTACCCCTATCCCTCCGGGAACCGCGCTGGCTACCCGGCAGTGGTTCCAGGCCTCTTCATGCACGTCACCCAGCATTTTGCCGTTCTCATCAAAATTAATACCAACATCTATAACAATCATATCTTTGTGTACCATATCTGCAGTAACAAACTCTCTTTTTCCGACTGCAGCCACCAGGATATCAGCACGTAAGGCTTCTTCTTTAAGATTCCTGGTACGAGTATGACAGACAGTAACTGTGGCATTTTCCGCTGTCATCATAAGTGCCAGCGGACTGCCCACCGTCATGCTACGACCTATAATAGTAACCTTCTGGCCTTCAATAGGAATATCATGAGCCTTCAACATGGAGATTACCGCCTTGGGGGTACAGGGTCTAACTCCTTCCTCTTTGCTGATCAGCTTACCCAGGTTGTAATTATGGATTCCTTCAACATCTTTTTTAAAATCAATGGCATTAACCAGATGGCTGGCATTTAAACTAGCCGGAAGGGGCGTTTGTAACATAATCCCAGTAATTTCAGAGCTATTATTTAAATCCCCTATAGTTTTCAGAAGCTCCCTTTCTCCAACAGCATCTGGTAGATTGACAATTTCCACCTTAACCCCAGTTTCTTCCGCAAACTTGCGGATTCCCCGCACATAGGCCATAGATGAGGGATCATCTCCCACTCGTATTATAGCCAGACCCATTTTAACTTCTTCGGCTGATTGGCGTACTCTTTCTTTGATTTGTTCGCGGATATCTTTTCCATAAATAAGCATATCTATTCCTCCATTAATATCAGAGTAAAATACTCATTAAAATGCATTGATTATATGATTTATTTTGCTCTTACCATCCTGAACAAGAATGGAAACCACATCAAAAGAGATTTCCGGGAAAAATCGCGGGGTGCTTTTAAGGTAAAGAATAGCGGCTTTTTTCATATTCCCCATCTTGCGAGGGGTAACCGCCTCCTCCGGGCTTCCAAAGCGGGTGCTACGCCTGGTTTTGACTTCTACAAAAATTATGTTATCGTCTTTTTCACATACCAGATCCAACTCTCCGTAGCGGGTGTGAAAATTGCGCTCCAGTATCTTGTATCCCTTTTTCCTCAGGTATTGTGCTGCTAGCTCTTCTCCCCACAAACCTAATTCTCTATTCATTAATGATTCCTCTATATAAATCTTTTATCCATGCGATAAATAAAAGCCAGAATCTCTGCTACCACAGCATATAATTCCGGTGGTATTTCCTCATAGAGATCCAGGGCCATGAGATAATCAGCCAGTTCACGGTCCTCTTTAATAGGAACCCCGCTTTCCATAGCTACCTTCTTTATCTTTTCGGCAATAAACCCCTGGCCCTTGGCTACTACTACCGGTACCTCATCCTTCTCCATATCATAGCGCAGGGCCACTGCTTTTTCCATATCTTTCTCTTTCATGAATTATATCCTCTTTTTGCTCACTCCAACATCATGCCCGCCATCTTAATTGGGGTATCAAGGGGACGGTCCTTTTGACACCGAAACCCCTCACACCTTATCCCTTACTCCTCACTTTTCTTACTAAATCCTCATGGCCGGGGCCACAACCACTGATGAAAATAGGGGAAGCAACAAGTGCGAATTTTTTTGACGCTCGCTGATTTATTAAGATTTCATAAGATGGTATCGGCGTAAAATCACCCTGCGGGTACCACTGATGCTCCCTTGCGGTTGCTATTAAGTTTGCTGCGCCCGAAGGGTCAGCGTCCTTCTGCGTCTAAACCCAAATTTTCTTACTAAATCCTTACATCTATACCAAAAGGCCGGAAATTGAGCGGCGTTTCCTCTAAAGCCAGTCTAAGTCTCATTTCCTCTTCCTGCTCAACCACCTTTATCCCTAGATTTTTTATCCGGTAACCCAGACTTTCCAAACCCTGAAAAAGCTCCCCCAGGTTTCTATTCAGGTATTCTCGAATCTCCTGTCGTTCAACTACACCCTGTACCTCCAGTTCTCCAAGCCTTTTCCAGTTTACATGGAAAAGAACCAACCCCATTTGCACCGTATCCAGGGAAACAATAAATCTTATATTATCCTGCTTATTTAAGCCCCGTTTACCCAGTTCCCGGTTGATTCTTAGCTGCCCCAGGCGATATTCTTCACCACATTGTACGGGAAAAGCAAAATAGAAATAATTACTACTGCTATCTACTGCTCCCCGGCTAGCGAAATTCAGCATCCGTTGGGCCGACAGTTCTCTTTCCATCCCCTCTATTCTATTGAATAAATCAGCAATAAGCGGATTCTTCGAAGCAATAGAGTCATTCTTAATAATATCCTGCAAAAGATTTAGGCCCCTGATTATATCTCTTTCTTGTGAAAAAGCGTTTTGCAGCCTGTTTCCGATCTCCCGGCTGTCTCCCTCCAGGTTCAGATTTAGCGTCTCCAACAGAGTACGCAAGATTGGAAGATAGCGCAAAAGCTCCCGCTGCTCTGGAGCAGTCCAATCGTTATTCGGAGCGGTTAATAGAGCAAATGCTTCCTTAAAAACCTCAGTTACCCCTTCAGCAATAATTGGCGGAGATGCTTGCGCTATAGCCCCCTGCCCGCTTATCTGCTTATAACTACCTACAGGCATCCCGCCAGGTGATAGTGCTTTATCTGAAGTATTTCCCGGCAAAAGCTCAGGAACATTCACGGTTTTTCCGTCTTTTACCGGCAGATTTGTAATAAGAGGTTGCCTTTCCATCTCCGATGTGGCAGGGGTTGTGGTAGGGGTATAGACATTTTTTATAATCCCCGAAGCCAGCTCTTTCGTATTTATAGTGCTTTCAAGCGTTTGTACTCCTGGGCTCTTTCCACCCTCCAGCGTTGTCTTCTCATTCACCAATACCGGCGATGAGGCAGATTTTCCCTGATCCATAGCCTGGCTTCCACCCAAAGTCTTCCCGGTCTCACTTACCAGAGTACTTTCACTTTTATCAATGGTTGCAATTATCTGCCCCAGCAATGTTTTCTCTGCCGCCGATGTTTCCCCCCCGGTTTTTGCCGGGTTAACAGCAGGCGGGGTACTTGTCACATTTTCCGACTGAGGACTCGCTTGAGTGGGGGAAGTCGAGGTAGTAACACGGCTTGATACTGCCATAGCTTTTTCGCCAGTCAGAGAGATATTTCGCCTGGCATCAGCAGGCTCAGCCGGCAGTTCGCTACTATTCTTTGAATTACCAGAAAAAAGTGCTTCCAGTTTTATCTTCCCGTAATTCTGTTCAATAACATTGGCTATTTTAGCCTCCGGTGCTGAGCTTACCTGCCCTAACGCCGGTCGTCCTTCCTCGGGCAAAAGCACTTCTCCACTTTTAGCCCCTGTAAAGCCCTGAATCTCTGGGCCTTTGCCGGAAGCCTGCAAGGATTCGCTTCCCTTATTGGCAGCGACATTAGCTGAAAACATTTTTTCCGCTATAAGTTTATCTCCCGATATTCCAGGCTGGCGGGTAGCTTCTGTTCCCATTTGCCCCACTTGCCGAGAACTTGCTATATAGCTTGACCCACCCGTTTCTACCATACGGGCCACTGTTTGCTCCAATTGGAACAGCCCTTTATCCAGGTTTCCGGCCAGTTTACTGACATCATTAGCAGGCATAAGGAATTGGGCCAGGCTCTTCAAGCTTGGAGCATCCAGGGGAAGCTTCCGGGCCATGGAGAAAGCCACTATCTCAGCGTTTTTTTCATTAGCGCCCCCCAGTATTACCATGGCTTTACTCATCAGATTGAGGTTGTTGGAGGTAACCGGCAACTTGTAATGCAAAAGCTTTCTGGCCATCATAATGTTTTCTTCTTTGGCAGGAACCCCGATCTCGGTTAGATTTAGCGAAATATTGCTGTTTTCAATTCGCTCCATTAACTGGGGAGTCAAGACTTTTAAATAAGCACGACCATCTCTAAAATCCTCCACCATTAGCTGCAATTGCTGACCCGGCTGAACCAGTACTTCACTGACCGCATCAATCATTTGACCTTTAATAAATAAAGAAACCAGGCCATCAGCTTTAATGTCCTGGACCATCCCCCTCAAGACTTCACCTTTTACAAAATTAAGACTCTGATCTTTGGAGGTAGTTATATTTAGCATAATCTTATTCAAATAAAGCTGGCTGTTCTCCATATCTAGCTCCTAATACCATAGACTTCACCGGTTCGAAACTTACCCGGTGCAAAGTACAAGTACCCAACCTGAGCAAAGATTGCAAGTGTTCCCGGGTAGCATAACCTTTATGCCGGGAAAATCCATAGCCGGGATAGAGTGAGTCAAATGCCTCCATTACTCGGTCTCTCTCCACTTTGGCCAGGATGGAGGCAGCGGCTATAGATACGCTCAAACTGTCTCCCTTTATTAAAGGATACTGTTTAATATCTATATCGGGTAATTGCACGGCATCAATAAGTAAAAATTCCGGGCGAGGGGAGAGATTTTTTACTGCTAACAACATAGCCTCACGGGTAGCATTAAGAATGTTTACCTTATCCAGGTAAGAAGGAAAAACCGCCGCCACTGACCATGAAATGGCTTGTTTTTTTATCTCTGCCGCCAATTTAGAGCGTTTCAAAGCTGTAAGTTTCTTGGAATCATTAATCCCGGGACAAAAGAAATCACGGGATAGAATAACCGCAGCCGCCATTACTGGGCCGGCAATAGGTCCTCTGCCTGCTTCATCGATTCCAGCTATGTATCGAAAACCATTATTGTAAGCCTCATATTCATATCGCTTTAAATCCTCTATTCTCTTAACTTCATCTAATAAATACTTTTCTTGATCCAAACCCAATCCTTCCTTAATTTAATAATATAACGAAGTGAAATATGTCCCCGCTTCTTTAAGCGGTCTGGTTCCTACTCGCAAAACAGGCGTCGGGTACTAATCCCCCGCCTCGTTGCAGCGGTGTGTTGAAACTGCTCCGCAGTTTCTTCCGATGCTTAAAGTGAGTAGTGTTATCTATTTTTTAAGCCCGTCGCTATCATATGAGCCACGGCTTCACCCTGCAAAAAGGCATTTTTAAAGCCTTTAACCTGAAAAGCATCACCAATCAAGTAAATATTTTTATGCCTGTTCTGAGCCTCAATATAGAGAGCATTATTGGGAGCAAATCCTGTAGCCAATACTATGTAATCAGCCTCCAAGCACTCATAAGCACCTTGCTGGCTCTTTATCTGCAGTTGCTGATCCCTTATCTCCATTACCTGGCTGGAAGTTTTCTTATTCACCTTACCCTCTTCCAGTCGATTCATCAGATCGCGGCGATTCTTTTTTTCCATATCCGCCGCCAGATACTTGTTTTGCTCCACAATGGTGATTTGATTATTCCCCGCCAGGAGGAAATCTGCTACTTCGCAGCCATTACTGCCTCCGCCAATTATGATCACCCTTTTCCCTTTGATTTCCGGTTTCCTTTCCAATACCTGCCTGATACCCAGGCAATAACTCTGATCCCATCCCGGAATCTGTGGCAAGAGCGGCTTGGAACCGGTAGCTATAAGCAGGTAGTCAGGATTAAGCTCGGGCAAACTTTCCAGATTAAAGGAGCGGTTTAGAAATATCTCCACTCCACTTCTCTCTACCTGTCTTATTAAATAATCACGCAGGGAAGCTACCCGGTGTTTGTATGGGGGCAGACAGGCCAGGTTCAAAAGACCGCCCAGGGTATTTTCCTTTTCATAAAGTGTGACATTAAGGCCTCTGCTCTTCAATGACAAAGCCGCCTGCATACCAGCAGGGCCGCCACCTACTACAACCACATTGGCTTTGTGCAGAAGCTTTTTCCCTTCTTGGGAAAAATGCCGCTCACGCCCGGTAAGGGGGTTAACGGTACAGTCCACCATCATGCCGCGGAAGTTGTTGTCAATACAATTGTTGCAGCGTATACAGGGGCGAATGTCTTGCAGTCCCGACTCGCGAACTTTATCAGGCCATTCGCTATCCGCCAGCAGGCTTCGTCCCAGGAAAATGAAATCAGCTTGCCCACCGGCTATCAGTTGGTTGGCAAAAGCCGGGTTATTGAGCATTCCCCCGGCAATAACCGGTATATGTATCCACTTTTTCAACTCCCCGGCCAAATAAACCCTCCAGCCCTCCTTATAGGAAGCCGGTTCAATACTCTTAAGCCCAGATTCATAAGTCCCGGAGGAACAATTAATCAACTCAACTCCTGCCTGTTCCAAATGCTGGCATATTTCTACACTTTCTTTTAGCTCCAGGCCACCGGGAACAAAATCATCCATATTTATCCGTACTGATATGATCAACCCGGGGCTGGAAGTCTTAATCTTTTTGATAATGTTTAAGAGGAATCTCATCCGATTTTCCAAGGAGCCGCCATATTCATCCTGGCGCCGGTTGCTGTGAGGAGAAAGAAATTGGTTAATCAAGTAACCATGAGCTGCATGTAATTCCACTCCATCAAATCCAGCCATATAGGCATAAGCAGCCGCCTGGCAAAATTTCTTTTCTATCTCCTTGATTTCTTCCCCGGTTAATTCTCGGGGGATTTCTTTTACCATGGGACAGGCCAGGGGAGATGGAGCTACTGGTTGCACTCCAGTAAACAGACTGGATGTTTGCCGACCAGCATGAAAGAGCTGGATAAAAGCACGGCAACCATAAGCCTTTATGTGCTGAGCAAGCTGTTGCAGTCCGGCCACATAACGTAGACTGTCTATGTTTATCTGCCGGAAACTTTCCCTTCCGGTAGGAGCATCAATACAAGCGGCTTCAACAACTATAAGCCCTGCCCCCCCACGGGCTCTGGCCTCATAATAGTCCAGCAAGCGCTCGCTCACTTCCCCATCAGGACTGGCATAGGATACCAGCATAGGAGCCATAACAATCCTGTTCTTCACCAGCAATTTTCCAATATAAGCCGGAGAAAATAGTTCTGGAAAAGTCTTCATTATTAGCCGACCACCCTTATCGCGTAGTTGTTTTGCATATAACCTGTATGCTAAAAGAGGAGATAAGTATGTTTCTAACCATTATAGCATAGCTTTTCTAAAGATTTTCCGCTTGTCCAGGATATCTGCCAATATGCGATCAAGTCTAAAGCTTTTCTTTTACTCGCCGGAGCAAGATTTGCACACATTGTTGAATATTCTCCGGAGTATAGATTTTTAAGCTACCCTTATAATAACGAGCAAAAAGCTCCTTTTCTATCTTCTCATCCTCCCACCCTTGATCCAATAAATCCCGAGTTTTATTAAAAGCCTGCTCTGCAGAGCGTAAAGCCCTTCTATAGAACAGTTCAATATTCCCTCCTGTCCAAATCCGTTCATGGGGAATAGCCAGAAGCTTGCTAGGATAGCTCATCAGCCTCTTTATAGTTTCCAGGTAAATGTCATAAGCTTGAAAAAACACCGGGAAGATATCCTCATCCGAGATTTGAAAACCGCAAGCATCGGAAATGAACATAACCTGCTCAGTAGGCAGGTAGCAGGCCAAACTGCAGGGACTATGACCGGGAGCATCTAATACTTTGATGTTCAAATCACCGCCGAGCTTTATCTCATCTCCTTCGGCAATTAGCTTATCAAGAGCAATCTCCGTTACATTAGGTGATTGAAGCCCCCGGGGAATTATTCCTTCGTCCGCCAGCAAATCCAACATTTTTTCATCCTGGGTAAAAAAGTTTCCCATTATTTTTGCCTTTTTTAGAACGGCTTCCGCCGGGGAACTGGCCAGTAAAACAGCACCAGGAAACATCTTTTGCAAGGCAGGTATTCCGCAGACATGGTCAAAATGAGCATGCATTGCCACTAAATACTTTACTTCCGGTTTTTGGGGCAGTTTTTCCCACTGCCTTTGGAAGCTATAAACTCCACCACTTACGCCACATTCAATAATAGCGGCCTCTTTCTTTCCTACCAAAAAATAATTGAAGTGTCGATTGCCCAACAGAATAACATTCTCGCTAAGCTGCACTACAAATCACTCCTCCCTTTAATATCTCTCTATAACTATAATAGCAGAAGTCGCCACTATCCCCTATGGTCTAAAGCCACAATCACCGGTGAAAAATGAGTTGGTAAACACTTGAATACTAATATGTAGCAGGAAATAACCCCCTTTTCTGACGTCCGACGACTGACGACCAAAAAATAAGGCCTCAAAACCCACCAAGATAATGAGGCCAAAATCTATAAATAATATAAGGGGGCTACCAGATTTAACTAGGGCAAGAAGATACCTTCCGGATCGACTTCTTTATATAGTAATTCCAGTTCGTAATAAGTCGGGGGTTTGGTCTCTCCGCTTACCCGGGAGATATTAAGATCAAAAGAGCAGTTATCTTTCACCTGTTGCGGAGTAAATCCCGGATGAACCGTATCCAGGTACATTAACCCTTCCTCATCAAACCTGAATACGCCCATATTGGTTATTACCGCTTCCACGCCCCCGCGGAAGAATTTGCCGTATACTTCTCTCTTATGCACGAATTCTCCCCCGGGCCATTTGGGCAATCTCCACCCCGGAGAAGTAATATAGTCAACATGTTCTCTGAAACGGCGCTTTTCCTGAACCATTATGAATACTGTCCTTTTTGCCAGAGCATTGATATCCGGGTTACCGCCACTGCCGGTGAAACGCTTTTCCGGATTCAGGTAATCACCAACCACCGTAGTATTTACATTTCCATACTGGTCGATTTCGGCCCCCCCAAGGAAGGCCAGATCCACATATCCGCAGTGAAGCTGCCCGTAAAAAGCCTCGGTTAAACCAGCTGCCATCGAAGCCTGGTGGGCACAGCGGGCATCACCAACAGAAGTGGGCAGGTCAATGGGACGTCCGTCAATGCTCCCGGCTTCATAAATACATACCGCATTAGGAGCACTTACTTTTTGAGCTAACATAATGGCCAGCATGGGCAGGCCGGTTCCAGCAAAGACAATATCCCCATCAACTACCTCCCGGGCAGCAGCAACTGCCAGGAGATCAATTGGTTTATATTCACCCGCTTTGGCCAGTTCATTATTCTTCGCTGTCATTTATCTCGACCCCCTTTTCACCCTGGTGGAATAACCCAGGACCTTATTGGCCCGCAGTTTCTCCAAATTAATAATGCCCAACTTCTCTAGATATTGCTCATGGCTATCAACGCCAAATATCCATTCCTCAGCCCATTTGTCATAGCCGGCTTTGCTCTTGGAAGCCGAATAGAAGTTGCGTATAAAGTCGGCATCGACATCATAAAAACCCTGGGAACCGGTGGGATGTGCTGACCAGGGTAGCTCCACCACATAATCAATGGAGTAACCGGTAGCAATGTTTTTTTCCGGTTCGCTGCGCAAATAGCTGTCTGGAACAACCTCTTCCGCCAGAACTATAACCTTATCCGCTGCCTTAATTACTTCTGCATCAGTATAGGTCTGAGCATTAACCCGCATGGTTCCCTCATCACCCACCTGCGAAGCATAGACCAGTGCCCAATTAGGATTAGCAGCAGGCATTAGCAGGATTTCTCCCATATCATAAAACGGATCCTGGCTAACTGTATACTTCTGCCGGGGAATTTTAGGATTGGACCCATCTCTAAGACCAGCAATCTTTAGCATATCGTACTGGGGATTTAAAATATCGGTCCCCATCGAGAGTGCCGTGGGGAAAAAGGGTAAGCCATAGGCTCCGGCCAGTAATCTGGCCACAGCCTGACCATGGCTGTAATCCTCAACTATCATAGATTTTTCGCATTGTCCCCGGGCTACTCCTTCACCTAGTTTTCCATAGAGTTCATGCCCTACCCAGCAGGATTCCCATATTTTGACCGCCCCTGCTCCCGCCAATACCTCGGTGTGGGTGCCGCCATTTACTTCAAAGAGGTGCAAGTTCTTTTTTCCCTGACGAACCAGCTCATAAACCAGAGCCATCGGTCGGCGCCAGATGGTAAAACCGCTGAAAGACAACATGTCGCCGTCCTGTATTAAGGCTCCCGCTTCTTTCAGGGTAATTCTTTCCGCTTTACCCATTCCTCTCTCCTCCTTCTTTCTCTATTTTTTTGGACTTGCCTTTTGCTTTCCAAAGCCCTAAATTAAAAATATGCAATTTAATTTGCTGCCCCCGGATGGCTATTTAATTAATAGCATCCAGGGGTTGCACCCTTTTTTAGAAGCGTCCTATAGTTTCTCGTCCGATTATCATCCTTTGAATCTGGTTGGAGCCTTCATAAATCTGGGTAATCTTAACATCACGCATCATTCTTTCTACCGGGAATTCATTACAGTACCCGTAGCCTCCCATAAGCTGTACACAGTTAGTACATACTTCCATGCCGGTATCAGTGGCGAATTTTTTAGCCATAGAAGCTTCCTTATTATGGGGCAATCCATTGTCCTTCAGCCAGGCAGCGCGGTAAACCAGCAACTGAGCAGCATCCAGCGCAGCAGCCATATCTGCCACCATAAACTGTACCCCCTGGTTGGCCGCTAGCGGTTTGCCAAATTGCTGCCTCTCCTTGATATACTGGACGGTATAATCCAGGGCCCCTTCACCAATCCCCAGCCCCTGAGCCGCAATAGTAACACGTCCGCCGGCTAAAAGGCCCATGGCTACCTTAAAACCATCATTTATTTCTCCCAACACATTTTCTTTGGGCACCTTGACATCTTCAAAGTAGAGTTCAACCGTGGGAGAGCCATTCATCCCCATCTTGGCTACTGGTTTGCTCATGGTAAAACCGGGGGTGTCTTTTTCGATTACCAAACAAGTTATACCCCGGCCAGAGCCCTGACTGGGATCGCTCTTTACAAAAGTACAGTAAGTGGTAGCTACTCCCCCGTTGGTGATAAATATTTTGCTGCCGTTTACCAGGAAATAATCACCTTTGTCTTCCGCTTTGCACTTGAGCGAAGCCGCATCAGATCCGGCATTGGGTTCGGTCAGAGCATAGGCTCCGACTATCTCTCCCGTAGCTAATGCTCGCAGGTATTTTTCCTTAACTCGCTGGCTACCATAAAGATAGGTGCTCATACAACCCAGACCGGTATGGACACTCATAATTACTGCGGTTGAAGCACAACACTTGGCCAGTTCCTCTACAAACATGGCGAAATCAAGATAAGAGGCCCCGGCTCCCCCCCACTCTTCGGGGATAGGTAACCCGGTTAGGCCCAGATCAGCCATTTTCTTAAAAGTAGTCATGGGGAATTCATGAGTCCTATCTATTTCTGCTGCCAGAGGTTCTACCTCGTTTTTGGAAAATTTTCTGAACATATCTCGCATCATTAAAGATTCATCGCTTAAAGCAAAATCCATATATTTTCATCTCCTTACTTTCCAATAAAGTGAGCTTTCCTTTTTTCTACAAAAGCTCTCATACCTTCCTTTTGATCCTCAGTGGCAAAGCAAAGGCCAAAAAGATCCGCCTCTACGGTCATGGCCCGGTCTATATCGATTTGCATGCCTTCATTTACGGCTATCTTGCAGAATCTGACTGACTTCTGGCCTCGTAAGGCAATCTTTTGCGCCAGCTTTTCCACATTCCCCATCAATTGTTCTGATGGTACTATATAATTGACCAATCCAACCCGCATAGCCTCATCCGCATTTATAATATCGCCGGTATAAAGCAGCTGTTTGGCGATTCCCGCACCTACTATGCGAGGAAGGCGCTGGGTTCCGCCAAAACCCGGAGTAACGCCCAGGCCAACCTCAGGCTGCCCGAATTTGCTTTTCTCGGAACAGATACGAAAATCGCAAGCCATAGCCAATTCACATCCACCACCCAGGCAAAAACCATCAATAGCAGCAATCACTGGCTTTTCCATGGCTTCGATCAATCGCATGACTCCTTGACCCAAAAGCCCGAATTCCCGGCCCTCAAGGGCGTTTATTTCCATCATAAAAGTTATATCCGCTCCGGCTACAAAAGCCTTACCTCCGGCGCCGCTTATTATCAGCACATCAATATCCTGGTCGTCTCTGACATCTTCAACTGCAGTTTTTAATTCAATAAGAGTGTCCTGGTTGAGGGCATTTAATGCCTTGGGCCGGTTAATGACCAGATGAGCAATCCGCTCTTCTTTTTTCAGGATCAGGTTTTCAAATTCCATAATAAATTCACCTGTCTTCCGCTTTTATCCCGCAAAAGCTATTTGCGGTAGTCGTAGATGCCTTTGCCGGTTTTCCTTCCTAACCAGCCTGCCTGCACATATTGCTTAAGCAGAGGAGAGGGGCGGTATTTGGGATCACCATAGCCGTCATACATGACATTAAGAATAGAGAGTATGGTATCCAGTCCTATCAAATCAGCCAGTTCACAGGGTCCCATAGGATGATTCATACCCAGCTTCATTATGTTGTCTATGTTCTCTGCCGGGGCCACGCCTTCATAAAGCTCCCAGAGGGCTTCATTGATCATGACCTGCAGAACCCGATTGGATATAAAACCAGGAACATCTTTACACCAAACCGGAGTTTTGCCCATTTTTATGGAGGCTTCTTCAATTATCTTATAGACCTCATCCGTGGTAGCCAGACCGCGAATGATCTCTACCAGTTTCATTACTGGAACCGGATTCATAAAGTGCATTCCTATTACTTTTTCCGGGCGTTTGGTGGTGGCAGCAATCTGAGTAATGGGCAGTGATGAGGTGTTGCTGGCCAGAATGGCATGAGCCGGAGCTATCTGATCCAATTGGCTGAATACCTGTTTTTTTATATCAAAATTCTCCACAATAGCTTCAACTACCAGGTCGCAATCAGCGGCATCTTCCAGTTTAACCGATGGTTTTATGCGGCCTAAAATAGCGGCCTTATCTTCTTTGGATTTTTTCCCCTTGCTAACATCGCGGGACAGGTTTTTTTCTATAACCGCCAGTCCCTTGTTAACCAGATCCATATTAATATCATATTGCACCGTATCATACCCGGCCTGGGCAGATACCTGGGCTATTCCCCCGCCCATTTGCCCGGCACCGATGACCATGATTTTCTTAATAGTCATAAATTTCGCCTCCCGCTTTTACTATGCTTCAACTTTGATCAACATGGCGTCACCCTGGGCATGGCCGGAACATATTCCGCAAACCCCGTAGCCGCCGCCCCGGCGTCGTAGCTCATAGGCCAGAGTCATTACGATTCTAGCTCCGGTGGCCCCGATGGGATGGCCAAAGGCAATAGCACTTCCGTTGACATTGACTTTTTCAAACATTTCTTCTTTACTCATGCCCAGTATGCTACGAGCACTTACCAAAACCACCGCGGCAAAGGCTTCGTTTATTTCAATTAAATCCACATCCTTATAGGTCATGCCGTTCTGTTCCAGTACTTTTTTTATGGACAGGCCGGGAACAGTGGCGATATCCTTGGTCTGCTGGGATACTTCGGCATAATCGACAATGCTGAAAAGGGGTTTTAGACCCAGTTCATCAGCTTTCTGCCGGCTCATCAATAAGCAAACATCACCGCCATCATTTACTCCGGGGGCATTTCCGGCGGTTACGCTACCGGGCTTGCCGGTAACAGTGCTCTTATGATTGAATACCGGGGGCAGCTTGGCCAAAGCTTCCAACTTGGTCTGGGGACGGGGTCCTTCGTCCTTGCTCAACACATCTTTCCCTCTGTTGATTTCCACCGGGAAGATTTCATCATCCAGGCGGCCTGCCTCCATTGCGGCAACAGCTTTCATCTGAGAGTTGTACCCCCACTCATCGTTATCTTCGCGGGTAAACCCGAACTCATCGCTGGTTTCCGAGCCGTGTATGGCCATGTGGCGGTTATAGAACGCATCCCAAAGACCGTCATAAACCATGAGGTCCACACAATTGGCATTTAATAGCCCCATACGTCGTCCATAACGCATTTCGGGCAAGGAATAGGGGCAGTTGCTCATGCTTTCCTGTCCACCGGCTATGACAATATCCGCTTTCCCCAGCATTATGGCTTGGACGCCTAAATCAATGGTCTTTATGCCGGATGAACAAACCTTGTTTACGGAAATGGCCGGTACCGATTCTGGCAACCCGGCCAGTATGGTGGCCTGCCGCCCGGGAATTTGCCCGTTGCCTGCCGGCACCACCTGTCCCAAATAGACATAATCCACATCTTCCGGTTTTACTTTGCCATTGGTGCGGCGCAATACTTCCTTAATTGCCAGGGCCCCCAGTTGCGGAGCATCATATTCTTTAAGTTTTCCGCCCATTACCCCATATGGTGTACGGCAAGCTTCCACACAGACCACTTCTCGGAAATTCTTGTATACATTGCCGACATTTCTCCCCATACCGCTGTAATCCGGTTTTCTCTCCCCAAAACCGCTAACTGCAATTTTCTTGGGATAGTCGGCCCTCTTCATTTCTAGTTTTTGCACATAATCCGACATAATCTTTCCTCCTTAAAGCGATATTAGCTTATTGAAAGCGTTTTATATTTTTCCGTCATACAACAAATAAGCTAAACAACTCACCTCCTCTCCAAAAAAGAACCCCGCAGAATAATCTGACGGGGCTCTTTAGGCTCTCAAACAGATAAGTCCTTATGCAGTTGTCATAAATTACATTAGCTTGCTAGCTTTTGCTGCAAGCGGCGAAGTACAACTCCTTTTCTCCTACAGTATTTTTCTTTTCTGTAGGACCAAGAGTGTTCCTGCTTCCACAGCGCGGGCACTTTATCTCTAGTTCAACACAGTCTCGATATTTGCCTAAAAGTTTCTGGCATTTCTTACACCTGAAATCTTTCAAAGTAATTTTTCCTCCTCTCTCTTTTAAAAAGGTAAATAACAATTAAAAAAATAAAGCCCACTGAATATAATTTAGTGGGGCTCAAGGCTCTCAATTATTCTTATAAAACCGATATACCGTTACGATAGAAGATCTTCATAATGCCGCTTATTTTGCATCCACGTCAAGCTATATTTATGCAAGTATTATGCCAAACTATGAAAACAATATATATGCAAGCAAAATTAATGCTTAAATTCTGGGGCTCTGTTCGATCTCGAAGCTTGGGTTTTATTAGTTGCAATACTAAACGCCCCTATCCTGTTTTTGCATAGAATTTAATGCCTTGGAATAAAGCGATTGATATAGGATAGTAATTGTACTAGCAATTACTATTGTTGCATTTAAACAACAAGTTTTTTCTTGCTCTGTTTATTCTATATTGGTATTATTTTCCTCTATTGTTTCATTTCCTGGATTTCTGTTTTTCCACCACTGTAAAGGCTACAACTTATAACATACTTCCGTAGAAATGCCCAAATCTTTGAGTTCTACTCTTTTATTTGCAGGTAAAGTCGTTGCATTTACGCAACAACTTTACCCGGTTTTTTTGTTGCATTACAGCAACGTTTGCTGCATTATGGCAACATTATATTTCGTTTTACCGGCTCGGAGGAGATATTCCATATTTAGCAGCCTTCCTAACCACGGTGGAAGCATTCACCTCAAGTTTTTGGGCCATTTGACGGGTAGTCCTATACTGGGCAAAAGCCCTTTCCAGTAGCTGTCTTTCCACACTTTCTACTGCTTCCTTGAGTGGAATAATTGCCGAAACACTAACCTGGGGATTATCAACCGCAGCCGAACCCAAATGAACTGGAAGCTCATCCCGACTTATGATGT